>Ga0207433_10015219_pt1 | contig 11006 bp, 11 predicted proteins | sample YelNatPaOPGAMG01_FD_187559 | JGI IMG/M metagenome (GOLD analysis project Ga0207433, IMG submission 187559) | Hot spring thermophilic microbial communities from Obsidian Pool, Yellowstone National Park, USA - OP-RAMG-01 (SPAdes) (version 3) | ecosystem: Environmental > Aquatic > Thermal springs...
AGAAAGAAGCTTGATAAGGTGGCTATCCCAATTAATAATATCTTTGGGTGGAAACGACGCAGGAATAAAAGCTTTATAACCGGCTGGTTGTTGAATAAAATTTCCGATTTTACTCATTTTTTATTATGCCGAACTTTAAAATTTCATAGTTCTGTTTAAATATTTTATCCCGAACTTTAGATTAAGTCAAGTCTAAATAATTTTATTGTTTATACTTCTTATCCTTTTAAAATACTTCCTTCGCTACCTTTATAAAATCCTAGAATTCGTGAGGATTCATAATAATTTTAGGTGTTTCTATTTTTCAAAAATTAGAAGCGGGTTATTTTGCTTAAGAACATTCCTAACAAAACTTGCTATTACATATAGAGCTAGCAAGAAACGGTCTTATGCTTTTTAAATGTCTCGAATTTTTTTATTTCTTCAAGGGTTCTCTGTAAATCAAAATGCTTAAACATAGTCATATATACATGTTCAGATATTTCAGCAGTTCTGGCCCTACGAAAAGTATCTCTTAATTTCCCCGCATCTATTATATGGCTTTTAGCAAGTAGCAAAAGACTCTTTATAACTTTAAGGGGTGGTTGACAAGGCATCTTAAAATTCAGGCCTTCTTTAGTAGTATCTACATAAAGACACTTTAACTTTAATTCACTAACAGATGATAGTTTCATCTTTTTTAACACGTAATCATATAGTTTAAGAAAAGCTTTATGTACAGGTTCTACTTTCTTCTTATAAAATTCATATGTTTCATAATCATGTTTACGTTTGCGAACATATAAAAATGACTTCCATTTTGAAGCATACCAATCCTCAAAAAAAGCAATTTTTGCAGAATGACTACTAAATAATTTTATAAACTTACGAGTAGCCTCTTTCGATAGCGAGAATCTGTCGTCATGGTAGCATAAAGTCAGGAAGACTACCTTTCCTGCTTCCTCAAGCGCAAGAACGCCGAGAACAAAAGCTCTACTATAAGCTTTATTTTCTACGAGTAATTTAGCCTCTTTTAATAATTTACGTGCATTTTTGAGTGCTAGATTCATTCCGTTGAGTAATTGTTTCTTTGTAATTTTCTTTATGTTAATCATGACTTTGTATCACCTGAATACTTAGCATCCTTACTTCTCATCATTCAATTTAGCCTTTTCTGCATAATACAGCCTGTCCACTCTAGGCCTTTTTTATCTGTCAAAAGCTTTGGGGATGTTTCTATTTTTCAAAAATTAGAAGCGGGTTATTTTAGTTTTCAAATTCAGACATTTATAACTTATTGTGGCGTAATAACTAATTTCACAAGGAACCGTCCCCTATATTTCTACTAAAATTTTTCTCACATAACTCAATGAATTTTTCTATATCACTAATGAGTTCTATTGTTTCTGACCAATTATTTGTAATATTTTTCTGTGAATGAGCCAAATTATCTCTTAGATCTTGAGCTTTTGTCAACATTGACCTAATCTTTTTTTTAGAAAAGTTACTTGATAATTTTTCACAAATCTCATCGCTTTTAAGAATTAAATCTCTTTTATCACACATTTGTAAACAATCCACCAAAGTAGTTTCCTCATTTTTATCCTTTTTCTTCTTAAGTAAATTCTCTGCGTAATCTAAACGTTTAGGTTTTATCTCTTTTTTCCATGACTCATCATTAGGAAAGTAAATATTAATTAATCGAAGCAAGTGCATTTCAAGCAAAGTAATAATTCCAAATAAGAAAATCCTAACCGGTAACTTATGCAAGTCAGCTTTTGTCACAATACCACTTACCTTATTTTTCTTAATTACAAAAATAAAAGATCTATCTTTAATTATAGAAAATAAATCTAATAAAGAAGTATAATCTGAGATTAAATGAGAAGGAGAAATAGATTTAGCGTAATCTTGACAGATGCCATTTTCAATATTTTCAATATCGGAAAACTGAATATAACTGTCTATTATGCCTTTTTCATCTTCTATCGGCAAAATATCAAAATGATTATCTTCCATCTTCTTTTTGGCAATACTAACATAATCCGTATTTTTACAAGTACAAAGATTAAATTCCGCTATCACATCTACTTTAATACTTTGCTCAAAAAGTTTCCTGAAATTAGAAAGACTATCTTTAATTTTATTCATATTCACTACCTATATCAAAATTCCTTAAAATTATTTTAGACTATACAATCTGCATGACGAAATTTTTAATATTTTTAAACTCTATTTTATTTCATAATTTCAAAAACATTGACTTAAATCTTAACTTGGGGTCTAGTATTGATTAAGTTATTTTGCATACTCGTCCATTAATCTCATTAATAAACTTGCTAAAGCTAAATACTCCATTGCTCTATAAGGATCATCTAGAATAACATTTTCATGTGCTTTTCTATTTCTTATTCCTACAATACCTTTAAACAAAAACATTAATCCTCTTTGTTCATCTTCCTCTTCGGTTGTTTGTAAATTATTAAATTTAATAAGTGGATTTTGATTTTCAAAACCGAACGCTCTATTCATTGCTCTATCACCATCTAGATTCTTACCCGTTTTCTCTTTTATATATTCTTTTACCCTCTTAATGACCTCTTTAAATGCCGCCTCTACCGCATCGGCATAATGACCATCTTCAAACCTTTTCTGACTTACTTCTTTCACTAGAGGATGTAAATCGTAATCAGCCAATCCACACATTTTACCAATACTTACCGCCGATTCAACTTCAAGTCGCATTTTCTCTTGCATAAACCCCTCTAAAAGTTTTTTCTTCTCTTCGAGATCGTCCAAATAATCTTGCTGGTTATAGTAGGACCTTAAATCTGAACGTTTAAACAGTTCTAAATAATCTTTACCAAAGAGCTTTTCTACTATTTTGGTAGTCGTATTTTTCCAAATTTGATATTCGGGTCCCCATGGTTCATTTCTCTTTAAATCTTCAATTTTTTCAATTTGTTCTTTTAATACCTTGAATAATTTATTATCCATTATATCTTTCCACTTTATAAGCTTTATTTAACTCGGTGCCTGGCACCGGCACCATTTAAATTTATCAACCTCTTTTTCAATTGATTATTCTGTCTTTCCCTTAGCTTCAATTTGTCCAGTTGTCTAACTATATCATCCTCAATTTTTTTTAAAAGAAGCTCCCGAATCACTTCAATGGTTTCATCGCTAAGTTTAACAAACTTATTATACTTTTTATAAGGGGTTTTTCTCATCCATTCGTGGATATTCCCAAAATAATAATCAGGTTTTAACCAACATCCAGGATGAACCAAATTTCTACTATTTTTTACCCATCTTACCCAATTTTCAAAAATACCAATACTCTCTATTTGTTTTTCAAAAGGCAACCAATTTAATTCTTTAGCTATTTCGATCAGATTATTCAGGTTAAATTCTAAAAAAATCCCCCTTTTCTTTTTTTTAATATATTTTTAATACTTTTGTATGTTTTAGTCTCTCTAACCTCATCAGGATAAGCAAAGCACATAGCCAAAAGTAGAGCTTCTAATACTGAACCATACATTATTAAAGCTGCTATATAATCTTTATTCTTTAGGCAGTTCTTAGCCTCTTTGAAATACTTTTCAGTAACTTTACTAAGATATTCAATTTTATACCTCATAATTTCTCAATTAATTTCTTTGCTTTTTGTTTTGCTTATTTACGAATTCGCCAGATCGATGAATAAATCAAGAACTTTTTATAATATAATTCTCCTTTTTCTAGATTATTTTAACCTCTATAACTTGGTGGATGTCACTGTTTGATTAAGTATAAGAATGACTAATTTTAAAAATCCGCAGTAGCCCATATTCGTTGCGTAATTCTTATCTCTACATGGATGAGTAAAAAAGTTTCTATCTCTTCTAAAAGAAGCATTTCTTTATGAACCCTAATATCTTCGATAAGGCTATCATCTTGTAGTAAACAAAACATGGGATTATATCTATCTATATCGTTAATCCCCTCCTCGGGTAACTCATTTTCTGTTTTAGGACATCTTAAAGCATCAAACAAAGTTTTTAATCTATTATCTATATCGCCTCCTTTTACAACCCCTTTAATTCCATCTTGAGTTAACATAAAAATATTCAATTTTGCCCTCATTTTTAGCTTATCACTGACAAGCGGGATAAAAATGCAATTGCCTACCTTTTCTGTAATATCGGGTCTACCTGGCTTTCCCTGAAATGCTTTTAAAACAGGATGGGATTCCCATAGTTTCTTTAGTTGATGATGAAAAAATTTTCTTATCTCGTATTTATGATTCTTATCTCCATTAGCTTTTAGAGGTCCTTTATAAATTAAATAAAATTCCATCTTTATTTATTCCGCTACCTTTTAATTATAACTTGATGCGTAGCGCTTGGTTAATTTCTTATAATTTCAAATCAGACCAATTTTCAAAAAAGTTATTCTTAAAATCTTTGCTTGTTTTATCAAAATAAATCCAGCGTCCATGATAATTTTTTTGATCGGTATTGGTAACTATACCTCCAAAAAGTTTTTTACCTTTTTTATTCTCAATTTGAATATACTTATATAAACCATCGATTTTTGGACCGGCTACTTGTTTCGTTAATCCAAACTTGGTATCAAATAATCCCATCCTCCCATCTTTTAACTTTACAATAAAATCAACATAAAAAGGTTTTTGCTCTCCATTTTCCTCATAAGGCACAGCAAAAAAGGTTGCGTCTCTATCTCCATTTTTAAACCACCACTCAACTTTTTCCGATTTTTCTAAAAAATCAATAAAAGCTCCTTCTGATTCCCATTTCTGGTCGTTATAAAACGGTTGCATTACTGATTTTTTTCTATCTTCTTCTTGATAATTTTCAGGAAATGTTAATTTTTCTGGAACATTCCAATTCTCAACAAAACCAAGTTCTGGCTCTCTTTTAGAAACCTCTTTGATATACTCATCTTTTGCTTTATCAATAACACTAATAAAGTGTTGAATATTCTTATCGCTCAAAACAATCCTTATTGCTTCATCTTCACCTTCTCCGCGTTTCATTTTAAATTCAATTTCAAAAAACTTATAAATGGATTGTTTTATTTTATCTACTGACCTATCTTCTGGATATAATGAAATGGTGCCTTCTTGTAAAGATTTTCTCACAAAAAAGTCAAATAATCTTTGAAAGTCATAACTGTCTATCTTAATTGCCTTATCTCCCGCTAAAGTTTTTCCAACTAATACATCAATATCTTTTATTTTCCAGTCACTAAAAATTCTTGCATCTACTTTTTGTGCTTTTTTATCAATCTTTTTCTTTAATCCATATTCTTTAGCAACCTTTAAAAATATCTCAATAAATAAAGGTGCTAATCGCGTTTTTTCTCTGTGTCGTACTGAATAACAAGACAATAAATCAATTGGTTTATAATTCTCTATCCTTTTGCTTATATAAATTGCTAAATAACCACCGGCCAAATCTTCTTTCACTTCAATATCGCTTAAATTGGTATAAATATAAGCATAATTTAAAATATCATTTTTGTAATGTCCTTTATCGGGTTCGGGCATACGCATAATTCTGCCCACTGTTTGGATTGAAAAAACCGGACTATGCCACTCCCTAAACAAAACTAAAATCTGTGCTCTTGGACAATCCCAACCCAAAGCAATTGCCTGTTTAAAAATCAAAACCTCAACTTCGCTATCAGGTTTTTCTACATCTTCTTTATTGATATGTTCTCCTGATAACCAAATAGCCAATCTTCCATTATCGGTTGAGATTTTATATTTATCTTTTAGAATTCTAATTACTAAGTTTTTTTGTTCATCTTCAGTTTGACCAATTCTATCCGGAAGCTGAATCAAAACTAAAGGATTTATCTTAACCCCTTCTTTTTGATACGCCTTTAATAATTCTTCTCTTTTCTTCAATGCTGCATCAATAACCAACTCATCGCTACTTTTACTTAAAGCAGATTCGATTTTCCCATTTTTAAAAAGATTAACAAATTTCTCATTCAAAATTACTGCTTTTTTGATCATTCCTTCTGATTTTACTTCTGATAGATCTACTTCTACAATTGCATTAGGATTCGCCATTTTAGGAGTAGCAGAAACACCAATTGTCAATTTTGGCCCAATCATCTCTCTCAAACCTTGAGAGATATCGCTTTCTGCATGGTGATGTATTTCATCGATAATTAGAATGATTTCTCTGCCATCTTCTTTTGTCCTTTCTATTACTTTTGACAAATTAAATTCTTGCTCATTGTCACGAAAATAAACATTCTTCTCTCTTTTATTTATACTTTCCCAATTAATAAACAAAATTTCATTCTCTCCAATTTTTCTATCATCTAAATCCTCAAAGAAAGAACATTTTATAGTTCGGTTATTTTCAAAATAATTTTCTAATTTTTGTTTACTCTGGTTAGTTAAAACCGGCCTTGGCGCAGTCCAGATAAAACTAAATGGTTGTTTAATTTCTCTATCATTAACCAACCGCTTTAAAAACTCCGCCATCATTATGGTTTTCCCCGAGCCAGTGGGCGCTTTAAAAACCATCTTCTTACTTTCTTGACTACTCAATAATTCCTTAGCAGTCGTCAATAACTTATCTATTGCTTTTTCTTGGTAAATTTTTAGTTGCATAGTTATCCAAAATTCTCAAAATTTATCTGGTCTGCTGTTTCAAAGAAATTATTAATTAATTCTGAATTTTTGCCATCTTCTATTTCTTTAATTAATCTTGAAATTGCGCGTTTAAAATCTAAATATAATTTCGAATTAATAATTTTCCATAGATTATTTTGAGAATCAAAAATAACGCCACAAGAGGCAGTTCTATCTATCTCTTCTTCGCTCTTAAACCCATCTGGATTAAATATCTGGAATTTCCTCTTCTTGGGTAAGTACTCATGTGTTAAGCCACACCTTAACTCATTGTAAATATCAGGATTATTATCTAATAACTTTTTATACTTATCACCCATGTAGATGAAAAATTCCTTAAATCTAGCTGAGGTAGCTGTCTTAATTAGCTTACCTTTTTTATCTTTCTTTTTATTACCAGTTTTATCTTTCTCAAAAAAACCAATAACAAAAGATCCCAAAATTTCTATATAATTAAACAAAACCATTGCTATTAAAAAGTTAGCCCTTGCGCAAAAAATTGTCCTCTCTAAATCTACACACATCCAATTTGTAAATTTTTTAAATTTTTCTAGTTGCTCTTTTTGCTTTAAGGTCATATCTCTATCTAAAAATCCTCCTATACACTCTCAAAATTGCTTCAGGGATAGGAGATAGTTTGACTTTTTGTCTAACATCAGCAAACTCATCATCAAAAGTTTCATCAGTTAAAGAGAAAACATAGACGCTAAATTTCCCCCTCACATCTTTAATCGCTTTTTTGAATTCTGGAATTGCGGTTTGGTCCCAAATAATGCTAGTATAATGGTCTGAATTTTTAAAAATTTTAAACCTTTCATTATCTATAACTTTCTCAAAGGCTCCTTCTTTGACGCAAAGCATTTCAGTTGCTTGATGAGTAAGTTTAATTTTATTTCTATCAGTTGATTTATCGTAATCAACAAAATCGGTTTTAAAGTATTTTAAGTTTCCACCTAAACCTTCAACCTGCTCGCCCTTTAAGTTTTTATATCCTTCTATAACTTTTTTAATTCTCGGATAGCAAACATCGGTACAAATATTATTTTCATTGTTGGTGCAAAGAATAAATTGACGATTACCGCCATCTTCTTTATTGAGTTCTAAAACTGCATGAGCGGTTGTACCGGAACCGGCAAAAAAATCCAAAATAACGGCGGATTTATTGTTTGTTGCCATTGTAATAATTTTTTTAATCAAATTGCTCGGTTTTGGGTGAGTAAAAGTAGTATTTGGTAAAATGTTTTTAAGTTCTCGTGTCGCAACACGATTTCCAAAACTTTCAGACATAAAAGTATCAGATGTAAATGGCTTTCCAACTTCCTTTTTAACTAATTTATATCTTCCATTTACTTTTTCGATTCTAAACTCGCGATAATTTTTTGTATAAAGACGATTGTTTTTCTCAACTATTAAATTATTTTTAATGGCCCAATCTACTAAATCTTTATTCCATCTCCATAGCCATTTACCAGCTGGTTTATTTTTAATATGCTGACCGGGATAGTATATTTTCCCTTTGAACCGTATTGGATAATCCAATGATTTGGAATAACGGATCGTCCCGCTATCTAAAGGATGAATTAAGGCATATTTACCTCTTCCGTCATTATCATCAAATTTAAAATGTTCCTCAGCTATTTCTATGTCAATAGAAAATGAAGTTTTTTTTGAATAACATAAAATGTAATCATGTCTTGTTTGAATGCTTTCAGTAGTTTTTGGGACTGTTCCAACTGAACGTGGGAAAATAGCAATAAACATTCCTGTAAAAATCTCATCGCATAATAACTTTAACTTTGCCACTTCATTATCATCAATTGATATAAAAATTACTCCATCATCTTTTAATAAATTCTTTGCTAATTTTAATCTTCTCTCCATAAATGAGAGCCATTTTGAGTGGCGGTAGGCGTCTTCACGATCAACATAATGGTCGTTGAAAATAAAATCTTTATTGCCCGTGTTATACGGCGGATCAATGTAAATAACATCAACTTTTTTCGCGTGGGTATAATTCAAAACTGAAAGGGCGTGATAATTATCGCCTTCAATAAGTAAGTTTACTGGCTTGTCTTTGTCTGTGATTATTTCTTTATTTTTAACCTCTTTTAGCACCGGTAATTTTTCTTTGCACATCTCAACCATTTCTTCAGGTTTATCTTCCCAAACAAGCCCGTATTTCTTGGTTTTCTTCAATTCCTTTCTCAATCTTTCAACTTCAGCTTTTAATTTTTCTATTTCAGATTGCTTGCTCATTTTAGTTCTTTTAAAAATAAATAATTGGTTAAATCTTTTTTGCTATTTTCCTCTTGACAAACTCTAATTTTATAGTATACTTTCTATAGAAGTTGTGAGGAGGAACTGCGTATGCGGGTCCTCCTTATTTATTTTTTAGGCAATATCACTAATCCATACCCTAAATATTTTCCTTCCTTCTTCCTGTATTTCTTTTCAATAATTTTATAATTTATTTGATTGCGTTTGCCTAAAACAGCTCTTCCTATAGGATTGGCTATTAAATCGGCAATCTGAAGTCCGGCAATGTTTTCTTTTTTGTTTCTAATGGATAACTGAGTTATTGTCTTTTTGATTTTGGAAGCAGAAACATAACTTGTGCCTTGAATTTTAAGATTTAAAAATGCCAACTCCAATTCATTATCTAATACGCTATTTCTTGATTCTGCAATAATCAAGCCCAACTTATCTACCTCTTCGAGTTCAAAAATAAAACGCTCAACAATGCAATCCAGAGATAACATATAAGGGTCTATCGCAGACAAACGGTATTTTTTAAAATGCTCATCCTTTTTGATCACACAGGCTATGATTTTATATTCTAATTTTTCTAATAAATCATTTACTTTTTTGTAAAAAAGTTCTCTAAAATCTGGCTCTTTAATATGCTCAAAACCACTTCTATTATGTGTTATATCTTCTGTATGTAAAATAATCTTGTCGTTATTAAATAATTCTTTTTTAAATTTCCTTAATTCTGGTTCGACAATTTTTTTATAATAATCTGCATTAAAAATACAGCCAGTAAGAACAAATAAAGGATATTGAGGGTCTATTTTAGTTAAACTATGGTCTCCTGACTCATCTAAAAATAAAATTAAATCAGACTTTGTGCTATTATTCATAATAACCCTTCTTCTTTAAAACTTAAATACCCTTCTTTTGTAACAATTATATGGTCGATTACTTCTATACTTAAGATTTTGCCTGCTTCAATTAGTCTTTTGGTAATTTCTAAATCTTCTTCGGATGGCTCAAGGCTTCCGGAAGGATGGTTATGGGCTAATATTATGGAGGCGGATTTGTTTTTGATGGCTTCAGAGAATACCTCTCTGGGGTGAACAATACTGGCGTTAAGACTACCCATAGAAACCTCAGCAACTGATTGATTTCGGCTATTTAAACAGATAACATAAAAATGCTCTTTGTGGTAATCTTTGAGTTTGGTTTTTATTAAGTTGTAAACTTTTTTAGGCTCAGTAAGCTGTTTTCCTTTGTAAGGTGGGCTTTGGCTTAGAAGGCGTCGGCTAATTTCAAATACTGCTTTTAATTGGCAGGCTTTGGCTAAACCAATCCCTTTAATGGAAGATAGTTCCTCAATACTTGCTTCCGATAATTTTTGGAGACTGCCAAAATGGGTTAATAATTTTTGTGCGGTTATGGCTACGGATTCCCCTTTAATCCCTCTTCCTAAGATAAGTTGGAGTAATTCCTGAGCAGAAAGTGCCTGTTCTCCAAATTTAATTAATCTTTCGCGGGGACGCTCTTCTTTAGGCAGGTCATGGATGGTAAAAGATTTTTTGGTCATTTCTTTTAGTTTTTTATCACTCACTACTCAATACTCAATACTCACTACTTATTAATAGCGGATAGCGTATAGCGTTTAGCGTATAGTTTTTTACTAAATTTATTCTCTTATCCCCTTAACACCTTAATACCTTAACACCTAACTCACCTAACTTTACCTAACTCACCTAACTTCCTAACTTATAATATCACAGAGTTAAGATTTTGAGAATAAAAAATAATTAAACCTACCACCTCTTACATAACTCTTTATACCCGCAAATCCCACAGAAGTAATTCTCATTTGGATAAAATATCCCCGTCTTTATGGCTTTAAAAACTATGGCGAGGATTTTGAGGAAGCGGTCTAAGTCGAAATTTAAATAAAGAAAGTGACTAAAAGAAAATGGTAATTGAGCGTTTTGAGAAATTAGAGTGGGTTACCTGCCCTTTGTAGACGAATTTAGAACAGCTTTATTAGAGATTTCTCAAGAATCTTTATACCACGAATTACTGGAAATAACAATATAAAATTCTACCCCACCATTTAGTCTACATTAATTTTATTTCT
>Ga0207433_10015223_pt1 | contig 11005 bp, 9 predicted proteins | sample YelNatPaOPGAMG01_FD_187559 | JGI IMG/M metagenome (GOLD analysis project Ga0207433, IMG submission 187559) | Hot spring thermophilic microbial communities from Obsidian Pool, Yellowstone National Park, USA - OP-RAMG-01 (SPAdes) (version 3) | ecosystem: Environmental > Aquatic > Thermal springs >...
AATGTATTTACAAAATATGGAACAACTTTCCTACTACATTTTTTGGTTGGCATACTTCTAAAACATTAGAACGATCTATCAGCCTTAAAAATAAGGGACAGCCAGAAGCTGTCCCTTATCCTGTCAGCTATAAGTCTTTTCAGCTCAGTAGTAGAATGAACAGATCGGGTTTCCAGAAGCTGGCGTTCCATCAAAAGTAACATTAGCGCACCCACATTCTGTCCCACTTGAATTAACTGAGAAATCAAGTACAAATACATGATTGGCTGTAATGGTAAGTGTTCCATCTGCGGGCCACCCACCGAAACAGATATTATTATCGTACTTAACATTAGAAAGTAGTGCACTGTACCTGCCTTCAACATTAGCAGATGATGTTGTGCCTGTTACTCCAAATGTACCTCCACCATTGATTGTTAAAATTGAGCTACCTACAGTCATAGTTATTGTGCCAACACCGTAATCAGCTATTTCTGTTTTATAAATATTCATCTCACGCCCATGGTTTATTGCATAAACAAGCTGAGATAATGAGCCTGTAAAGGTATCATCCACACTAACCCATCCTGAAATAGCAACATTGCCCTGTGAAGTTGTCACATTACCTGATATGGTCCCGTTACCTTTGTCTGAATATGTAATACTTGTTGAGCCTGCTACTATACCAGCTCCAGATATAGTTTCAGCCCCATTCAGAGTTATCTTTACGAGAGTAGAGTCCGGATATTGTTCTTTAAAAGTAAGGTTATTGTATGATTCTGTGATGTTTAAACTCCCCAAGCTTTCATTGTATGTACCCTTTACTGTTATAGAGCCATCAATTGTTAGTGTGGTCCCTGAGAAGCTACATGACACATTATTCCATGTAATTGTAACATTTATATTCCCAGGGGCAGAGTTATCTGCAATTGTTGGACTGCAGTACCCATTAACTTGCGCCTGTTTGAAAACCGCCAACCCTTTTAATACTTGTTCCTTCATTGAACCTGGCTTTATAACAGCATTGCCCATATGGTTCATTAAGGATAGAAGTGGCATACTTTGATCCGGTGCATTTGCGACTGTACTTGATGTGATTGCAGACACATCAGAAGGTGGTGGAGTATTTACTGTATCCAACACATTTGTTGCAGCAGCACCAATATTTTGAACAGTAAGGTTAGCAGGTGGCAATGAATTTACCCCTGATGAGACCTTATTACCGGATGATCCGGACGAAGTTCCACACCCTATACCAATACCGGTTATCCCTATAACCAGTATCACCACTTTTAAGATCCTATTCATAAAATCCTCCTTTTTTATTTAGGATTAACATGTCTATATGAGCTTGTCAATCACTTGTAGAAATCCATGACCTATCCAGATTTCCTCAACTCCTCAACTCCATAACTCCTAAACTTCTCAACTTTTCCCCCCAACTCCCCAACTCTTTAATTTCTTAACTTTTTTCTCAACATCAGACTTACAAGCCCTTGACATTAAATTTTTTATGAAATAATAATTTTCTTTCTAAACAGGGAGAAAAAATGTTTGAATTTCTTCATGAAAAGATTTCAAAACTTTTTGATAAACTATCCAGAAGAGGATTATTATCAGAAAAAGATATAGATGATGCCTTAAAGGAGATCAGAATAGCACTGCTTGAGGCTGATGTCCATTACCGCGTTGTAAAAGAATTGCTGGAAGGTGTAAAACAAAAGGTACTGAGCGAGGGTGAACTATCAAAAAGTATTAATCCATCGCAGTACCTATTAAAGGTTCTTAAAAACGAGCTAATAAATGTAATGGGTACAGCTACCCCTATCAAAATCAGCGGAACAGGTGATATTATTATGCTTATTGGATTACAGGGAACAGGTAAAACAACAACAGCAGTGAAGCTTGCCAAATATATAAAAGAGAAAAGGGGTTTAACTCCATACCTTGCTTCTATAGATTTTAATCGTCCTGCTGCTCAAGAACAACTGATAACACTTGCAAAGGCTAATGGATTTTATGTAAATGAGGATATTTCAGCAAAAGGATATGAAGCACTAAAAGATATAAGACTTGATTCAGCAAGGCATGGTTGTAATTTTATAATTATAGATACAGCTGGTAGATTACATATTGATACCCAGCTTGTTGAAGAATTAAAACGGGTAAAAGAATCTCTTAATCCGTCACAAACAATACTTGTAATTGATGCTATGATGGGACATGATGTTCTTAGAATGGCAGAAGGGTTTATGACAAGTGTTGGGTATGATGGCGCTATCTTTACAAAGTTTGAAGGTGACGCAAGAGGTGGAGCTATCATATCCTTTAAAAAGATTATAAATAAACCTATATTTTATGTTGGGGTTGGCGAATCTGTTTCAGCTTTAGAACCTTTTGACCCAAACAAGCTTGTTTCCAGAATAATTGGTACAGGTGATATTGAAGGCATTGTTGAAAAAGTATCAGAGCTTGTTACAGAAGAAGATGTAAAAGAAGCAAAAAATATAGCAAAGGGTAAGTTTACATTCCAGGACTTTATAAAACAATTAAAAATGATCAAACGAATGGGTTCAATAGAATCATTGTTTGATATGGTGCCAGGATTTGGTAAGTTGAAAAATAACATACAGACGGATAATATAAAAAAAGATATAAAAATATACGAGGCTATCATAAATTCTATGACAAATAAGGAACGCAACAACCCTGATATATTAAATGGAAAAAGAAAGTTGAGAATAGCAAAAGGAAGTGGTACCAGGGTAGAAGATGTAAACAGGCTTATAAAACATTTTTATGAATCTAAACGTATGATGGACATTATACAAAAAAGTGGTATAAAAGGGATACAAAGATATATACACTAATATTGGAGGAAAACAAAATGATAGCTATCAGGTTAAAAAAAATGGGAAGAAAACACATTCAACAGTATAGAGTAGTTGTGGAAGACTCTCGTTACACCGCAGGGGGAAGGGTCCTTGATGTAATCGGGCATTTCAGCCCCAAGACTGATCCTTATATACTGAAGATTGATTTAGAGAAATTAAAACAATGGGTTGGTAAAGGCGCACAGATGTCTTCAAGAATAAAATCTCTACTTAAATTACAAAAGATTTCATGAAGGAGGTAAATATGAAGGATCTGATTGAAAGTATAGCAAAACAACTCGTAGATAAACCGGATAAGGTTGAGGTTAAGGTAATTGAGAGTGAACACACCTCGGTTATAGAACTAAGGGTTGATAAGGATGATATGGGCAAGATAATAGGTAAAGAAGGCAAAACAGCAAAAGCCATAAGAACTATACTTGCTGCAGCAGGCAATAAGTTAAAAAAGAGATTTGTTTTAGAGATACTTGACTGAGATAATTTTGCCCTTGAAAAATAAGTAGTTTAAAGCCTGCTTTATGCTTAATTTTAAGATACTGAGTATTTTTCCTGAGTACTTTGTATCTCCTTTTATGGATGGCTTGCTAAAGCAGGCGATAAGCAAGGGCATTTTAAAAATAGATGTTATAAATATAAGAGATTTTACACATGATAAACACAGAACAGTTGATGATACCCCTTATGGGGGAGGACCTGGTATGGTTATGAAACCAGAGCCGGTTGTATCTGCTATCAGATACGCTAAAGCTGATAGCAAAGATTACAAGGTTATAGTGTTTTCTCCAAAGGGTAAACGATTTGATCATTTCCTGGCAAAGCAATTTGCCACTCACAGAAAGTTTATCTTGGTTTGTGGTAGATATGAGGGATTGGATGAAAGAATCACAGAGTTTTATGCTGATGAGGAATTATCTATCGGCGATTATGTACTTTCGGGTGGTGAAGTAGCAGCCCTTGTTTTTATAGAGGTTATTTCAAGACTTGTACCAAATTTTGTTGGTAATGAGGCATCTATAATTGATGAATCTTTTGAAAATGGGTTACTTGAATACCCACAATACACAAAGCCAAGGGTTTTTGAAGGACACGAGGTTCCAGAGGTATTATTATCAGGCAATCATAAAGAAATAGAAAAGTGGCGAAAGGAGCAATCTATAAAAATAACAGCTATTAGAAGACCGGATCTGCTTGAAAAAGAAAAAAAGATTAATAAAAATTGATCCCTTGAGTGGAGAGTAATTGGTTCAGTAAATAAACTTTTCTATTGCAATTTTTGAGTTAATGTAGAAATAGTTATAAATAAACATTGATTAGGAGGAAAAAATGAACAACCTCACCTTTTTGGAAAAGGACATTATTGGAGATAAAAAGAAAGTTATAAATTTTAAGGTAGGTGATACTATTAAAGTTTATACCAGATATAAGGAAGGTGATAAAACAAGGGTACAACAGTTTGAAGGTGTAGTATTAGGAATAAAGGGAGAAGGTATCAACACCAATTTTACTGTTAGAAAAGTTTCTTATGGTATTGGGGTAGAGAGAATCTTTCCGCTTTACTCCCCGGCTATTGAAAAAATAGAAATTGTTCAAAGAACAAAGGTAAAAAGGGCAAAACTATATTATTTAAGAGGTCTTAGTTCAAAGATGAGTAGACTAAAACGTATGAAGGAAACAGAAACATCTGAACAGGAAGCACAGCCAGCTCCAGCTGAAGAAAACAAATAATATTTCTATTAAATGGTTATAAAGGATTTCATCCTACAAGGTGTTAGATGCTTCAAGGAACCAATCCGTTTTCAGTTCCACAATAGACTGAACGCAATAGTAGGGGGAAACGAAAAAGGCAAAACAACGATCGCCGATGCCCTGTTTTTTTTGTTCTCTATAGGTAAAAATAAAGAAGAAAATGAAAAACTAAGAAGTACTGCAACCAGAGAATCAAGGCTTGGTATTACATTCCAGGATGGACCTGACAACTTCAGATTACTTATGGATCTCACATCCAATGCTGTCCTGTTATCAAGATATAATCAAGAAACTAAAAAATTTGATACGATCTCCAAGGATGCGGATGAAATAAAAGAGTTTTTTGAAAAAGAACTTCTTTTCAAGCCTTTTGACCAGTACAAGAACATATATTTAATCAATCATTACAATCTTACACCCATGTTTTTTAACTTACCTCAAACATCTGATAAACCAGGTGAGATAGCATCTTTTGCAGGCAATTCTGCTGATTATAACAATGTACTATCCGAGGATGAGACACCATATTTTTCGCAGGAAAATCAGGAAGAGGACGATAATATGACCGAAGATGAGATTCGTTCTGAGATAGAAAAGCTGGAAAAAGAACTTAAACTTTCCGCTGAAATAACCAATAAACAGGAAAAAATTGAACAGCTTGAATCAGAACTTACAAATATTCAGAACAAACTACAAGAAATTAACATGCGAAAAACAGAGTTACAGGAGATAGAAAAACAAGTAAATGAGTTAAACAAATTTTCGGACCTTCCGGAGGACATAGAATCTAAGATAACTGATTATATTAAATTTGAAGAAAAGATTAAAAAAGATATAGAAAATATTGAAAAACAAAAATCACAATATGAATCACTTAATCTTGAGATACCACCATTCTACAAGAACAGGATTTTTATAACGGGTGGTGGGCTTGCTATACTATTTATAATTTTACCTATAATTCTTGATACATTTGGTATGTCATGGGGTATATATACCTCTGCAGGTGTCTTCATTGGCTTCGGACTGATGGGTTATATATTGTGGAAAGACGCTAACAAACGATCTGAGCTTAAAGGGATGCGCGAAAAGGTTGCTGCACTTGAAAAGCAAATAAAGGAGCAAAAAAATAAATATGAGATAGAGGGTTCTGTAATTAGAAGTATTATAACTTCAATGCAAATTGATTCACCTGAAGCGCTAAGAGAAGGGATAAAGAGGTATAAGGTTGTGCTTGAAAAATTCGCACAAGCTAAATCTTTGTACAATGCAGTTATCGCTGAAAATGATCCAGATGCATTAAAAAAACAAGAGGATAAATTAAAATCTGAGATTAATACCATTCAGGAAGAATTGAGAACATCCTTCAGTGCTGGCAATGACCCATTTTTGATAACGCAGAGAATAGAGGCTCTAAAAAACAAGTTAAAGCATAATAATCCACATCCTCAACAAAAACCAGTTACTCCAAAAAAGGACACAAAGGCAATATCCATAAATGACAATCAGGTTCAATCTCTTCCTTTTATGAAGGGAATAAATGCTTTGATAGAGTTAACTGGTGAGCAAAAGGACAGGATACTGTCCCTAATAGCATCAAGGGCAGGTGGTCATCTTAAAGACCTTACGAAAGGTAAATTTATAGAAATCAAGCTCACTGATAACAAGATTGTTCCTATTACGAATTCAAATAAAGAAATAGATTTTGACGGTTTATCAGATTCTATGAAAGAAAGGTGCCTGTTCTCAATAGTGCTGGCTACATTAGAATATGCAGCAGATAAATGGCCATGGACTGTTGTGCTTGATGCACCATTTATGTGTTTGGATGAAAGTAATATGAACATTGTGTACAATAAAATAAAAATCCTTTCAAAAGAAACTCAAATTATCCTTTTAACAAATGACAGGAATCTTAAGTCAATCGCTGATAATATGATAGTGCTTCAGTAATGAGAAAGGTAAAATCTTTCTATTATTTACAACTATTTCTGAAACATTCTTCTGGAATTTACAAGTTCTAAAAGAGACTGAGCAGCTTTAAAGTGTGGATCATATTTTAATGCAATAACAAGATTTTTAATCGCTTTAAAATTTAAACCTGTTACATAATAATAGTATCCCATTATAAAATTCATATATGCCTTATCCCTGTTTGTTACACCTTCTTGATATTTTAAAAGTGTATTAACCATATCAAAGCTACTCTCCATCAATTTAGTATTTCCATTCAATCCATGTTCTATACCATACCATAGCGTCACCCTTGGATTATAAGGCATTATATGTTTTGCTATATCTATATATCTCAACCCTTCTTCATAATTAAAGCTGTTATAGATAAGTGTAAGTCCATAAGCAAGGTTTGCCATAGCGCTATACGGTACCCTTTTTACAAGCTCTTTAACATCCTCAAGCAATCCATCCTGAGTAAAGTAGGCTTCAGGAGATAAAAAAGGGGTAATTGTATAAAGAAATGTATATGGATTAAAGACCCGATATGCATATTGTTTAATAATCTGATCGTTACCGGTGTCGCGTTTTACATAAACCTGTGCATAATCATCAAAGTATACAAGGTACCAATTCTGGGGTGGCAGGAGTTCTGAATAATTAACAGGGACATATGTCTCAACAAGTGCATAGGTAACTTTGTATTTGCTTAATAATACATCAAACAAAGCCGCATTGTTAATGGAATTAATTACCTCTGGTAATAACAACCTTTCCGGCTCTAATCGTGTATCTATGAAATCTTTTATGTGTGGGTATCCAAGGAATATTACCGCACCACCGAAATTCATTGAGTTATAAATATTCCCTTTTATGCGGTGGTCAAGGATAAAATCTATAGCCTGCTCCGGGTAAGATTGTTGGGATACACCTATACCTTTATATCCTGCATAATCTGTTTTATATTGGTAATACACATAAAAAAAGGGCATGATAACAATGAGAGCATACATAGCAGATACAATGGCGTGAGCCTTATTCAAGCCTATAAGCCTTGTAAACCAATCATTAAGAACAATACCTACGCCTGGTGCAATGCCTATCAAAGCCATAATAACCATGCGTCTCATATCAAATGACATAGGGATCATAACGAGACCGAAAAATACATAGCGCAAAGGCATCTTGAATATACCGATTAAGAATATTACGGTAAAGACAATCAGTCCCACAAACATAGCTGGGGTTTGTGAGAATGACGGTGGCATAAACTCTGCAATATAATTAAGTCCACCTTTTGGACCAAACGAGGTAAGATGTAAAAATAAAAATGAATAAAGGTGGTAGGTATTAGGTGTTAAAAAGGTTATAAGTAATGTAACAAACAATATGGTCAGCCTTCTGTAAAACGCAGATACTTCAATATTATGCGTTAGAAGCTTTACAAATCCATCCATAAGCCAGGCAAGCAAAAAAACTATTCCAAATATAGCACCAGGATGCATGTTCACCCATACAAGCATAACAACAGGTATTAGCCACAAAACCTTGCTCTTGTTTTTTTCAGGTAACGAGGTAATAAAGACAAATAAGGATATTCCAAGGTATGTTATAAGCTGTGGACGATCAAGAAAATATGAACCTGCTGTAATAAAAACAGATGATATGATAATAAAACTTAAATATTTATTGATCCTGTGATTCTTAAATGACAACAAAAGTAATAAAGCGGTTAAGCCAGAAATAGTTGCTTTTAGTACTATAAGCCCTGTAAATCCAGAAAGACTATAAATAAAATACCATACCACCTCAAAGAACCACTCTACTGGATAAAATTTTATATTCGTCAATGTATAAGAAAATATGTTGTGATATGGAAGGGTATGGGTTGTAAGTATATAACGCCCCATTTCCAGATGCCAGAATGTGTCAGGTTCATTTATCTTATTGAAGGCTATTATGAAAGCAAAAAGAAACAAAAAAAACGGCACCATGTACTGCAAGAGTACATCTATTTTAGAATCTTCTACCCTTTCTTGTTTCACAATACCTTTTCAATCTAACCAGTTAACTTTAATGCAACTTTTACCAGTGCTTGAACAATTAAAACCTTTAAAAGATATATTATCAGAACAGCAATCAACGGAGAAAGATCAATCCCATAATTCCCACCTATTGGTATTGTTCTTCTTAAAGGTGCGAGTACAGGCTCTGTTATTCTGTATAAAATATTCACAACTGGATTGTATGGATCAGGATTAACCCAGCTTAACAGGGCACGAATAATTATGAGCCAGTAATATATAGTAAGAACTATACCTGTGATATTTGCAAGCACTATCAGAATATCGCTAAACATATTTTCTATCTATACATGGAACTGAATACAAATACAATAAGCAGTCATTTTTCTTACATGCTTTTTATTTCCTCAACACATATTTTTCGGGTTGATTAAAAGTATATATTTGTATAAAACATAAGCATTCTGCTAATCTCCTCTCCACCAAATACCGTACTCCGGGTAAGAGCACTATTGGGCAGGTATATATAAGGATATTCATGATGTATATCGTTTAGAAGGTTAAATACATAAAACCCCAATTCAAATCTATTAGGTATAAAGGTATATCCTATCTTCGCATTCAGTAAAAAGTATGCAGGTAATTGCACCACTGTGTTAGTATAAAGTGTATCAGGGTTCGCTATGTGTGCTGTCCTGGCAGAGGTGTAATCCCCCTGTATGCTTGAGAACAGTTTGTCTGTTACAGCATATCTTGCTCCGATATTAAAGTCCTGGGTTGTGTAATTGGCTACGGAGCCTGTAAGATTGTCCTCTCGGTAAAGATATGAATAATTTGCAAATGTTTTTACTGATTTAATAGGTTCATATTCAATACTTACATCTCCTCCATGGGACACATATCTTGTGCCACTATTCAGAAACTGGAACTGGGAAGTGGATGATAAAGAAGTGTAGAAGTAGATTAAGTCGTATAATTCCTCATAGTAAGCTGTAAGTTCTGTCCTTACATGCTTCCCCCATTCTCCAACATACCCGAATTCTGTAGTACGCATTGTTTCGTTTTTCAGATTCGGGTTGCCTATGAGTGTACCCTTGATAGGTATGAAAGATGATGGTATCTTTGGTATAAATTGGGATTCCACATAAATTGGCTTTCTAAATGCCGTTCCATAAGATACCCTGACTGTTTGTTCAGGGGTTATGGCGTAAGATAGGTTTGCCCTGTAACTTAAACCTGGTGGTGTTACAGAGTAATGATCGTATCGTGCATCAAGGGTAAGAAGAAAATCATAAAAAGGTCCTATCTCGTCGTGTATAAAACCGCCATATAAAAACTCTTTCGTAAGGTCCACACCGTTATAAGAAGACTCTAATTCTGGGAATTGATAGGTATTGTAGTTTGAATTTAAACCTACAATAACCCTGTTGTACGGTATGTTCGGAAGATTATATTGAACATCAACGTTGTATGTATTTGTCGTACCAGAAAGGTTTTGTCCAATGAGGTTAATAGTAGTACCAAAGGGTGTAATGAAGAGGGGCACATTTACATTAAATCCAAACCAGTATGCATCTATCTTAAGATTTTTGTATTCTATATGCGGTTTTATGTAAGTTTCCTGTGCATAGGTCCATAGGTTCTGAAGCAGCGTATACAGAACAAACTGAGGCTTGTCATAGCCGGCTTCCAGTGAGGCATTAAGATCACTGGAAAAATCATGGGTTACATAAAGCCATGCCTTTGGTACCAGGGCTTCGTTGTGGTCAGGGGTCTCAAAATCAGGGGATGCCTTGTATCCTATTGCACTGATAAAGCCAGTTGCATCTGATTGCCCCTGCGCTTCTATATATGTATCAAAGGCACTGAAAAATTTTTGTGGTTGTTCACTCGACAGTCCTCCTATGCCTGAAATGGTAAAAGTCGGATTGGAACGCGGTTTCCTCGTTGTTATACTTATAATACCTGTCATAGCATCTGCACCATACAGCGAAGAACTCGCACCTCGTATAATCTCTATCCTTTCAATATCATCAAACGGAATTGGCAGGCTTTCAATAAATGGAGGTCCATAAAATGTATTGTTTAACACCCTGCCGTTGACCAGCACAAGCATCAGGTTGTTTTCCTCTGTACCATAACCTCTTTCATTGAAGATCGGATAGCCTGGATTTATATAGGAAACGTCCATGCCAGGAACGGTCCTCAATATATCGGAAAGTGATAGTCCAACGCTCTTTATATCTTCCCGCGTAAGGACTGTGACTGATGCAGGTGCCATTGTGATCTTCTGTTTATGCTTCGCAGCAGAATAAACCACATCCTCTGAACTGAATAACGCAAGCTCCTGTTCAAGAGCTGCTGCCTCCTCAGCTGATTTTACATTAACCTCCCCTATGTCTACAATTT
>Ga0207433_10015224_pt1 | contig 11004 bp, 12 predicted proteins | sample YelNatPaOPGAMG01_FD_187559 | JGI IMG/M metagenome (GOLD analysis project Ga0207433, IMG submission 187559) | Hot spring thermophilic microbial communities from Obsidian Pool, Yellowstone National Park, USA - OP-RAMG-01 (SPAdes) (version 3) | ecosystem: Environmental > Aquatic > Thermal springs...
TCCAAAAGTTCAGAAAGAATATGAAATTCTTTTAAAAGAATTGAAATGTAAGCCCGAAGAGTTTAGCAGAAAACTTAGAGAAGTTGTTTGGAAGGGTAAAAGTGTAGATGAAATTTTTGAGGAATTGAATCAATAGCATTAAATTTTTTTACTGATAGAAGTAGGCAATTGAAGTTCACTTTCTAAAATTGTTTTTTCAAGCTGTAAGCCGCAAATTACTCCGTATATTTTATTTTTAATAAAAGTAGCTATCTTGGCTTTTTTTATGTTTTTAAGTTCATTTTTGGTAACTTTCAAAGTCTTTGAGGCATTCTGAATTTCCAAACCAACAACTTTGCCATCAAATCCTATATCAATAACAAAATTTTCAAGAGCCTCTATGCTAAATTTAGCCTTTTCTCCTTCTTTGTATACGTACAATATATCCCATTTTTGGTCATAGTCAACCTTCACCATATTCCCACTAATATTTTTTAATTTCTATTAATTAAAACCTTTTGGAAATATAAAGTATGCCCGTATCTTTTATAAGTTTTTGTATCTTTTTACTTGTTTTGTAAATGGTTACTATATTTATATTTTTGTTCAAGGAAACCACAATTACAATGGAATACCTTCTCGAGTGTTCATATACCAACTTAAAAGTTTTTGTTGATTCTTGATATTCCTCATAAATTAGCTTATCAACGTCAAATAATTTGTTTATGATAAAATTTTCATTAAGCATTGTTTGTGAAATTTTAATCTTAGCATGCTTAGTGAACTTAACATCAGACTTTGAATAATTTTTAAGTAAATCCTTGAAGCCCATAATTTTATGTTGTTAAAAAAATAAAAATAGACTTTGCAAAAAATCTGAAAAGTGAATTTTACTCCTAGCTTGAGTTCCAAAATTTTATTTACCTAGCAATTGCTTTTAACAAGCATGATAATAAAGGAAATGAAGCTTGAAGACAGGCCTTTGCAAAGGTTGATTAGAAAAGGACCTCAAGCTTTAAGCAATGTTGAGTTATTAGCAATAAGAAATCTTTAAGTTTTTCCTTACCTTACTCTTTTTTGTAGATTTACAAATAACACTTAATAAAATTAAAAACTAAAGGTAAATAAAGATGAAAACAAAAATCAATGAATCAGAAAGCAAATTTTACGAATCTCTTAAAGATATTTTTATAGGAGCAAGAGTTGAAGGCATATCGGGTTATATCAATTTAATGAAAATTAAATCAAAGTATTTTGATAAAATTTTTGTTTTGCTTAAAAAAGATGTGGAAGAAAAACTTAAAGAATTCCCTGAATTTAAAGAAGAACTTTATGATAAACTTTACAGTTTCTTTAAAAGATATTTTAGTGAAAGTGGTTCGATTTATTTCGTTAGCACACCATTTTCTGAAAGAATTTATGAAAAAGTTTATACTGATAAAGAAGACGCTAGCTTATTTTGGAAAACTCATATGCTTTACTATGTAAAAACAGATAGGATTTTTAATAACATGAGTGTTGAAGCTGATGGTTTCAAATTCTTCTTCGATGTTTCAAAGTTGGAGCATAAAAAAGCTTGGGAAAAAAAAGAGTTAATTTACGAATTAAAAGAGATAAAGAAAGATGGAACAATTGTTTTCTATGTTATGTATTCTGAAAAAGGAAGAAAGACAAAAATAAATGAAATTATTAAAGAGCTTAAAAATAAAAACATTAAGGTAGATGAAGAAATTTTAGAAAGAGCTTTTAGAATATTCGAAAAACAAAGCGAAGTTGATTATTTCATTAACAAAAATGCCAAACAATTCTTGAAAGATCAATTTGATTTGTGGCTTTATCAATATGTTTACACTGATGAAACCCAATTTACAGAAAAAAGAATTAAGCAGTTAAAAGTTTTGAAAGAGATTGCTTACAGGATAATTGATTTTATTTCTCAATTTGAAGACGAGCTAGTCAGAATTTGGAATAAACCAAAATTTGTTTTGAATTCGAATTATGTTATAACTTTGGACAGAATAGCACAGAAAGAGAAAGGAATAAAAATAATCGAAAAAATTTTGAAACATAAAAATTTTGACGATCAAGTAAAGGAATGGAAAAATCTTGGGATTGTCGATGAAAATTTTCAACGAAAAGGTATTCTCCAAACTACCTTAAAAGGAAAAACTTTAAATCCAAAGTATCAATTCTTACCGATAGACACAAAATATTTCAAAGATTTAGAGTTAGAGATTCTTTCGTTATTCGACAGTCTTGATCAGGCTTTAGATGGATGGTTAATCAAAAGCGAAAATTATCAGGCTTTAAACACAATTTTGCCAAAATTCAGAGAAAAAGTGCAGACAATTTACATTGATCCACCATTTAACAAAGAGCAAGATGCTGATTATTTCTACACTGTAAAATTCAAAGATGCAACTTGGATAACAATGCTTGAAAATAGATTGAGATTAGCAAGAGATTTATTAAAAGATACAGGAAGCATTTTTGTAAGATGCGATTACAACGGCAATATGTATGTGAGATTATTGATGAATGAGATTTTTGGTGAGGAGAATTTTAGGAATGAGATAACGATAGATAGGAAGAGACAGGCGATAGGAACACCAAACAAATTTGAAGTAGAAAGTGAAAATCTTCTTTTATTCTCTAAAACGGACAGGTATTTTAGAAGAGACTTGTATAAACAAAGGACATTAGCAAATATTAAATGGACAGGATTTCTTAAACAAGAGGAAAGACACCCCTCAGAAAGGGTTTTCTTCGGTAAAGTCTTATATCCTCCCAAAGGGCAACATTTTTCTTTAACTCAGGAAAAGGTTGATAAACTTTTAAGAGAGCGTTATTTAAGGTTAAAATGTAAAGAATGTGGTGCAATTTATTATTATGACGAAAATGAATCAAGAGAAAACTTTGTTAACGAAATTATAAGATCAAAAGACAAGTTCAAGTATATGGATGTAACAAGTGAATCAAAAGTTTTTGGTATAAAATTTTTGGATAAATGCCTTTCTTGCGGGAGTAATAATTGGAAAGTGGAATATTTAACCTCTGAAGAAGAAAAAATTACTGATAACTGGAAAGATATTCCTTCTTATGAGGATACTTTCGGTTTTAAAACCGAAAATGCCGAGATTCTTTTAAAGCGTGTTATAGAATCCACCTCTAATGAAGGTGACTTAGTCATGGACTTCTTTTTAGGCAGTGGTACAGCAACAGCAACAGCACATAAACTTAAAAGAAAATGGATTGGAATTGAGATGGGAGAACATTTTTATAGTATAGTTTTGCCAAGAATGAAAAAAGTTTTGGCTTATGATAAATCAGGAATTTCAAAAGAAAAAGATGTGAAAGAAAAATATAATGAAAATAATGCTGGTGGATTTTTCAAATATTTTGAATTGGAGCAATTTGAACAAACTTTAAGAAAAGTGAAATATGCTTGTGATGATCCTTTCTTAGTTCCAGGAGAAGACCCTTACAATCAATACATTTTTATGAGAGATTTGAAATTGCTTGAAGCTTTAGAAGTGGATTACAAAAACAATAAAGTAAAAGTTGATTTATCTAAGCTTTATGATAACATAGATGTTGCAGAAACTTTATCTTGTGTTCTTGGAAAAATGATTAAGAAAATAACTGCTCATGAAGTAGAATTTGAAGATGGAATTAAAGTTAATTTGAAAGATTTAGATTATAAATTAATTAAACCTTTGATTTGGTGGGAAGGATAAAATGAAAATATTTAAAGAAGATTTTGATGTGGAAGTTAACTCGGATGTTGCTAAATGGATTGTTAAAATCTCTGGATTTACATTAGAGGAACTTTCTAATAAAACTAAAATAAAAAAAGATAGATTAGAGATGTGGATTAACGGAAAAGTAAAACTAAAATTCTCAGAAATAGATAAGATAAGCAAGATAATAAAAAAGCCTTTAACAGTATTTATTTTACCTTACCCTCCAAAAGAAAAAAAACTTCCAGAAAACTGGAGAACGGTAAATTTAGAGAAAGAAAAATTTCACCCAAAAACAATTTCTCTTTTATATAAAACTAGAGAAATTCAAGAATTAACTAAAGAATTAGCAAAAAATATAAATTATGACCTCACGCCAAAAATAGAATTTATAGAAAATATTTCTAATATTTCTGCAAAAGAATTAGGAAGAAAGTATAGAGAAGATTTTGGATTGACTAAGGAGCTTCAATTAAAATTTGAAAATCCTAAAGAACTCTTTCAATTTTTAAAGAATAAAATTGAAGAAAGGAATATTTTAATACTGCAACTTCCAATTCCTACTAAAGATGCAAGGGGGTTTGTTCTAACTGATAATCTACCATTTACTATTGTTGTAAGCACAGAAGATGATTTAAGAGCTAGAAATTTTACTCTGATTCATGAATTAGCTCATTTAATGCTAAAAATATCAGTTATAGATTCTCCTTTAGATAGTTTGTATTTTACTTTATCAGAAAGGGAGAAATGGGAGAAAGAAAAATGGTGTAACGACTTTGCTTCCGAATTTTTATTTCCAGAAGAGTTTCTGCAGGAAAAGTGTGAAAAATATCACGAAAAAATCACGAAGTTTAAGATATTAGAAGATATTTCTAAAGAGTATAAGGTAAGTAAAGAAATGATAATTTACAAATTAGAAAAATTAAACAGGATATCTCCCGATACATATAAGAAATACAAAGAAAAGTTCGAAAAGCAAAAGGAAATTTTTTATAGAATAAAACAACCACCTTCTCATTTAGAAATAAAAATTAATCAATTGGGAAAATTATTCATTTCTGTAGTGGTTAGAAATGAAAGAACGGGGAAGATTACCTATTCCGATGCATTAGACTATCTTTCTGTTAAATCTAAAGTTTATGAAAAATTAGCAACAAATATGTGATAAAATGCTAAAAATTTACATTATAGATAATAATTCTATACGTGTTTTAGCTAAATATTACTGGAATGTGATCGGAGGAATAAAAGAAAAATTTGAAAATCTTATTAAAGAAAGAAGGTTAATCTCTTCTATAAAAGTTTTTGAAGAACTAAAATTAGAAAATAAAGAAGGTTTTTCTTGGGCGAAAGAACATAAAAAAATTTTTTCACCTATCTCCAAAACACAATTTAAAATATTGACAAACATAATAAAAAATCATCCAGATTTATATTCTTTTTTTTATCCTACTGGAAAACATGAAAAATATGCAGATCCTTTTTTAATATCTTTAGGTATAGAAAAAATGAAAGAAAAAACTTTAGCAGAAAAAAGAGTATTTGTTGTAACAGAGGAAACAAAAGAAGAAGAAAGATTAAAAATTCCGTTGATATGTGACAAATTGGGTTTAAATTCGATAAATCTCCAAGAAGTTTTTAAGGAAGAAGGATGGGAATTGATGATAAAATGATAATAAGGCCAATCCTAGAACCAATAGTGGAAGAAATTAAATTTGAAGATTTACCTAGCCCATGGAATTTGTTAGATACGAAAAGTTTTTCGAGAAATAAAGAGTTGTGGGATTTTCAGCAGAACGCAGTAAAAAATGCTATCAAATGTCTATATTTGTATTTTAAGATTGACCATGCAGACAAATCTAAATTTTATCAAAGATATGTTGGTAATGTGTTAGATAAGGATTTAGAAAGAAGTGTTAGTATTAAACTACCAAAACTTAAAAGAAAGGTAGCAGATATAGTACAACAATATTTTCCTGTTGAGAACGATATTATAAAATTTGAGAATTTAATTAATAGGCAATCTTTTTGGATGGCCACTGGTTCTGGAAAATCATTAGTATTAATAAAACTAATCGAAATTTTAAAAAAACTAATGGATATGGGAGAAATTCCTAAGAGAGATATTCTCTTTCTAACGCATAGAGAAGATTTGATAAATCAATTTAAGAAACATGTTAATGAATTTAATGAGTTAGCTGTAGAGCATGGTTTGAGGATTAATCTTAAAGAACTGACAGAATATGAAAGTGTTAAAAAAGAAAGTTTAGTACCTTTTCTGAATGAAGTGATTGTCTTCTACTATAGGTCTGATTTAATAAGTGATGAGCAAAAAGAAAAAATAATCGATTTCAGAAACTACGAGAACGGAGGTAATTGGTATATAATTCTTGATGAGGCGCATAAGGGAGATAAGGAAGAATCTAAGAGGCAAATGCTCTATTCTATCATGTCAAGAAATGGTTTCTTATTTAATTTTTCAGCTACTTTTGTTGATGTTATGGACACATTAACAACGGTCTTTAACTTCAATTTAGAAAGATTTGTTTCAGAAGGTTATGGAAAGCATATTTATATTCTCAAACAAGAAATTAGAGCCTTTAAAGAGAAAGAAGATTACAATAGAAGAGAGAAGAAAAAGATCGTTTTGAAATCTTTAGCTTTATTAACTTACATAAAGAAATTCCGTGAAAAAATACTTAAAATTGCAGGTAACATATATCATGAGCCATTAATGTTAACTCTGGTAAATACTGTAAATCTTTCTGAAGTAAAAGAGGGGGAACCAGATTTAAAGTTATTCTTCAATGAGTTAGAAAGTATTGGTAAAGGTGAGGTAGAAAAAACATTGCTTCAAGAGTCGATAAAAGAATTATTAGAAGAGTTTTGTAGTAACCCATTATTTATTTATGAAAACTCTCCTCTAATTATCGAAAAAAATTTACTTAATTCGATTACATTAAAAGACATCCTTCATTACATTTATAATGCGGACAGTCCAGGTAGCATAGAAGCTTTAACTATTCCCGAAAAACGTCAAGAAGTTTTACTCAAACTCAAAAGTGGTTATAAACCATTTGCTTTAATAAAAATAGGGGATGCTATTAAGTGGATAAAAGATAATCTAAAAGATTACGAAGTTAACGAAAGTTATGAGGATAAAAGCATTTTTGAAAACATAGAGGAAAGAAAAGAAATCAGCATTTTAATGGGGTCTAGAGCTTTTTATGAAGGCTGGGATTCGAATAGACCAAATTTAATCCTATTTATTAACATAGGAGTAGGAACAGATGCTAGAAAATTTGTTATACAGTCAATAGGTAGGGGAGTAAGAATTGAACCTATTAAAAACAAAAGAAAACGATTGAAAAACCTTTTCAATAAAAACGAAGATAATGGCCTATTTCTTGAACTTGGTGGTGATTTAACTGTTCACTCATTAGAAACTCTATTCGTCTTTGGCACTAACAGGAGTGCTTTGAATGAAGTAATAAGTACATTGAAAATTGAAAAAGAATTGGAAGCTAATTTAGAGCTAGTTGTAAATGAAAATATCCAGAATTATACGTTACTTATTCCTGTATACAAAGAATCAAACAGAAAATTATATGAAGAAAAAGAACCACAAAAATTTTTAATCTCAGAAGAGCAATTAAACACTCTTAAAGAATATTTCACTATCGTAGACGACAGAATACTTATTGCTTCATTCGGAATTGCCCCAAATCTTCTGCAGCATATAAAAAATAGTTTTGAATGTCGAGATAAATATAAATATTATAATTTATCTCCACTTGAAGGCCTATCATTTAAGATTCTTATATCCAAGATTATAGGTCATTTTAACTTAAATCTCAAAGAATTAGAGAAATTTAAACGGCTAGAAAATGAAATAGTTCATTTCAAGAAAATTAAAATATTCTTTGATAAATTAGAAGAACAGGCAGAATTAGATAACAAGATAAAAAAAGTCATAAACTATCCGAAAAAACAAGAGGAAGAAAAAATATTAAAAAACAAATATGGAAAGATTCCCCCGGAAGAGTACAGTAAATTGTACGAAGAAATTTCTAAGAAATATTCAAAAGAAGAAAGTTTTAAAGATTTAAAAATAAAGTATATTTCAGAACATTATTTTGTACCACTAATTCTCTCAACCAAAGAGAAAATAGATTATATCAAACATATAATCAGGACGAAAAGCGAGATCGATTTTATAAATAAGTTAGAGGCATTTATCGAAAACAACAAAAATAAATTAAAGGTAGATTGGTGGGCTTTTAGCAAAATAGACGAATATTTGGATGAGGTTTATATTCCATATTATGATCCAGAAAGTAACACGATTAGACATTTCAAACCAGATTTTATATTTTGGCTTAAGAAAGATAATATTTATCATATCGTGTTTGTTGACCCAAAAGGTATAACGCATACCGAATTTGAGTATAAAGTAGATGGATTTATAAGAATTTTTGGTAGCACAGAATTGCCGAAAACCTTTGATTACGAAAATTTAAAGATTAGAGTATATTTATGGTTATTTACTGATGATAAAAATATTTTATCTGAAGGTTATAAAAAATATTGGTTTGACAATCCTAAAGTAATTTTTGAATAAAACTAAGCAACTGTTTGTATTTTAAAAAGAATTTAGAAACTAGATGGTATTTTTCCTCTTCAATTCTTTTTCAACTTCCTCTTTTGATTTACCACAAACATTGCAACCTGATTGAATTAAAAATATATCTGAACTTCTTCTCTTAGATTGTTTGCTCCCGAATGTGGCTGTACTCTCTCTTTTTATACTGATAGCACCAGGAATATACCAAGCCTGAATTTTACCCTTACCACAAAAAGGGCAATCTAATTCTACAGGTTCTCCACGCATATTTAACACATTTAAATAATATATGTAAAAATAAAAATGTGAAATTTATGAATAAAAAAGGTATCTGGACAGCTCCGTTAGCTATGGCGTTTATAGTTATTTTGATCATCATTTTAATTGTAACATTTGTACCTGGGAAAAAAGGCATATTATTCAAAGATATTAATTAATGGCTTCGGTCTAACAGCAAAAATAATTGCCAAAAACGGCATTGGTGCAGGAGAGCCATACAAATTAATAGATTGGAATTTAACAGCAGACAAATTTATACAGAAATTAAAAGAGACGGAATTTTTCGACGAATTTAAATACATTTTCAAGCATAAAATAGATTAGACTTAAATTTTTTTGAGAAAGATGAATAATTATGAGTAAAGAAAACTTTGAAAAATTTAAAAATGCTTGGGAAAAAGAGATAAATAAAATAGAGAATAATGTTATCGATAGTCAGGGTGCTTGGCTAATTTACAATCGGTTCAATATTGATGTACTAAATCTTTTGATGAGTATGTCATCCCGTGAATTTACTTGGGATATGAACCTAGAAAAATCACTCCTCGAATCCAAATTAACGAGAGCTTTAGAAATTGCTCGAACAAAATATAAGTTAGAGAGTAGAAGTTTATGGGTAAGAATCTTAGAGAGTATTAAGGAGACATTCATGCAAATTCCTAAATTTAAAGAAATAAAACCAATCAAATCTTAGAAAATTATCTTCTCCTAACCTATCTAGTAAGAACCAATCATTTCTTATTTCCCACAAGCTTATAATAGCTTCCTTTCCCTTTTCCAACCATCCTCACATATCCTTTCAAAACCATCTGATTCAATTCCCATTTAGTCTTTCCTCTAGAAGTCTGGTTGATCTGCTGATAGATTCTTGATGTGATCTTTCCGTTAGCCTTCAAGTATTCCATCGCCTTCTGCTGGTTGATGTTCAAATCTGGATACTCAACCTTTTCAACGATATTGACGTTCAATTTCCCAAGGCCAAACTTCTTGGTGAGAATACCAATGACATTAGCTCCGAACAAGCCAGCAAGAATCGCTATAATGTTAGCACCGACCTTCCAGAAACCCATCTGGTCAAGAATTATCGCCCCGAACAAGCCAAACACAACAGAAGCAACAAATTCTATCAGTATCCTCTTCCAGCCCAAGACAAACTTCTGATAGCTTGAGTATGCAGTATAAATTCCATAGACAGCCCTGACAAAAGCTCCGAACGCAGCATAGCCTAAATACATTAATTCTATCATATTCACCACTTTTAAGTAGCATATTAAAATACTTAAGCTTTTTGGTTATGGCTGTGATATGGATGTTGTAAAATTACTGCCAAAAGACATCCGTAAACCAGCCATATTTTTTCTTGGTCAAAAATTGGAGACTGTATTAAAACCAGCAAACAGCCAAAATAACGTGTCCTATGAAGCATGGAATAAATATTTTAGAAAGTTAAAAAAATTAACTTTTTATTTTATCCCATCTATTTTCATATCTATCTAAATTCTTAATCAGATCCAAATCCCAAGAAGTAACATTTTCATAATTTACATTTTCGAAAGCCATAACAACCCTATTGCTATGTCTCTTAAATCTTTTGCTTGTGCTTGGTGGAGCATTCATAACTTCGTCTCTAGAAAATACAAAAAATCTTTCTTTACCACTTCTTTCTATACCAACTAAAATCAGAAAGTCATATTCAACAAATAATTATTGGTTTAAAAATTTTATATAATTAAAATTTTTGAATGTATTTCAAATCTCAATTTCAGCTATTATCGGTAAATGGTCAGATAGTTTTTGTCGTTGATTGAAAATTTCTTTTTCATCTACAGGCTCAATCTTACTCTTTATTTGTTTAGGTAGAAACAGGTAGTCCAATTTATATTTATCTTTGGAGTTTGGATTAATCCAAGTATATCTTTTTTTATCAGGTTCTTCAACAAGAGGGTCTTCATGTTCCAGTTTAGAAAATTCTTGAATCATCTCTTTACTGCACTTAACCCATAGCTTATGGGTTTTAAATTTTTCATCCATATTAAAATCACCACCAATTATGATAATTTTCTTGCCTTTATTGTTCTCCAAATATTCGTAAACAATCTTCAAAAATTCTTTGAATTTTTTTACATCTTCACTCTCTTTGTTATTATTCTCGTCAAAATAATTGTAAACGCTTATGAAAACCAAGCTTTTCCCTGAAACTTTGACTTCACAAGCTACGAAGTAATCATTTATAGCGCTATTGTCAGATATGTTGTTTAAATAAATTTTTTCTGTATTACCTATAGTTTTTTTAACTAATATGGCATTCATTTCGCCTCTAACAACATGGAAATCTTTTTTAAACTTAGCTGGTATTACATATACTTCTTGAAGTAGGCAAAC
>Ga0207433_10015234_pt1 | contig 11000 bp, 11 predicted proteins | sample YelNatPaOPGAMG01_FD_187559 | JGI IMG/M metagenome (GOLD analysis project Ga0207433, IMG submission 187559) | Hot spring thermophilic microbial communities from Obsidian Pool, Yellowstone National Park, USA - OP-RAMG-01 (SPAdes) (version 3) | ecosystem: Environmental > Aquatic > Thermal springs...
ACACAAAACCAAAAACAACCAATAAAACCATAGAGGGAGAAGTAATACACATAGACGACTTCGGAAACATAATAACAAACATAACAACAAAAAACCTACAAGAAATAGGAATAACCGAAGGAGACACAATAAACGTGAAAATAGGCGAAAAAACCATGAAACTAAAACTATGCAAATCATATGCTGAAGTGCCACCAAACCAACCACTAACAATAATTGGAAGCGGAGAAACACTAGAAATATCAATAAACCAAGGAAACGCAGCAAAAACACTACAAATAAACATTGGAAGCAAAATAGCAGTATGGAAGATTAATTGAAAAATAAATTCGTCCTAAATTTTAATTCAATGATTCTTTAAATGATCTTCATAATCATGTGAGCATACATGATGATAATATTAAAAACCTCTTTTAGCTTCTTCGTAAGTATCTTTTCATAGTATTTGAGCAAAAATCATATTTTTGCTTTAGAAATAACAATTTAAGAATAAAATAATATTGTTCTCTTACCATCCATATTTGTTTATATATGCTTTAGAATAGCCATATATCCAAGCTAATCTTTTTAGAGAATAGTGAATCGGCAGGAGAAAAGATGTACTATCCTTTGTTAATAAATAAATGAAAATGCTATGCCTTAAACCAGAGAGCAAAGGAAGAGGTGGGAGAAATCTTATAGGTGTGACTTCTCCAGAATGCTTTCTTGCCACATAGTAGGCTCCATAACCATACCAGTAATATTCCTTTAGCAAGTCTCTCAATCTTTGTCTTGTGATGTGATAATAGTATGCTGTGGGATTCATCGCTAACCTCCATCCAGCTTTCCTCATTCTTCTACTTAGATCTCCATCTTCACCAGCACCCCTTATTTTTGTATCATATCCACCAACGCTTTTTATTGCACTCACCCTATAAATTGTGCCAGCACTACCAACACTTTCTAACTCCTTGATATTCGCCCTACGCAATCCATAGTACAGCCAAGTATATCCCTCAAGTTTTGATATCCAACTTTTACCTATATGTTTGGTTATCGCTTCAGCAGCTCCAAGTTTTTCATCAGACATTATGAATTTTACTTGTTTGAGTATGAAATCTCTTGGAATTACGTGGTCGCCATCAACCCATTGTATGAACTCTCCTGTGGCATTATCTACCACCATTTGCCTAGCATATGCTAATCCTCTTCCCTCATCAGAGAGCAATTTATATGAAATACTGGAATTCTTTAATGTTTGCGTTATTATCTCTACGGTTCTGTCTTTCGACATTCCATCCACTACAATTAACTCAAGTAAATTGGCTGGATAGTTAACTTTAAGAATGCTATCAATTGTGAATTGAATAGTTGGCTCATTATTTTTAACGCATAAGCCTATAGTAACCTTCGGTAACATTTCCAAATCAATACTTCCTTAGAAAATGGATAATAAATACTTAATTAACCCTTTATTTATACTTTAAATCTTTGAGCTTTCAATATATTCCTTTTAGCAAGTTGGGTTTTAATAGATTCATATACTTTTAGATCTAACATTCTTTTCATAACTTCTTTATCTGAAACTCTTCTTACATATTTTTGTACAAACATTCTTTTCCTTATTATCCCTTTGAGTTTTATTATAGGCCAAAGCATCGCTTTAACATATGCAGACGCATGCTTTATTCTTCCTTTAAATATCAACCTTATGGTAAAGGAAATGTAACGAATGTAAAGATATGCTACATATTTTATGGCATTTTTAGCTGAATAATTTTTAATTAGTGTAGTTATTTGGTTCTTCCTACTATGATACAATATAAATGGTCTCGGAAGTTCTTCACTACCAGAAGATATTGTCGCTGAACCATAATGGTATACTATTGAGTCTGGGATGAATGCTACTTTCATTCCATGGAGCCAACATCTCCAACATAAGTCCGTCTCCTCATAATTTATGAAATAATCTTCATCCAATAAACCTACTTTTCTGAGTATACTCCTCCTTATCACTATTGCTGCTCCTTGAGCATAAAACACTTCATATGGATTGCTAAATCTTTCATCATCGTATTCACCACTTCCAATTATTAGAACTCTACCAATATAATCGATTACGCCTCCCCCCGAATCTATACAAGCCCTATTCTTTAGCGACCTCAACTTACATTGCGCGATTCCAACGTCATTATACTTCAGCATGAAGTTTACCAATTTCTCTATCCAATCTGGTTCCACCTCTGTATCATTATTAAGAAGAACTATAAACTCGCTCCTTGGATCTGAAAATCTTATTCCAATATTATTTCCCTTAGCAAAGCCATAGTTTTTATCTAATGGGATAAATTTGATGCTATCGTTATTCAATTTCTTAATTTCATTTTCCAACCACTCACGACTTCCATCCTTAGAACAGTTATCCACAAATAATATTTCAAAATTAGGATAATTTGTTAGAAGCAGTGATCTAAAACAGTTTTTAATAAATTTCATCCCATTATAATTTAAAACAATTACTGAACATTTTGGGAATGACGTCATATTGTAACACAAATTACTGTTTTACATTTTGTTATAAAATTTGTTGCCATAATAACTTAACATCTTGATGTAAAGGTTTTATTAGCTGAAGAAGTGTTTTTATTCTTTCCTGCTATTGCTTTGCGACAAAGATTGTTGCGCCAGAAATGACTTATACTTTGTGTATCATAATAACCAACATCCCATTTACGGGTATCTATTAGTAATGCATTGAGTAAGAGGGCTCAGTAAAGTCAGTTGCTATTATTCTTGAGAGTTCTCCCAACGTTAAAAATGTAAGGTACTCAATAGGGGTACCAGCAATTGTGTACCCCAAAATGTTCAGCGAAGTACCATTTCACTATGCATATAGCCTCACCACTTAAATAACGTATTACAATATTACTATTAATTTCTTAGCAATTTCTTGCGTACTCAATATATCTTAATGTCTTTATAAAGTAACCTCCTTAGCAACAATGCTCCCAGAATAAGCCTTTTCAAAGGCATGTGAATCACATTAGCGTTATATACATCAATACCTCCATAAATTTTTCTTCTACCCATTTTAATACCATCAATAATAGCTGTGATGTACGCCCTAACTAATATAGGGTTTTTTCTATATCTAATAAAATATACAATGAGTTTTCTTAAAGAAAAAATTAGAATAAAAATTTTAAATTTAGTATTTGAAGACAATGCTAAAGCTAAATGATTTCTCGCAAGTATATAAACGAGAGATTGTTGGCGTCCCCTAGACGTAGAGCCTCTAACATGTTTAGCCACTATGAATGGGAATGATTTAACTTTGTAACCAGAGTTCCACAGTTTTAATCCAAGAGCGGCATCTTCAAGGTACGCGAACAAAATATCATCAAATATTTTATCTTCACATTTTAAAGAATTCTTTACTGCGCTTACACGATATATAGAGAATGCGCCATCAGTATACGATACATTTAATGATTTTTTCATATTATTTGGTGGAAGACCGCGATAAACTGTATGTATACCAAATATATCATCGATTAATATTCCAGCACTATCAACAAGATCATTATGATAGTTAAGTATTATTCCTTGAGCAGCACCAAGAGTGTCATCAGTTTCCATAACCTCAACAAGTTTTGATATGCTATCTTGATATATTACCGCATCATTATTTAATAGTACGAAATACTTGGATTGAGGATCCATAAACTTATATGCGATATTGTTTCCACCAGTAAAGCCAACATTTCTCCTTAATCTAATGAGTTTAATACAAGCATTCACATTAATTACACTAAGGAACCTTTTTATCATTTCATAACTACCATCTTTAGAACCATTATCTACTACTATCAATTCAAAATTTGGATAATTCAGCTCGCAAACACTTTCCAAGGAACTTAAAACAATATCTTTAATTCTCATGCTATTATAATTCAACCAAAATATTGAAACTTTAGGATAACCCTTAGCTTCTAATTTTACATTTTTATTGGGGGATTTGAAAATGTGGATCTCTCCCACCAGTTCATCCTCCATTTGCATACTAATTCCACCGCATTTTATTGAGTCGCTTATTGCATTAACAAAATTTAATTTAGGTTTCATGAAATATTATTTTCAATTTAGTCATTTGAGTTTCCATGGTGTGGGATGTAAGACTCTTTCATCTGCTAAAGGTTTCCACCACCATTCATTCGTAGCATACCATTTCACAGTCTCCTTTAAGGCTTCCTCGAAATCATATTTAGGCTTCCAGCCAAGCTCCCTCCTAATCTTTGAAGAGTTTATGCTATACCTCAAATCATGTCCAGGTCTATCTTCAACGAATTCCATAATATCCTCTTCTAACCCCATAATCTTCAGTATCCTCCTAACAACCTCAATGTTTTCATACTCATTTCCAGCCGAAATGTTGTATATTTCCCCAGACACTCCTTTTTCGAGGATTAGTTTCAATGCTTCACAGTGATCTAAGACGTAGATCCAATCCCTAACATTCTTTCCTGAACCATATATTGGAACTTTCAATCCCAATTTAGCCCTTATTATCGTTTTCGGGATCAACTTTTCTGGGAATTGGTATGGGCCGAAATTGTTTACGCACCTCGTGATTATTATGTCTAAGCCGTAGGTTCTGTGGTATGCATGGCAGAACATGTCTGCAGCGGCTTTTGATGCTGAGTATGGGGATGATGGCTTCAACCTACTCTCCTCATCGTAGGAGCCTACAAGTATATCTGAATAAACCTCATCAGTTGAGACGTGCACTATCCTCACTTTCCTATTGAATATTCTAGCATTCTCTAGGAGGTTGAATGTTCCCATAGTATTGCTTTCTAGGAATGCTCTCGGATCCGCTATGCTCCTATCAACATGCGTTTCAGCTGCAAAATTGACCACAGCGTCAACCTTCTCAATTAATTTGCTTAGAATTGTTGAATCGTTTATATCGCCCTTAACAAACCTATACCTCTCATCTCTCTCCAGGTCTCTTAGGTTTTCTATGTTTGAGCCCACCCCCATCTTGTCAAGATTAACTATCTCCACGTTTCTCTCGGTTGTTAGCATGTATCTTATGAAGTTTGATCCTATGAATCCAAGTCCACCTGTAACCAGTATTCTCATGCTACCCCCTCTATTTGTGTGGTGGTGTGAACCAGTCCCAAGGTTTGTTGCATCTTGGGTCATCGCTTCTACCATTTATCTTTACGGGTATTATTGTTGGGTCGTTCCAAGGTCTTCTAGCTTCATCTGGGTTGTTGTAATCGTATAGCTTATTTGTGAAGTATACTAGTATTGCTGGTTCTGTTCCGAAGGCTTTGAATCCATGCCAATACTTTCCAGGTATCCTCACGATTTGCAGGTTTTCCGCTGTGGATATTATCTCATCCAACTCCTTGCTCACATCATCGTATGCACATATCTTCAATGCCCCCTTCACTACGATCATGTAGTCCACTTGCCCCCTCTCATGCCTATGCCATGCTCTAACTATGTTTGGGTATGTTATGGATAGGTTTGCTTGGACAATTTCATCCTTCACTATATCCTTCCAATCAGTTCTGAGTATTTCTGTGAATGACCCCCTCTCATCCACAAATCTCTTTAGAGGTTTAATTATTACGCCCTCAAGCATTCTCCTTCAACTCCAAATACAATTTCTCTAAAGCTTCATTTAAACTCATGGGTTTAACATTCAACATTCTTGAGGCTTTTGAAACGTCTAGTGATGAGTCTCTAGGTCTCTTAGCAATCCAACTCATTTCATGCATGTAAGCTTCCTCTATAAGCCCCTCATCTAAATTGAATTTCCTAGCTATTTGTATTGCAAATTCATATCTTGACACCCTAGTGGCTCCAGACATATGGATTATTCCAGTTAAATTCATTTCCAATGCATCCAATATCATTAAGGCTAGATTCGTGTTCAGTGTTGGTGATACGTACTGGTCTTTTAGAACCTTAACCCTTTCTCCAGACTTAAGTTTCCCCATAACCCATAGTGCAAAGTTCACCTTTCCAGCTGCAGGCTTAGATCCATATATTACGCTTGCCCTTGCAATCAAGCTTCTACTGCAATTCTCCATTACAGCAGTTTCCCCTAGAAGCTTCGTTAAGCCATATGTGTTTATTGGGTTTGGCTTATCCTCCTCCCTATACATCCCCCTCAACCCATCGAATACGTAGTCTGTTGATATGTGGATCATATGTGCATCAATTTTCTCGGAGGCCTTCGCAATGACTTTTGTGGCTTCATAATTCACCTTCAACGCTAAATCCCTATTCCTCTCACATAGGTCTACGTCAGTTATAGCTGCGCAATGTATGATTGCATGGGGCTTCAATTGGCTTATGAGCTTCTCAACTCCATTGAAGTCTGTAATGTCCATTTTAATTTTAAATCCCATTGATGGTGGATGATTCAAGTATAAACCATAAACCTCATGCCCGCGTTCTGAAGCCAACTCCACAATTCTTGAACCCAATAGTCCACCCGCCCCAGTCACTAGAATCTTCAATTAAAACCCCTCAAACCCTACAATATTATCTCCGAGTAATCGCTTATGTGGAGTTTCACAGCCCTCCTATTCCCCTCAGACCTAACTATCCTTGAATACCTGCCCACTAGGCATTCATCAAGCCTATCCACACCACTTATACTAACATTATCCATTATCACTGAATACTCCACTCCACTACCAATTATGCTCACATTGTTACCTATGCTTGTATATGGTCCAATATATGAATCCCTTATAATGCATTTCTCACCAATTATGCTTGGCCCCCTAACCACACTATTAATTATCCTCGTCCCCTCACCAATATCAACCCTACCCTCAACTTTAGAATTCTCCAAAACCCCCCTAACACATCCAGCTATCCTCTCATCAAGTATCTTCGCATTAACAGTTAATATGTCATCCTTCTTCCCGGTATCAAACCACCACCCCCTAACAAAATCGTATCCAACATTAAACCCCCTATCAATCAACATTTGAAGTGCATCAGTAATTTCAAGCTCCCCCCTCCAACTAGGCTTCAAATCCCTAATAACATCAAATATCACTGGCTTAAGGAAGTATACACCCACAAGGGCGAATTTACTTGGAGGATCCTTAGGCTTTTCAACAAGCTTCACAAGCCTACCCTCCTCATCAAATTTCGCCACACCAAACCTAGTTGGATCATCAACCTCCTTCAACAAAACCATAGCATCATAATTTCCAGAAACAAATTTCTCAAGATGAGCCTTAATACCATACTGAAGTATATTATCACCAAGATAAACTATGAAAGGCGAATCACCAACAAAATCCTTGCATAAACTTACTGCATGGGCTATCCCAAGAGGCTTACCCTGATAAATATAAGTAATCCTAACACTAAACCTACTTCCATCACCATAATAATCCTTAACAAGTTCAGGAAACGTTTCGCCTAGAATGATCGCAATATCCTTAACACCACAATCCCTAAGATCCTCAACAACATACTGACTAACAGGCTTATTAGCCACAGGAATCAACTGCTTAGGACCACTATAAGTCAAAGGCCTAAGCCTAGTACCAGCACCACCATGAAGAACAACACCCCTCAAAACAAAAACACCACAAAACAAATCTAAAAACAAAACTTAAAAACACTACGAAAACAGCCCTTATGAAAATAATAGAAATTTCAACAAAGTTTATTAAGATTTTACTCATTAGTTTATGATAATTTCTAAATATTTATTTTAATGATGAAAAGGATCATATGTTAGTCGCTTATCTCAAAATATATCCTTACCAGAATCATTTGTTGGAATTTAACTCTCAATCCCCCTTATTATTGATTGTTATTTCATAGAGGCTTACAGCACTCCCCCTATAAACTTCCCTACATATAATGTCATGTATGTCAATCCAATTCCCCTTACCGTAACGTACACTCATAAATGCATAATATGTGTAGGGGTCCTCCTGATACTCTATAAACTGCTTCGTCAAATTATTTCCAGTAGCTACAAGCACACCATCCATTTTAGTTTTGTTTAAGATGTATATAGCCATCAATATGTCTGGTTCAGTTGAGGAAACAATAATGTTGCTTGGAAGCCTTACATATAGGTGTATTTGCGGATATAGGTATAAGCTCGTCAACACCACTCCACTTCTCACGCTAATAATTCCAGCAATATTTTCAACATCCATTAGATTCGTTGTTGCTGGCGCTAACTTCCACGGATATCCTGAAGCATAAGGTGTTGATACGGATGGCCATATGCGGAAATGCAAACATCCCTCTTCGGTGAAAACATATGCCACACCAGCCAACATGATAACAATCATTGATAATGCAACAATCTTCTTACTCAAATTAATCAATCCCGCCACGGTATACGGTGTTAGAATCGTTAATAGCATTAGAAACCACCTATGCTGGTCTACTGGAGCTATTGTTGAAACTGCTGGGAGCATGGATGCTATGAAAAGAGTTATAAAAGCAATCTTCGCCTTAACATTTATCGCCTTCCAAATCCTCAACATAGCTAATGATGGCGACATCATCAATAGACATACTATGGTATATTGAATAGTTGCAGACGCAGAGTATTTCAATCCACCAACTATCTGAATTCCTATAGGTGTTGTTGCCACCATGACATTTTGAGGGAAACCAACATAAAACAGCAACATTACCGCTGAGATCACAGTTGATAATGTAAACATAATTTTACCCCACCACTTCCTGGAATGTAAGACTTCTGTAATTGAGAGGATTATGGATAGAACTGCTGATGGCTCATAGGACATTGAAGTTAACGTGAGGATAAATGCTCTAGTAGGAGACCTAGCTCCAGCCTCACATAGGTAAAGATATATGAGCAATAGGAGGGTGCCAAGCATATGCCTATGCCACTGCTGACTTTGGCCAATTATGTAAGGGTTAAATACAATTGCTATGGATGCCGCTAATGCCGCCACATTTGATCTAGTCAGCCTACGGGTCAATGTAGCTGAAACGCCCGCCAAACAGCCTATTACGATTGATGGATAAACTTTATAAAATATCCATGGATCTAAGCCTGCGACGGATAGAAGGCCTGGGATCCATGTTAAGAGTGGTGGAATATTCCTATACGCACCCCATGGATAAGTTGTTACAAGCTTCGGTGCATATGCAAAATCCCTTGCATTTGCAATATACTCTATTGTATCCCAGCCTATTGGAAGATTTAAATACTTAACCTCAGGGTAAAGCCTCACAAAAAAGCCAATAAGGAATGATGCTAAAAATATGAACTTGGATGGCATCTTTGAGAAGGAATCCATGAAACTCTGTAAAATAGAGTATAAATTGCGACTCTCAACAAAAATGACAGGCCTCCTAAACCATGTGCTCACCCCAGTTGACGTAAGCACCAAGCAAGCCCCCACAATACTCATCGACGCACATCTGAAGGAAGTTACATCTATAATTGAGCCTCCAACAATCTGAATAGAAAAGCTTGTAAGGATAAGCGTATACATCGTTGAAGCCAACCTAGCAATAACCGTTACAAAAACCCCCATCAAAGATAAAAGGTACGACGAGAAAGCAGGATATTCCCTCCAATACAGCAAAACATCAAAAACACCAGCAACAACGGTCAGCGAAGCCAAAACCCAAAAAGACAAATCAACAACCTCACACCAAACAGGAGAACCCAATTCAAAAACAGAATTAGCATAAAAGAACAAAAACAAGAAAGATGCTATTGAAAAAGCCGAAACCAAAACCCTAAACCTAGAAACCAAACCGAAAACCATAAACAACTAACCACCAAACCTACCTATAAAACCAACAATTAAAAAGGATTTCCGTAAAATTCTTTAAAATTTCACCATAATAAGTCATTTTCCTTAACCTCAAATAAAATGTCGTATTTTCTACCATAAGGTTTTGATACATTTATGAGACAAATATTTTAGATGAACTTGATATGAGGGTGAGGGAAGGAGAGGTTCGATGAAAATTCCATCTGTAAAAGTGTTGATGATTCTAGTGCTATGCATAAAACTATCTAAACAATACGTTATGGAAATTCATGAGTGTGAAACTCCATTAATAGGCAAAATGCTTCAAGCAGGCTACAATTCAAAACTAAATTAAAATTAAATGAGTGAGTTAAAATTATATCTCTCTAATAGACTTGTCAGCTAATCCTCCTTCATTCTCACTACGGCTTATGTTGAAAAGGTAATGTTGTGCTTCCATAATATAGAATCCTTGTAGAATTCATTTATGAAAATTTAAATTCACATCAACAATACATCTTTCTTATACACTTGATTTTCAGGTCGATGTCCATGGTTTCAGATAGTGCTTCTTTTAGTAGGCTGGTGTATAGGTTGCTATCTCTAACGATTAATTTTACACTATTCGATAAGGCTTTCAGCTTCAATTTTGGTGAAGCCAAATTGAGTGGTATAACGTCGACTGGTAATCCTAAAGCATCTTCAAGTATACCAGATATTTCAGCAATCCTCTTGATGTCTGGTTCGGGATTCATGAAAACTCCGACATCCAAGTCTCTGATGAAATTCCTTCTCAGAATTGAGCCGAAGAGCACAGCCACCTTCACATCCATCATTCCACTAAGAATCCCCCTCAACCTTCTCGAAGCATCTTCAATTGAAACTTCATAGTAATTGATGTTCAATTGGGAATGCCTCCATAACCTTACCTATAAGCTCCCTCACACATTTAAAGTCGTCTTTTACAGCTTCATAAATTTTCTCATCATCAACTAGCCAGTAACGATGCATCAAAATATTCCTCAATTCAACCATGGATGTAAGATCCTTTACACAAGGTACATAGAACTTCTGAAAGCATTACAGAAAATTTAGGAAGAAGTAGTGTTCAAACAGAGATTCAGACATAATACTCTTACCCTTAATACAACCCAAACCATTTTTACATCATTGTTTCAAATGTATATTTAAGCTAAACGCCTTAACATTTTACAATCA
>Ga0207433_10015235_pt1 | contig 11000 bp, 13 predicted proteins | sample YelNatPaOPGAMG01_FD_187559 | JGI IMG/M metagenome (GOLD analysis project Ga0207433, IMG submission 187559) | Hot spring thermophilic microbial communities from Obsidian Pool, Yellowstone National Park, USA - OP-RAMG-01 (SPAdes) (version 3) | ecosystem: Environmental > Aquatic > Thermal springs...
TTAATCTTAGCTATTTTGGTTATTCTTGCGGTTATCTATTGGAATAAAAGACCTTTATTTACCCTTGGTATATTTTGGTTTTTCTTTAGTTATTTCCCAATGAGTAACTTGATCGCCAAGATAAATTCCCTGGTATGGGACCACTGGCTTTATGCACCATCCATAGGGATACTTTTAAGTTTGACTACTTTAATGGAAAAAAGACCAGTCCAGAAACTCGCATATTTTTTTCTTATTATTATGATAATAATTTTTACCCCCTTGACGTATGTACGGTCGAGATACTATAGAGATACAGAATCAGTCTCTAGGTTTATATTAAGTTATGAACCAGGTTCTGCAAAAACCTGGAATAATTTAGGGATCGCCCTGGCTGAAAAAAATAAATATCAGGAGGCCATAGATAGTTATACTAAAGCAATAGAAGTTGAGGATATCTATCCTCAGACCCACCATAACCTAGCGAATGCATATATCGCCTTGGGTAAATACGACCTTGCAGAAAAAGAATACCTGAAGGCGATTGAGATGGATAGTCATTTTTTCCACTCTTACCTTGCCCTTGGGAAATTTTATCTTAGTAGAGGCCAAAGAGAAAAGGCAAGGGAGTTTTTTAAAAAGACATTGGATATTTATCCAGACTGTTCTGAGGCAAAAGAGTTCTTGAAGGATAATAGCCTAATAGTCAGGTAGGTTTTTATGCAAGGTTACCTCAGTCAGGGGGCATCTTGCCATCTATAAAATAGGATATATGAGTTGCAAATAATAGATAGTATGGTATAATATTCGGTCAAGGTAAATATCTTAGTAAAATAAAATTAAATAGTCTTTAAGGAGGGCATTGTGGACATTGAATTAATTAAAAAACTACTTGAGGCAGGTAGCCATTTTGGACATAACAGGGCTCGATGGAACCCAAAGATGCAACGTTTTATATTTGGCGAAAAAAGCAATATTTGCATTATAGACCTTGAGAAGACAGTAGAATGTCTTAATAAGGCCAGAGACTTTGTAAAGAATCTTGCTGCAAAGGGCGAGCCAATCCTTTTTGTTGGGACCAAAAAACAGGCACAGGATGTAATATATGAGGCTGCTCAGCGGACAGGGATGTGTTATGTAAATGAAAGATGGCTTGGCGGGACACTAACAAATTTTAAGACCATACGCAATAGTATAAAACGTCTTAAAGACATCGAGGCCATGCAGAAGGATGGGACATTTGATGCTATCACCAAAAAGGAAAGGGCCATTCTTACAAAAGAGATGGAGAGGTTAAAGAAAAACTTACAGGGACTGGTGGATATGAAAAAGATGCCCGGCGCCCTTTTTATAATTGATGCAAGAAAAGAGGACATCGCTGTAAGGGAGGCAAGAAAACTTTCTATCCCAATAGTGGCTATTATAGATACAAATGCAGATCCAGACCTTATAGATTATCCAATCCCTGCAAATGATGATGCAATGCGCTCTATAAAGTTGATTACAGACCTTATTACAGATAGTATAATTGAGGGCAAAAAGATTTTTGAGCAGTCAGGCGGGGGCGAGGTAATTAGAGAAGAGGCATTAAAAGAAGATGAGAGTATACTGGCAAAGCGGTCAGAGGAATTAGTGGAAGAGGTAAAAGTAGACCCTCAAAAAATCAAAGAGGATAAGAAGTTAAAGCCTGCAAGAAAAAAATCCTATAAGCAAAAGCTGGAATAAAAACTTTAAAAGAAAGTAGAGGTTATGTATATGGCGAATATAGATATAGAACTGGTTAAAAAATTAAGGGAAAAGACAAACGCACCTATGATGGACTGTAAAAAGGCCCTTTTGGAGGCAAATGGCGACATTAAAATAGCGATGGATTTGTTAAAGAAGAGGGGCCAGATTGTTGCTTTGAAAAAGGCAGGGCGCTCTGCAAAAGAAGGGATTATAGAGTCATATATACATTCCAATAGTAAAATTGGCGTCCTTTTAGAGGTGAATTGCGAGACAGATTTTGTGGCCAGAAACGAGGAATTTAAAAGATTTGCCAAAGACGTTTGTATGCAGATTGCTGCGACCTCGCCCCTTTATGTCTCAAGAGAAGAGGTCCCCAACTCTATTATAGAAAAGGAAAAAGGGTTGATGAAAGAACAATTGAAGGGTAAACCAGAAAACGTTATTGAAAAGATAATAGAAGGGAAACTTGAAAAGTTTTATTCTGAGGTGTGTCTATTAGACCAGCCATTTATTAAGGATGACAAGACTACTATCAAGGAATATCTTGCTACCCTTATAGGCAAGATAGGTGAAAATATACTGATACGCAGATTTGTTAGATTCCAGGTAGGTGAGGAAGTTACATGAGGCGCCCTATCTATAAAAGGGTTGTTCTCAAGATGAGTGGGGAGGCCCTCCAGGGTAAATTGGGATATGGTATAGACCCTGAGGTTACATCTGCTATTGCCGGAGAGATAAAGGATGTAAAAAGGCTTGGCGTCCAGATGGCCATTGTTATAGGCGGAGGCAATATCTACAGAGGCTCTACTGCCTCGAGGCATGGGGTTGACCGTATAATAGCGGATTACATGGGCATGCTTGCAACAGTTATAAATGGTCTTGCGCTTCAGGACGCGCTTGAAAAACTAGGAGTCGTTACCCGCGTACAGACAGCTATTGAGATGCAGGAGCTTGCCGAACCATATATCAGACGCCGCGCTATAAGACATCTTGAAAAAGGTCGGATAGTAATCTTTGTAGCAGGAACAGGAAATCCATATTTTTCTACAGATACTGCTGCAAGTCTTAGGGCCATAGAGATAAATGCAGATGTAATCTTAAAGGCCACAAAGGTTGATGGGGTGTATACTGCGGATCCAGAGAAATTTACCTCTGCAAAAAAATTTAAGAGTTTGAGATATATTGATGTTTTAAATAAAGGTCTTAAGGTTATGGATGCCACTGCTGTGAGTCTTTGCATGGATAATAAATTGCCAATCATAGTTTTTAATCTTATGAAAAAAGGCAACATAAAACGCGTTATCCTTGGTGAGAAGATAGGCACAATTGTCAGCGATGTGTAGTGAGATATAAAGGAGGTGTGGTATGCTACCTCTTCAGAAATGTCTCTATGAAGTTGAGGATAAAATGAAAAAGGCAGTGGACGCTACAGCGAGGGAGTTCGGGGAGATCAGGACTAGCCGGGCAAATCCAGCTATAGTAGAAGGTATCATGGTAGAGTATTATGGTACAAATACGGCCTTAAAGCAGCTGGCCTCTATATCTGTACCTGAGCCGCGTCTAATAGTCATACAGCCATGGGATGCATCTATATTGCCAGAAATTGAAAAGGCAATCCTGAAGTCTCAGATAGGTCTCACACCTACAAATGATGGTAAGGTTATAAGGATATCTATACCTAGTCTTACCAAAGAAAGATGCGAGGAGTTAAAAAAGTTACTCCATAAAATAGCAGAACAGGGCCGCGTCTCAATCAGGACTGTGAGGAGGGATGGTATAGAGCATCTTAAAAAGATGGAGGATTCCAAAGAGATTACAGAGGATGCACGATTTAAAGCCCAGGATGAGATACAGAAATTGACAGAAAAATATACCAAAAAAATAGAAGAACTTCTGGAGCAAAAGGAAAAAGAATTGACAGCAGTATAAAAAAGAAAGCGGATTAAGCGAAATTGAATTTATAGATTATAGATATAGAAATTTTGGTGTGGGCCACTAGCTCATCAGGCAGAGCACCACCCTTTTAAGGTGGGTGTGCCGCGTTCGAGTCGCGGGTGGCTCACCACAAAATAGCTAATATTAAAGATAATGCGAAGATTCTACATAGTGTTCGTATAGGTTTGGTTTAATGAAACCATATGAGATTATAGAACACACTGCTGATGTAGGGCTAAAGGTATACAGCCCCTCCTTAAAGGAATTATTTGAAAATGCTGCGAGGGGCATGTTTGAGATTATAGCAGGTAAGTATTACGGAGAGAAGATAGATATACAAAAATCCATCCATATAAAAAAAGAGGTAGATGCATTTGAGGAATTACTCGTAGATTGGTTAAGTGAGCTTTTGTATATCTTTAACAAAGAAAAAATTTTATTTAGAGATTTCAATGTCCTTGAATTAAACTATAATGGCCTGTCAGGTATTGCATCGGGTAGAAGCATAGATTTCAGGTATGCCAATCTTAGAACAGAGATTAAGGCAGTCACTTTTCATAATCTTAAGATAGAGGAAAACGAAAAAGGGTTTAGTTGCGGAATCATTTTTGATGTATGAACCAATCATGGCAAGGGACATTAGAAAAGATAGACGATTATAGATGGAAGATCCCCCTCTCTTATAAGCCAGGGATGAGAGTCCCAGGACTTATCTTTGCAAATGAGAAACTCCTTCCAGGGATATTCAGCGATAAGGCAATTGAACAAGTAGCAAATGTGGCATTTCTGCCTGGCATAGTGAAATACTCTCTTGCTATGCCTGATATTCATTGGGGTTATGGTTTTTCCATAGGTGGCGTAGCCGCTACTGATCCTAAAAATGGTGGTGTAATCTCGCCAGGAGGAGTTGGCTATGACATTAATTGTGGTGTGCGGCTTATGAGGAGTGAACTTACATTAGAGGATATCAAGCCAAATCTATCAGCGCTTATAGCTAGCTTATTCAATAACATCCCCTGCGGGGTTGGTTCTAGTGGAGACATCAAAGTAAGTGATAAAGAAGAGCAGGAGATTTTTGTCAAAGGTGCCAGATGGGCGGTAAAAAAGGGCTATGGGATAGATGAGGATCTTGAATATACAGAAGACAATGGTTCTATGGAAGGTGCAGATCCTTCATATGTATCTGAAAGGGCCTATGAAAGAGGCAGAAATCAATCAGGTACACTTGGTTCAGGGAATCATTTTCTCGAGGTCCAGGTTGTAGACACAATATACGATGAATTCGTCGCAAACATATTCGGCATATTTAAAGGCCAGATTACTGTAATGATTCATTCTGGTTCGCGAGGACTTGGCTATCAGATATGCGATGATTATGTAAAGAGTATGGTTCATTGTTTAAAAAAATATAATATATCAGTTCCTGATAAACAACTTGCATGCGCACCTATAGATTCTCAAGAAGGGAAGGCGTATTTTAGCGCAATGAAGTGCGCTGCTAATTATGCATGGGCTAATAGGCAGTGTCTTATGTATCTTACCCGGCGTGTATTTGAAAAGGTCTTTAAAAAAAGTTGGGATTCACTCGGATTGAGACTTGTCTACGATGTCGCCCATAATATTGCCAAAAAGGAGACCCATAAAGTTAATGGAGAAGAAAAGGTCCTTTATGTCCATCGTAAAGGTGCTACAAGGGCATTTTCACCAGGTCATCCAGAATTACCAGAGCGATATAGAAAAATAGGTCAGCCTGTGATTATACCAGGGGATATGGGTAGGGCATCATATCTTCTTGTAGGAACTGAGCAGGCCATGGAGGAGACATTCGGCAGCACCTGTCATGGCGCAGGTAGAAATTTATCCAGGGCTGCAGCTATAGATAAATGCAGAGGTAGAAATATTAGTAAGGAACTTTTAGATAAAAGCGGTATTATAGTTATGGCTAAAGGAAAATCTACATTAGCAGAAGAGGCGCCAGAGGCATACAAAGATGTTGATATTGTTGTAGATGTGGTGCATAATGCTGGTATCTCAAAGAAGATTGCAAGGATGACACCTCTTGGAGTAATCAAAGGGTGACCCAGTTTTAAAAGGTGATTTTATGCTAGATATTAAATTTATAAGAGAAAATCCTGATTTAGTAAAACGCGCGATTAAAAATAGAGGATTATCTATTGACATTGACGGTCTTTTAGAATTAGATAAAAAAAGAAGAGAGTTTATTTCAGAAGTAGAATCATTGAAGGCAGAAAGAAACAAGGTTTCGAAAAGTGGAAAGCCAGGCCCTGATATTATAGAAAAAATGAAGGCAATTTCCCAAAAAATAGATTTTTTAGACAAAAAAGTGGAGGAAATTGACCAAAAAATAACAAATTCGATGCTTATAATCCCAAATATACCACATAACTCTCTACCAGTAGGTGGTCCTGAAGCCAATAAAGTAATAAAAACATGGGGAAAAGAGAAAAAATTTAACTTCAAAGTATTAGATCATATAGAGTTAGGACAAAATTTGGATATACTAGATTTTCCTCGTTCTTCTAAAATTAGTGGAGCTGGTTTTTGTCTTTTTAAGGGTCTTGGAGCACTCCTTGAAAGGGCATTGATTAATTTTATGCTGGATTTACATACAAAAGAGCATGGCTATAAAGAAATATTCCCTCCTTTTCTAGTCAATAGAGAAAGTATGACAGGCACAGGTCAACTTCCAAAATTAGAAGAGGATATGTATAGATTAAAAGATGATGATCTGTTTTTAATACCTACTGCTGAGGTCCCTGTTACAAATCTTCACAGGGATGAGGTGCTGGATGAGGAGGACTTGCCAATTTATTATACTGCGTACACTGCCTGTTTTAGAAGAGAGGCAGGTTCTTATGGAAAGGATACAAAAGGCCTTATGAGGGTCCATCAATTTGATAAGGTTGAACTTGTAAAGTTTGTAAAACCAGAGACGTCTTACGATGAACTCGAATCTTTATTAGGGAATGCAGAAGAGGTTTTAAGAAGACTCCAGCTTCCTTATCGGGTGGTGATGCTTTCAACAGGGGATATAGGATTTGCAGCAGCAAAGTGTTATGATATAGAGGCATGGGCACCAGGCATCCAGAGGTATCTTGAGGTTTCAAGCTGCAGTAATTTTGAGAATTTTCAGGCTCGACGGGCAAATATAAGATATAGGCCAAGGAATAGCAAAAAGTTAGAATACGTCCATACGCTTAATGGTTCAGGGATAGCAATGGCAAGGACTGTGGTGGCAATCCTTGAAAATTATCAAGAAGAAGATGGAACCGTTCTTATCCCAGAGGTATTGAGGCCATATATGGGTGGGATAGAAAGGATTACAAAATAGTGAAGGTAATATTTATTGTATTTAGAATTATAATAAGTCTTTTACTCATCCCTTGTTGTGTAGCATTTTCAATGAGTTTTTGTAAAGGCATATTTGGAATAAAGGCCATATCAGATTCTGGCCTGATTTTTCTATTAGGGGCATTCTCCTACGCATTTTTACACCTTGTATTATTTAAGCTTGATTTTTTATATGTATTAGGCCATGAACTATTACATGGATTGACCACTACATTTTTTGGCGGAAAGGTAAAAGATTTAAAGGTCTCCAGCGAACAAGGCAGCATCAAAACCACCACCCCCAATTTCATTGTAGCCCTGGCGCCATACCTTATCCCGGGTTATACAATTTTTATAACACTCGTTTATTTTATCGCTTCTTTTTTCATTGATGTTACAAGATATTATGGGGTGTTTATGTTTCTATTGGGCTTTACGCTTATGATGCATATAACTTACACAGCCCAATCTGTGAGAGAACGACAGCCAGACCTATTTATATCAGGGTATCTTTTTTCAATAAGTCTTTTATATATAGTCAATATCATAGTGGTGTTTTTGATAATAAGCTTTGCATTCAAGGATGCATCATTTTTTGACTTTTTATCCCGCGGATACGAGACCTCAAAAAAATTTTATTATCTTTTCTGGAAGCAATTATTTTTGTAAACCTGGAGAGGTGCGTGAGTGGTTTAAACGGCACGCCTGGAGAGCGTGTGCACCCCAAAAGGGTGCCCAGGGTTCGAATCCCTGCCTCTCCGCCAATCATAAAAGAGGTTGCTGGCTCGCCAGCCGATGTTTCCCTATCTAAAAAGAATATGAGAAAAAAGTTGTCGTTAGCGATAAAATGCAAAAAATTATGTGTATTTGTTAACTTGAGCCAATCGGAAGAAATTTTCATCCTGATTTTAAACCCGAATTAAGTCCAAGGGAAATGCTTGAACTTGGAGTTTTCGGCGGCAAATATATGACTGATTGTAAAAAAGAATTTCCAAATAGTTGGTTTGCTAAGGCAAAGTTATGTTCAGAAAAACACGACCAAAAATTAAATTTTTTTGGAGTAAATGCAAGTCAACCTTTATCGGTCTGGCTAAACAGTGGGTGGATTCATCCGGACGATCCGAGAGGCTGGTTTCAATGGTATTGCCGGTATTTTATGGGGAGAAGGCATGAAGATGATCTAAGGCAGATTAAAAGATGGAATGCGATGAAACGCCAGATTACCCAGATTAAAAAAAATTGTAAACCGGGAGATTGGAATTGTCGAAGAAAACAAAGGCAGGCTCTATTGCATTGGGCGTATGACAGTAGGAAAATATAGAAAGCATTTTGCGCCAAAGAACCCCTGAAATATTAGCTCGAACTTTATTTTGTTTGCATATCTTTTTAAGGTATCGGATAATATATGGTGTTGAATTGAAAGATAAAAAGGAGGTCGAAAAAGATGTCTATCTTAAAAGAATTCAGGGATTTTGCAATTAATGGCAATGCCATGGATATGGCAGTGGGTATTACTATAGGAGCGTCTTTTGGGAAAATAGTAAATTCCTTAGTTAATGATGTAATAATGCCTCCAATAGGGCTAGTGATAGGTGGGGTTGATTTTAAGGACCTTAAGATAGTCCTTAAAGCCTCAACCCAAAATGCGCCTGTAGTAACATTGAATTATGGGAAATTTATAAATACTGTTATAGACTTTTTGATTGTTGCATTTTCAATCTTTATTGTCATCAAGTGTATGAATACCCTTAAAAGATTTCATACAAGAAACCAGTAACTATTATGCTAAAAAGATTTTTAATTTATCTATTACTTATAGGAGAGATATTTTTTCTTACAGGGTGTGGGGCTCTTTTGGTTGGTGCAGGTGCAGTTGGTGGAACTATCTTATGGCAGGGCGGTAAGATAATTTCAGAAGAGAATGCCTCTATGAAGCAGGCATCCCAGGCAGTGCAAGCTGCTTTTAAAGCAAAAGATATAATGTTAAAAGAACGCGTTACCAGGGATAAACTTATTCAGTTTCGCGGAGAGGGTCCTAATAATGAAAGGGTGGCAGTGGATATATTCAAGGTAAGTAAGAATAGTGTCCGCATAGAAATACGGGTTGGGCTTGGCGATGAAGATAAGGCGCGAGATTTACTTACGCAGATTAAAAATAGACTTTGATAATTACTTTTACTAAAAGATTCCCTCGAGATTTCTTGCAATAAATACCCCATTTATAATATAATAGTCTTTATCGGAGGAGTGGCAGAGCGGTTGAATGCGGCGGTCTTGAAAACCGTTAGGCCCGCAAGGGCCTCGTGGGTTCGAATCCTACCTCCTCCGCCAAGTAGGATAGGGAGCGTTGGCTAAGAAGAGACGGAAAGTACCTTCCGTCGAAAGAATCAAGCGGCGCTCTTTTAAAATAAAGTTCGAACCAATCTTTTTCAGAAATTCTTTCTGGGATTCTAAATTTCCTTCCGAAATCACGCAACGTGCTTCATGTAAGGTAGTTACGAAACGCTTAGCCTGTTCGAACCAATTATTACCCTCATCTGCAAAATCTCTGATTTTTTCCTGCAATTCCTTCTTATCATTAATTAGCTTTTCTTTCTTTAACTGATATTCTTCTAAAGAGATTGTTCCTTCCAAATAAACATCTATAAGCCGGCTTATCTTGGTTTCAATTTCACTTAGAGATTTCTTGAGATTTTGCAGATGAGTAAGTGATGATCGGGCGAATTGTTCCTTGTCTTTATCTAACTCCCTTAAAATATTCTGCGCCCAATCATCACTTAAAGAAACTTTTTGAATCACCGCTCTTATTTGCGCGGCAAGCGCCTCTTCGCGGATATACTTTTGTTTACAGTTTGTTAATCTTTTAGTGCAACGGTAATAATTATGACCTTTTTGTGTTTCTGCGGTTATCATCCTACCACATTCACCACATCTCATTAAACCTCTAAAGACAAACTGTTTTACTGACTTCTTGGGCTTGCCGCGCTGGCACATAACAACCTGACATTTATCAAAAAGTTTCTTGGTAATAATGGGCTCATGTTTTCCTTCGTAAATTTCTTTGTTATAGCGCATCAGCCCGAAATAAATAGGATTCATTAGCATATCTTGGTAATTGCTTGCACTCAAAGTTTTATTTCTTGGGCCCGTAAGTCCACAGGCATTTATCTTATCGCGAAGATGAGAGAAGGTATAATTGCCGGTGGAATATAGCTCGAAAGTTTTCTTAACAAGCGGTGCCTTATCTTTGTCTATAACAATTGTTCTTGTCTCTCGGTCGTTGAGATAGCCAAGAGGCGCTTTCTGCGGCCAGATGCCTTTGCGTAGTTTCTGCCTAAAGCCGCGCTTGATATTCTCAGAAAGGGCGTCGATATAGTATTTACTCTGGCCAAAGGCGATAGAGAGCATAAACTTACCTTGAGCAGTATTATCTATGCGATACGTAGGAAATTTGAGGTCTTTGATAATTCCCTTATCCAATAAATAAATTATTTTACCACCATCCACAGAATTGCGCGAAAGACGGTCAGGATGCCAGGCAATAATGCCTTCAGCTTCGCCTTTTTCAACTGCCTTGAGCATCTCGTTAAATACCGGACGCCCCGGCTCTTTGGCGGTCTTTGCCTCAACCCACTCCTTAAAAACAAAAAGATTTTCTCTTTTAGCGAATTCGCGCAATTCTGTAAGTTGCGCTTCGATAGAAAGAATCTGTCTATCTTCGTCATCTGTGGACTTACGGGCATAGAGGAAGTAGTTCATAAAACCTCCTTTCGGAAGGAAATTTAGAATCCAGTCATTTTATTTTGAACCATCAATAGTTCAAAATTAAATGACAAAAAGATTGGTGAAGAACTTTATTTTAAAAGAGCGCCGCTTGATTCTTTCGACGGAAGGTACTTTCCGTCTCTTCTTAGCCAACGCTCCCTATCCTACTTGGCGGTGTATCTACCGCTTTGTTCGAACTCAATTCCGAGACGCTAATCTCCCGCTCAACCCTTGTGCCAAGA
>Ga0207433_10015250_pt1 | contig 10992 bp, 13 predicted proteins | sample YelNatPaOPGAMG01_FD_187559 | JGI IMG/M metagenome (GOLD analysis project Ga0207433, IMG submission 187559) | Hot spring thermophilic microbial communities from Obsidian Pool, Yellowstone National Park, USA - OP-RAMG-01 (SPAdes) (version 3) | ecosystem: Environmental > Aquatic > Thermal springs...
ATGAGGGCCGGTGCGGGCCATTGGCCCGCCCCGGCCCATCCTGCCCGGCGGTGAAGAAAAGTTAGAGATGGGGTTTTGCGACGGTCAAAGGCCGCCGCAAGACCCCATCTCTTATCATGGCGCGGTCAGGTAATCGCACGGGTGGAGAACATCCTTTAGATAGGCCCTTGGGATTGGCGCGAAGGAAAGGGGATGGTATAATACCTGCCATCACCGGGGAGAAACCTGAGTACCCCACCCATTCCCAATCGCGGTTGGTGCCATGAAAATCGGCATCCTATCCGATACCCACGACAATCTGAACGCGGTCCGGAAAGCCTGCGACCTCTTCGCTGCCGAGGGGATCTCTCTTCTGTTCCACTGCGGCGACGTCTGCGGGCCCGCCGTGGTGCAGGCACTGGAGGGCTTCACCGTCTACTTTGCCCAGGGGAACCGGGAGCGGATACCCGCCCTGAGGGAGGCAGTGGATGCCCTGCAGGGCGGACGGCTGGCCCTTCTGCACACCCTGACGCTGGACGGCCGCTCCATCGCCCTGATTCACGGCGATGACGGCCGCGCGCTGCGCGCTCTGATCACCTCCGGCACGTACACCTACGTGTTCCACGGCCACACCCACCGGCACCGGGATGAGCGCCGTGGGCCCACCCGGATCATCAACCCCGGCGCCCTGGGCGGTATCCGGTGGGAGCCCCCTTCCGTCTGCATCCTGGACCTGGACACCGACGAGGTCAACTTCTACATCATCCCCTGAGGAGTTCCGCGATGCCCGATCCGTTGTTCCGCTTCTCCACCACCCTGGAAGTGGTCTGGCGCGACCTGGACGCGCTGGGCCACGTCAACAACGCCGTCTACTTCTCCTATCTGGAATACGCCCGGATGAAGTACCTCCAGGAACTGGGCCTGGCCTTCCGGAGCCTGCAGGAGGTGGGCATCATCCTGGCGGAGGCCACCTGTACCTACCATTCCCCCCTTTCTCTGGGCGAGCGGGTGACCATCTGGGTACGGGTGAGCGAAATGCGCAATTCCAGTTTCGTCTTTGAGTACCGGATGGAGGGGGGCGACGGGCGACTGGTCGCCACCGCCCGCACCGTCCAGGTCTGCTACGATTACGCCGCCGGTCGCTCCGTCCCCATCCCCGACCGCTGGCGCGCCGCCATCACCGCTTACGAGCCGGCCTTCCAGGAGGGGACATGACCACGACGCTGCTCCTCATCCGGCATGCCAGCAACGATTTGCTGAAAGAACACCGAATGGGAGGCCGGATGCCCGGCGTCCATCTGAACGAACAGGGCCGGGCGGAGGCGGCGGCGCTGGCGGACCGGCTGGCCCGCACCGACCTGGCCGCCGTCTACTCCAGCCCCATGGAGCGGGCCCAGGAGACGGCCCGGTGCATCGCCGACCGGCATGGCCTGGAGGTCCGCATTCACCCCGGCCTGCACGAGGTGGACTGCGGCCAGTGGAGCGGTCAGCCGACGGACCGCCTGCGGGAAGACCCGTACTGGCTTCCGCTGCGCATCTACCCGGCCTGGGTCCCGTTCCCCGGCGGGGAAACCTCGTGGCAGGTACAGGTGCGCTTTCTCGCCGCGCTGGAGGAGATTCGGGCCGCCCACCCCGATCAGACCGTTGCCGTCGTCTCCCACGCCGACCCCATCCGGCTGGCGGTGGCCCATTACCTCGGCCTGCCGATAGACCTCTTCCGTCGGCTTTCCGTCTCGCCGGCCTCGCTGACGGTGGTGGCCTTTGACCCGTTGCCCCAGGCCCCGCACATCACCCGCCCTCGCCTGGTGTGCCTCAACGACACGGCCCATCTGGAAGGGATGTAGGGGGTGTGTCCCGATTTTGTCGGGGGCGTCCGATTCAGCCCGGAGGACAGAAAAGAAGATTTTAAAGACGCCCCTGGCGGGCCGACGGGAATAAAAAGAATATATTTTTCATTGCGGCGGCGAAGCCGCCGCAATGAAAAATATATTTTCTTTATCTCTACGGGCGAAAAGGCCAAACTTTAGGAAAGGCGAGCGAGGGCGCAGCGAACCCCTGCAGTGGGGTTGCTCGACAATTCTGGGACACACCCATGTAGGGGCAGGGCTTGCCCCTGCCCCAGGGCAACCGCAAGGGCCACGCCCCGAAGGGGCTCGCCCCGAGGGGTTGCCCCTACACCAACCATTTCCTTAACACGGAGGAAGCGATGAAAATAGAATGGACTGACGACCTGAGCACCGGCGTCCCGGAAATGGACGAACAGCATAAACAGTTGATTGCCCTGCTGAACGAGTTCTACGAGGCCGTGGAGCGGGGAGAGCGGGAAGAGGGCATCCGCCGTCTTTTTGACGGCGTAGACCGCTACACCGTTTTCCACTTCTCCGCCGAAGAAGCGTTCATGGAACAAATCGGGTATCCCGAACTGGCGTCCCATCGGGAGACCCATGCCATGTTCCGGCGGGAGTACACAGCCGCGATGGAGCGGCACGAAGCGGGCGACCGGAAGGCCGTCCGGGACCTGGTGGCCTTCCTGTTCTCCTGGCTCTACACCCACATCAGCAAGACGGATAAGCGGTACGGCGTCTTCGCCCGTCAGGGCACGGCCCAGAACTGACCCGCTGGAGGTCGTCATGCCGGAAGCCACCTTTCATTTCCCTGCCGACTTTCGCTGGGGTACCGCCACCGCCGCCCACCAGGTGGAGGGGAACAACACGAACAACGACTGGTGGGCCTGGGAGCAGGAAGAGGGCCGGATCAAAGAGGGGCACAGGTCAGGGCTGGCCTGTAACTGGTGGGAGAACGCCGAGGCGGACTTTGACCGCGCCGCCGAACTGGGCCAGAACGCCCACCGCCTCTCCGTGGAGTGGTCCCGGGTGGAGCCGCGCGAGGGGTATTTTGACGACGCCGCGCTGGACCGCTACCGGGCCATGCTCCGGGCCCTGCGGGAACGGGGCCTGGAGCCCATGGTCACCCTGCACCACTTCACCAACCCGCTGTGGCTGGCCGAAATGGGCGGGTGGGAGAACCCCCGGGCCGTCTTCTTCTTTGAGCGCTACGTCGCCCGGGTGGTGGAGGCACTGGGGGAGTTCTGTGACCTCTGGTGCACGGTCAACGAACCCAACGTCTACGTCTACATGGGCTACCTGGCGGGGGTCTTTCCGCCGGGGAAGCAGGATTTCGGCGCCGGGATGCGGGCGGGGCGGCACCTGATGCGGGCGCACGCCGTGGCCTACCGCCGTATCCACGCCCTTCAGCCCCACGCCCGGGTGGGGTTTGCCCACAACCTGCGCATTTTTGACCCCGCCAACCCCCGCTCCCCGCTGGACCGCTGGGTCGCGGGCCTGCAGGACCGGGGGTACAACGAGGCCTTCCTGGCCGCCCCGACCCGGGGGCGCTGGCTCTTCCCCCTGGGCTTCGGTTTCGCCTGGCGACTGCGCAGGACCCTGGACTGGATCGGCCTGAACTACTATACCCGCGACCGGGTGGCCTTTGACCGCCACCACCCCGAGTCCCTCTTCGGCCGCAACCTCCACGCTCCGGACGCCGAACTCCTGGACGGCGGGTACGGGGAGTTCTACCCGGACGGTATGGAGCGTTCGCTGAAGCGCCTCTCGTACCTGGGCCTCCCCATCTACGTCACCGAGAACGGCATCCCCGACGCCGACGACGACCAGCGTCCCCGCTACCTCATCCTACACCTGCACCGCCTCTGGCGCGTCCTGCAGGGATGCGTCCCCATCATGGGCTACTACCACTGGACGCTGGTGGACAACTTTGAGTGGGCGGAGGGGTGGACGCTGCGCTTCGGGTTGATAGAACTGGACCCGCAGACCGGACGGCGGACGTACCGACCGTCGGCCTATCTGTATCGGGACATCTGCCGGGCGAACGCCATCACGCCGGAGATCATAGACCGGTACGCTCCCGAACTGCGCCCGGTCCTCCTCCCGTAGCACAGGATTCAATCCTGTGCTACTTCCACCACGCCGTCAGGGGCCACCGGGCAGACCCGCCCGCAGCGCGGGCAGCGGTACGCCCGGTCGGCCTCCACCATCCCCGTCTGGCCGCAATCGGGGCAGCGCAGGACCTCCGCCAGCGGCCGGACGCCGCCCCCTACCGGCCTCCCCGTCTTCCGCGCCCAGACCAGATCGTAGTCCACCTGCCAGTACTGGGTCCGGACGTTCTCCAGCGGCAGTTCCTCCAGCAGAGCCGCGAACTTCTGGCGGGAGAAGGCCCGCCCCGGCAGGAACAGGGCATCCCGGCCCACCCGGTTGGTCACCAGAAGGACGCCCCCCGGCCGCAGGACGCGCACCATCTCCCGAAGCACCTGGCGCGGGTCGGGGGTGAACTCCAGCATCTCCAGAGACGTGACCGCGTCAAAAGTGTTGTCCGGGAAGGGGAGGGTCCGGGCGTCCTGCCAGATGAGGGTCACCCGGTCGGCGTAGGGGCGGAGCAGGTGGACGGCGTGGGCCAGCATCCGGCGGGAGAGGTCCAGCCCCACCACGTGGCCCCGGAAGCGGGGCTGGAAGCAGAGGGCGCGGGGGAGCCGCCCCGTCCCGGTGCCCACGTCCAGCACGAACGGGTCGGGAATTCGCTCCAGGGCCATCGCCAGCGGCAGGCCCAGAAACCACTGCTCCGTCTCGGGGTCAAATCCCTTGATCCGTTCGTAGGCAGGGGCGGCCCAGTCGTAGAGGAGGGCCACCACGCGGGGGCCCAGATAGGACCCCTCGGCGATGACCAGTTGCCAGTATAGGACGGCCGCCAGCAGGAGAACGCCGATCAGAATCCACAGCCAGAGCATGGTGAGCATCTGGGAGGGGTTGGGGCGGGCGGCTGCGCCGCCCGCCCCAACTCCCGGTCTCTACAGCGCCGAGGCGGAAAGGAGCATGGCGGCGGCCAGCCAGAGCCCGTACCGCCGGAGCCAGCCGGGGGTGCCCTCAGCGGGATCGGTCAGGAGCGGCGGCAGGGCCAGAAAAGCGACGAAGGGAACCGCCAGGGGGCGCTGGAACGCGATCAGCAGGAGCAGCGCGCTCAGGTAACCGCCGACCCAGAGGGCCCGGCGGGCCCTCCCCGGCGAATCTTCCGCACCGGATGCGGCCAGGGAGAGCGCCCCCGCCAGGGCCGCCGAGGGAAGGGAGAGGGGAGCGAAGGCCAGGTGACCGGCCAGCCAGCCGAATCCCGCCCGGAAGGCCGTACCGACGCCGGGGCCCACCCCTCCACGCCCTCCCCTGGCCAGGGCGATCAGTTGGGCAGAGGCCAGGATACCCAGCGTGAGCAGAAGAAAATCCCGGCCCAGCACGACCGAAAGCGCCAGGGAGAGCAGGAGGCCGATCAGTGCGCTTCCCAGGGCCGGACCCGTCATGGGGAGGAGGACCATCCGCCCCCAGGAGGTCAGTTGGGCCAGCCAGCGGCCCAGACGGTCCGCCGGAGAGTTGGGGCGGGCGTAGGGGAGGAGGGGGCGGTCTTCCCTCCCGGCCGCGGCATCGCCGGTGGAGGAGTGGGACAGTTCATCCTTCCACCGCTGCCAGCGGCCCAGCGGGGTGGCCCAGTCGGTCGCCACCACGGCCAGCCAGAGTTCCCCCCACCCCAGTTCCACCAGGAACAGGGCCAGCAGCAGCCGCGCGAGGCCCGTCATGGTCAGCGGTGCGGCGGCGGCCACCGCGCCGCAGACCGTCGCCCAGAGGGGGAGGAACCACATCGGCGGAGAGCCGGGGTGAGCGGAGAGTCGGAGCAGTTTTCGGGTATGCGGATTCATCTACACCAGACGCCCGCTCTCAATAATCCGGGCCAGGAACTGGCGGGTGCGGGGGTCCTGGGGACAGGTGAATATCTGGTCCGGGGGGCCCTCCTCCACCAGCACGCCCCCCTCCATGTAGATGACCCGGTCCGCCACCTCGTGCGCAAACCCCATCTCGTGAGTGACGACGATCATTGTCGTCCCTTCCAGGGCCAGGTCCTTCATCACTGCCAGCACCTCGCCGATGAGTTCCGGGTCCAGCGCCGAGGTCGGCTCGTCAAAGAGCATCACCTTCGGCTCCATGGCCAGCGCGCGGGCGATGGCTATCCGCTGTTTCTGCCCACCGGAGAGGCGGATGGGGTGAACGTCCTGCTTATCCAGGAGTCCCACCTTGCGCAGGAGTTCCCGGGCCTTCTCCACCGCCTGCTCCTTCGGCACCCCTTTTACAACGATCGGTGCCTCAATCACGTTCTCCAATGCCGTCTTGTGGGGGAAGACGTTGAAGTCCTGGAAGACCATCCCGGTCTTCAAGCGCAGGTCCCGCGCCCGGGCACGGGATTCGGGGAGCAGTTCGCCGTTGGCGGCCTCCACCACAATCCCGTCAATCTCTATCCGACCGCTGGTCGGCTCCTCCAGCAGGTTGAGACATCGCAGGAAGGTGGACTTGCCGGAGCCGCTGCGCCCGATGATGACCACCACCTCCTGCGGGTAGACCTCCAGGGAGATGCCCCGCAGGACGTGGAGGAGGCCGAACCACTTGTGGAGATTCTGGACACGGACGATGGGGTTACCGTTCGTATGCATGGGCCATCCGTTTCTCCAGACGACTTTGCAACCAGGAGGAGACAATGGTGAGAATCCAGTAGAGCGTCGCCGCCACCAGGAGCATTTCAATGAACCTGCTATCTTTACGGGCCAGGCGGTTGGCCCGGAAGGTGATTTCCCAGACCCCCATCAGGGAGACCAGCGCCGAGTCCTTCTGCATGGCGATGAACTGGTTGCCCACGTCCGGGATGATGACCCGGATGGCCTGGGGGAGGATGATGCGGCGGAGCATCTGCCAGCGGGTCATCCCCAGCGCGGCGGCGGCCTCGTACTGCCCGTGCCCCACCGCCTGCAGGCCGGCGCGGAAAATCTCCGTCATATACGCGCCGTAGTTCAGGCTCAGCGCCAGGATGCCCGCCTGAATCTCGCTGAGGGTGAAAACGTTGGCCAGTTGGGGGTACCCCAGGGCCTTCAGTTGCTGGCCGATTTGGGGCAGGCCCAGATAGATGAAGTAGACCTGAATCAGGAGGGGAGTTCCCCGGATGACCGAAATATAAAAACTGGAGATGCCCTGGGCGATGGGGTTGCGGGAGAGCCGTCCCAGGGCGCCGAAGAGGGCCAGCACGGAGGCGATGAGAATGGATACCACCGACACCCCGATGGTCGTCCCCACGCCGCGCAGGACGAAGTCGGCGTGCTGGAAGACGTACTGGGGGCTGAAGCGGAGTTGCAGGAGTCCGGCGGTCAGCAGGGCCAGGAGGACCAGCCAGACAACGCCCACTTTGGCCGTCTCTATCAGGCGGGCCCGGCGGGCTTTCCGGACCAGTGCCAGGCCGACTGCCAGGTCCGGGTCGGACTCCGGTGGAATAGGTGCGTTTGTGACCTCCATAGCGTTTCTCCTGAATGATGGCTACCCGCCCGCCGCGCGTAGAGGAGAAATCGCCCCTCTGGGCACGCCGTGCCGGGCGTTGGCCTGAGCGACGTCTCTGGTCGGCGCAGGCCGACCAGAGGCTGGGGACCTGGGGCGGGCGACTTCGGTCGGCACAGGAGTTGGGGTTTGCGGCGGCGGCCTCTGGCCGCCGCCGCAACTCCCCTACCACTGCTTCAGCGCGTTCAGGTCAAACTTGGCCGCCGGGCTGGCCAGGTCCAGCCCGTAGAACTGCTGGCTCAGTTTGGCCAGTGTGCCGTCAGCGTGCATCTGCTGGATAATCTCGCTGACCTTCTTGATGAGCGGCACCGGGTCCTTCCCGGCGGCCTTGTCCACCGCGGCGGCCAGGTACTCAAAGAAGACCGGGTCGCCCAACTGCTTGATGGGCAGGCCGTCGGCGATGGCGCCGGCCCCCGTGGGCTGAGCCGTCAGCACCGCATCCAGCCGCACGCCGTCCCCCAGCGCCAGGTCCTGCAGGGCGAAGAGGTCGGTGTCGTAGGGCTTGAGGACCGGGTTCTGGACCACCACCTCAAACTTCTCGCCGGGGATTTCCAGAACCCCCTCCAGGTAGTACTCGTAAGTGGTGGCGGTGCCGAAGCCGATGCGCTTGCCGGAGAGGTCGGAGGGCTTCTGGAAGGTAGTGTTGTCCTTGTGGACGAAGAAGGCCGCCGGGGTGGTGTAGTAGGGCTGGCTGAAGTAGAGTTTCTCCATGCGGGAGGGGGTGATGGTCATGGAGCCGATGCTGATGTCCCAGCGGTCGGCCCAGCCGCCGGCGACGATGAGGTCCCAGTTGGGCGTGACGAAGCAGGCCTCCACCCCCAGCCGCCGGGCCACCTCTTTGGTGACCTCAATGTCAAAGCCCTGGAGTTCGTTGGCGGTGTGCTGGTCGGAGGTGCATTTGGTGTTGGCCGCGCGCTGGGCCCCCTCCACCAGTTCCGACTGCGGCGGATACGCCGGGTCGGTGGAGACGATGAGCGTGCCCCGCGCCAGCACCTCGGCCAGTTTGTCCGCCGGAGGGGTGGCAGGGGGCTTGCAGGCCGTCACCAGCAGGACGGCCATCAGCACGAGCAGGACAGGCGACAGGCGTTTCATCGTTTCCTCCTTTTATGTGATTTGCGTGGATTTTATAGACGGGACGCAGATCAACGCGAATCAGCAGTGGGGCTTTACCGGATCAGGCGGTCATACTCATCGTGACTGCCAATCCAAAACCAGAAAATGGTATCACCCTTGAGGATGCCTAAAGCCCTGTAACCCAAACCGATGCGAATAGAGTAGACCGGCGGATCTTCTCTCACGCGTTTGAAGAACAGGCTCGGATGCGCTGGATTGTCGCGCCATATCTTATAGGCGCGCCGCGCCTGCTGGCGAATATGGGCAGGCAGGGACCGATAGTGTTTCCAGAACGAGCGAGTGGTTTGAGATTTCACAATAGGTGCTCAATGAATTCGCCATGCTCATCAAACATAGGGAGCGTATTCCCCTCCCGGATCTCCGCTTCAACGGATGCCACCAGCGCGGCCCACTCTTCATCCCGGGTGGCGGCAAACTGGGCATCCCACAGCGCCTCATCGGTCGCAATCCTCGCCAGCGTTTCCTCCGCCGGAAGCGGGTGGGACTGAAGGAAAAGAGCAAATTCGTAGAGTTGGAGCACGCGAAGAGGGGGCAACCCCGCCGCAATTTCACTGATCGCCTTTACCAGCGTAACCGGGTCTTTGGCTTCCATTTCTCTCATTTCTCGTAATTACCTACCACGAAGGGCACAAAGTACTCACAAAGGACACAAAGAGATAAAATATCATCCTTTGTGCCCTTTGTGCGGCCTTCGTGTCCTTCGTGGTTTTTACGAAACGATTCTTGCTGTGTTCATCCACGTCCGATTGGCGGGCGACGGTCAAACCAGGGGCGGGCCCGCTCCAACTGGGCCGCCAGCCGGAAGAGCGTCGCCTCATCCCCAAAGCGGGCCACGAAGTGCATCCCAATGGGCAACCCCTCGTCGTTCCACACCAGCGGCACGGACATCGCAGGTTGCCCGGTGACGTTGAAAACGGGCGTGAACGGGATGAAGGCAAAGACCTCCTCCGCCAGCGCCTCAATCCCCGCCAGTTTGTTCAGCAGCGCGCCCGCGTTCAGCGACCCCAGCAATTTCAGCGCGACGGCCTTCACCCCGGTGGGCTGCAGCCATCCGATCTCCATCGGCGGCGTCGCCAGCGTGGGGGTCAGGAGGACGTCGTATTTCTCAAAGAACGCGCCCACCTGACGGGCCGCGCGCTGGAGCGCCCGCAGGGCGCCGGAGTAGTCGCTGGCGGAAATCTGCCGCCCCAGAAGCCCCAGCGCCCAGGTGGCCGGCTCAAACTCCCCGTAGCGGGCCTTTCGCCCGGTCAGGGCCTCCCCCTCTTCTATGTCCGCCCGCGTTTCGGCACAGACCATGGTCAGAAAGTCGCGGGCGAAGGCATGGCCGTCTATCTGGGGGGCCGCCTCCTCCACGATGTGGCCCAGGTCCTGGCACAACCGGGCCGTCTCCTCCACCCCGCGGACACAGTCCGGGTGGACGGTGCCGGGCAGGAGGGGCCGGGTGGTGAAGGCGATGCGCAACCGACCGGGGTCCCGTCCGACCTCCTCCAGAAACGGGCGCTCTGGCGGCGGGATGATGTACGGAGCACCGACGTCCGGCCCGGCAGTGGCGTCCAGCATGGCCGCGCTATCCCGCACGGAGAGGGTCAGGACGTGGTTGATGGCCATCCCGCGCCAGGCCTCGCCGATGTCGGGGCCCATGGGGGTGCGGCCGCGCGTCGGCTTGAGCCCGAAAACGCCACAGCAGGAGGCCGGGATGCGGATGGAGCCGCCGCCGTCGTTACCGTGGGCAATGGGGACCAGGCGCGCCGCCACCGCCGCCCCCGACCCTCCGCTGGACCCGCCCGTGGTGCGGGAGAGGTCCCACGGGTTCCGGGACGGCCCGAAGAGGACGGGCTCCGTGTAGGGCACCAGCCCCAATTCCGGCGTGTTGGTCTTGCCCAGGACCACCACCCCGGCCTGGCGGTAGCGCCGGACGATTTCGCTATCGTGGTCGGGGACGAAGTCCCGGAAGAAGCGGCTGCCGCTGCGGGTGGGGACTCCGGCGTAGTAGACCAGCAGGTCTTTCAGCAGGAAAGGGACGCCCCGGAACGGCCCCTCGGGCAGCCCCTGCTGCACCTGCTGGCGGGCAAGGTCGTACATCGGGTGGATGACGGCGTTGATCTGGGGGTTGACCGTCTCTATGCGGCGAATCGCTTCTTCTACCAGTTCCGCCGGGGAGACTTCTTTTCTGCGGACCAGTTCGGCCAGTCCGAGGCCATCGTAATGGTCGTACTCTCTGAAGCCGTCCATGTTCCCCCCCTTTGGGGAAATTGTATCCCAAAATCGGCAAAAGTCAAATCCACGAAGGGCACGAAAGGGCACGAAAGGCACGAAAGTTCATCCTTCGTGCTCTTCGTGTCCTTCGTGGTTTTAGAGAACTCCATTTGCCCCCATCCCTCAATCCGGTTATAATTCTGACCGTGAAGCGAATACGGCGTCTCTGGCTGACCGTCATCATCCTGCTGGC
>Ga0207433_10015254_pt1 | contig 10989 bp, 7 predicted proteins | sample YelNatPaOPGAMG01_FD_187559 | JGI IMG/M metagenome (GOLD analysis project Ga0207433, IMG submission 187559) | Hot spring thermophilic microbial communities from Obsidian Pool, Yellowstone National Park, USA - OP-RAMG-01 (SPAdes) (version 3) | ecosystem: Environmental > Aquatic > Thermal springs >...
AATCGATATGAGCAAAAAACCTAAATCGCCCAAAAAATTAATAGCCCAAAAGCCTAAGGGTATTAAATTATCAAATAAGGCAATTTTCTTATTGCTATTATTAACTAACTTTCTTTTAATAATGTTTTTGTATGACCCAAAACTTTTCACCGGCGGTGATAACGCTAATTATATAATTTTGGCGAAATCTTTATTACAAGGCTTTGGTTACCGAGACCTATTCGACCCACGCCTGCCATTCCATACTCAGTATCCACCAGGATTTCCTCTAATTCTTATACCGGGCTTGATAATTTTTGATAACAATTTTGCTTTATTAAAATTTTTCGTCATTGCTTTAGCTTTAGGTGGGTTCACATTATTCTATTTGATATTAAAGCGCAGAGAAGGAAATCAAAAGTGGTTATACCCATTATTAATTCTTGCGGTATCGCCGCTATTACTTGAATATGCTCACTGGATTTTATCGGAAATTCCTTATTTATTCTTTTCTTTGTTAGCCATTTATTTGTTTGAACGATTTTCGGACCTTAAAAGAAATAATATTGTCTTTTTCCTCTTAACCGCAATCTCGGTAACCTTTGTTTATTTTATCCGTTCCATTGGAATAAGTTTCGTTTTGACTTGCCTTGTTTATTTAATTTACAAAAGGCAGTGGAAAGAATTAATGGTATTAGCTATTATCATTGGAATTTTTGTTATTCCTTGGCAGATTCATAACTCAAAGGTCGCCGGTCAAACCAGTGGCTATTTCCAACAATTTTTGCAGAAAAATCCGTATGAACCAGAATTGGGAACTATAACTTTTTCCGAATATCTGAGTCGGATTTTGGCAAATTTTAACCTCTACACTTTCTTTGTCATCCCACAGATTTTATTCCCTTCAATCACCAGTTCTTTTTTATTAAACAGTTTGGGATTTATATCATTGGTCATAATACTAATCGGATTAATAAGTATCATTAAAACCAAAGCCTTAGGGATTTGGGAAATTTATCTTTTCTTTTTTATGGCAATCACGCTGTCTTGGCCCTTGGTCTGGAGTGGTGACCGTTTTCTCCTTCCAATCGTTCCTTTTTTAATCTATTATTTCTTTACTGGGCTAGGAAATTTGGGAAGATGGCTAAAATTCAAATCGTTACCGATAATTGCCGTATTTTTGATGGTAATCTTGGCATTGACCGATAGTGCTAAAAAAATTCCTTATAATCTATCTAACCTATTTGCCTATTTAAAAGGTGATAAATATGCTGGCTATTCAATAGACTGGCAAAGATATTTTGAGACCCTAAACTGGCTAAAGGAAAACACCGAAAAGGATGCCATAGTTGTATCGAGAAAACCTCAATTCACTTATTTATTAAGTGCGCGAAAATCATTCCTATATCAATTCTCTTCTGACCCGGAAAAGATTATTAACGATTTTTATGAAAAAAAAGCAAACTACCTTTTATTTGACTCTTTCTACTGGACTCAAACGACCCGTAAATATGTTGGTCCGGTTTTACAAGTTTATCCGGATAAATTTGAATTGATTTACAAAAGCCCACCACCGGAAATGTATGTCTTTAAAATAAAATGAAACTTTCGGTTATAATACCAGTCTATAATGAGGTTTTGGGCGTAGATAGAATTATCAATAAAGTAAAGGAAGTGCCGATTGATAAAGAAATCATTGTGGTTGATGATTTTTCTACTGATGGAACAAGAGATAAGTTAAAAGTAATAGATGGAATTAAATTAGTTTTCCATCCGAAAAATATGGGCAAAGGGGCAGCGATTCGGACCGGTCTCAAGGAAGCAACCGGTGATATTATCGTGATTCAGGATGCGGATTTGGAATATGACCCGTGGGACTATATTAAGTTAATCAAACCATTTGAGGATAAAAGGGTTGGAGCGGTATACGGCTCAAGGTTTAAAGGTAAGGGCGAATTTCTTTTTTTAAGCAAACTGGCTAATCGTTTTCTTACTCTGCTGACCAATATTCTGTTTGGTAAAGTTTCGGATATGGAGACCTGCTATAAGTTGGTGCGAAGGGAAATTTTTTTGGATTTGAAGTTGACTGCCAATCGCTTTGAGATTGAACCGGAAATAACCGCAAAACTTTTGCGGAAGCGAATCCGAATTGAAGAAGTGCCAATCCACTACCAAGCGAGAAAAATCGGGAAAAAGATTGGGATGAAAGATGGCTTTGCGGCTTGTTATTATTTATTTAAGTGGTATTGCAGGTAATCAATACCCAAGCATCTCAGCAATAAAACGGGAAGGGTCAACCGGACGATGACGAAATCGCTTGGGATAAGAAATAAAGAGTCTTTCCGTGGCACGGGTAATCGCAACAAAACAAAGTCTCCGCTCCTCAGCCAAGGTCTTGGGACTGACCAGATTTTTCATTAGAGGAAAAACACCTTCAACCATTCCAACCAAAAAGACAATCGGAAATTCTAAACCCTTTGCCGAGTGAACAGTCATTAATTTTACCGTATTTTTACCCCAATCCACTAACTCTAAGTTTTCTAATAGCAATAAATGAGTTAAAAATAGGTCTAGTTCAGCTAATGAAAAATCTTTTGCCACATTTAATAACTCTAAGATGTTCTGTAATCGGTTCTGGGCTGAGATTGAACCGTCTTTCTTTAATCGGTCAATAAATCCGGATTGCTTCAAGATTAGTTCTAAAACCTCGGCAACGGTTAATTTCATTTCGCCTTGGAAGATAAGATTCAGCGTTTCAACTGCTTTAATCCGCCGATGGCGGATGCGATCTGCCTCAGGCTTTTGGCTTTTAATTCCCAAAAGCCAAGTAATCGTTGGCAGGGCAAGGGTTATATCTTTTTTTAAAACTGCCTTTAAGAAATCAACCAGATATTTTACTTCTTCTCGTTCGGAAAATCGTTCGGTGCCAATTACGCTGTAAGGAATCCTTTCTTTAGCCAAACCTTCTTCATAGATTCGGGACTGGGAGTTTGTTCGGTAAAGCACCGCCATATCCGCATAGGTCTTGTTCTCTTTTTCAATTAATCGTCTTATCATTTTGGTCAAGAAATAAACCTCATCTAATTCATTATCGCCACTGAAGAGTTCAACATTTTCCGTTTCCTCTTTTAAGAGGAGGATTGGTTTTGCTTTATGACTCTTATTCTTACTGATTAAATTGGTCGCCAAACGCCAGATGCCTTGCGGAACTCGGAAGTTTTGGGTCAAGACAAAGGTCTGAATGTTGGGAAAGTCCTTGGTTGCTTCAATCACATATTCAGGATGGGCACCGCGCCATTCATAGATGGATTGGTCTTCATCGCCGGTCAGAAATATTCGGTTATGATAAGATGAAAGCAATTGAATAATCTTGTATTGGGCAGGGGTTAGGTCTTGTAGTTCATCAACCAAAATCCCTTTGAATTTACTGGCATAATCTTTTAATAAAGCCGGATTTTCTAATAATTTTGCGGTATAATAAATTAAATCGTCAAAGTCCATTAGATTGTTTTCTTTTAGATAATCTTCGTATTGCTGATAGACTAGCGCACAGGTCTTCTGCCATTCATTTTCGCAATTGGTTAAAGCCATTTTCGGGGAGACAAGTTTGGACTTATAGTGTTCAATTCTTTCCGCAATCAGGCGCAATTTTGGCGCACCGATTTTCGGGACTAATTTCCTTAGAATTGGTAGCGAATCTTCCAAGATTTCAAAGTCTTCGGAAAAATCTAAGTGCGGGGCTTCTCTTTTTAAAATTCGGTAACAGATAGTATGTAAAGTCCCCAGCCATAAATCACGCATCTCGTGACCAAAAAGTTTTTCTAAGCGCACCTTAATATCTTCCGCTGCCTTTTTGGTAAAGGTAACAATCAATATTGAATCCGGCTCAAGTTTCTTATCCTTAATTAAAGCATAAACCTTGTAAATTAATGTCGTCGTCTTACCGGTTCCCGCACCGCCTAAGACTAAAATCTTATCCGCCGTTGAATTGATAATCTCTTTTTGTTGCGAACTTAGATTAAACTTATCTTCAAGGATGGGCGTGGTCTTAGTTACGGTAACGCTAATTGATTGGGCGGCTTTATTCAAAGCGGATAAAAACTCAGAAGCCGATTTAATCCTTTTTTCAGGGTCTTTGGCTAAGGCATCCATAATAATCTTTTCTAACCACAAAGGAACCATTGGATTTAAAAGACTGGGTGCAATCGGACTTTTCTTTAAAACTGCGGTACGGATTTGCTCTAAGGTCTCAGCCAAGAACGGCGGCTTTTGCGTCAGCATTTCATAAAAGATTGCACCCAAACTGTAAATATCAGATTGGGGCAGGAAAATTCCCTGCCAAGCCTCCGGTGCCATATAAATTGGGGTACCGGCAATTGAAGCCGAGATACTACCCGGTCGAATAAATTTGGCTAAACCAAAATCGGTAATCTTAACCAAATCCGATTCGGTGATTAGGATATTTTCTGGTTTCAAATCCCGGTGGAAAATATTCTTATGATGGGCATAGTCTAAGGCTTCCAGACACTGGTTAACGATTTTGATTGCCCGGGTTAACTCAATTTTTCCCTGAACTAAAACTGACCGTAAGGAGAAACCTTGAATATATTCCAAAACCATAATGAAACTACCATCAATGTTGTCAATATTATAAAACCGGACGATATTTTTATGGTCTAATGAGGCTAAGAGTCTTGCTTCGTCTTTAAGCATTAGAATATCATCCTGTCGCATCCGGGCAACCTTTAAGGCGAATTCTTTTTCTAAGATTGTATCAAAGGCTAAATAGACATCACCAAATTGACCACCCCCCAACCATTTGATGATTCGGTATTTACCTAAATGGCTAAGAAGCATATTGGCGCCGCGAATGCTTGAAGCATCCCGCGAACTGCCTCAGGCAGTCGGAAAAACTGAGAGGTGCAACAAATCGTCACCAAAGATTAATGCCCGGCCTAAGAGTTTGGCGCCTTGAAATCGCAATTCATCGCCCAAACCAACCGAAGCAAAACGGCGCGGTTGGAGCCGTTTTAGTTGAGTGATTAATTTGGTTACTTTTTCGGTTGGTGGTGGACTGGAATGAGCCATCTTTTCCAAGGCATCCAGCCCGTAACTGGCTAAAAGTTTTGGTGCCAGACGATTAAAGATATTGTTATAGCCAAAAAGGTCAAGGCAGATAAACTCTTCACCACAAACAGCAATCATTCCGGTAAAACCACTTAATTCCTTGGCACCTTCCGAAAAACGGCTGAGTTCTTCGTCCAGTCGCTTAAAGATGTCATGCATTGAAGATGTCTGCGATTGGACTTTAAGGGAAAGAAGTTTCTTACTGACACTTTGCCAAACCCGCTCCTGATTTGCCTTAAAGGTCATAGTCTTTTTTAACGAATTGGTCACATCTTTACACAAGAGGGCACGGAGTGACGGATAAGAACAACTACTGGCTAAACTAAATTCTTTTTCGCCTGCCCAACGGCCTTGTTCAACGCAACTGGTTGGCAGGAGCACTTCACTTTTCGCATCAATATAAGCGGCGGTGGTCGCAATTCGGTCCTGCCAAGCCCCAGTAATCTCTTCACCGTCTAAGATAAAGACCCGATATTCCGAGCGGTTTTGGAAGCGGACCTGTTCAATTCGGGCATCGTCTAATTCTCGTAGAAGAACATCGTTATCTTTTAAGGCATCGTCCAGCACTTTTATCCTTGGATTGGTTTTTCCGCCATTAGACAAAGGATAAATCACCAAATTGCGCAAAAACCGCGGTTCGGCTAATTTAATCTCGGCTAAAAAATTGTCTAAGGTGCGTCTAATCATTATCCACTCGTTATTGAGATATCTTCAATTTTAAGCCAAGGCAGAATAAAAGTAAAGATTCTTTTTTGCTCTTTGGAGATACCTGAAATTTGATTACAGAGTTCAAAGACATTGCCCGCAATCATCGTTTCAATTACTGGTTTTGTAATCGCACCATTTTCAATGCGAAAACCACCTTTCACCACGCCCGAAAAATCACCACTGACTGGATTGGGAAAGCAGGAAAGTCTGGTCACTAAGATTCCTTTTTTCACTTCCTTTATCAATTCATCCTTAGTTTTATCTCCTGGACTTACGATTAAGTTAGTAGGTCCAATTGCTGGCACACCCCGCGTGCCTCCAGCGGCGTGTCCGGTTGAATCACGCTTCTCCTTATTCGCGGTATAAGAGTTGTAAAGAAAAGAGGCTAAGATACCTTTATCAATAATCTTGATTGGTTTTCTGGCTACCCCTTCGCGGTCAAATGAACTTGAACCATTGCCACCTCTTAATAAACCATTGTCTTCAATGGTTAAATCACTGACCCCAACCTTTTGATTCAGGCATTTAGCAAATTTACTCATCCCCTTCTGGACATTATTGGCGTTGACCGAATAGATAATCACCCCTAACAAATCACTGACCACATCCGGGTCTAAAATGACCGAGCCTTTAAAACTTTCCCATTTTTTAGCGCCTAATGAATTAATCACCTTTTGGGCAAATTCCAATGCCACTTTCTCAACATTCACTTCCCGCACTTGGTGGGTTGCATCAAACTCATATTGGAAACAGGAGACCTCTCCCTTATCGGTTGCCATACCAAAAACGATATAACTAAAACTTGACTGCTTTTCACTAACTTTAATCCCTTTGGAATTGACCACAGCGGATTCGTAAATTGTTGCTTCAAAAGAACCGGTATCAATGGCAATCCGCTCGTCAAACTCTTGAACAGTCTTTAACATCTTGGTTGCATTCGCCAAGGCAAAATCCATCTCAATTTTTTCTGCCTCGGGGTCAAAGATGCCACTAACCTTGGTTAGCGGTGTGGGCATTGGTAATTGGTTATATTTATCTTCTGGGGTTAAGCCAGCGAGTCTGGTTGCATTAATTACCGCATCGATAATTTTTGATTTGCTTAAATCATTGACCGAGGCAAAGCCTAAACTTTTATTTTTAAAAACCCGAATGCCGACACCGTCCTTGGTCTGGCTCTTGGCTAATTTTATATCATTACTTTCAATTGTGACATTAAATTCTTTGCCCCGAGTCAGATAGACTTCTGCCTCATCCGCACCTAATTCCAACGCCTTCTTTATCGCAATTTCGCCCAATTCAATCATTTTTGCCTCCCACCGATAATCGCCTGACACCTTAGGTATGGACCACCGCCATCCACTTTAGCCGGTTGCATCTTACCACAATGGCCATAGCCCATATCCCAGGCAAAATCTTTACTCACCGCATCCACACTTAAAAGAACATCAAATGCCTGACCACTGATTGTTACATCCCGCAGCAATTCACCAATCTTACCATTCTCAATCCGATAGGCTTCTTGTGCCTTAAACATAAATTCGGCATTAGCATCGGCCTGTCCGCCACCAGCACTTTTTAAAAGGTAGCCGTGCTTTACTTCGGAAATCATCGCCGCTAAGTTTGCTTGACCAGGTTTGATTCCGGTATTGCGCATTCGGATTAAAGGCTCATCCGAATACTCATAAGCCCGGGCATTGCCGGTTGGCTTAGCATTCATCTTAGCCGCGGTCTCCCGATTATGCAGGTATGATTTGAGGATACCATTCTCAATAATTATGGTCTTTTCCGTCCGCACGCCTTCATCATCAACTAACAAAGTTCCACCAGCATTTGGTTCCGGACCGGAATCAAACAATGTTACGAGTTCACTGGCAACCCTTTGATTTAACTTATCCTTGGTGATTGCCCCGGAAAGGACAAAATCCGCTTCGACGGTATGACCAATCGCCTCGTGCGCGATGAGACCAACAATCCCTGGGTCAAGAATCACTGTTGTCCGTTCGCCTTGAGGATAGGGTGCCTTTAAGAGTTTTTCAGCCCTTTGCACGACCCGTTCAATCATCGTCTCTGGTGATTTCTTACTGAATAAATCCAACCAGCCACCAGTTGTGCCAATTGCTTCATAGGCTGGAACATAATCCTTACCATCCGATGCCACCGCATAGATAATAAACTCAGGTTTTGCATCATCGATTTCAGCTCTTGCCCCATCTGTGGTAAGAATAAATTTTTTATCCAAGGTCTCGTTATATACCACGGAGGCGGACTGGATTATTGGTGAGGCTTTTCTCACCTTTGCTTCAACTTTCCGCACCAGTTCCAATTTCTCTTCAAAACTATGATTGGTTAGAGGGTCATTGATTGGGGGAGAAAATTTGCCTTTGGCTAAATTTGCTTCGGCTAATTTTACCGCTTTTGATTTCTTACCCAGGCTTGATACCTTGGCGGCTTTGATTGCATCAATTGCGGTTCTTTTCAGTTCGGCTGGTTCAATTCGGTTGGTTGAAGAAAATCCCCAACCACCTTGATATAACACCCGGATTGCGACACCGGAATAATTGGTAGCTTTGGCGGTCTCTAATTCACCTTTCCTTATCGCGATTGAATTTTGAATTCGCTCATGGAATCGAATCTCACCATAATCCAACCCAGAGAATTCACTTAATAGCGGTTCAAGTAAATCAAACATTTTGCCTCCCAAGAGAATTAAGGATCTTAATTAACATTTTAAAAATGATAAGAAAAAGTTACCGATTGTCAATCTTTAGTTGAAAGAACTTAAAAAACGGGTGGGTTCAAAAGGGAGTAAGGAAAGTAGTAATATCATTTGATAACGATGCGACTTATTCCTGTATTCAGCCTGTATTAGCCGAGCGACTCGAAACAATCACTCCGATTCCGACAAAGATGAGTTTTACAACGGCAAAAGAAGGTGAAGTCTTACAAGCGGATTATGCCATAAGAATAAATTTCTATTTAAATAATTATCGATTTTCCGATGAGTTTATGGTGATTTCGGGCTTAACTGAGCTGGTAATAATCGGCTCAGCAACGCTTCAAAAATGGCGGAAGAAATTAGACTTTGAGAATAATGAGGTAATCATTGACCCAAGGGTGACGAAATTGATGCTATTACTGATTTAGGTTTTCAATCTCAAGGCGAAAGGCTTGATTTTTAGACTCAACTCATTGCAGTCAACTATTGACATTAGACCGAGTTTCGCTAAATTAAGTTTATGAATAAAGCGAATAAGGATTTAAAATTGAACAAGGAAATAACACACTCAGAAACCGCTCAGAAATTTAGAAAGTATCCGAAGCCATCCAATGAGAAAAAATATAAAAAGGTTACGGAGAAAATTCAAACAAATCCAAAATCAGGTTTGGTTAGAGACCAGTTAGTTATCGAAAAAACTTATCTTCCTCCAGCTACCGAACATTACCCTGGAGCGATAACCGTTTATATCGGCGATGCAAAAAAAGTTTTATCAATGCTACCTGAGGAAGTTGTTGATTGTGTCGTGACATCACCGCCTTATTGGAAACAACGAGATTACGTACACCCCGACCAAATTGGTCAAGAAAGTTCCTACATTGATTACATAAATCGCCTGGTTGATATTTTCAATGAGATGAAAAGAGTTTTGAAACCAACCGGAACTTTCTTTTTAAATGTCGGATATAAATATCAAGATAAAGAATTGTTACTTATCCCTGAATTATTAGCAGTAGAACTTCAAAAAAGTGGTTGGGCACTTTTAAATAAAATTATCTGGCATAAACCAAATGCTATGCCATCTTCCTTAGACAGCCGATTATCAAATGTTTATGAGCCGGTATTTTTATTTGTCAAAGAAGAAAGTAAATATAAATATTATTTATCCCTTGATGAATTGAGACTACCAGTAACTAATTTTACCGCTGAAAAAAAGGCGGAAGAGTTGTTGGGTTTCCAAGTTGAAGACCCCTTAAATAAATCAGGAAAAAGGGAAGGAGAGGTTTCACGAGTTTTCCGAAATAATGAAGGGAGAGTTATTGTTAAGGTTAGCTGGAAAGACGGGAAAGAAACTTATGAAGTTGTAAATGATTTCAATCAGGAATCTCAATTAGAGGTAGAATTGGAATGTCCGGATTGTAAAAGAATTATCACACAAGAAATAGAGATAGAAAAGCATCGCTCCCTTTTCTGCAAGGGCTTTCTAAGACCAATAATGCCTTCAAAAATCGATTATGACAATATGGTAGAATTAAAACCACCGCTTCTTTTCCGATTACCGCCAAAAAGACAATCCTATGAGGGTAAGTTCAAAATTAGCCCTGCGAACCGTGGTGCTTCGCCCGGGGCAAGAAAATCGCTATTTGGCGAATATTTGGTATTGCAAAGAAGATATAAAGTTTTTCAATCAGTGATTGCTGAATTCTTACGATTTTGGCGAGAGAAAAAAGGTATTACGACAAAAGAGATTGACCGATTATTAGGCTATAAAGATACCGCCGGTCACTGGTTTAGGAAAGATACCGGTAGTTGGGGAAGGGGTGGTTCTATCCCTTTACCTGACGATTGGTTCAGACTCAAAGGAATCCTTAAATTTGATGATATATATGACCGATGGGTGACCGAAACTCATTTGGTACTTCAGACCGTAAAGCCACATCCAAAGGGTAAAAATCCCGGTGATGTATGGAGCATAAAACTACAGCCACTTCCCGAAGCTCATTTTGCTACTTTTCCCGAAGAACTGGTCAACAAATGTATTGAGGCAGGTTGTCCTAAATCGGGTGTGGTCTTAGACCCCTTTGCTGGTTCAGGCACAACTGGAAAAGTAGCTTCGGACACAGGTAGAGATGCAATATTAATTGAACTTGTTCCTGAATATCTAAATATTATTAAGAAAAGATGCAAAAATATAAAGGAAGTAATCAATGTTAAATGATTTAGAACTTGAGGAGAAAGAAAGAGACTATTTTAACTATATTTTAATATTTTTAAAAGCGAATTTAAACCCGATAATTGACGGGTTGAATTCAAGAATAAAAATATTAAAAGATTGGTATGATAAGTTTATAAAAACCGCCCGACATGGTTATAAAGCATCGGATTTAGATGTTGGCGCCGAAAGAATTTTTCATCACTTCTTTGCTTCAATCTTACGACTTCCGAACTCTTCGCCATTG
>Ga0207433_10015255_pt1 | contig 10989 bp, 19 predicted proteins | sample YelNatPaOPGAMG01_FD_187559 | JGI IMG/M metagenome (GOLD analysis project Ga0207433, IMG submission 187559) | Hot spring thermophilic microbial communities from Obsidian Pool, Yellowstone National Park, USA - OP-RAMG-01 (SPAdes) (version 3) | ecosystem: Environmental > Aquatic > Thermal springs...
CCTGCGTATTCCAGATATTGGCCTCATAAGGAAGGATCACCTTGTCCGTTGAGAAGTTCTCTGCTCCATACAAGAGAGATATACTGGCAGATATTATACAGATGATTCTTTTTACCATCATAATATTTGACTGCTTAATTACTTTCATAGTTTATTTGTTTTTGAGATACCTGTCAAAAAAAGCAACTACCTTTTCTGTTATATCCTGTGATATAAATTCAGGTCCCCCATGTCCTGCCCCTTTGATAATCTCCATTTGAACTTGCACTTTTTATATATTAGACATTCAGAGAGAGAAAAGGTTTAGTTTTCTGTTGATTGCGGATTGTGATATAATTGGTAAAAGGGGAGATGGAGTTCTCCTTTAACTGCTTCATTATTAGATGAAGATGATAACTCCTGCCTTTTGAAAATCCTTTATTGAGATGTCTATAATATGAAAGAGATAAAGATTACTGAGGCGCAGAAAAATTCTATCTCATCCGTATTGTTAATACTTGATGAGACAATGGATGAGATAGAAGAGTTATGTATGACCCAGGATGAGAAAGGCATCCTTTATGATGTTGTAAATAACTTGAGTGAGAAAGAGAAGGGCAGGGTGGTGGAGGATATTAACAGGATAAGAGAGGTAATAAGGGAGATAGCAAGAGGTATAAACATTAAAAAGAAGCGGTATGAAACAAAGCGTCTTATATCAAGCCGTATCGCCTCACTCTGGGAAATGATATATGAGATTGAAAGCAATCGTTTAAAAGGATACGGGGATGTTTCTAAGTCATTAAAGGAGTATCTTGACCCTGAGGTGGATAAAATAATCCATCTGTTGAATGATATAGAGGGAGTATTGTATAAAAAATGAAATGATAAAGCCCTGGTGAATATCCGAATTATCAAGAACCCTGTGGTGCAATGGTATAACCTGCTTCTTTAATTATATCTGCTACCTTTTTCTCATCCACCCCTTCAGGAATGTATATCTTTTTTCTACGTATGTCTACCACCACATCTATCCTTTCTTTATAAAATGCCTCTTTTATTACCTTCTCACAGTGTGCGCATTTTATATCAGGGACACTAAATTCTTTTCGGTTATTTATTTTTTCCTTTTTGAAATGGAAGGTTCTTAGTATTAGAACTATAAGCAGACAGGATGACAGGACCTTTAACCACAAAGGTAAAAATCTGTTCTGGTGGATATGCAACATTTCTCTGGACTGAAATGTCCATAGATGGTCAATAAGTAAGCCAAAGATAACTGCCCATAACACAATTGAGAACAGATAAATAAAAAAGTTCTTTCTGCCAAGTTTACCAAAGACAAACATCAGTGTTGCTGAATTTGTTGCCGGTCCGGTAAACAGAAAGACAAGTCCTGCCCCTGGAGACATACCTTTTAATATCAATGAGGCAGCAATGGGAATAGAGCCCGTTGCACATACATAAAGTGGAATACCTATAAGTAACATTAAAGGATAGGAATATAAAGATTTCCCGAGATACCTTGAGACCATATCCTCAGGAACAAAGGCAGAGATTATGCCGCCTATAATAATACCTGCAAGTATCCACTTACCTGTGTCTTCTATCAACTCAAAAAAACCATACCTGAAGGCAGTCCTTATTTTTTCATAAAAAGAGTGTGTATGGGCATCTTCTTTATCACAGATATTACAGGCATAGTTATCTGGTTTTTTATCATAGTTTTTGTCTTTATTGCCGAATTTATTTACAAGTAAGCCAGCGAAAATTCCTGAAAAAACAGCACAGATAGGCCTGATGATTGCAAAGAGCCATCCCAAAAGAGAATAGGTAGCAAGGATTGAGTCAACACCTGTGGTAGGAGTGGAGATTAAAAAAGAGATGGTAGAACCATCACTTGCACCTTCTTTTTTGATATGCGTGGCGACAGGGATAACACCACAGGAACATAAGGGTAAAGGAACTCCTATAAGGGTAGCTTTAAGGACAGATAAAAAACTTGAAGGTGATAGGTGATAATAGATTTGTTCTTTGGCAATCATGACCTTCAATATCCCTGCAATTAAAAACCCAGAAAGCAGATAAAAACTCATCTCATTTAAAAGGTGCCCTGTTTCAATCAAAAATTTGCCTATTAACATTGTTTCCGCCTTCCATAAGTCCTTTTATTGAAGAGATATTGCCATCTCTTGCAACTCAGGGATTAGAACCAGTGTTTAGTTCTTATGCATATCTTTACCAGCATAAGCATAACAGGAACCTCTATAAGCACGCCTACAACAGTTGCTAATGCTGCTCCTGAACTTAAACCAAACAGAACCGATGCGGTTGCAATTGCTACCTCAAAGTGGTTGGATGCACCTATCATTGCAGATGGTGCTGCATCTTCGTATTTTAACCTTAAAACCTTAGCAAGTCCATAGCCAAGCCAGAATATTAGATTGGTCTGTATAAAAAGTGGTATAGCAATCCAAAGTATAGTAAGCGGCTTTGCTACTATCACATCTCCCTTGAAAGAGAATAGCAGTATAAGGGTGAGTAGAAGGGCTGCTATTGTTACAGGTGTTAGAAAATGGAGGAACTTTTCTCTAAACCACTTCTCTCCTTTTTTCTGCAGTATGAACCTGCGACTAAAATATCCTGCCACCAGTGGAAGAGCCACATAGATACTTACGGAAAGGAGCATTGCCTGCCAGGGAACGGGTAATTTACTAACACCAAGAAGGAAGCCACCTAAAGGGCCATAGAAGAACAGCATCGTGAGGGAGTTTATTGCAACCATAACAAGTGTATGTCCATCATTTCCTCTTGCCAGATAGCCCCACACAAGTACCATTGCGGTGCAGGGTGCTATACCCAGTAGTATTGCCCCGGCTAAATAACTCCGCCACAAAGGGATAGCAAGCATCTTTGTCCCTTCATACATCACAACAGTACCATCCCCATGTACTGCCCCAACAGGAAGGTCTAACCCAAAAGGCATCTTTACATAGTCCAGTACATTAGTCCCTATAAGGTGTCTGAACAAAATCCCGAGGAAGAAATAAGCAATAACATACATTGTAAATGGTTTTATTGCCCAGTTTACAAATAGTGTTAGCCCCACCGGCTTGATACTTTTGCCTGCCTTAAGAACTTCAGCAAAATCAATCTTTACCATAATGGGGTACATCATTAAAAAGAGACACAAGGCGATAGGTATTGACACCACAGGTGCTTCACCAACATATATCGCAAGTCCATCAAGAAACTTCGCAAAAGAAGGTGCAACCTTACCAAGGACAATGCCTATTCCTATACATAAAAAAACCCATAAGGTAAGATACTCTTCAAATATAGACAGCTTTCTCTGCATTGTTTTCCTCCTTACAGAAATAGATAACTGATTAGTCCCTTTTCATAGGGATAAGAAGGACTGGCACAGGAGACATTCGTGCTACCTGATAACTGACACTCCCGATAAAAATGTCATACATAAAGCCGCGTCCCTGACTGCCCATTATCACCTGGCTAACTCCTTCTTCTTTTATAACTTTTATAATCTCGTGTACAGGTAATCCATAAATTATTTTTATATCTGTTTTTTTAACAACCCCACCAAGGGCATCCTTCATCCTTTCTAAACGGTCTCTATCAATCCTGTTAAACTCTTCAAGTTTATAATCAAGGTAAGGGCTAATCTTTGAGTTATCCTGTATATGAAGCAATGTTACCTTTTCTATCCCTGTCTTCCCTAACTCTTTCAGATATGAAAAGGCAAGGTCGGCATTTTGAGAAAAGTCCGTGGGGAAAAGTATATGCCTGTTTATGCTCCAGTTTTCACACTGTAAGCAGGCACCTTCTTTTGTCCGTTTAATACGCATAAGAAGGACCGGCTTAACTGCATTATGTAGTACATTTGTAGCAACGCCACCGAGGAAGATTTCACCTGCAAGAGAGTGTCCATGAGAACCGATTACTATAAGGGAGCAGTCCTTTTCTTTTGCTATCCTGTTAATCTCAGTATGCACCGTTCCTATTGCCACCTCAGTAGAAACAATAAAGCCCTGCCTTTCAATAATCTTTTTCTGTTCTTCCATTGCAGCCATTAAAATCTCTTTGTCCTGAGCAATAAGAAAAGCGGCGGACTCCATTGCCTTTATGCACTGGACAAGCAGACACTCCTTTGTCCCTAATTTTTTCAGTTCCCCTAAATAATTCACAATCACATTTGAAGCAGAAGACATATCCGTTGCAACCAGAATTCTTTCAAACATATCCACCTCCCAACAGAGAACTTTCTCTGTTTTAATGTATCTTTATGCCTTCCAGAATGTATATAAGCCAGCTAAAATAATGAGTGCTCCGCAAACCTTTTTAATAACTATACCCATCCTTCCTTTTTCATTCCATCTCAGATAGGACTCTACAAACTCAGCAAGGGTGCCGGCGAGCACTATTACTGAACAATGTCCTGCTGCATACATCAACAGAAGAGTGATTGCATAAAAGAACTGTGTAGATGAAATCTTAAATGTAATAGCCAGGATAGGTGCCATATAAGCAAATGTACAGGGACCGACAACTACACCGAAGATAATACCAAGGAGAAAAGCAGCAAGTGTCCCCCTGTATCTAAGTATGGGCTGGTTCATCCCTTTCAAGGATGGAACTTTTATAAGGTCAAGCAGATAAAGTCCAACTATCAACAGAACAAAAGCCACTATATAACTACCCCATCTGCCTATATCGCCTATCATCCTTCCTAAAAGTGCAGTGATGATGCCCACTGCTGCTATGGTAATAAAGATACCAGCAGAAAAAACAAGTGCCATACCTGCTGCCTTTTTAGTAGAGATTTTGCCCTGTTCAGTTATAAAACCCACGATAAGGGGGATACTTACAAGGTGACACGGACTTAAAAGGATACTCAATACTCCCCAGATGAAAGAAGCAGATAAGGCAATAAGATGGCTGCCTTCTATTGCCCGTGTTAAAGTAATGAATAGGTTTTGCATAATTTATTCAGCAGTTTTCTTAAACTCAAACCCGAGGGACTTCCACTGTGAAAGTATATCATCTTTAGAAAAGAACCCTGTATGCCTTGCAATCTCCCTGCCATTTTCATCAAAAAATATCTGTGTGGGAATAGCCCTTATACTGTATTGTTCAGCAATGGAAGGGTTCTCATAGACATCAATAAACTTAACAACCATCTGTCCTGTGTATTCCTTTTCTAATTCAGCAAGTACAGGTTGCATCATCTTACAGGGGACACAACTTTCAGAGCCGAACTCAATAAGGTGAGGAAGTTTTTCAGTAAATATTGTTTCAGCAGTTACGGACTGATTGACCTGTCCTTCTGGTGCTTCAACCTTCTTCTGCTTGGCAATAAACATCAACATAACCAGAAAGACAATTATACCTATGACAATCTTATCCTTTGGCATCCCCTTTTTCTTTATGGTTTTCTTTGCAATATCTCTTTCCATAAGTCCCCCTTTATACGAGCAATTTTTTTATCTCTTCAGGTGATAAGACCTTACCGGCACTCTTTACAACACCATCCACTACTAGGGCAGGGATTAACATAACCTTATAATCCATTATCTTTTTTATGTCTGTAACCTTTACTATCTCTGCTGTTGTTCCCAGTTCCTTCACCGCCGTTTCTACATTTGCTGTGAGTGCCTTGCACTTTGGACAGCCCGTCCCCAGTATCTCTATCTTCATTCATGTCTCCCTGTTACTTAACTTTTTTCAGAGAGTTTTTTATCCAGTTCTTGCTTTACCTGAACGAGGACCTTTTTGTTTTTTATAAAATCTCTCACTCTCTGTTTATCAGGAAAACTTATGGCATCAAAAACACACCATACCTCACAGGAGGTGCATCCAACCATACATTGCAAGGGCTTTGCAACAACTGCCTTTTTACGCTCTTTGTCAAAGTCAAAGACATCCCTTCCACAGGTTGTAAAACACATACCACAACCAACGCACTTACTTTCGTCAATTATTGGAGCCCATTCTATCTCTTCTCTTGGCACTCCCTTCCATTTTGCATATTTTTCCGGTATATTCATATTCCTTCCCTCCTTTTACCCTCAAGCATTTCCCTTATATCCTTCATTTTTGGAAAACTTATTGCTTCACTATTACATAAATTTGCACAGGCAGAGCAACCAACAACACAATTGTACGGATTTTTAACAATGGGCTGACTTTTTTCTTCATCCCATTCAAATACACCATTTTTGCAGAAGTTATAACATTCCTTGCATCCAATACATTTTTCATAATCAATTGTTGGGAACCAGGGTATCTTCTCTCTTGGTATATTTTTAAACATCTTCGCCTCCTATTTTTGATATTTCTCCCTTACCTTTCTTAACATCTGCTTCAATTCTTCTCTTGTTGGAAAACTTATTGCACCAAAAGGACACTGAAATTTACAGGACTCATCTCCCACATTACACTCATACGGATTTTTAACTTCAGCTTTGCCATTATTGTTTTCAAAGACACCAAAGGGGCAGAATCTTATACAGTGATAGTTACATTCCTCTGGCTTACACTTAGAATAATCAATCCTCGGGAACCAATCAATCTCTTTTCTTGGTAGTCCCGTATAAGTGCTTCTGTCTTTGTCCATACTGTCTCCTATTTTATACTTTCAACTGCTTCTTTAACCTTTTTCATTGCATCCTCTGTTGACATATTTCTTAAGTCAAGGGGGATTACCTGTTTATCATAATCTCCACCTGCCTCTGCAAATGCATCCTTAAACATCTTCCTTTGCATCTTCGGGTCACAGGCACCTATAATATATTTAACATCCGGCTTGATATAATCCTTAATAAACCTATCCCCGTCATCTACACATAATTGTGGATGAACTATCGCATACTCAACATCAAGTTCCCCCCTTACATAATTAATCAATGGCCAGAGGTCTAAACTCTTAAACCCAGGACACTGTCCTGTACAGATACACATAATAAATCTTGCCTTTCCCATATCATCCTCCTTTTTTTATTTTTTTCAAAATGTTTCCTTTTTCTGCAAGAGACCTTAATATAAATCCATCAAGGCAATTCAGAGCATTTAAAATTGATTTGTCCTTTAAACTATAATATATTTCCTTTTTCTTTCGCTGGCATTCAACAATTCCTGCTTTCCTTAAAATTGCAAGATGATGGGAAATATTGGATTGTTCTTTTCCCATTTTAGGAATCAATTTACAAACGCAACAACCGCCATTTTTCAACTGGTCAAGAATCATCAGCCGTGTCGGATGAGCCAGTGCCTGTAGAACTTCTGCCGTCATTTCAAAAATTTCTTTTTTCATATTGACATATCTAAATTTTTTCATATATTACCCTATAAAAAATTTTCTGTCAAGAGGAAAATTTATATTACTTTTTAAGTTTTTCAGTTATAAGAGCAGCGGCTTTTTTCCCTGAGAGTAGCATCCCACCAAATATAGCCCCCATCCTTGGAGAGCCAGCAACAGCATTGGCAGCCATACCGCAAACAAACAGGTTGGGATATACCTCTTTTGTATTTTCAATAAGGGCGCCTTCCCCTTTCTCTGCCCACATTGACTTTTCACCGACAACCTTAAAGCCATCCCCCAATTTCCTTTCTACAATTCTGCATACCTCACTGTCATGTCCTGTTGCATCCACTACTACCTTTGATTTGACTGCAAGAGGGTCAATATGCAAGCGGGCAATGTCCACAGCAGACCAGTTTAATACCACACCTTCTATACTCTTTTCCCTTATTACCACATCCTCTACACTCATAAGGTTAAATATCTTTGTCCCTGCCTTTATTGCCTTCAGGGAAAATGCAGATATTGTTTCCACTGCGTCTGCTGTGTAAAGGTTGTCTGAATATTTTTTTATCCTTACTCCGAACTCTCTCATAATCTCTTTTGCCTCTTCCTGAACAACAATACGATTGAACATCATCCCACCACCGGGCATACCTCCACCTATCTTGAGATGTCTCTCAAATACAGCAACCTTTTTCCCTTCAGAAGCAAGATAATAGGCGCATACAAGCCCTGATGGTCCTGCACCTGCAATGGCAACATCCACATCAAGATATGAGATGAGTTCTTTTATGTATGTCTCAATAATCGCCTTTGATATAATATGTTCTTCCATTCGTTTTTACTCCTTTTTTATTGTTTAAAGTTCTTCTTATATTATCAGGAATATAACCTTTTTACAAGTTTTGCTACTCTTCTTCCCATCCGTTTGCATTCCCTTTCTACCCTGCTATCAGGTGCTCCTATAGAAACAACTCCATAGTGCCCACCAGATGGGTCTCCCTGTATAACCATCCCGTGGATCAAAAGGGCATTGAGTATATCTGTGATGGTTGTCTCATTTCCACCACCTATATTGGCAGAGGAAGAGAAGGCAGCCCCTACCTTACCATCTAATTTGCCGTGTATTGCTACACTTTTATCCAGAAACTCTTTTACAGGGGCAGCCATTGTACCATAATAGGTAGGTGAGCCGATAATAATTCCATCTGCTTCAAGCAGGTCATCTATTTTTGCCTTTTCTACATCCTTTACCTCAACATTTACCCCTTCTTCCTTCACACCTGCCTCTATAAGATGCGCCATCCTTTTTGTATTTCCTGAAGATGAATAATAGATAATTAAAATTTTAGCCATATCTTGCCTCCTTTACCCATCACTCTTTACCTCACACTCTTCCCTGCTACACTTTCTATGTGTGAGGGTTGATTTACCCTCTTTCTATGCGAGGGGGCTGTTTTATCCCTTTCTATGTGATGGGACTTGATTTATCAGTCTTTCCCCCTGCTACGCTTTCTACGTGCGAGGATTTGATTTATCTGTCCCCCCACCTTCATCCTCCCCCTCAGAGGGGGGAGGGAAAGGGTGGGGGTGTTCATTCCTCTCTTTCAGAGGGGTGTCTGCAACTACCCCGTCTACCACACCCTGATTGCTGTCGCAATCACCCCTCTTTTAGAGGGGAATTACCTGGCACCCCTTCTTAGAAGGGGAATTGGGGTGTTTTCCCCCTCACCTTTTACCTCGCAGTAGCGAGGTATTGATTTATCGCTTTCCCTCTCCCCCACAGGGGAGAGGGAGGGTGAGGGGGATATGTTTTAAGATATAACACTTTTAAAAACTATTCAAGTAGGATAAGATAGATACGGGGGAAAAAATGAACTATATCTCCATTTTTGTCATATCCTTTACTATTGCTTTATCAGGGGCATTAGCACCAGGGCCTCTTCTGGCACTGGTAATATCAGGGAGTTTGAGATATGGCGGTAAGACAGGTCCTATTGTGATAGCAGGCCATAGTGTTTTAGAAATTGGTATGGTTTCTATCCTTGCCCTCGGACTGGGAAGAATAATAAATAATCCAGAAATTATTAAGATTATCTCTATCTCAGGTGCCCTGATACTTCTCTATTCTGGATTCAGAATGTTTCTCTCTCTATCAAAAGTCAACATAGATACACTGACTCTTCAAAATAAAGGGGGCAGGCATTCTCTTCTATTCTTTCAGGGGATTACAATGAGTATTGCCAATCCTTACTGGACTGTATGGTGGCTAAGTGTAGGACTGGGACTGCTCCTTTCTGCAAATGAGAAAGGTATAACAGGCCTTATATTTTTCTTTACAGGACATATACTTGCCGATATGCTGTGGTACAGTTTTGTCTCTTACAGTATAGGTAAAAGTAAAAGGTTTATTTCAATACAACTTTATAAAAAAATAATCAGTTTGTGCGCATCTATTATTATTCTGTTTGGCCTATACTTCGGATTTTCTGCTTTTTTATAATATCACCAGAGGGATTTATTTAGAGGTGCTATTACCCTGTGTGGAATACCTTTCCTTGGCTGTGCCATAAATTCCTCAACTGTCTCTCTCCACTTTAGATAGTGTGCTGTTTTTTTATGCTCCTTTGCTGCTTCTTCACTCTCGTATGCCTCATATAAGGTAAAACGGCATGGGTCTTCAATGGACTGCAATACATCAAACCTCAGGTTGCCTTCCTCTTTGATAGAATTTTTATGGTTCTCAAGGGTTGCCTTTATAAAGTCATCTATCCTTTCCTTCTTTACATAAATCTCTACTATTGTAACTATCATATTTCACCTCCATCTTCTCATTAATGAAAATATTATAGTCAGTATAATACTTATAAGGATACTTGTTGCCAGAGGAAAATAAAAAGTAAAGTTCTCCTTTTTTATCATTATGTCCCCGGGCAATCTTCCTAAAGGAATTTTTACTCTATTTTCCACAAGTACCGATGCAATAATAAAGAGTATCCCGAGTATCAGCAGGAACCGTGCAAGATTGTTTTCCATAGTAGTTAGTATTACCCGCCTTTTAAAAAAGAGTCAATGGTTCTTCTTATCTCTCTGCAGTGGTCTCCTTCCCAGTATACCCTTTTACACTGTGGACACTGAGAAAAGATGTCTTTTGTATTATAGACATACTCTGGAACAAGTTCTTTTATCTCTGATTTCTCTTTCATCTCAAGTGGTGCATTGCATACACTGCAGATTTTGAAAAATTTACCCTCCTCTGGTTGAAGAGAAAGTTTTTTTATGATTTCCTTCATCTGGTTATCCGTCCCTTCACTCTCAATTAAGACAACAAAGTCAGGGTTTGATAGAGCAAGTTTCCTGTCCCTTGTGAGTATAGTCCTTCCTTCTTTTCTGGCAAGCCGTAAAAGTTCTGCCTTCCTGCTGGTATTAAAATAAAGTGTATCATAGCCCATCAATCTGAGCCACTTACCTGCCTTTCCTAACATCCCATCCGCTATAAATTTCCTCATCTTATATTATTTCAAACCCGCGGTGCAGTCCAAGAGACATTGCAATCTTTATTACTTCTCTAAATTCTTCTCTTGTTGGTCTTCTGTTTATTTCAGGATATAGGTCTGCATTACCACAGGGCCTATACTGGTCCATTATATTCACATAAGTGTTTTTTGAAATTCCTGCAATAAATTTTA
>Ga0207433_10015257_pt1 | contig 10985 bp, 6 predicted proteins | sample YelNatPaOPGAMG01_FD_187559 | JGI IMG/M metagenome (GOLD analysis project Ga0207433, IMG submission 187559) | Hot spring thermophilic microbial communities from Obsidian Pool, Yellowstone National Park, USA - OP-RAMG-01 (SPAdes) (version 3) | ecosystem: Environmental > Aquatic > Thermal springs >...
ACCTTTCTCCATCAGCATTTTCGCAGCTTCCACATGCGGTGCTCTGACAGCGTATTGCTCGGGGGGTTTAGTGAGAGTCTTCCAAATAATCAAGTCACGCATTGGCACCCGTCTATGGCGCAAGTCAACTACGACCTGGTGAACATATTCAGCGGCTTTTTTGGGCGACTGGTCCCGCAAGATAATTTCGAGCACATTCTCCTGCACTTTTTTGGCGACTTCAGCCCAGTCACCCCGAATCACCTCCAACCCAACAAAGTCAAGGCTGCCATCCACCCGCAAGCCTGCGTAGCGTTTTTTTGCTTCCGTAAAGAAGACGCGCTGGTACACGTCGCCGATTTCCACGTCGAGTTTAAGTTCACGTTTAATGTCCACTTGCAGCTGGGCGGCTTTAGTTTTGTCGTACCGAATGAACAAGCTGTCGGTGTCGCCGTAAACTACGTCGACTCCAGCTTTCTTCGCCATCTCCGCCGCTGAGACGATGATGTGCCTGCCCCACGCCGAAGCCGCCTCCGCTACAGGCTTAATGTACCATCTCGCACCCACCCACCCAGCGTAGCCATAGGCGGCGTTTGTGAGGATTTTTACGGCCTTCTGCCGTGCATCTAGCACTCGATACTCGACTGATTTGTGGTCCAATAGTTTCATTTTTTGGCGCACTGCTCCCCGTGCCTCAATGAGGTAGCTGAGGGCTTCTTTGAAGAATCCGGGGGGTTGCCTGCGGAAGCGGTGTCCCACCTCCGGCGCAACGAAGACGCCGCCGTCGGGTTCAGGGTCGCCGGGTTGCACGTAGGTGTCGGGGGAGATGTTGTAGGTTATCATTATGTTTGGATACATGGATTTGAAGTCTAAAACGGCTATGTTCTCGTGTAAACCGGGTTGGGGCGTCAGCACTAAGCCACCCGCATAGGTCTGGTAGGCTTGTTCCAATCGGCGGGGCACAAGTTCATCGGTTTTCTGCGCCCGCTTAATCAGGTACCATTCAACTCTGAAGCCTGTTGCAGCAGTCATAACGTGATCTAGAGGCAGGCTGGTTAAACTCGACATTTGGATAGCAAAATCCAGCAGCAACCCAACCACGCCGTTGACCTCTTCCGCGCAACCCAACCCAAAACTCAGCAACACACCCCGCTTTTTGGGGTCATCCCAATAATCTGCAAACAAAATATCCTCCACTAACTCAGCCTTTGTGCCTACGCCCAAGTTAGCTGCCAAATTGTGCAGAGTTTTCACTTTTACTTCAGGAAATAGGTCGACAAAATCAGCCAAGTCAACGTTGGCGATGCCAGTGGTTGAGACATGCCCGTAGACGCTTGTGTGTGGCTCAAGCCCAGCGCGGTCGAAAATGAGTTTTAACTTGTGCTTTTTGGCTCGCTCCCGCAGGTAATTCCAGTCCAACGTGTTTGCGCCGTAGCTTGCAATGACATCTGGGTCATACTGTCGAATGTAACCGATGAAGGCTTCAATTAGGGGTTTGTCGTTTTTGTCCTCGCCGACAATGAATTGGCGTCTTTCCCCATTGCTGACGACGGTTGAGATAGCAATTATTGGGTTGCGATCCGATTGGGGCGAGCCTTCTCGGCTGTAGCAAATCATGTTGAAGCTTAACAGTTTCAGAGTGGGGGCGATGGTGTTTTCAAGCGGTTTAGGCGGAGAAGCGGCAATGTAAACTTGGGCGGCTCTGGCGGCTTCCGTGTTCTTTTCTGGTGTGGCATCTACTTGGTGCCAGCCTGAGGGGACAACGCCGTTGTCGATAAGGTAACGCATAGAAGCGCGGAAGTCGTCTTCGAGGCAGTCTGCGACGCCGTCAAGTTTGCGCAGTTGCTTAGCAACCTTGGCAATTTGGGTTGCATCACGACAGCTGACCTTAATTGCGGTCACGGGCTTGCCGAAGAATCGCTTTGAAACAGTTTCCGCTACAACAACGTCATCGCCGCAGACCCGCCTTATTTCCTCAGAAACCTTCGCTGCATTGCCGCCACCATGCAGCATCACGTAGAAGTAAGCAGTAAAATTTCGGTCCACAACCAGAACGCGGTTGCCTTCTTCGTCGATGCCCCAGAGTTGCAACTCCACGGAGCCGCCGTTTGTCTTGGTATTTATGTCAAGGAGCCAAAAAACCAGTTTCAAGTCTATTCCACATTAAATCATAGAAGAGCTGCGACTTTTAACCTTTAAACTACAAAAACAGCTACTAAAACGGTACAAAAAGCCGAAGTAAAGCGTGATCAGCACGATTTTTTTATGGCGTTGATTTGTTTGTATTGGGTGCTGAATTCTTGAAAGCATTTTGCTAAGTCAAAATACGCATCTGCCGATGGTTCAAAGGCGGAGTGAAGTCGGCAATTGCCGCAGAAGATGATTACTGTTCGCTCGTAGGTTTTTCTGTGGATCGACAAAGTTGATTGGCCACATTTTGGGCAGATAAACAACGTGTTTTCCGTTGCAATCAATCTACTCCTCACCCTCAATTGAGTTTTGGGTGCTGTGAAGCATTAATATTTTTCTTTTTTACCATGGATTAACCAACTCAAGAACATTGGACGATGTTTTTGGCTAAACAAACTCTATAGATTCGTCTATTAGATCTATGCAGAGAGCAGGTTGTGTGCTACGTCTGGGCGTTGCTTGCTGAAAAGTTCAAAAGCCATCCACAATCAAAAACGGACGCAGACGTCAAACCACAGTCGCCTCAGCAATCGTTTGGCTGTCGTTTTGTATGGGGGCTTTCCTGCAACAACTAAAGAAAAAGACCCCAAATTCCATTTTCAACCAGACAGTTTGGGCTTAATACTTTTTATAGTCTTTCCGCGTATTCTGCGTTACGGTAATCCAATTTGACCGCCCAAAACGAAGCCAGCCAAAACCAGAGTTTGCCACCGAATTACAGCCCGCTTGAACTAGAAAAGGAAATCAGGGAGTTCTGGGCTAAAAACCAGATTAGAGAAAAACTTGAAGCCCTGCAACACTCGCCAAAAATCAAAGGCAACCTCGGCTACGTCGAGGGGCCACCCACACTAAACGGCATTCCCCACATCGGTCACGCACGCGGACGCATCATGAAGGATATCCGGTACCGATGGAAAACCATGGAAGGCTACTACATGCCGTTTTGGGCAGGATGGGACTGCCAAGGCTTACCCGTCGAACTCGAAGTCGAAAAACTACTTGGCGTCCGCAATAAACGGGAATCCATCGAAAAGTACGGTATGGAACGCTTTATCGAGGAATGCAAAAAAGCGATTATGCGTTACCATGCGATGTGGCTTGAAGCTGACAGCAGACTCGGCATAGCCATCAACCAAGAGAAAGCTTACTGGACTTACAAGGACAACTACATCGAGCGTGAATGGCAAATCCTCAAACGCGCCTGGGACCAAGGGTTACTCGAGGAAGGCCACTATGTGGTTGCTTACTGCCCCGGCTGCCAAACATCGCTTAGCAGCGCCGAAGTCGGCTACGAGGGCAGCTACAAAGAAGTTGAAGACCCCTCGATGTATTTCAAATTCAAAGTCACAGGCACCCCAAACGAGTACTTCCTGGTCTGGACAACCATGCCCTTCACCGTCATCACCGACACCATGCTCGCCGTCCAGCCGAATGCGGAATACGCCAAAGTCCAAGTCGGCGACGAAGTCTGGATAATGGTGCGTCCACGCGTCGAGCCGCTGATGGCTGAGCTGGAAATCGCAAAGTACAAGATCACTGAAACCCTGCCTGGAAAAAGCCTCGAAGGCAAAGCATACGATTACCCCCTAAAAGACATCATTCCCAAACAGGCTGAACTCGAGACCAAACACCCCCTGGTTCATCATGTGGTAGGTGAAGACTTCGTGGATGTGGAAACCGCCACGGGCATCGTGCACCTCTCGCCTGGTAACGGCGAAGACGACTTCTGGGCAGCCCACCGCAGAAACGTGCCCATTTTTGCGCCCTTCGATGACGATGTCAAGTTCACCAAGGACGCAGGAAGCTTCGCTGGTACCTTTGCCCGCGACGCAGACATGGTTGTCGTGGAGGAGTTGCGTAACCGTAACAGCTTCGTCAAAATCAAGAAGCTAAAGCATGAGTACCCAACTTGCTGGCGCAGCCACCACAAACTCGTCTGGCTCGCACGCAAAGAGTACTTCCTACGCACAGACAAAATCAACCAAAAAGTGCTGGAAGCAGCCGAGAAAGTCGAGTATTTCTTCGAGGAACCAAAAAACCGATTCTTGGGCTTCCTCAAAGAGGGCAAGCCATGGTGCATCAGCCGTGAACGCATCTGGGGAACCCCGCTGCCCATGTGGACATGCGAGAAATGCGGAGAAAAACGTCTCGTAGCCAGCAAACAGGAACTCATCGACGCCGCACAGGAGCCGATTCCCGAGGATTTTGAGTTGCATAAGCCCTGGGTTGACCGAATCACTCTCAAATGCGGCAAATGTGGCGGAGTCATGCGTCGAGAAGACTTCGTGCTTGACACTTGGCATAACAGCGGAGCCTCGCCGCACTCACGCTTCACCGACGATGAGGAAGCGAAATACGTGCCTACCGCTTGGTTGACTGAGGGCATCGACCAGACCCGCGGATGGGCAAACTCGCTTTTGCTTGAACGCGTCATCTTCACTGGCGAAGCCCAAGCGCCCTACAAGGCGTTCCTTTTCCAAGGCTTAACTCAGGATGCGAAAGGCAGAAAGATGAGCAAGAGCCTCGGCAACGTCATCCAAACCAACGAGTTACTCGCCAAGAACAGCGCTGACCTGTGCCGCTTCTACATGACCCGCAAATGTAGCCCAACCGACTTCATGAGTTTCGATATGCAGGAACTCACCCGCAGAAGCTACCAAGTCCTTTCCACACTCTACCACTTAAGCCGTTTCTTCATGGAAAACGCCACCTTCGACAAATTTAACCCATCCAAATACTCCTTTGATTGGGCGCTGAAGGCTGGGAAACTGCAGGCAGCCGACATCTGGATGCTCTCAGTGCTACAGGACCGAATCGAGGATTACACTGCGAAGTTGGAGCGCTGCGAATTCAACGCCGCCTTAGCGGTGCTGGATGTGTTCGTTATTGAAACGCTCAGCCGCCTCTATGTGCCGATGATCAGAAAGGAGCTCTGGACGGATGATCCTGAAACGGTTGAACGCCGCCAAACCATCTATGCATTGCTACATAACACGCTAAAAACCGTGACGCTACTGTTTAACCCGATAACGCCGTTCCTTAGCGAAGCGTTGTACCAGAAAATCTACCGCAAACTCGAACCAGACCTACCCGAAACCGTCAATTTGGCAGCTTGGCCAACAGCCAACCCTGACGCACGTAACAAGCCAATCGAGGAGCAATTCGAAATCCTGCTTAAAGTCGTGTCAATTTCCTTTGCAGCACGCCAACAGGGCAAACTCAAACGCCGCTGGCCGCTTGCAAAGGCAATCGTGGTTGCCCCCCAGAAAATCATCGAAGCGTTGAAGGGTCTTGAGGCGCTGCTTTTGGAGCAAACCAACGTTAAAGAAGTCGAGTATGCAACCTCAGTGCCAGATTACGTTGGCGGTGAAAATTGGATTAGTAGCCAAGAGGAAGACATCACCGTCTTCGTCAGCGGGCAACGTGACGATAAACTGCTGGGCGAAGGCATCATGCGTGACCTTGCTCGACGTGTGCAGGCGTTGCGTAAAGAGATGGGTTTTGTCCCCACGGAAATCTTGGAGTCTGTGCATATCGCCGAGTTAGACGCTGAAAGCATGGCGCTGCTGGAGCCATACCTCGAGGAGATGGCGGGCCTTGTGCGCACTCGCAAAGTCTACTTGCACGCTAAATGCGGGGAATTCGAAGCAGATTGGCACGAATCCGAACTTGACGGAAAGAAAATCTACCTCAACATCCACTGAGGCATAACGATGGCTAACGTTAAGCAGTACAAGTGTCCCTTCTGCGCCTGCCTATTTTTAACGCAATCCGACCTCGACAAGCACATGCAAGTCTTCGGCAAAATCAAAGAGCAACACGATGCACTCTATAAGAAGACACATGGCAGACTCGAGCATGGATACAGCGAAGAATAACTGGCGTTTGTTGCTCTCAGTAAGACACTATCCCCCTATAAAAAGGCAAAAACGGAATGGGCACAGCTTTTAATCCGAAAACAGCCACATAATAAGCCAACAGAAGGCATCCTCGATGGCGAAGCTCCGCTTAGCAGTCTTCAACACCCAACCGCCCCACCTCTACTATGGAGGCGTAGAGCGGCGCATAATGGAGACCGCCAAGCTGCTGGAGCCAGAGGCGGATGTCACGGTTTACTGCGGCACAAAAAGGGGCTTCAGGGAGCCGATGCAGATGGGCGGTGTAAAGCTGGTTCCGTGTCACTCCACGGACAGGATGTTTCCGCTGGATAACTGGTTTTTCAACAGAAGCCTCCTGAAAAACGCACAAAAAATCGAGGCTGACGTTTTTGAGGCGCATGCAGTCAGCGGATACGGTTACCCAAAGAAGCTCAAGCAATTAGGCATCAACAAGCCTTTCGTTCACACCATTCACGGTGTCCTCGCCGACGAATATCAACAGGCGAAGCAGAGCTGTTCTCAGTCGCTAAGGGATAAAGTTGCCAACCGCCTAATGCACCACCTCGCAGGCTTGGAAAAGCAAACAGCCCAAAACGCAAGCCTAATCGTCACCATAAGCAACTATTCGCTCAAAAAAATCGAAGAAAACTACGGCATCCCTCAATATAAGGTTAGGATTGTGCCGAACGGGGTTGACACAGAAAAGTTCAAGCCTGCCGACGCCGCTGAAGCACGAAGACAGTTTGGGTTGGGCAATGAGCCATGCGTGCTCTTCGTGGGAAGCTTAATTGCCCGTAAAGGGTTGCCTTTACTCGTTGAAGCCGCCAAAGAAGTGGTTAAAAACCGCCCTGACACCAAGTTTTTGCTGGTCGGAGATGGACCGTTAAGGGGGCAACTTGACGCCACCCTCAGGGAGGCAAAGCTCAGCGGCAACTTTGTGTTCCTAAACAACATCAAAGACGAAGCTCTTCCAGCCGTTTACAACTGTGCTGACGCGTTTGTTTTGCCTTCGATTCAGGAGGGACAAGGCATCGTTCTGCTGGAAGCGCAAGCTTCGGGTGTGCCTGTGGTGGCTTTTGACATCGGAGGCGTCAACGAAGCCGTGTGGAACGGCAAAACTGGGCTACTTGCGGAACGCGGCAACATTGAGGCTTTAGCTGAGAATCTGCTCAAGATTATCGGTGATGATTCTTTAGGCAGGAGACTGGGGTTGGCTGGTCGCAAATTCGTTTCTGAGAACCTCACGTGGAAGCTGTGTGCAAAAAGAATGCTCGACGTTTACCGCGAAGTGCTACAGTGAAACGTTGACTGCTTTGGCGAGGCGCTCGAAGTCGTCGTCGCTCATCCACTCGGTACGTAGGTAGCAGCGTAGGCGTTCTTCGGTGAAGCCTATTCTTCTTGCTTCCTGCACGGCGTAGCGGTATGCTTCGATTTCTGTGGGTCTGTCAACGTAGTCGTAGGTGGGGTCGAAGAGTTCTTTGCCTTCCATGAACTGCTTGACGTGGCAGAGTTCGTGGATTAAATCGAGGTAAATCTCTTTTTTGTCACCTTTGTTCAAGTATTCTTTGCTTATGACGAGGTGCCCGTCTGCTCCGTCCACGTACATGTAACCTTTCAGCCAACTGAACTCCACTTTTAGGTTGCTTAGGACTTCAGTGGTTTTTTCTCCAAATATGCCCTGAACCGCCTTCACCTTGTCAAAGTTTTTGAAGTACTCCAGAAAAATCGTTTTTTGGTTGCCTACGCTAAGCGGGTTAATGGGAAGTCCCCTAAACATACGCATTAATCTGAACATGACGTATTCTATGCCAGGCAAACCAGTCTGCTCCTACTTGAACGCTGAGAGATACTCTAGCTTCATCCCCCGACGCGCCAAATCAGGCAAGTCCTCAACGCTGCCTATGCTGGCGTCTACGTTGCGGTGGATTGGGTGGCTCCATAAGCCTTCGGGTGCAAGGTTAAACTGCAAGGGGACTCGTACGTTGAGGTTGTATTTTATGTTGAGATCTTTAATTAATTTGCCTTCTCTGCAGGCGATTCGGGCGTTAGCGTAACTCTGTAAAAGCTGGGATGCCCCCCATGCTCCGACGCCGTGCCACATCGTCGCATCCTCGGGTGACCCTAGCGAGTACAGGAAAAACTGCGGCGAAGACGGTGTTTCTGCATAGCTATAATCGGATAGCTTCTCGCCTGCAACGGTGAATTTATCGTCGCAAACAGCGACAGCCACGTCTTCGGGGTCCATGGCGTTGGGGTAAAGCGCAGTGGTTTTGTAAGTTACTACGGCTTCGAGGAACTTGTCTTCTTCGAAATGCAGTTTGCCCCTTGCTGCACGTTTGGACCCGTAACCCTTCTTTGAATGCGGCACAGTCAAAAGTGTAGTGCGTTTATTCATGCTTCGCCCCATGCAGGTGTATGCAGCCTCGACGGAGTTGTAGTCGCGGTTGCTTTCGCTTATGATGTAGTGGAGTAAGCCGTCTTTGTTTTCCGCTTGGAGCGTGGAGAGGGGCATGCGCAGGGAATAAAGGGTTAAATCCATGCCGCAGAACTCGGAGAGCTCCGCAAGCTGGATGTACTTGATTTGGTCGACGAAGTCCAAGTAGCTACCGTTGCTGGTTCGGAGGCATTCGGTGATGAGTTCGGTTTCTTTTTTAGAGATTAATGAACCATCATACTTTTTTGCGTATGCCTCGTCGATTTTTAACCCGTCAGTTCTCACGTTGACCGCAGGGAAAGCACTCTGCCCAGTGTCAACGATAGATTGCTTAAGCGGATTCATGGAGTATCGGTCCGCCTCCACATCATCCGTGTTTAGCAGGAATGGCACGATGTAGCCTTTGGTGGGTTTCTTGAGCAACTCCAAGAGCGCCGCCTCATCATCGGCGGTTGGTGCATGGAGCCCTCTCTCTAAGTAGTAGTTGGCGCATGTCTCCAACAGTCGGGTTCCGACGATGCCCTGCACTTCCTCAACCGTCAGATGCGGGTTAGTGTATTCGACGGAGCTTCTGAGGTAAAACCGTTCATCGTTGAAGGGCACAGACACCTTTTTGCCGCCGACATACTGGAAAAGAGTAACTTTCCGATTGGGTGTTTGACCCTTAACTGCCAAAGCGCCCTCAACCAGCGTCTTAACCGTCGAAAAAGAGGTCTTCAAAAAGTCCTCCAGCAGAAGTTTGCAGTAATCTTCCATGAATTATCCTCGCTCTAAAGACTCTGCCAAGTATATACAATTTTTTGCCACAGATTGCCCCAAAAACATCCTTGAAACGTAGAATTCTTCCTTAAACCCAAACTTAGCGAGTATGCCTTGGAGGGCTAAGTCAGATTTGGAGGTGACTGCATAGACGCTTCTGCCACCGACCTGTGAGAGAATCGATTTTACCAGCGAAGCAGCAACATCTGGGCGATTAGGCTGGCAGATGAGGGGCCCCACCCAAGCCATGGACTCGTAGATGGTTGCCGCAACGTACCCAATGACCTCCTTGCCGTCTGATACATAGTAGGCTGCGTTGCCCTCCTGCAGAATGATGGATTTAAGCAGCTTTGCCCTATCAGCGCCGAAAAATGAGCCGTCAAAGCGGGCTACGGCTGGAAACTGGTCCTTACCAACCCTAAGCAATGGCTCCAATTTTGGGGCAACAAAGTTTACTGCGACTAAAACCGAGAAGTCCTGATCAAATTTGAAGCCTAAACGCCTATAGAACCCCTGGAGGTGAGGATATGAGTAGAGCCCAACAGTCTCGACCCCTTTTCCACGCAAATAGTTCAGGGCATGCTTGACGAGGGCGCTTCCGCCACCCCTTCTGCGGCTGTCCTCTTTGACTACGAGGTTGCCGAACCAGCCCACTTTTCCATAGCTGATGCAGGTGGCGATTCCCAATCGTTCCGCGCCGTCCACGAGTAGAAAACATCCGCCGTGTTCGAGTGTCGCCATGAATTCGAAGTCTTCAACCGCCATGTTCCAGTTCATGGTGTTGGCTAATTCCACCGCAAAATGGTAATTCTTTTTTGTAAGCGGTTTAACTTGCAACATGTGGGTTAATGTGTAGTTGCTTCTCACAATTAAGTCTGTTTCCGTAGCGTGTTGTGGTTTGTTGCTTACTTTTGGCTACAACAAACCGTTTTATCCAGCAATCGTCATGATTGCTGATGGTTTTTGGAAGTAACTTGGGCGGATTAGCAGTTTCTGTTTAGCAGGGAGAATATGCCTATTGATGAAGGTAAGGAGACGTGTTTTTCTTCTTTTTGCAGTGTGGATGCTACTTTTAGTGGCGGTTCTATCTTTCCTTTCCTATCTTGATGCAGCCCTCAGTTCCTCGCCCGCCAGCCACACAATCATAAGCGTTGGCTGGGCAGGATACATCGTTTCTAGCCCCTTTAACGAGCAACATCAAGTCGTAGCCATCAGCGCAACGTGGATTGTACCAAAAATCAATGCTTCTGCAGGAAACGGTTGTTCTTCAGCGTGGATTGGAATCGGAGGACAGATAGACAAAACCCTGATTCAAGTGGGAACAGAACATAACCTGCAAAACGGAAAAGAAAACTATGCTGCCTGGTATGAGATGCTGCCGGGTTACGCCATAAAAATAGAGAATTTTACGATAGTGCCGTATCACCGAATCGTCGCTTCCCTTATGCTCGTTGATAACGAATCCGACATTTGGAACATACAGTTAAGCGATACAAGCAACGGGCAGCGCTTCAACCGAAACTTTGCTTACAAGTCAGAACTTTCATCTGGGGAATGGATAGTTGAGCGGGCATTGATAAACGGTCAAATCAGCAACCTCGCAGATTTTGGCACCATAACCTTCAGCGACTGCAAAGCCACGTTGGACCAAGAAAGCAGGGTAATCGGGAATTACTCCTACTCAACTGTACACATGACAAATCAACAATTAACCACCTTAGCCGAGACGCAACCACTCAACGCTG
>Ga0207433_10015266_pt1 | contig 10981 bp, 13 predicted proteins | sample YelNatPaOPGAMG01_FD_187559 | JGI IMG/M metagenome (GOLD analysis project Ga0207433, IMG submission 187559) | Hot spring thermophilic microbial communities from Obsidian Pool, Yellowstone National Park, USA - OP-RAMG-01 (SPAdes) (version 3) | ecosystem: Environmental > Aquatic > Thermal springs...
CGTCAAGGGCGGTTCGCTCTACTGGATCATCAAGGGCCAGCTTTCGGCGCGCCAGCGCGTGCTGGAGATCGAGCCTTTCCTCGACGTGGATGGCGTCGGGCGCTGCCGCATCTGGCTCGACCCGAAGCTGGTCAAGGTCGCGCCGCGCCCGTTCCGCGCCTTCCAGGGCTGGCGCTATTTTCCCGATAAGGACGTCCCGCCAGATCTCGGGAAATCCGGCGCCGGCGAGATGCCGGAGGCGCTTCGGCGCACGCTCGGGGAACTGGGGTTGCTATGAGCGCGGGCCGAGGCAGCGCCTGACCGCGATCTCGCAGCGCTCGGCCTGCGGAATCGGGCGGCCGAGGGCGTCGGCGTAGGCGACGCCGCGCAGACCGTGGCTGTCGATGGTGAAGCGCGCCTCGCAATTTGCGCTTGGCGCCGAGAAGGTCGGCCGCTCGTCCTCGCCGAGCGCGGGAACCCACCCTTCCGCGACGAGCCGGCCGACGCGGTAGACCCAAATCTGCTCGACGCCGACGGGGATTTTCTCGTCAGGCCGGCCGAAGCAGGCGCGCACCTTCGCCGCCGGCTGATTGAACAGGCCGGCTTGCGCGAGTTGGTCGCTGTCGACATAGCAGCCCGCGAGCGCCAGCGCCGGCAGCATCGCTGAAATGGCTTTCCGCATCTTGACGCCCCCGCGCCGGTTTAGGCGAGCCGCGATCGGCCGTCCACTGGACGGCGCCGCGCGTCTCGGGCAGGAAGCCGGCATGGCGGATGAGGACGACAATCAGCCCGACGACGCGACCCGCAATCGCCAGACGATCGCGGCGCTCGTCGTCGTCGCGCTGCTGCTCGTCGGCGGCTGGTGGCTGATGAGCGAGTTGCAGCATCATCGCGAAATCGCCGACTGCATCGCATCGGGGCGGCGCGATTGCGTGCCGATCGCGCCCGAGAAATAGCCGCCTCAGCGGGCGAGCGCCTTGCGCGCCTCGGCGACGGCGGCCTCGCAGCCGGCGACGTCCCCGGAATTCTCCGCCGCTTTCGCCTGCTCGATCTCGATCTCGAAATGGGCGTCGCGCTCGACCTCTTTTGAATCAGTGGAATCCGCGCCGGCGCCGCCGACGGAGGAGGCCGTCGGCTGGTGGTGCAGCATGGCGTCGACGCTCTCGCCGGCGGAGCCGGCGTCCAGCGCGGAGCCGGATTTGTGTCGGGCTTCGAGATCGGCGATCCGCTTGGCGCAGGGGCTGGCCTCGGCCGCCCCTGCGAGGCAAAGCGCGCCGAAGGCGAGGAAAAGAGCTTTCATGTCGTCCCTTCGCGTTCACGCCGCCCGCTCGGCGGCGCTTCCCCCTAACGAACGCGCGAAACCCGTGCTTTACGCCGGCGCAAAGATATGAATTTTTCGTTCCGCGATGAGCGGCTTCGAGGCCTTGCCATAGGCGGCCATGTGCGGCGCGGCGGCATGGGCCTTCAGCGCCTCGGCGCTCTCCCACGTCTCCAGCACCACGAAAGCGTCCGGGCCGATCGCCGCCTGGAACCCGCCGAAGCCCTCGGCGTCTACGAAGGGCTGGTACTCGATGCAGCCGGCCTCCGCGTGGACATTGGGCATATTGGCGCGAAACAGCGCCAGCACCTCCTCGCGGCGGCCGGGCAGAGCGGTAATGACGGCGACGACCCTGATCATGGCGTTTCCTTCCATTGGACGTGCGTTTCCTGCCGTCCGTCCGGCTCCGGGTCAACCCGGCGCTTGCGTTTGGCCGGCTTCGACCCAAAATGCGGGCCTTGGAGTCTTGTCATGTCCGGTTCGCTGACCCCCAAAAGCACGTCGGCCGAGATCGCCGCCTTCCTCTCCGAGGCGCGGCGCGTCCCGGTCCCCGGCGTCGCGCGCGGCCGGCTCATTTTCGCGCTCGACGCCACGATGAGCCGGCAGCCGACCTGGGACATGGCGCTCGCCCTGCAAGGGCGCATGTTCGACGCGGCGGCGGAAGTCGGCGGGCTCGACGTGCAACTCGTCTATTTCCGCGGGCAAGGCGAGTGCCGGTCCTCGCGATTCGTGTCGCGGGGCGAGGGGCTCGCCGATCTCATGCGCGGCATCTCCGTGCGCGGGGGAATCACGCAATGGCGGCGCACGCTCGCCCATGCGCGCGACGAGGCGAGGGCGGCGCGGGTCGCCGCGCTGGTCTGCGTCGGCGACGCGATGGAGGAAGACATCGAGGAACTGCTCGGCCTCGCCGGCGAGCTGGCGCTCGTCGGCGTCAAGGCCTTCATGTTCCAGGAAGGCGACGACGTCAGGGCGCGCCAGGCGTTCCAGGAGATCGCGCGGCTGACCGGCGGCGCCTATGGCGCCTTCGATTCCGGCGCGGCGGCGCGGCTGGCGACGCTTTTGCGCGCGGCGGCGGCCTATGCGGCGGGCGGACGAGCGGCGCTGGAGGCGCTCGCCGCGCGCGAGGCCGAGGCGGCCCCGCTTCTCGAACAGATGCGGGGCTGATCCGCGATGCCGCAGCTCATTCTCGGCCTGTTCGCGCTCTATCTCGTGCTGATGGCGATCCGCTGGTTCGGCCGGGTGACGCCGGCCTCGGCGGCCAAGATCGTGCGCGGGGGCGGCTATGCGTTCGGGATCGCGGCCCTGCTGGCGCTGCTTTTGCGCGGCAGTTTCGGGCTGGTCGGGATGCTGGCGAGCCTGATGTTCGCCAACGTGCTGCGCGGCGGCGGCAATCCTTTCGCGGCGATGATGAACGCGGCCGGCTGGGGCGGAAGCCGGAGCCGCGAGTCGGTGGCGAGGTCCGCCGCGATCGAAATGCGGCTCGACCGCGAGAGCGGCAGGATGAGCGGCCGCGTCACGGCGGGCCCCCTGGCCGGGCGCGCCCTCGACGAGATGACGCGCGCCGATTGCCTCGCGGTCTACCGTTTCTGCGTCAGCGACGATCCCGAGGGCGCGGCGCTGCTAGAAGCTTATCTCGACCGCCGGTTCGCCGCCTGGCGACAGGCACAGCAGGGTGATGGCGACGCGCGGGCGGGGAGCTGGAGCGGCGGCCCGCTGTCCCGCGATGAGGCGTACGAAATCCTGGGCCTGGCGAAGGGCGCGGGCCGCGAGGAGATCGTCGCCGCGCACCGCGGTCTGATGAAGAAGCTTCATCCAGATCATGGCGGCTCGACCGCTCTGGCCGCGAGGGTCAATCAGGCCAAGGATGTTCTGCTGGGCTGACATGGGACACTCGAACTCCAGTACGCAACTTTTTTTGGTAACTTTGACACGCAAAGTTTAACAAATAACTCAGTCTCGAGTTGTGAAGCAGTCCAGTCCTCCGTGCTTGAGATCGCGGCAGGCTTTGGCCGCCGAGGCGGAATCGAGGCCGGCGAAACGGACGCGATAGAGCGTGTCGCCGTCCTTGCGCACCTTCTCGGTGACGGCGTGCGCGAGGGCGAGCGTGCGGATGCGCGACTTGGCGCGCTGGAGCAGGCGGCGCGCCTTGCCGGCGTCGTCGGTGGCGCCGATCTGGATCGACCAGCCGCCCTTGCGGGCTTTCTGCGGCGCGTCTTCGTCGTCGGCCTGGGCGACGCGGGTTTCCTCGGCATGGGCTTTGCGCAGCGCCATGCCGCGCCGGAGCGGCTTGCCCGGCGGTCCGGCGCGCCAGCCGAGCTTGCTCGGGTCGAGCGCGGCGGCCTTGGCGAGAATCGCGGCGCTCGGTTTGACTGGCCTGACGGCGCGGGGCGCCGGCGGCGGCGCGGCGTCGTCCTCGCTGTCGTCGCCCTCGCCCTGCGGCTCGGCGTCGCTCACGGGCGTCGCGTCGGCGACCTCCTCGCGAACCGGGATGGCGCGCGCGGGGGCGCGGCTCGGGGGCGGGGCATAATCGTCAGCTGAGGATTCGGCGACCCGCGTGGCGCGGCCGCCGACCGAAGCGTCGGCGATATGGGTCTCGATCAGCCGCGCCATCAGGCGGTCGCGCGAGGGGCCGGAAATGCCGCCCATCACGACGGCCACCAGCGCGCGCCCGTCGCGATGCACGGAGGTCAACAGGTTGAAGCCGGAGCCGCGGGTATAGCCGGTCTTGATGCCGTCGACGCCGTCGACGCGGCCGAGCAGGTGATCGTGGTTGCCGATGACCCGGCCGTTGTAGGTGAATTCGCGCAGCGAGAAAAAGTGGAAATATTGCGGGAAGCGCTGCTGCATCGCGCGCCCGAGCACGGCGAGGTCGTGCGCCGTCGTCAGTTGCTCGTCGTTGGGCAGGCCCGAGGCGTCGCGATAGAGCGTGCGCGACATGCCGAGCTCGTGCGCCCGGTGGGTCATGAGGGCGCAGAAATTGGATTCGCTGCCGCCGATCTTCTCGGCGATCGCCACCGCGACGTCATTGGCCGAGCGAGTGACGACGGCCTTGATCGCATCCTCGACCGAGATCGTCGCGCCCGCCGGCGCGCCGAGCTTGGAGGGCTCCTGCGCCGCCGCGTGCTCGGAGATCGGGATGCGCGAGGCCATCGTCAGATTGCCCTTCTGCAACTGCTCAAAGAGCAGGTAGAGCGTCATCACCTTGGTCAGCGAGGCCGGATGGCGCAGCGCGTTTTCGTTGACGCCCCACAATTCGCGCCCGGTGTTGGCGTCGACGACGATGGCCGAATACTTGCCAGGCTCGACCTCGGCCGGCGCCGAGGAACTGATGGGGCGCTCGGCGTGTCGGACACGGTAATGGCGCCCGAAATGGTGATGGCGCATACGCGCCTCGGCGGGATGCGGACTGAGCGCCAGGACGGCGGCCGCCACGCAAAGACCCGCGGCGAGCGGCGCAAGACGAGGAAAGCCCAAACGCAATTCACCGAATTCCATGACGCGCCCTTAACCCTCGCAACCTCGCCCGACGGCCGGGCTGCGTTGCAAAACGCACACAATCGTGAAGCCTATGAGATCGCGGTTACGCCGCCGTTAAAGCCGCCGCCGACATGCGCCGATTCGCTTCATAAGCCGTTGAAAACGCGCCGCTCGGGCGAGGGCGGTTGCGCGGCGTCGGCCGAGATGTCGTTTAAATCGTTGATATTTTGGGGTTAAATTTAGTTAACCTCGTCGCCGGGAATTCCTGGCGACCGATGCGGCCGGTTTCATGTTGCATTGCGAAGGTGCGATTGACTTTATTGTGCATTGCACCTAGATAAGGGTTGCGGCCGTGGCGAATGTCGCCGCGTCCGCGGTTAAGTTGCGAGGCGATTCATGAACGCGCTTTCAGTCGAGGATTTCCAGAAGCTCTCCAAGCAGCAGGTTGAGGCGGCCACCGCCTTCGCGACCACCTTTTCCAAAGGCTTGCAGGAGATCGCGGCGGAGACCGCGGATTACTCCAAGCAGTCGATGGCGGCGGGCGCCGAGGCCATGGAGCGCCTGATGGGCGCCAAGTCGGTTGAAACGGCTGTGCAGATTCAGACGGATTACGCCAAGTCGGCCTTCGAAGGCTTTGTCGCCAGGTCGACCAAGATCAACGAGATTTTCGCCAAGCTCGCCGCCGACGCAATGAAGCCGGCGCAGAGCGTGTTCTCGTTCGGCGCCAAGCACTGAGGCCATTTCGGCCGACACGCTTAAAGTCACGCAATCGGGAAAAGGCCGGCGAAAGCGCCGGCCTTTTTTGTTGCCTCGGGCTCTTGCGCTTCAAGGCGGAATTGGCGAACTTGATGAGATTGCGTCGGCCCTCTGGCGCCGCGGCCTTTCGGCGCCTAGATGAGTCCGTCGGTTGAGCGCGCCGCGGCGATGGTGTTGTCGCGCGCGGTGCTAATATGGGGTCCGTCCTTGATCGCCGAGCCGCTTCCGCTCTTGAGTCGATTCCGGGCAGGTATGGCGCTGATTGTCAGATGGTTCTCCAATCGCGCCGCGCCGCAACAAGCGCCGGCGCGCGTTCTGGCGGCGGCCAAGGAACCGCGCCGCAACGCCGATACGCCGGGCGCGGGGGCGGCGGTCATCACCCGCACGCGCACCCAGACCAAGCGCCCCAACATGTATCGGGTGCTTCTGCTCAACGACGACTACACCCCGATGGAGTTCGTGATCGCCATTCTGCAATCGTTCTTCAACAAGAACCCCGAGGAGGCCACGCGCATCATGCTGCATGTCCACCACAATGGCGTCGGAGAGTGCGGCGTGTTCACCTATGAGATCGCCGAGACCAAGGTTGCGCAGGTGATGGATCACGCGCGCAAGAATCAACACCCACTGCAATGCATTATGGAAAAGAAGTGAGGTCGTGATGCCGGTATTCTCCAGGGCGCTTGAGAAGACGCTGCGTCGCGCCCTCGCCATAGCCAACGAACATCGCCATGAACTGGCCTCGCTCGAACATCTGCTGCTCGCGCTTCTCGACGATCCGGACGCGGCGGCGGTGATGCGCGCCTGCAACGTCGATCTCGACGGCCTGCGCAAGACGGTCGTGCGCTATGTCGACAACGAATTGCAGAGCCTCGTCATCGAGAACGGCGAGGAGGCCAAGGCGACCGCCGGCTTCCAGCGCGTGGTCCAGCGCGCCGCCATCCACGTGCAATCCTCCGGCCGGGAGGAGGTGACGGGCGCCAACGTACTCGTCGCCATCTTCGCCGAGCGCGAGAGCCACGCCGCCTATTTCCTGCAAGAGCAGGACATGACCCGCTACGACGCCGTCAATTACATCAGCCACGGCATCGCCAAGCGTCCGGGCCTCAGCGACCCTTCGCGCTCGCCGCGCGGCGTCGACGAGGAGGCCGAGGCGCGCGAGGCCAAGGAGGCGAAAGACAACGGCGAATCCAAGAAAAAGGAAGGCGCCCTCGACGCTTATTGCGTAAACCTCAACCGCAAGGCGAAGGACGGCCGGGTCGATCCGCTCATTGGCCGCGAGGCCGAGGTGGCGCGCACGATCCAGGTGCTGTGCCGCCGCCAGAAGAACAACCCGCTGCTGGTCGGCGATCCCGGCGTCGGCAAGACCGCCATCGCGGAAGGGCTGGCGCGCAAGATCATCAAGGCGGAAGTGCCGGAGGTTCTGGCGAACGCCACCGTCTTCGCGCTCGACATGGGCGCGCTGCTCGCCGGCACCCGCTACCGCGGCGACTTCGAGGAGCGCCTGAAGCAGGTGATGAAGGAGATCGAGCAGCACAAGGACGCGATCCTGTTCATCGACGAAATCCACACCGTCATCGGCGCCGGGGCGACCTCGGGCGGCGCGATGGACGCCTCGAACCTGCTCAAGCCGGCGCTCGCGCAGGGCTCGCTGCGCTGCATCGGCTCGACCACCTACAAGGAATATCGGCAGTATTTCGAGAAGGACCGGGCGCTCGTCCGCCGCTTCCAGAAGATCGACGTGAAGGAGCCCACCGTCGAGGATTCCGTGGAGATTCTCAAGGGCTTGAAGCCGTATTTTGAGGAATTCCATAAGCTGCGCTACACCACGGAGGCGGTGAAGGCGGCGGTGGAGCTCTCCGCCCGCTACATCCACGACCGCAAGCTGCCGGACAAGGCGATCGACGTGATCGACGAAACCGGCGCGTCGCAGATGTTGCTGCCCGAGGCCAAGCGGAAAAAGACCATCGGCGTCAAGGAAATCGAGGCGACCATCGCCAGCATGGCGCGCATCCCGCCCAAGAGCGTGTCGAAGGACGACACCGAGGTGTTGCAGCACCTCGAATCGACCCTGCGGCAGGTCGTCTACGGGCAGGATACGGCGATCTCGGCTCTGGCTTCGGCGATCAAGCTGGCGCGCGCGGGCCTGCGCGATCCCGAGAAGCCGATCGGCTGCTACCTGTTCTCCGGCCCGACCGGCGTCGGCAAGACAGAGGCGGCGCGGCAACTGGCGTCGAGCCTGGGGCTGGAGCTCACCCGCTTCGACATGTCGGAATATATGGAGCGCCATACCGTGTCGCGCCTCATCGGCGCGCCTCCGGGCTATGTCGGCTTCGACCAGGGCGGCCTGCTGACCGACGCCATCGACCAGCACCCGCATAGCGTGCTGCTGCTCGACGAGATCGAGAAGGCGCATCCCGACCTGTTCAACATTCTGTTGCAGGTGATGGACCACGGCAAGCTCACCGACCATTCCGGCAAACAGATCGACTTCCGCAACGTCATCCTCATCATGACGACCAATGCGGGCGCGGCGGACATGGAGCGGGCGGCCTTCGGCTTCCATCAGGCGAGGCGCGAGGGCGACGACATGGAGGCGATCAACCGGCTGTTCACGCCGGAGTTCCGCAACCGTCTCGACGCCATCGTGCCATTCGGCCGGCTGCCGCAGGAGATCATCGCGCGGGTGGTCGACAAGTTCATCCTGCAACTGGAGGCGCAACTCGCCGACCGCAACGTGTCGATCGAGCTGGCGGACGAGGCGCGCGCGTGGCTGGTGACGAACGGCTACGACGAAGCGATGGGCGCGCGGCCGATGGCGCGCGTCATCCAGGCCCAGATCAAGACGCCGCTGGCGGATGAAGTGTTGTTCGGCCGGCTGAAGAACGGCGGCGTCGTGCGCGTGGTGGTGATCGCCGACGACAAGGGCGAGAAGAAGCTCGGCTTCGTCTATCCCGACGGCCCCGCCCAGCCGCGCCTGGAGCGCGAGCTGGTGGTCGCCAACCGCAAGTCCAAGTCGAAGCGCAAATCGGATGCGTCGTCCGACCCCGACGACGACGCGCCGGAGGAAAAGGCGCCGAGCGAGCCGCAGACGATCTGATCGGGGCGCACAAATCAAAACGGCAGGCGAGAGCCTGCCGTTTTTCTTTTTTCAGTCGACGTCCGCCGCGCTCAATAGCGGTTGCGGAAGCAGTGCCAGCCGTAACGGCCGGTGTGCCAGCCCGGGGGGCAGGTGAAGCGGTGGCGGCAATGGCCGTAGGGTCCGCGCGTCCCGTGGACGCCGCAGCCATAGCGAACCTGCGTCAACTCGCTCCTGGCCTTGCCGAGGCCGGCGTCGAACGGCATCGCGGTGGCGGCGACGGTCGAAAAGCCGATCGCGAGCGCGGCGGCGATACCAGCAATAGGGCGCATATCCATCTCCATCTCGAATCGCGTCATAGAATGCGACGCGCTTGAAACGAGACAAAGATTGATCCGGCGTCGATGAATGCTCACTGAATGGCGGGGCCGTGCCGATCGGCAGACCAATCTTCAACTATCGGCGACGCGATCATTTTCGCCTGCCCGTTGCGTCCGGCGCTGCCGGGCCCAGCGAATGGCGGTCGCGACAGGCATGTTGAGCGCGGCGGCGGCCTTGCGGCAGGAAAGCCCGGAGTCGAGCGCGGCGAACAGCGCCTCGCGCCTTTGGAGCCGCTGCGGCGAAAGGCGGGCGCGACGGACGAGCCGAGCCAGAATCGCCGGGCCGAGCGCGAAGGTCGCGGCGGCCTCGGCCGCGCTCATGCCGTTCTCCATCGCCGCCAGCGCCTCGGCCTCGTCGTCGCGGCGGCGGCCGGAGGTGGTCAGCCCCGCGCGGCGCGCCCAGCGGCCAGCGGTCACGGGGCTGACGCCGGCGCGCCCGGCGGCCTCGTCGAGCGGGGCGCCGGCGCCGACCTCATCGAGCAGCCGGCGGCGGCGCGCCTCGGCCTCACCGGGGTCGCAGAGGCGGGCTACGGTGCGCGGGCTGACGCCGAAGCGCGCCGCCGCCTCGGCGGGGGCGGCGCCATCGTTGAGCGCGCGGCGCAGCGCCGCGCGGGTTTCCGGCGCGAGCCGGCGCGAGCGCTGGCTCACCAGCCCGCAGCGTTTCGTCCAGCGGATCGCCGTGGCGGCGCTGACGCCGAGGCGCGCCGCGATCTCGCGGCAGGAAAGGCCCGCCGCGATGCCCTCCGCGAGCCGGCCGAGATCGTCGTCTTGTATCTTGCGCATCAGGTGAAGTTCCTTGCGATGTATATAGTGCGTCGCAATCCAATCTCAGCCCGAGTCCCATGCCCGCATCCTATGTCGAACCGCGCAGCGGCGCGCTTTATCCGCTCGATGTCCCGCGCTGGCGTTCCGACGACGGCGCTCCGCTGCTGCTGACGCCCGGGCCGGGCCTCGGCCGCGACGACATCGAACGCGGCGAGCGTTCGCTGTGGCGCTACTGGGCGGCGCTTGCCGGGGCGATCGAGCGGCCGATCTCGATGGGCGAGGGCTGCACGCCGTTGATCGAGCGGCCTTGGGGGGCGCTGCGGCCGCTGTTCAAATGCGAATGGTTCAGCCCGACGGGCTCGTTCAAGGATCGCGGCGCCTCGGTGATGCTGTCGTTCCTACGTGGGCTCGGCGTCGAGGCGGTGCTGGAGGATTCCTCCGGCAACGGCGGCTCGGCCATCGCAGGTTTCGGCGCTGCGGGCGGGCTCAGGGTCAAGGTGCTGGCGCCCGCCTACACTTCGCCGGCCAAGATCGCGCAGGTGCGCGCCTATGGCGCCGAGGTCGAACTGGTCGAAGGGCCGCGCGAGGCCTCGCAAGCCGAGGCGATCCGCCAATCCGCCGCAATATTCTACGCCAGCCACAACTGGCAGCCGTTCTTCCTGGAGGGGACGAAGACCCTGGCTTACGAACTGTGGGAAGACCTCGGCTTCCAGGCCCCCGACGCCGTCATCGTTCCCGTCGGCGCGGGGAGCCTGCTGCTCGGGCTGCATTTCGGCTTCCGCGAACTCATGCGCGCCGGTCAGATCGCCCGCCTGCCGCGCCTCATCGCCGCGCAGCCGTTGAATTGCTCGCCGGTGGCGGCGAGCTTTGCGGCCGGCCTCGATGTTCCCGTCGCCCGCGAGGTCGGGCCGACCGTCGCCGAGGGGACGGCGATCAAAGCGCCGCTGCGGCTGAAAGAGATGATCGCGGCGCTGCGCGAGAGCGGCGGCGAGGCGGTCGCGGTGACGGAGGCGCAGATCGTTGCGGCGTTGCGCAAGCTCGCGGGGCAGGGCCTGTTCGTCGAGCCGACCTCGGCCACGGCGGCGGCGGCGTTCGAAGCGCTGTCCGGCGCCGGGCGGATCGGCGCGCGCGAGCGCGTCGTCGTCGCGCTGAGCGGGTCCGGCCTCAAAGCCGCCTCGAAGGTCGCCGAACTCGTCGGCGGCTGAGGCGGCTACATATGCATGGCCG
>Ga0207433_10015269_pt1 | contig 10979 bp, 7 predicted proteins | sample YelNatPaOPGAMG01_FD_187559 | JGI IMG/M metagenome (GOLD analysis project Ga0207433, IMG submission 187559) | Hot spring thermophilic microbial communities from Obsidian Pool, Yellowstone National Park, USA - OP-RAMG-01 (SPAdes) (version 3) | ecosystem: Environmental > Aquatic > Thermal springs >...
ATTTTCTTTTTGCTATCAATTTATATTTTTTGTTTTGTGAATTTTGAGTTATATGAAATACAAATCTTTTTTCTTTGGTTTCCTGCTGATTGTCCCTACTCTTTGAATTTTTACTGTAGAGATTTCTCTACGAGTATCAAAGATCTAACAGGACTTCCCAGCATACAGCTCGATTTAACGACCCCCAAGGTTGAGGGTCATAGTTACCCCCGCCGTTTGACGGGCATTAGCTCCCTTGGAAAGGAGTTTCAGACACCGCCACTGGGCAGGACTCACTGAGTATACAAGTCTTTTCAGATTAGCACTCAGCTACGTTTTTGGTAAACAGTCGGGCCGTCTTTGTTACTGAGATCTATTTTTGCAAATATATTTCAAATCACAAAAATAGACACCCCTTCTACCGAAGCTACGGGGCCAATTTGCCGAGTTCCCTTATCCAGTTTATCCTTACACGTCTTAGCCTTCTCAGCTAGAGCACCTGTGTTGGTTCTTGGTACAGCTAATTATTTTCTAGACATAAAATTTTCATGGATTCTTGGAATCAACAGACTTAGCTTTTTACGTTCATTTGTATCTTAGTATTACACTCCACAAATTTCCGTAAAAAGATTTCTCTCGAAACTCTGCTTATCCAAAAATGTCAATTATGTCGTCAACGAAAATAATTAGTACAGGAATATTAACCTGTTATCCTTTCACCATCGTCGGTTAAGAGATGATTTAGGCGCTGACTAACCCTCGGTTAATTGTTATTGCCGAGGAAACCGTGCTCTTTAGACGCTTGCCAAATCTCAGGCAAGTATGATCTTACTAACACCAGGATCTTCTCTACTAATTGCTCCACACTTTCTCACGAAAATGCTTCTCAGCAATTAGCACGCCTGCCTACCCCACAACTTTTTCAAGTTGGGCTGAAGTGTCGGTGTTATGTTTAGCCCCGTCCATTTTCTCCGCCAAGAACCTCGATAGGTGAGCTGTTACGCTTTCTTTAAAGGGTGGCTGCTTCTAAGCCTACCTCCCTACTGTCTCAGGGTCTTGACAAGATTTGATACACTTAACATAACTTAGGGACCTTAACTCCAGTCTCCGTTTTTCCGGTCTCGGAACAGCACCTTACGCGCCGCCCCTGATTCCTTTTTTCTGCAGAATATAAGTTCTGAGTTGGAAAAAATTCCGTAGGAAAAACCCTCTGCAAATTTTATCCGTACTTTACCTCATATTCAAGCAAAAAAAGACTATACCAAGGCATATTTCGGCAGGGACCAGCCATCGCCAGATTCGAGTGGCTTTTCACCCCTATTCCCAAGTCATCCAAGCACATGCACATAGCACTGGTTCAGACCTCCATCTCTCTTTCGAGAAACTTCGTCTTGCTAAGGAATAGATCATCTGGCTTCGGGTCTATTACTAGTGACTAGCGCTCTTTCGAACTCGCTTTCGCTTTGGTTCCGTTACAGAGTAACTTAACCTCGCCACTAATAATAACTCCCTGGCCCGTTCTTCAAAACGTACGTTACAACTCCGAAGAGCCGTAACCATACTGTAACTGTTAGATTTCAAGTCTTTTAACTCTCTGCCAAGAGTTCTTTTCAGCTTTCCCTCGCGGTACTATTGCGCTATCGGACTTAAGTTTATATTTAGGGTTAGCAGTTAATTCTGCCATATTCAGACTTCTAATTCAAGAAGCCCTACTCTTTGAGCAACTCCATCTTTGCTTCATCTACGAGGCTGTCACTCTCTAAGGCTCGCTATTCCAAGCAAATTCGATTCACAAAGGAAGGAATTCATGCTTACCACATCTCTTACTATCTTTCGACAGCAGATTCGGTTTGCCCTACATCCTTTTCACTCGCAGTTACTAAGGATATCATTATTTATTTTCTTTTCCTTCGGGTACTAAGATGTTTCAATTCCCCGAGTATGTCTATCTCTCGATATTATCTTACGATAAAGTTATCTCATTCGGAAATTTCAGGATCAAAACTTGCATGCAGTTACCCTGAACTTATCGCAGCTTGCCACGTCCTTCATCACAACTTAAGCCAAGCTATCCGTCTAACAGCGTTTTTACTAAGTAAGACCTTTCTATCTGCTTCATTTAATATAATCAGCGTATCCCTTGGAAAAAACTTCTCCAAGTTCATCTGCTTTTCATCTTTTGATGAATATGATTTGTGAATCCCCGTCGATTTTTGAAAGCCAGATAAATTTTAATTTCTTGTGCGTATTTTTATAATCCTTGAAATTTTGTTATTCCCTAAATAAATTTTTTTCTATTTAAGTTATCCTTTACTTCTAATATAAATGTTTGTTTCATTTTATTTTTAAAATGAATTTAATATCGTGAATGGACCTGCCGAGAATCGAACTCGGACCCCATCCTTGCAAAGGACGAATTCTACCATTAGACTACAGGCCCAACATGTTTAAAGGTTTATTAATCTCAAATTAAACTCCATTAATAAATTATAATTAATTTATTTTTTATTTTAAAATATGTAAGGCAAGGTTGTTTTTGTTCATGATTGATTTAACTCCATAAATTTTTTAATAAATTTAGGAGGTAATCCCACTGCAGGTTCCCCTACAGTGACCTTGTGACGACTTAACCTGCCTTGTCTTACAAAGGTTCGTCTCTTATGAGCCTCACCAATGCAAAACTCGGTTGGTTTGACGGGCGGTGTGTGCAAGGAGCAGGGACTTATTCACCGTTCTCTGCTAAAGAACGATTACTACGGATTCCGGCGTCATGAGGATGAGTTTCAATCCTCAATCTGAACTGAGATACATTTTATGAGATTAGCTTCTCTTTTCAGAGTTGCATCCCACTGTATGTATCATTGCCGCGCGCGTGTCGCCCAGGGCATTTGGGCCGTACTCACCTAACGTAGCCTGCACCTTCCTCTCCTTTACAGGAGCAGTCTGTTTAGAGTGCTTCTTCTTCAGTTAGCAACTAAACACGCAGGTCTCGCCTGTTACCGGATTTAACCGGTCATCTCACGACACAGGCTGACGTCGGCCATGCAACTCCTCTCAGCGTGTCAGGTAAACCCTTCAGATTGACCTTCATTCTGCTGTCGGTCCTGGTGAGGTTCACGGTGTAGAATCTAATTGAACCGCACGCGTCACCCGTTGTAGTGCTCCCCCGCCAATTCCTTTAAGTTTCGACCTTGCGGCTGTACTTCCCAGGTAGCGCACTCTTCGCCTTCGCTACAGCTCTGCAACCTCTCGAGGAGGTCACAAAGTTTAGTGCGCAGTGTTTACTGCTAGGACTACAGGGGTATCTAATCCCTTTCGCGCCCCTAGCCTTCATCCCTCACTGTCAGAACCGTCATTGCAAGATGCCTTCGCTCTTGTTAGTCCATTTAAGATTAACATATTTTACTACTACCTTAAATGTACTTCTTGCATCCACCGGTCTCTAGCTATATAGTATTTCTTGCAGCCTTATCCTCATGAGATAAGATTTAACAAGAAACTTATATAGCAAGCTACGGATGTTTTAGACCTAATAATGTTGGTTGCGACTCGGACCGCCGGGATTACCGCGGCGGCTGGCACCGGTCTTGCCCAGTCCTTATTCGTCAATCTTTTTACAATTGACAAAAGTCTCTCGAAGAGAGACACTCTGGCTCGCTTTGTCGCGCTTTCGCGCATTGCAAAAAATCCCAGACTGCTGCACCCCGTAGGGCTCGGATCAGTGTCTCAGGATCCGTCTTAGGGCTTCCCCGTTAAGGGCCCTTACTGATCATAGGCTTGGTGGGCCATTACCCCGCCAACAACCTAATCAGCCGCAGTCCCATCCTATGGAAGGATTGGGAGAAAATTCCTTCCAGAAATAATCTCTTATCGAATATTAACCTCAGTTTCCCGAGGGTATTTTCGTCCATAGGGCAGGTTGACTACGTGTTACTAAGCAGTACGCTCCTATTTCTAGGTAACTTGCATGTCTAAGTGCAAACCAGATAGCCGCAACCTCCAGCAGGATAAACTGGATTTAGCAAAGTCTATCAGATAGAATTGGCTTCTATCATTCAATAAGTTACACTTATTCATAAACTTATTGAGGTGAACATACACAACCCATTCTGAATAAACATAATTTTCCTTCGGTAAATCGAATTCATTAAAGAAATGTTTATCAGAATGACGCCTTACATACATCATACCTTAATCTGAAATTTCTTAAGGTACTCATTCTGATAATATTTTACCATTTTAAGATAGTTTAATGAATGAAAAAATTATTTATAAACCTTTTGGTTTTTGGGCTTTGCGCACAAATTAACCATAGTACAATCTCTTCCTGAGATTGTGAATCCTGAATTAAAGAATGCATTGTTAAGAATTTTTTTCATTTGGGTAGATATTAAAAATAAGTAATTTCTTAATAAATTTCAATTAAAGTTAATTATTTTATTTATTTTTTATTAAGGAAAATCTTTGATTTTAATAACTTTTGCTATAAAAGTTAAATAATTTTTAATACTTTTTTGGAGGATAATATATTTAGAGATAATAATAAAAACAACTTTAAATGAATAGTTAATGTGATTCTGTTAAGTCAACGGGTGATAAATAAATGATTCTATAAGCTAAAAATAAAATAGAAACATTTAAATATTAGGATAACCATGTTTATCCTATGAGGAAAATAGAATTAAAAAGAGGAAACCTAACTCTAACCGAAAAGAAAATCTTGGGCTTTCTCGAGAGAAAAGTAACTCCTTTAGGAAATAGTGCTAAGGTAGATTGCCCCAAGAAATTCGTAGGTAAAAGAGCTTATCTGATAATTGTGAAATAAAAAGAGGAAGGAGCCAATGCAATGTATATACTGCAACTCCTTCCTGACCGTTAAAAACGGACATGATAAGAAAGGAGTTCAACGATATAAATGTAACGGTTGCCATAGAAGGTTTTGTGAGAAAGGAATATTTGCAAGATTCAGAACAGATAAGCAGTTTATCCTTAACTGCTTATTCTTGAGAAGTTTCACTTTATCATTAAGAGAAGTAAAAAGAATTTCAAGGAAATTTTTCGGAATAAAAAGAAGTCATGTTTCTATTTATAATTGGATTATGAAATTTGCTCCTCATTTAGCAAGAATAGAAAAAAGCATGCCATTGAATTTTACAGACATTTGGCATATCGACGAGAAATTTATCCATGTTAGGAGAAGCAAAGATAAACATGCTTATCTTTATGTTGTTGCTGATTCTAAAAACAATATTATAGCAACTCATGTTGCTAATTCAAGAAGCACAGCAAATGCAAAAATTGTTTTGAAAAAAGCAAGAAGAAGAGCAGGATTTGCTCCTACTTATATAATTACAGATGGCTGCGAAATTTACAAAAAAGCTTGTAAAATATTTGGAAGAAAAACAAAACATTATATTGATAGAAAAGACAAGAAAAGATTTTTCCATAAAGGAAAAATCATTAAGTTGAGTAATAATCGAGTTGAGAGAATCAACAGCTTTTATGCTCTCTGGCTTCATGTTTGTCGAGGGCTAAAAAGCTTTGAAACAGCAAATATATGGATAGAATTCTTTACTATTAACTATAATTATCTAAGAAAAGTTGGAGAGAAGGAACAAAGCAAAATTGAATGGGAAGAAATTCCTTTAATAATTCAAACAAAATAAGATATTTTTAACTATGTAAAAATATCACCTTTTAAGTTAACAGAGCCAGGAGAGGCAATCTTTTTAAACTTATTTATCTTTTGATTTTTATGTTATATAATAATATTCAAATAGAGTGGTTAGGGCATGCCTCTATTTTTATAAAAGCAAATAATAAAACAATTTATATAGATCCTTATGATATTGGGAATATTAAAGATAAAGCAGATATTATTCTTATAACCCATAATCACTATGATCATTGTTCTGTTGCAGATATAAAAAAAATAATAAAAAAAGAAACAATTGCAGTAATTCCAGCAGATTGCCAGTCAAGCATAAACAAATCTTCAATAGAAATCTATACAAAAATTCTTGAGCCAAAATCTTCATTATCAATAGACGGAGTCAGAATTTTGGCTGTTCCTGCATATAATATTAATAAGCCGTTTCATCCTAAAGAAGAATATTGGAATGGTTATGTTTTAGATATTAATGGGACAAGAATATATCATTCAGGCGATACAGATTTAATTCCCGAAATGAAAAATCTTTCAGGAAAAATAGATATTGCTTTTTTAGCTATTGGTGGAACATATACTATGAATTCTAATGAAGCATCAGAAGCAGCATCTATAATTAAACCAAAATTAGCAATACCAATTCATTACGGAAAAATTATAGGAAAAGATAGCGATGCTTTGAATTTTGTTCAATTATGCAAACAAAATAATATTGATGCTGAAATTTTAGAGAAAAAATAATTAAAATTTTTTTAGTTTATTCAGTTTTAAATCATTTGCAGATCTTACATATATTAACTTAAGACAATCATAATATTTAAAACTTATTAAACTATCTATAAATATGAATTTTGTGCAATTTCAGAATGCAAAGAAATCAACTCTTGCTAAGAGAGACAAAAGCGATATTGGAAAATACGATGATAAAATAAAGAAATTATGTGATAAAATAAATAAGAAAAAAGAATATTACACAACCTCTTCTTGTTCAGGGAGAATAATTCTTATTTTAGGAGAAGAGGAAAAAAAACCAGGATTATTTTTATTTAGAACTCATAAAAAAATAAAACTAAAAGAATTAAAAAAAGAATTAAAAAAAATAAAAAGTAAAAAAATTATTTATTTTAAACAAGAACCCTTTATTTTACATGTTTGTTGTTTCAATTTAGATTCTGCTAATAAATTATTTAAAATTGCACAAGAAGCTGGAATTAAACAAAAATCAATAATTTCTTTAGGAAACAAAATAATAGTTGAAATAAGAGGAAGTGAAAAAATTGAATTTCCTATAATGAAAAATAAAAAAATACTTGTTAATGATAATTTTTTGAAAATTTTGATTAAAGAATCTAATAAAAAATTAGAAAAAACTTGGAAAAAATTAAAAACTCTGGGAAAATTAATTTAAAATAGAAATAGGAAAAAGATATTTAGATAAAATTATTTTAGATTTTTTATTTTATTTAGGAAACAATTTTGAAATTAGAAATGAAAAGAGCCCCTATAGAAAACCATATTCTTGATATATATGCTTAAAATCTTTAAATGAAGAGCATATTTTTATAAAAGAATTAGCTAATTTACAAAAAACAAAAAGAAGATATCATTAAATTTGTTTGAAAAAGTTTTGCTTTACTTATATAAACTTAAAATCTCCTATTTTTTCTAAAAATTAATATTTTCTGCATTATATTCTTGGATAAAGAAAACTTTAAATAGTAGTTATTTTATCAATTATTAATAAATGAAAGGAGGTATAAAAATGGTTTTAGATTTTGCCAAAGAAGCAATCGAAAATGCAGACAAACACAGCATAAATTTCGATGAGCTTAAAGCAGGAAAGGCAAACATTAAAGTTGTAGGAGCTGGTGGAGCTGGTTGTAATGCTATAACATGGTTGTACAACAAAGGAATTAATGGGGCAACTGTTTATGGTGTTAACACAGATGCTTTACACCTATCTATAACAAAAGCTGATGAAAAAGTTTTGATTGGAAAAGAGTTAACAAGAGGTCTTGGTTGTGGTGGATATCCTCAAAAAGGAAGAGAAGCTGCAAAAGAAGCTATTGCTGACTTGAAAAAAGCTGTTTCTGGAGCAGATATGGTTTTTATCATAGCTGGAATGGGTGGTGGAACAGGAACAGGTTCAGCTCCTGTAATTGCTCAACTTGCTAAAGAAGCAGGGGCAGTAACAATAGGAGTTGTAACAATGCCTTTTGACTGCGAAAAAGCTAGAATTGATAAAGCAGAATTTGGTTTACAAGAATTAAGAGAGGTAGCAGATACTGTTATTGTAATAGATAATAACAGGTTAGTTGATATTGCTGGAAACTTGCCTATGGAACAAGCATTTGCTGTTGCAAACGAACTAGTAAGTACAATGATTAAAGGAATTGTGGAAACAATTACCTTGCCATCATTGATTAACCTAGATTATGCAGATGTTTCAGCAATTATGAAGAATGGTGATGTTGCTGTTATAGGTATAGGAGAAAGTGATACAGCTAACAGAGTTGAAGAAGCTGTCAGACAAGCTTTGTCTCATCCTTTATTGGATGTTGATTATAAAGGAGCTACTGGTGCTTTGATACACATAACAGGTGGGCCTGACTTAAAACTTGAAGAATTCAGCAATATCGGAAGATTAGTTGCTGAAAATTTAAGTCAAGAAGCTCAAGTTATTATTGGAGCTAGAATTAACAAAGAATTCCACGGAAGAGTTAGAGTCATAACAATAATGACTGGAGTTAAGAGCCCATATGTTCTTGGAAAACCAAGATATGCTGAATCAGAAATGAAAAGTGAAATGTCTGAATTAGGTATAGAGGTTTGGAAATAATTTTTTATGATTTAAAGCGCGCCTTCGGCGCGCTTTTTTCTTTTTATTTGTGTGTAATTTTTCTTATTGATTAATTAAATTTATTTAGCAATAATCAATTTACAATCTTTTTAATTTTGTCCTTAACTCTCTTATTAGAAAAGTGTGCAATTATTTTTTCACTAGCTTTTTAAGATCAAGTGAGTTATCTCTTTTTTAAAATTATACTTCTGATTTTATCCACTCTTTCATAAATTTGTTTCCATAAGAATTAAAAAATAGAATTCCTGATAGTTCTTTTTTATTTTTTTTAACAGGTTTTCCTAATTCAAATCCTATTGGAAATATTGCTTCAACATCAATATTCTCAGGGATTCTTAATATATCTTTTATTTGTTCGTCTACAAAAGCGCCGACCCAACATGTTGCCAATTTTAATTCTGTTAATTTTAACAAGAAATTTTCTATCGCAGCACCTGTTTGTTGTTTAACATATCTTAATGCTCTTTCCCCATACATTCTTTCTGCTTGTGTTAAATCAGAACAGAAAACAACAACGAAATGCACATCATTCACAAAATCTTGCTGGCATGCCTCTGCTATTTTTTCTATTAATTTTTCATCATCAACTAAAATAAATTTTAATGTTTGAATATTCCCAGCACAAGGGGCTAATCTTGCAGCATCAATTGCTTCTATAATTTTTCTCCAATCTGGTTTTTTTTCAGTAAATCTTCTTACGCTGTGTCTTTTTGATATTGCTTCATCAAGTTCCATCTTAAAATTATTATTATTCTAGAGTATAAAAATCTTATTAAAATTAATTTTTTATTTAAAATATGATTCTGCAAAAAATAATTTATTTTATTTTATTATAAGAATGTTCTCTTGAGCATGCAGAGAGGGAAGCAAAAAATCAATACTTATATACCTAAGAAAAAATATTTTTTAGACGTCCCGGGGAGGACTCGAACCTCCGACCCCCTGATTTCTGATAGTCTATCAAAAGAGACTCTTGCTTTTAACAGTCAGATGCTCTACCTACTGAGCTACCGGGACATAATTATAAAAGAGAAATTATATCTTTTAAACTTTTGTTTTGTTTGATTTTATTCTTTTAAATGGTTTTTTTATTATTAGAGGAAATTCTCTTAATAGGTAATTATTGAAATTATAGATTTCTGATACAAGAGGCACATCTTTCCAACTTACTTTTGATTCAACTGTTCTTACTTCTTTTATCTTAGGTAAAAATATAAAAGAGATGAGATATCTTGCTATTCCGGAAATTAATGAAATAAACATTAATTTATGAATCATGAAGACATTTGTAGGTAAGTGAGATGCTAATATACCCCCAACTGTAGCCCCTATAAATACCCCAACGCCATTCAAAACACTTGAGTAGGCAACACACAAACTTCTTCTTTGAGGTGTTGCAGCATCGTAAACAAAATTTCCTGCAGCAAGATTAAATCCAGCCCATGCAAAACCAGAAAAGAAATTTGCAGCTAAAATAAGATAAAAGAACCATGTAAATTTAGGAGAAACAAGCCACAAGAAACAAATTATAGGTATAATAAATCCTGTAATTTTTAATGTTTTAATATTTCCAAATCTATCTGCAAATCTTCCCCATATAGGCATAAACATAAGAGAAGCTATTGTTGCAGCAACATTAACTAAAACAAATTGAGTGTAGCTAAAATTCAAAACTTTCAACATATAAACAGCATAAAAAGGACTTGCAATATTTGTAGTTAAAACAATTAATGCAATATAAATTGAAAACCTTCCGTAGTTATTTGTAGAAGCTTTTTTTATAAATTCAAAAAAGGAAAAATAATATTCTTTTTCAAATTTAAACTCTGGCTCATATTGTTGCAAAACATAATATCTTGAAATTAATCTGAATGTCATTGCTAGTAAGAAAATAAAAGCAAATCCTGCAAACGTCCAGATTTGAGTATTTGTAATTTTTGATAATAGCTCAAATTTATCTAAAATAAAACCCCCAATTAACATAGAAACAAGGGCTATAATTCCTCCTATTCTATTTCTTAATCCAAAAAATCTTCCTGATTCTTCTTTTTTCACTAAATCTCCTATCCAAGAAGACCATGCTGGCCCTGCAAAATTTCCAAAAGCAGCATATACAGCCCAAAAAATAACAACTAACATTGGAGCATATCTTATATCTCTTAAAAATAAAAGAGAAACAAGTATTATGGGAATCCACATTAGAGCTTGGATTAATATAGAAATTCCAAATATTTTTTTTCTCGAATATTTCTCCATCGCTTTTGAAGTAAAAAGTTGAGCTAAGGGAGCAATTAAATTTGGAATAGAAGTTAGAGCAGCTATTTGGTTATCTCGTGCATTCATTGTTATCATATAAGGGGAAATAAAATTATCACCAAAACCAACCGTTGCGTTTACTGCAGCAGCATCTTTTAAAGAATAAGATTTTGATTTTTCTATTTTTTCTTGAATTTCTTTTTCAGTCATTTCACT
>Ga0207433_10015270_pt1 | contig 10979 bp, 8 predicted proteins | sample YelNatPaOPGAMG01_FD_187559 | JGI IMG/M metagenome (GOLD analysis project Ga0207433, IMG submission 187559) | Hot spring thermophilic microbial communities from Obsidian Pool, Yellowstone National Park, USA - OP-RAMG-01 (SPAdes) (version 3) | ecosystem: Environmental > Aquatic > Thermal springs >...
CCCCATCCGGAGCAAGACCAAATTAGCCCCGCTTAAGGATGGCCCGTCCGAAGGGGTGGGTAGGTCGCTAAAGCGGCTGAGCAATCAGCCGCCAAGACAAATGACCGCCGCTGCCTCAGGCAGTAACAGAATTCGGCTTATGTCCTGCTCCAGCCTTTTTATTATCTCCTGGTCTGGACCAGAGCTTTTTTGACAAATCTCTAATTTTTGCTATAATTCAAGCTGATCGCGGGGTAGAGCAGTCAGGTAGCTCGTCGGGCTCATAACCCGGAGGTCGCTGGTTCAAATCCAGCCCCCGCTACCATTCTTTTAATCCCTCAGAACTCAATTGATGTCTTTCTTTCCATCAAGAAATTTAATTATTTAGAATTAAGAAAATTAAGCTAATCTTGCTTTTAACTCAAAAATGCCTGGCTGAATAAAACGACAAGGATTTAGTTCTCCAAATTTATTAATTTGAGGTCTGACCGCGCTTTTTAAAAGAAAAAAGTTGAGCTTACCTCACGGAGTTTGAGAAAGTGGTCATAAATTGAAATAAAAAAAAGGTTGGTAACAAGAAAATCTTTGCCTTTAAACCTAAAATTTGATATAGATAATTCATGTATTAAATATTAAACCTGGAGGTAAGAGATGTTAAAAGCTGAAATATACAGAGCAAGAAGAAAAAGGCTGAAAAGTCTGGTTGGCTCGGGCATCTGTCTTTTCCCTGGAAATGATGATTCTCCAATGAACTACCCGGCCAACTGCTATCCATTTCGTCAAGACAGCACCTTCCTTTACTTTTTTGGTCTTGATTCGCCCGGCTTAAATGCCATCATTGATATTGATGAAAACAAAGAAATAATTTTTGGTGATGATGTTACTCTCGAAGACATCATCTGGGTTGGCCCCCAGGAGAAAATGAGAGAAAGAGCCAGTGCCGTTGGAGTTAAAACGGTCATGGGCTCAAGTGAATTGGCTGGGTACCTGGAACGGGCTTTAAAGCAAAACCGAAAAATCCATTTTTTGCCACCATACCGAGGAGAAACGAAAATCAAACTGGCCGGCTGGCTGAACCTGGACGTTAATAAAGTTAAATCAAGCGCTTCTGTAGATTTAATCAAAGCCGTAGTTACTCTGAGAGCTGTAAAGGGAGAAGAAGAAATTGCTGAAATAGAACATGCTCTCCGGGTAACCAGAGAAATGTACCTGGCAGGCATACCAGCTGTGCAACCAGGAGTTAAAGAACAGGAAGTATTGGCCCTGATGGAAATGGTTTTGAGAGCCAACGGTCTGTCCTTTTCTTTCCCGCCGATCATAACCATTAACGGACAGATTTTTCACAAAACCAGTTACGGAGATACGCTGAAAAAAGGACGCCTGCTGGTGATGGACTCGGGGGCTGAATCAGAAAACCGTTATGCTGCTGATATTACCCGCACAATTCCGGTGGGAGGTAAATTCAACCAGCGGCAAAAAGATATTTATTCCATAGTTTTGAATGGGCAGGAACAGGCTATTGCGGCCATGAAACCCGGCATCCCCTTCAAGGAAATACATCTTCTGGCAGCCCGGGTAATAGCTGAAGGGCTAAAAGACCTGGGCCTGATGAAAGGAAACCTGGATGAAGCTGTTGCCCAGGGGGCCCACGCGCTTTTCTTCCCGCACGGTCTCGGGCACCTGCTGGGCTTGGATGTCCATGATATGGAGGGCCTGGGAGAAAATTATGTTGGTTACGACGAAACCGTACAGAGAAGCGAACAGTTCGGCTTAGCTTACCTGCGCCTGGCCAGAAAGCTGCAGCCAGGGTTTGTTATGACCGTGGAGCCAGGTGTTTATTTCATCCCGGCTCTCTATGAAAGCTGGAAAAAAGAGAGAAAGTTTAGGGACTTCATAAATTACGACCGGGCAGAAAAGTACCTTGATTTTGGAGGAGTGCGAATTGAGGATGATGTGCTGGTGACCAGAGATGGCTACAGAGTACTTGGCCCGAAAATACCCAAGAAGATTTCAGAAATAGAGAGATTGTTTAGCTGACCGGTCGATCCCAAAAAATATAATTTTAATTTTTTAAAAAAAGATCTCTTTATCGGTGGTATTTATGAAACAGGAGCAAGAGGGGAAGAGACAAAGTTGGTATGTAGTAAACACCAGGCCGAAGAAAGAGTTCCAGGTAGAAAAGCTTCTCCAGCAGTCCAGGTTTACTGTGTATCATCCAAAGTACCTTTGTGAAGGTCAGGTGAAAACATTTTTCCCGGGCTATTTATTCCTGAAATTCAAGTACCCCGAACAGTACCGCAAGGTTATGTTCACCCGCGGCATAAGAAAGATAATCGCCAACAGACTTGGGCCCATACCTCTTGATGAAGAAATGATACATTGCCTTAAACAAAGGGAGAAGAATGGCCTGATAGAAATCATGAAATACGGGGAAGATCCCAATCCAGGAGATTGCATAAGAGTAGTAGAAGGGCCTTTTAAGGGACTGGAGGGAGTATTCCTGAAGGAGTTAAACGAACGGGAAAGAGTTATGATTCTTCTGAACTATGTAACTTATCAGGGCAAACTGCTCATTGATAAAAATAAAATAAAGAAAATTAAGAAAAGCTGATGGGAACGAGTTGTTTTTTCCCATGGCTGGTTAATTATTTAATTATGGAGGAGAGGGGGCATGTGTGGAATTTTTGGCCTTGTTTTTGAGAAGGAAAGAGAAGACCTGGGGAAGATACTTCTGGAGGCCGGCCGCCGGCTCACTTACCGGGGTTATGATTCAGTAGGCATGGCTGCCTTTTCCAATTCAGGTACACAGTTAAGAAAAGAGGCCGGGAAAATTGATGAAGTTAACGAGAAGCTGCGTTTCGAGGAATTGACAGGCTATAAAGGCATTGTCCAGCTGCGCTGGGCCACGTTCGGTTCACCGAGCCGAAAAAATGCTCAGCCACATTATGATTGTTCAGGGAAATTAATCGGGGCCCATAACGGAAACATAGTAAACACCAAGGAATTAATCAGGTTATTAAGCCTGAAGGGCCATCGGTTCAGGGGTGAAAACGACGGCGAGGTCTGTGTTCATGCCGTTGAGGAAGCCTTTAAACTAACTGGAGACCTAGGAAAAGCTCTGGTTAAGGCCAACAGACTCCTTCAAGGAGATTATGCCTTTTGTCTGGCGGCGGCTGGCGATGAATGGATGTACGCCGTAAAAAAATATTCTTCTCTCTACCTGGGTATTGGCGATGGCTTTATCTGTTGTTCTTCAGACCTGCCGTCCATAATCCCGTTAACCAGGCAGGTAGTTGCCCTTAATGATGGGGAATATGTAAGGTTTTCAGCCCGGGAATATGAAATCCGGGATATCTCCAAGGGGCAGATCATAAAGAGGTTACCCTATGAGTGCCGGCTCGACCTGGAACAGGCCCGCAAAGACCCTTATCCACATTTCATGCTTAAAGAAATCAACGAACAGCCAGAACGAGCCGCGGCGATTTTAAATTACCTGGAAGAAAAGGAAAACCTGTCCGATATTCTGCCATTGTTCAAGAAAGCCAGGCCAGCTTATTTAATTGGTTCAGGCTCCTCCTACAATGCCTGTCTCATCGGCTCGTACTATCTTAACCATTTAGCCGGCCTGGAAAGTTATCCGGTAGTAGCCGGAGCTTTTAATGAATTGTTTAAGACTGTAAAGGCTAACAGAGATATTTTCATCCTTGTCTCCCAGAGCGGTGAAACCAAAGATGTGATCAATGTGCTTAACCGCTTGGAAAATGACCAGGCCAGCAGCCTGGTGGCCATAGTTAATGTCCTGGGTTCTTCTCTTCATTTGAGAGTCAAAAGACACATACCCCTTCTTACTGGAGTGGAAATATCCGTACCGGCCACCAAGACTTTTTTAAACCAGGTCTTGATCTTCCTGGCTCTGGCTAACAAGATAGCTGTATTAAACGGGCATAAAGCTCCTGTTCCGGCCAGAGTCTGGAAAAGTTTGCCAGGCTTGATCAAAACGACCATTGACCGGGCCCGTTCTGAACTGCTACCGCTGGCTCGAACCCTTAAGAACAAAAAATACCTGCCTTTTCTTGGACATGGAATATCTTACGGTGCCTGCCAAGAAGGGGCTTTAAAATTCAAGGAAATTACCTATATTCCCTGCGAAGCCATGTATTCTTCAGAGTTCAAGCATGGTCCTCTGGCTGTTATTTCGCCCGAAGACTGGGTTGTTTTTATGAGCACCAAGCAGGATGCCCGGATGACTATCTCTCACGTTAATGAAATAGCCTGTCGCCGGGGTAAGATAGCGTTGCTCGGCCCGGCAGTTGAGTCTTTTAAGTTAAACAGCGATTTTTATTTTGAAATTCCGTCTGATAATTATTACCTCAGCCCGATTCTTTCTGCGGTAGCCGGACAGGTTCTTGCTTATCTGGTTAGTCAGGAACTTGGTCTTGACCCAGACCAGCCGCGTAATATAAGCAAAACCTTGACGGTTGATTAAGCAGGCTGACCTTTCCCAGGCTAAAAGATGTAAAAAGTGAATCAGTCCTGATTCTGTTTTTTGGTGTTAGGCAGACCAAAACCCCCGCCTCCAGGAGTTTCAACTCTGAGGATATCTTCAGCTTTGAGTTTGAGGTTTACCTTGGAGTCCAGGACAATTCTTTTGCCGCCAGAAAACAGAAGGTTCAGACCTTTTTTACCAGGCTTTCCTCCATTCAGTCCGTAAGGCGCAAAACGTCTCCTGTCTGAGATAATAGTCAGGTTAACCGGCACTTGGAACTGGTACTCCCTGATTAAGCCGTCACCACCCCGTTTCTGGCCTGCTCCGCCAGAGTTCTTTCTAATGGCATAGCGATTGATTTTAACCGGAAGGTAATTTTCCAGGGCTTCCACAGGAGTATTCAAAGAATTGGTCATATGGCTGTGAACAGCACTTAAGCCGTCATACAGGGCCGAGGCTCCCATGCCGCCTCCAACGGTCTCATAATAGGCAAAGTTTGTTTCTCGCGCCGGATTAAAACCACCAAAAGCAATGTTGTTCATGGTTCCCTGGCTGGCCGCCGGGATTTTTTCAGGCAAGGCTTTAGCCAGGGCTCCCAGAAGTACATCAACCAGCCGCTGCGAGGTCTCCACGTTTCCGCCGGCCAAGGCCGAAGGGAAAGTAGCGTTGACCACTGTTCCTTCCGGGGCTATGATTCTTATCGGCCTCATTAGTCCAGTGTTAAACGGAATATCCTGGTCAATCAGTGAGCGAAACACGTAGAGAACGGCCGAGTAGGTAACGGCAAAATTAGCGTTTATTGAACCTTCAACCTGTGGAGAAGAGCCGCTGAAATCTACCCAGGCTTGTTCATTTTCAACCGTTATTTTAACTTTAATTTTAACGGGTCGGCGGCAGACTCCATCGTCATCAAGGTAATCTTCAAATTCATACTGGCCATCGGGAATTTCCTTGATCGTTTTGCGGAGAGTTAGTTCAGTATAGTTCTGGATTTGTTCAGCATAAGTGGTTAATTTTTCCAGGCCATATTTTTCAATCATTTCATTCAAGCGTTTGCTTCCGCGGACGTTCGCTGCCACCTGAGCCAGAAGGTCACCGCGCCTTTCTTCCGGCGTCCGGACGTTGGCCAGAAAAAGTTTGAGCGCTTCTTCGTTTAACTTTCTTTGTCTGTAAATTTTTAGGGGAGGAATGATTATTCCCTCCTGGAAAATCTCCGTGGCCAGGGGCATAGAACCTGGAGTCATGCCGCCCACATCAGAATGGTGAGCGCGGTTAGCTACAAAAAAACAGAGGTTTCTCTGCACGAAAATTGGTTGAATGCAGGTAATATCAGGTAGATGGGTTCCACCCTTGTAAGGATCGTTTAAGATGACCACGTCTCCAGGGGAAAATTCTACTGTTTTGAGTGCTGCCTGAACCGAAAGAGGCATGGCTCCAAGGTGAACCGGAATGTGGGAACCCTGGGCAAAGGTTTCGCCAAGCCTGGTAAAAAGGGCACAAGAAAAATCCCTTCTTTCCTTGATATTGGGAGAAAGGGAAGTTCTCTGTAACACGGCCGCCATTTCTTCAGTAACAGAAGTAAACAGATTTTTGAAAAGTTCAAGTTCTATGGGGTCGAAATTAATCATTTTCCTTTCCCTTCTCAATGATCAAGTTAAGATAGGAGTCAACCGTGGCTTGGTAAAGCGGGGGCAAAAAAGTTGTAGATTGGGAGTCAATGATGAGCGCCGGGCCGGCGATCTTGTTTCCAGAGAGGAGTGCTTCGCGGTCATAGACGGTAGCCAGGACTTTTCCCTGGTCGAGGTAGAGCCACTGTTCTTTCAACCGAGCCTGTTCGGGCAGGGAACTGGCCGGAGCGAATTTTTCCAGCTTAACCTTCTTAGCCCGGGCGATGGCTTTTAACCGGAGGTTGACAATTTCCACCGGCCGGTGCAAATGCTCGTACGAAAAAAGCCGCCGGTGCTGGCGGTGGAAATCATTAAGAAAGCTATAAGCATTGAAAGAACTAGGGCGATAAGGTATGGTAATCTCATAAGATTGGCCAAGATACCTTAAATCAAGGTATCTTTCAAATTTGAGCCCTTTTTCAGCAAAACCATCAGCCAACATTTCTTGCCTGGCTCTTCCTTCAAGCTCAAAAAACAGGTTTTCTATCTGTTCGGGCAAGGTTTTCTGGGCCAACTGAATAAATGACCTGGAATAATCTTTTACTGCATCAGCCATCAGCAACCCGAAAGCAGATAGCACGCCGGCCCATCTCGGGACAATAACCCGAGGAATTTTCAGGTGTTCGGCCATCTGTACTGCATGCAAGCCGCCAGCCCCGCCAAAAGACACCAGAGAGAAATGGCGAGGGTCATGACCTCTTTCGACTGAAATAACCCGGATCGCTTTTTCCATGCTGGCATTGGCAATGTTGATTACTCCCAGGGCTGTTTGTATGATGTCCCGGCCTATTTTCCGGGCAATCTTTTCCAGTGCTCGGTAGCTTCGTTCAGGATAAATTTTCATCCGGCCGCCCAGGAAGTAATCCGGGTCAAGACGTCCGAGGATGATATTGGCATCAGTTACAGCTGGTATCTCATCATTTCCATAGCAGGCTGGGCCGGGGTTGGCCCCAACACTCTGTGGTCCTACTCGGAGCAAACCGCCCTGGTCTACGTAAACCACCGAACCGCCGCCAGCTCCAACTGAGTGGACATCCACCATTGGTAGCCGGATAGAATAGTCTCCAATTCGGTTTTCAACCGAACGCTTAATCTGGCCGCTAATCAAAGAAACATCAGTGGAGGTTCCGCCCATATCAAAACTTATGATATTTTTATAGCCAGATAACTTGCTCAGATGCCAGGCTCCCAGCACGCCGCCAGCCGGTCCCGAGAGTATGGTCCTGATTGGTTCTTTCCTGGCTCTTTCAGCCGAAATATAACCCTCGTTTGATTGCATTATCTTCAGGTTAGTACCTTGAAGCCTGTCCTCGAGTTTGCCCAGATAACCGGCCATCACCGGCATCAGAAAAGCATTAATTACTGTGGTTGACGTCCTTTCAAACTCTCGGTATTCAGGCATCAGGCCAGAGGAGGTGGTGACCATCAGCCCGGCCCTGGTTAATTTCTGGGCGGCCAGGCTTTCATGTTCCGGGTTAATATAAGAATGCAGAAAGCAAACAGCCACGGCCTGGACTTGCTCTTGTTTGAGAACTTTAATGATTTTTTCCAGCTCGTTTTCATCCAGAGCTGTTTCAACCCGTCCGCCGGCCAGGATTCTTTCAGTCAGGCCAAAGCAAAGGTTTGGGGATAATAAATATTTTCTTGGTTCGGCCTCTAACTGATAGAGTTCTTTTCGGGTCTGGCGCCCGATGAAAAACACATCCTCAAACCCCCTGGTAGTGATTAAAGCTATTTTCCCGCCTTTATTTTCCAGCAGGGCATTGGTTCCGACGGTTGTGCCGTGGATAATAAGGTGATTCTGGCCATCCAGCCTGTCCAGCAGAGCTTCGTAAACTGCCATGGAAGGATCATGCGGAGTAGAAGGGACCTTCCTGACTTCAAGTCTCTTTCCGTCCAAAATAACCACGTCAGTAAAGGTGCCGCCAGAATCAACACCGATTCTTAAATTATTTTTGTTCCTGACTTTCATTCCCATATCTCTGTTTGGCAAATTTACAGAAAAATAGATTTATAAGAACAGGTGGGAGATTGTCAAGCAAAAAATTACCGGCAGGTTGAACAACTGGAAGAAGAACAGGATGAACAGCCACAGGAATTTTTCAGACGGCTTCCGCCACCACCTATGCCAAAAGCCGAAAGTAACTTTTTTACTTCAGGGCTCTGGCACTTGGGACAGACTATCTTGACTTCTTTTCCCGGGAGAACCAGTTGTTCAAATTTGTGCTGGCATTTCGTACAGATATATTCATATATTGGCATTTTCTTTCTCCTGCCACCAATATTATAGACTAATTTTTTAAGTTATGGCAGAGGGATGGCTTACAGCTATGATTTTTCTTTTTTAGAGTGGTTTTACCTGGGCTGGTGCCAGAGCGATAACTTCAACCTCTATTTTAACGTCTCGAGGTAACCTGGCCACCTGGAAAGCGGCCCGGGCCGGATATGGTTCGGGAAAATACTGGGCATAAACTGTATTCATCCGGGCAAAATCGTTCATGTCTGACAGGTAAACTGTTGCTTTAACCACATCAGCCATGGAAGAGCCGGCTTCTTCCAGGATAGCTTTGATATTTTTGAAGACCTGGTGGGCCTGTTCTTCAATGGTGGAGCTGACGATTTCTCCTTTTTCCGGGTCTATGGGGATCTGTCCGGAAACAAAGATTAAGCCATTGGCCATGATCGCCTGCGAATAAGGGCCTATAGCTTTAGGTGCCTTATCAGTATGTACAGCCTTTTTCATGCTTAGCCTCCCTTGTTTAATTTTCGCCGAAACTTTCATAAAAATAGCTGGCAAAAATCCTAACCAGGCCAAAAAGCTCCGCCTTTTCATGGCTGGTCTCAGTACCTTCAGGTCAATTTGGTCAGGCTTTCTACCAGGAAAGTCCAGAATTTTTCCACAGAAGCAGTATTGACTTTTTCATCAGGTGAATGTGGATACTTGATGGTTGGTCCAAAGGAAATCATATCCAGGCCGGTAAATTTTTCTCCAATAATGCCGCATTCCAGTCCGGCATGAACAGCTTTTATTTCTGGCTCTTGCTGGAAAAGCTGGCGGTAAATTTCAACCATTTTCTGGAGGAGAGGTGATTGCAGGTTAGGTGTCCAGGCTGGATAGCCTTCTGGCTGTTCCAGTCTGGCTCCGACCATTTGGCCAGCGACTTTTATAGATAGCCGAACCGCTTCCAGAGAAGACAAGATTGAACTGCGGGTGTTGCAGATTATTTTAGCTTCTTGGTTGGCCGTGTTGACAATGGCCAGGTTGGTAGAAGTTTCCACCAGCCCGTAAATTTCCGGGTGCATAGAAATGACTCCATGAGGTAAGACCAGGATGAGGCCCAGCAGCTTCTCCTGCAATTCGGCGGTCAGCGGAAACTCTGCGTCCTTAGATTTTTTGATTTCCAGGGCCAGGTCTGGTTCAGTGACTTTATACTCAAATTTAATGGCTTCAAAGGACTTCCTGATAAACTGGGTGAAACTTTTCTGCTGATTTGCCGGGACAGACAGAGTAGCCCAGGCTTCTCTTGGGATGGCATTTCTTTTGCTTCCACCGGTAAAAGTGACCAGCTCAAACTTAAACTTGCCCATGGCTTGGGCTAGAAGACGGGCCAGCAGCTTAAGAGCATTTCCTCGTCCAAGATTTATGTCAAGCCCGGAGTGCCCTCCGCGGAGTCCGCTAACTTTAATGGTTAACAGGTTCTTAACCTTTTTCTTTTTTCTTTCGAGGGGCAGGCTGATTTCTGAATCTGCTCCACCAGCGCAGCCTATGGTAAAGGTGCCTTCGTCCTCGCTGTCCAGGTTGAGCAGGTAACGGCCGTGTAGCATGTTCTTGCCTAAATTAAATGCTCCGGTTAAACCAGTTTCTTCGTCAACAGTAAACAGGCATTCAAGAGGGCCATGGATTAAGGTTTTATCTTCCAGGGCAGCCAGGCAAGCGGCTACTCCAATCCCGTTATCAGCTCCGAGGGTCGTACCGCGAGCCTTAACCCAGTCCTGGTCAAGGTAAGCCTGGATGGGGTCCTTGGTAAAATCATGAGGGACCTCAGAGTTTTTTTCGCAAACCATATCCAGGTGGGCCTGAAGTACCACACCGGGTGAATTTTCATATCCGGGCGAAGCTGGCTTGCGCACGACTACGTTGCCTACCTTGTCTTTTTGCCACTCGAGGTTCCAGGATTTAGCCAGGTTAATAATATGCTCGGCTAGGGCTTTCTCATTACCTGAGCCATGAGGAATATTTAGAATTTCACCAAAATGTTTCCAGAGGTTCTGAGGTTTTAAGGAGGAAATTTGTTGGTTCATGTTTTACCTTCCTGAATTGATTTGTTTGTTATAATATAATAAAAAAGAAAATTCAGTGCAAGGAATTGTTGGTGAAAAAGATAAAGGTGTTATTTTCCGGGTTAATTGGCTTGCTTCTCCTGGTCAATTTACTTATCGGACATTCCCAGGAGAACCAGAAAATTAGGATAGTCACTACCATTTTCCCCTTGACCGAGATAGCCAGAGCCGTGGTCGGGAACAGAGGGGACATCTTCCAGTTAATTCCTACCGGAGCTGAAGTACATGATTTCCAGCTTCGTCCTTCTGACGTTAGTCACCTGCATCAGGCAGACCTTATTCTGGCGGTTGGGCCCAGGCTTGAGCCCTGGTTAAAAAAGATTGAGGGGGCGCTGAATGGGAAACCTGGCCACAAGATTTATTTTTATGAAGAACTGGAAAGTGAAGATTTTCCGGGCCTGGTTGAAGAAGACCCGCATCTGTGGCTGGACTTAAAGGCTGATGAGCTGCTCACTGGTGCACTGGTCAAAACTCTGGGGGAAATTGATCCGGGCGGGCAGGATTAT
>Ga0207433_10015279_pt1 | contig 10972 bp, 8 predicted proteins | sample YelNatPaOPGAMG01_FD_187559 | JGI IMG/M metagenome (GOLD analysis project Ga0207433, IMG submission 187559) | Hot spring thermophilic microbial communities from Obsidian Pool, Yellowstone National Park, USA - OP-RAMG-01 (SPAdes) (version 3) | ecosystem: Environmental > Aquatic > Thermal springs >...
CTATTTCCACGCCGTCAATCAGGTCTTCTTTTTTGATGCCCATAACGTCCATGCTCATCTGGCAGGCAATCAGCTTAACGCCCAGCTCTTTAGCCATTTCCATCAATTCTCCCAGGCTGGACACTTTTGCTTTTTTCATCCAGGATTTCATCATGGCCGTGGCCGCGGCCGTCATTCCCGGGAGCATGGCCACGATGTTAGGAATCTTGACTGGCATAGCCGGATTGGCTAAAGGCGAAACCTTAAGCTTGTCAATTTTCCCCTTTTTCAGCACTTCCAGACCGTAAAAGGCAAAATAGACGGCTGTTTCCATTTCCATGGCTGCCCCGGCCGTAGCCAGGACAAAAGTGGCAAAAGCAATATCCATGCTGCCATGGAGACAGATAATGGCTAATCTTTTCTTTTCTTCAGGCATTTTTATCCTCCCTGATTAAAATTATTTTGTTTTGCGAATGTAGAAAATATACTTATCGCCTTCCTTTTCGTGCTGGAGCAATTCGTGGCCGGTCTTGTTCACCCAGGCTTGAACGTCGCTGACTGAGCCGGGGTCGGTGGCCATCATTTTCAACACCTGGCCGACCTGCATCCCATCTATGGCCTTTTTGGTCTTGATGATGGGCATAGGGCAGGCCAGACCGCTGTTGTCCAGGGTGACATCAGGTTTAAATTCAGTCATGTTAAACCTCCTTAGTGGTTTTGTTCATGTAAGAAAACCTAAAAGGTTTTCTGAGGGCCATTTTGGGAAAAGAAATAACTTTCTGGCGGCTCCCGGGCAGAGTTCTTTTTTGAAAAGCCAGACAATTATTTTGGTTAAGGGCACAAGAAAACGGAAGGCAGAAATCATTTTTAGGCAGGCTTTTTCCCCGAAGACCAAAATAAGGTATTGAGGAATTATAGGGGTCATAAATTATTGGGGGTTGTTGAGAGACTGCTGAGAAAGAAGCTTCAAAATGAATGACAATCGCTGCTGGCAATTCCCTCATGATTTCATTATCCTATAATTCTTATAAGAATACAAGGGATTTTTTTATTTCTGGATTCTGTCGGCTAATGATTCTGGAAAATCGGCCAGCTGCTCATTTTTTATAAGCCTCTCAGAAAATACCTACCCCTTCTATACAAATTATTCTATTTATCCAGATATTGTCAAGTTAAGTGTAGTTCTTAGACAGGGGCAGGGTTTGAAGAGTCCAGCCTTAGGTTCGGGTTATTCTACAGTTCTGAAGGGGTTATTCTTCGGGGCTATGGCCTTGATCAAAAAAGATTATTTTAATACTCCTGGTTTCAGGGCTTAGGTCGGCAAAAACACCGCTCCAGAGTCCTCTTTTTAGTTATATAAAGTAGAAAAAAGCATTGTAATATATTGATATTTAATAAGATAACAAAATTATTTGATATTTTGACTAAATTTTGGATAATATTCAGGTTAATTTATTTTTATCCAAGGAGGCAAGGAAATGAAGAAAACGGTATGGGTTCTGGTTCTCGTAGTTTCTCTGGCCATAAGTGCTTCGGCCGGAGGAATCCTGACCAACGGAAACCAGAGTGCAGCTTACGTCAGGCTCCTGGCCCGCAATGCTTCTCTCGACCCGGATGCAGTCTATTACAATCCGGCCGGACTGGTGAAACTTTCCGATGGCTTTCACCTGTCTTTGAGCAACCAGTACATCACCCAGGACAAGACCATCATCAACGGTTTCCCCTTACTAAACTCCTCAGAATACGTGGGTGAAGTCAGGGTGCCGGTTTTCCCTGATGTCTATGCTGTTTACAAAAAGGGTAAAATGGCTTTTTCCTTTGGTTTCGGTCCTAACGCCGGCGGTGGTTCCGCAGATTTCAAGACGGGTTTGCCCTCATTTGAGATACCCTTCTCCACCCTGCCAGCTCTTATCAGCAGTATGGGAATACCAACTTCAAACTATCAGCTGGACATGGCCTTTAAGGGCACTTCAATTTTCTTTGGCTATCAATTGAATGTTTCCTATGCTCTAAGTGAAGCCCTATCCTTTGGCTTAGGGGCCAGGCTAATCCAGGCCAGCAATGATTATGAAGGCCACATCAGCGATATCATGATTAATCCCCATCATCCGTTGCTCAACCCCACCGGTGGATTTATCAGTGCTCATGACTTTTTTGTTGCTGTCGGCCAGCCAACTTATGCGGCTCTGGTAGCTGATAAGAACGTAAAAGTAAAACAGACTGGCTCTGGTTTTACGCCCATTCTCAGCCTGAACTATACTCCGAGCGAAGCCCTGGTTTTGAGCCTGCGTTATGAATTTAACACCAAGCTGGAACTCAAAAATAAAACCACGGCTGATGACACCGGACTTTTCCCTGATGGATATGTTTTCCGCAATGATATTCCAGCCATCCTGGCTGCAGGTCTAAGGTATTCTATTAGCCCTGCCGTTCGGGCCCATTTTGCTTTCACCTATTATTTCGATAAAAGCGCCGACTGGGATGGAAGGCAAGACCTGGTCAATAACAACTCTTACGAAATGGGCTTAGGTCTGGAATATGATCTGAGCAAAATCATTACGGTAAGCGCGGGCTATCAGAAAACCAGTTACAGCCTGAGTGATGCTTTCCAGACAGACCTGGATCATGAGTTGAGCGCTGATACAGTCGGAGGCGGTTTTAAATTCAACCTGTCTAACAGGCTAAACCTGGACCTGGGGGCTCTGTATGTTTTTTACAAGAACTTCAACAAGACCGACACTTATACCGGAGTAGGAAGTTATCCGGTTACCTTTAAGAGAACAACGCTCAGTTTATCGGCTGGACTGAATTACAGATTCTAAGTCTTAGTTCCTGAGGAAGGCCTAATTAATCCCGGCCTGAATTTGCAAAAACGCTATCAGGCCGGGATTTTCTATTTTGGCCATTTCTGGTGGCTGCCTCTTTTTCAGGTGGTATAAAAACTAAAGTGGTCTTTCGCTAACCAGATGGTCAAGAACCCCTCTTCTGTTTGAGGCTTCTGGCCATTCAACTTCAAAATAGGCCTGATGAAGGGCTTGTATGGCCAGGAGCGCCTCTGCGTTTTTTACCATCAGGTAAATGGCCACTTCCGAAGCTCCGCTGGAAAAAAATTCAAGATTGATTTTTTCCCTGGCCAGAACCGAAAATATTTTTTCTGCCACACCAGTCGTTTCCTTTAGACCGGCTCCCACGCAGGCGATGAGGGCCAGGTCATGTTCCACCATTAACTTCTTGAAGGTTGCGTCCTTCAGCTCGCGGAGGATCTGAACAGCCTGCTCGGCAGCAGCCCTGGTTAAGACCAGGTTGATACAGGTCTGGGAGGTCAGCACGGTCAGGATGTTTATGTTATTTTCTGATAATTTTGAGCCAATCAGGCCAATGATTCCGGGCCGATAACCCACTCCAGGTCCTTCTATTCTCAGCACTGAAATATTTCTGTTAACAGAAAAACTCTTAATAATTTTTGGGCTAGGAACGGGCTTCAGAGTGATGATGGTTCCGGCGATTTTTGGTTGCTCGTAATTTCTAATTTCTAAGGTTGTTTTCCGGTCAGATAACGGTTCCCAGATTTTCGGATGAAGCACTTTGGCCCCAAAATAGGAGAGCTCAGCCGCTTCCTCCCGGCTGATGACGGGTATTAACCTGGCCTGGGGGACAAGAGCCGGATCTGCTGTTAGAAAACCATTCACATCTTTGTAAGTAATTAAAACTTCAGCTTTGAGCCCCCTGGCTATGAGAGCGGCGCTGTAGTCAGAACCATTTCTACCGAGCAGGGCCACTTGACCATTTTCAGTGCAACCGAAAAAACCAGTGAAAACGGGCAGGAAAGAGCCGGCTTCAATCTCTTTAGAGATACCCGCAAAGTGTTTATCAAATTTTTCCAGGTTGACGCTGGCTTCATCACCCGGATGGTCAACGATAAGCCCGATGCGGTCACTTTCAAAAACCCGGGACTTCAAACCAATTTCTGCCAGCACCAGGGAAATTAAGGAAGCAGAAAGCCTTTCTCCATAACTCAAGACCCTGGCCTTCAGACCAGAGCTGGTTTCACCCACCAAGTTTATTCCCTTGAGCAGGCGGTCGAGGTCAGAAAAGGCCCGGGAAAATTTTTCTGAAGCCAGCCCAAATCTTTTCAGGGACAGCAGTTCCGAGCTCAGGCTCAGGTGCCTTTGCTTCAGGTAGTTAAGCGTTCCCTTGTAATTTTTCTCCTGACCCAGGGCCTGGTGATAAGCATCAAGGAGAAGATCGGTAACTCCCTGTATAGCAGAGACTACTACGGCCACCCTTTCTTGTTGTTCTTTTATGATCAACACTGACTGTCGAACCGACGAGCTATCTTTTAAGCAGCTTCCGCCAAATTTTAAAACCCTGGCTATTCTTTGCTTAGGTTGAGATTTTGAAGTTGTGTTAGACATTTTTGCCTCCAGGTCAATCTAGGTATCCAAGAGAAAAGGCTAATTCCGCAGCCAGCAGGCAATTCCCGGCCGCTCCCCGGATGAGGTTGTTGGTTAAAACTAAACAGCGGAGTGAATTATCGGCCAATCTCAACCGACCGAGACAGACGGTCATTCCCCGGGCTGTTCTTGGGGTTCCCATCCAAAGGTCAAAGGCGGGCTGTGGACGATTTTCCTCGTCCATAATCATAATTGGCTGTTCAGGGGCTGAAGCCAAAGAATATTCTGCCAGCCCGGGGAAGGTGACCATCCGGCGAATTATTTCCTCAACAGAAGGCACGTTCTGAAATTCTACTTCCACGTCCAGCAGATGCCCGAATCTAATGGGTACCCGGAGGCAGGAAGCCAGAACCGGAAAAGAATTGCTTATTATTTGTCTGTTATATAAGCAGCCCAGGATTTTGGCTGTTTCGCGGGCGATTTTTTGTTCCTCATCCTTGATATAGGGAAGCAGGTTGTTAAAAATATCAAGAGCCTGAAGACCGGAAAAACCGGCCCCGGAAATGGATTGGAAGGTGGTCAGCCGGACTCTTTTTATTCCCCAGGTTAGAAGGGGTTTGAGGGTGAGAACCAACCCCGCCACACAGCAATTACTTCCGGCTACTATAAACCCGCCGAACTTTTCCTTCTGGAAATTAATCAGAGCCAGGTGCTCCTGATTTACTTCTGGAACGATCAGGGGAACTTCTTCAAGCGTTCTGCAGGCAGAAGCATTGGTGAAAACCGCCAGACCCTGGTTCCTGAGCTGCGGTTCAAGTTCAGAAGCAACCGAAGCGGGCAAAGCGCTGAAAACCAAGTTGATGTTTTCCTCTTTTAACCTTTTGGCCAGGCAGGGCTCAGTCTTTTGAAGAATCAGGTTGGAAGCATAATCAGGTAACGGCGAAGAGATCGGGCTGTTGCTGGCTGAGCTGAAGAGTTCAGGCCAGGCTAATTCTTTGAATTTTTTTCCAGCGTTTTTTTCGGATGAGGTAATGAGGCTCAGCTCAAAAAAAGGATGGTCAGTCAGCAACCTGACAAAGTGCTGACCAACCAAGCCCGAGGCACCGAGGACAGCCGTTTTTAACTTCTTTATTGGCGGGGTAGTTACCTTTTCAGATGGCGTTCCTGATTTTTTGAAACTTTTGTTTAAATTATTTGGGCTAAATTCTGTTGGTTGCTGCATGTAGAACCTCCTGAAAAAATAAGGTAAAGGCAGACAGACTGGTATCTGTCAACTGATTGGTGGGGACCCCCGAATACCTGCCTTCACCAGGAAGGCAAGCATTCGGGCTTCACATTATCATGCAGGGGGGATAGGTGGCGGGTAAACAAGAAAAAAAGATTCCCTTATCAGACGAAATGTCTCTACTCTTCAGCAAAACTAAAAGCCCTTCCATCTCAGGAATCCTCTTTTTTTCAAAAGAAAATTAGCAAAAAAGATAATCTCTGTCAAGAAACCCAGCGGTTATATTTACTGTCCGTCGTGTTTAGTCTTCATAAATTCTTGAATTTTGGGGTTGTCTTTCAGGCTGACAAATTCTGGTTCTTTTTCTATCAGTTCCCAATCTTTAAAACCATACCGGCGAGCCTTTTCCAGATTTTCTATGGTTTTATCGAGGTCATTCCGGCCGGCATATAATCTGGCCAGGGTAAAGTACATTTCTGGCAGAGCAGAACCTTTCATCGGCAGCCCCACGACTGAGTCAGCGTGTTTTTCCAGGAAATCAGGAGATAATTCCAGGGCCCGGCTGAGACAGCTCATGCCCTTCTCTTTATTTCCTAATTGGAAATATACTGCTCCAAGGCCATAATAAGCGCTGGGCAGGTCGGGAGATAACTCTATGGCCTTTTCATAATAGTCCCGGGCTTTTTGATAAAGCTCTCTCACAGCATAAGTGCTAGCCAGATTAAGATAACCAGTAGCGTAGTTGGGGTCTATTTTTACTGCTCTGGAAAAATAGGACTCAGCCTGGTCATAATTATTTTCCCGGAAATAAGTGAGTCCGGCCAGGTTGTGAGCGCGGGCTGACCTGGGATTAATGGCTATGGCCTGGAAAAGTTCCTGTCTGGCTAACAGATACTGTCCCTTTTGCATAAAGCCCACGGCTCGAGTCAGGTGGAGATTATACTCAGACGGTGAACCGGTTTTCTTTATGGGTAAACAAGCAGACAAGGTAATTAATAGGCAGAATAGAAGACTAACGGCCTTTAATTTTTTGCTGACCATTTTTTGCCTCCCAAAAATTATATTGCCGATTTGAATATGATGTCAAGCAGACGAGTCTTTTGATCCAGACCGATGGTTTATGACCTTCAACCTGATTTTGGTTAGATAATTTAAGCAGGTGAGGAGAACCAAATAAATAAAGAAGACTTGGGAGCAGAAATGCTCTTGTATAATATTATTGATTATCCGATGTTAACTGCCAGTTTATAAAGGCCAAACTTTTTTAGGTAAGGCGTCGCCCGGTATTTGTTGAGATTCAGCCTGACCCGGTCGGCAGTTACGGTCGGGAAAGTTATCAACCTTTTGTAACCTATGGTTGTACCGCTGGCCACTTCTTTCCAGGTGCCCTTGCTCCAGATTTCCAGAGAAAATTCTTCCACTCTTTGTCCTTTAAGAACATCTTCTTTTAGTTCAGCACAATTAAAGGTGGCACTTTTTTCCAGAAAAAACTCGACACTGGCTTTGTTCTGTTTATCTTCTGGAGCCCAGCTATCGTGATCCTGAGGAGTGATCAAGGCAGAAGCTGGGTGTTTTTTATGCTCGCTTGAAGCAATCAGGCGAGCTCTCAGGGCCAAGTCTTTCTTAAAGGTTAGATCAAGCAGTTTCTTCCATTCCTTAAGAGCTCTGGCGTCGTTTTCGTTTATCAGTCCCCGCCGGTCAGGCGGGATATTAAGAAGAAGCATTGAGTTTCTTCCCACTGACTGGAAATAAATCCGGAACAGTTCTTCAGGTTTCTTTACCTGCTGGTCCTGGCTTTGATGGTAGAACCAGCCAGGTCGGATGGAGACATCCACTTCAGCCGGGTACCAGAAAAGAGCCCTGGCTCTAACAAGTTTTTCCTGACTGCCCAGGTCTGGCCCCATCATGTCTTGCGGCTGGAAAACGCTATCCAGGTTTAAGACTTTTTTTCGCAGGGCGCTAATAGAAGCCTCGGGCAGGTTCAGCGGTAAAACGCTCCATTCTGTTTCTCGGGCCAGCCCGTCCTCGTTGCCCACCCACCTGACGTCCGGTCCCATGATGGCTATCGTTGCAGCTGGCTGCAGTTTTCGGATAAGCTTATAGTATGAATTCCAGTCGTAGACCTGCCGGCGGCCATTTGGCCCTTCTCCGCAGTAGCCATCAAACCAGACTTCAGAAATTGGACCGTAGTCAGTAAGTAATTCTTTAAGCTGGCGGCGGAAAAAATCGTTGTAGGCCTCGGACCCGTAGCTTTTTTCATGGGTATCCCAGGGAGAAAGATAAAAGCCAAACTCCAGACCTTCTTCACTGCAGGCCTTGGCCACTTCTCTAACAACATCCCCGCGGCCATTCAGCCACTTACTTTTTTTCACTGAATGGTCGGTGGTTCTGGTCGGCCAGAGGCAGAACCCGTCATGATGTTTGGCGGTTAAAATAATTGTTTTGAACCCGGCTTCTTTTAACACTCTGGTCCATTGTCTCGGGTTAAAGGAAGTCGGGTAGAAAAGGTCGGGCGATTCTGTCCCCAGACCGTGCTCTCTGTCTGTGAAGGTATTGATACCAAAATGAATAAAGGCCATCAGTTCCTTCTGCTGCCAGGCTAACTGGTGCTGGTCGGGGGTTACCTGAGCCGCTTTGAAAATAACTGTCTGCTCATCATCATCAGGGTCAATAAACTGCACCCGGTCGTAGCGAATTGGTTCTTTTAAGAGTTTGTCTGAGGAGAAGGATGATTTTTTATGACAGGAGCATAAAAAGAGAAAGGAACCAGATAAAACAACCAGTAAGAATATTATCAACTTCCCCGGGAATCCAGGATAGTACCTGACAGGGTTTGTTTTCACCTTTAAATTTTGTATATCTAAATATTTCATTGGCGATCTTAGTTTTTTATTGTTTTTTTATTTTTTAAACCATATTTACCAGAAAATCATGTAGAGAATAATGGTAATGATAATGATGGCCGCGCACAGGTATTTGAGTATCGGGGTTGAGCTCATATCAAAGCCTTCCTGCACAGGCAGGACTTTCGGTTCCTTTAAAGGCTTTAAGAGAGTGATTATGGCCATGACCAGCACCAGCACCAGGAAGTTGATAGCGATGCGGTTCAGGAAGGCAATCTGACCGAACTGCCATTTGAGCAGGCCATAGACAGGAACAGATAGAACCAGAGCCGAGACACCTGCAGCCGGTGGCGTCTTCTTGATGAACAGCCCAAAGACAAAGGCAGCCAGGACGCCAGGAGAAACAAAGCCCTGGAATTCCTGGATGTAGTTGAAGATGCCTTTAAACCTCGGGTCACCAAGTTTGGGAGCCAGCAGACAAACAGCCAGAACAAAAATAATTGTTGCTACCCGGCCAATTTTTACCAAAGATTCCTGGCTAGCATCTTTTTTCAGGTGGCGTTTGTAAATATCCATGGTCAGGATAGTGGACACAGAATTCAGCAGGGAGCCCAGAGTGCTGATGACAGCACCCGCGATGGCGGCCAGGATAAATCCTTTAAGGCCGGGGCCCACCAGGTTTTTAATCAACAGCGGGTAAGCCTGGTCGGTCGTATGCCCGGGAGCCAGGAGCTGTTCTTTGTAGAGCTGGTATGAAATTATGCCTGGGATGATAATGATAAATGGGATAAGCAACTTCAAAAAGGCCGCGAACATAATACCCAACTGTCCCTGCTTGAGACTCTTGGCAGCCAGTGTTCTCTGAGTGATGAACTGGTTTAACCCCCAGTAATAGAAGTTAGGAATCCAGAGTCCAATGACCAGAGTGGTCCAGGGAATAACTGGATGGTCAGCCGGCATGATCATATGGAGTTTATCCTGGTTGGCAGCAAAGAAAGCTCCCACTCCTCCTACGGCTTTAAAACCCAGGATCATGGTAATAATTCCACCCAGAATAAGGCCTGAACCCTGAAAAAGGTCAGCCCAGGCTACGGCTTTGAGTCCACCCCAGGTAGTGTAAACGGCGGCAATGATGCCAATCAACCAGACGGCCTTAACCAGGTCAAAATCAAATATAGTATGAAGAGCCAGCGCCCCGGTATAAACGACCGCAGCAATGCTAACCAGGGTATACATCAAGACCATATAAAAAGCCATGATGGTTCGGGCTGCTGGATTATAGCGATATTCAAGAAACTCTGGAATGGTATAAATACCACTGCGCAGGAATTTTGGCAGGAAAAACAAGGCCACAAAAACCAGGGTTATGGCTGCCATCCATTCATAGCTGGCTACCGCCATCCCGGCGATACCGGCGGCCTGACCGGACATGCCCACAAAATGTTCAGTAGAGATGTTGGCCGCTATCAGGGAAAAACCGATGAGAGGCCAGACTAGGCCGCGGCCAGCCAGGAAAAAATCGGTGCCGGTCCTTTCTTTCCGGCTTTTATACATGCTCACAGAAACGACGACCGCGAAGAAAAGCACGAAGATGGTTAAATCAAGCCAGTGCAGTTGCATTGTTCACTCCTTGACTTAATCTTGACTTTAATAAAGTAAATTGACATAAAAACTTTAACAGGTTTTCAGCATAATTAAAAGCAGAATAATCGTCAACGGTCGGCCAGGTCGAAGGTTGGCTTATAGAAATGATAACTGAAAAAAGACTGGTCTTAGAAAACAAAAGCGGCTTTTAAAACACCATCCAGCCTGTCCGCGGCCGTAGTAAAAGCCTGCTGCCCTTCATCAAGGGAAAACCTATGGGTGATTAGCCAGGAAACATCAAGTTGTTTTTCAAGTATAGCCTTTAAAGCCTTTTCCATGCACTGGTTCTGTCTTCTTGAATTGATGATGGTGATTTCTTTTCTCCTGACTTTGCTGATCCGGTAGGAGATTTTTTCGGGCAGAGGAATGCCCACCTGGATTATTTTCCCACCCGGTTTAACTATATCAACAGCCTGGTCAATGGCTTCCTGGTCGCCACTGACTTCGAAAACAGCTTCCAGTCCGAGCGGTTGGCGGGTCATTATTTCTTTAACGATGTCTTCTTCTTCGACGCTGGCTGCCCAGCTGGCTCCAGCCTTAAGAGCAGCCTGGACCCGGGCTTCGGATCTATCTGTGGCATAAATTGAGGCGAAGCCGTGAGTTTTTAGCCAGAGAATTAAGGACAGGCCGATGGGACCAGTTCCCAGCACTCCCACCCTGTCCCTGTTTTCAAGACTGGCCAGGTTAAAGGCGTGAATGGCAATGGACAAAGGCTCGGCCAGCATAGCCAGTTCGGTTAAAGATGTCTCTGGCAGCTTAAAAAGGTTTTTGGCGGGCATAACAAAATACTCGGCAAAGCATCCGTTAAGTTCACCGGGATGGCCCAGAAATTTAATCTTCCGACAGGTGTTGAAGCGACCAGATAGGCACTGGTCACAGACGCCGCA
>Ga0207433_10015284_pt1 | contig 10970 bp, 10 predicted proteins | sample YelNatPaOPGAMG01_FD_187559 | JGI IMG/M metagenome (GOLD analysis project Ga0207433, IMG submission 187559) | Hot spring thermophilic microbial communities from Obsidian Pool, Yellowstone National Park, USA - OP-RAMG-01 (SPAdes) (version 3) | ecosystem: Environmental > Aquatic > Thermal springs...
CGTCAGGTGCCGTGATCTTTGTGGAACGGGAAGAAGAGACCCCATCTGACACAGCTCAGCCTTCGAATGATCATGGGGTGGAGTTGGAGTAACCTTCCCGGCTGAACGCCGGTGGGTGAGATCGCTGTTCCGCGCAGAATGCCGGGCGTGGAGGGGGGAGAGATGCCTTTGCTGTCGGTCGTAGGGCTCTCCAAATCGTTCGGGGGCTTGCGGGCGATCGATGATCTTGGGTTCACGGTCGACGAGGGAGAGATCATTGGCCTGATTGGGCCCAACGGATCCGGCAAGACGACGACTCTGAACCTGCTCACCGGCTTCCTCAAGCCCGATTCGGGCACCATCACATTCCGGGGTGAGAACGTGACCGGCCTGCCCCGCCACCACATGAGTCACAGGGGCCTCGCCAGGACGTTCCAACTGACCAGAACCTTCCCCAACTTTACAGCACTGCAGAATGTCATGGTCGGCCGGGCATACGGCCACCAGCCGAGCCCATCGCTGGGCGCCGCCGGTGAGGAGGCGCAGGAGATCCTGGGCCGAGTCGGCCTGGCCGGGAAGGCTCAGGTGCCTGCCAGCGAACTCACCCTCATGCAACGCAAGATGCTCGAGCTGGCCAGAGCTTTGGCGGCACGGCCCCGGCTCCTCCTCCTCGATGAGGTGATGGCCGGCCTGAATCCCGGCGAGACCGAGGATGCCTGCCGCTTAATCAGGGAAATCAGAGACTCTGGGATCACCATCGTTGTGGTCGAGCATATTGTACAGGCGATCTGCGGGATCTCGGACCGCATTATCGTGCTGAACATGGGCAAGAAGATTGCCGAGGGGCCGCCTGAGGAGATCATCCACAATCCCCAGGTCATTGAGGTCTATCTGGGTAAAGCCTATGCTTGAGATTGAAGGGGTAGACGCATTCTACGGAGACCTGCAGGCCCTCTGGGGCATCTCGCTACACGTCGACGAGGGCGAGCTCGTGGCTCTGATTGGCCCCAACGGAGCAGGGAAGACTACCACCTTGCACGTGATCAGTGGCCTGCTGCCCCCCAGTTCGGGCAACGTCCGCTTCCGTGGCCGCGACTTGACCCGAGAACGGCCCGACAAGATCGTCGCGATGGGCATCTCGCAGGTGCCCGAGGGCGGGCGTGTGTTCACCGGCATGACTGTGCTCGAGAACCTGGAACTGGGCGCATTCATCCCTGGGGCCAGGCGCCACAAGGAAGAGAGCCTGAAGCGGGTGTTCAGCATCTTCCCGCGCCTTGCAGAGCGGAAGAACCAGAGGGCGGGCACCCTGAGCGGCGGCGAGCGGCAGATGCTCGCCATTGCCAGGGCTCTGATGTCGAAACCCACCCTCCTCCTCCTCGACGAGCCCTCCTTTGGCCTGGCGCCGCTTCTGGTGGAGCAGATCTTTGCGATGATCACCGAGATCAACGCACAGGGGGTGACCGTCCTTCTGGTTGAGCAGAACGTGCGGGCGGCTCTTGAGCTGAGCCATCGCGCCTATGTCGTTGAAAACGGCCGCATTGTCGGAGAAGGGAGCGGTACGGGGCTGCTATCGTTCGAGTCCGTGCGCCGGGCGTATTTGGGATAGACAGCGAGAGCGAGGTCAACATGCTGGTACCCCTGGCTCAGAATGTAGTCTCGGGCATCCTCGTGGGGGCCCTGTACGGGCTGGCGGCCGTGGGCCTCTCACTGACTTTTGGCGTCACCAAGTTTCTCAATGTGGCCCATGGGGAACTGCTGATGTTCGGCGGTTACGCCAGCTTCTGGGCCTTCACCCTTCTGGGCGTGGACCCCTTTCTCACCCTGCCCACGACTCTCGTCTTCCTGGGCTTGATGGGGGTGCTGCTCTACAAGCTACTGTTCTCGCGCATGGTAAAGGCGACCGAGGACGTCAAGGTCAAAAACACCATGCTCATCGGCTTTGGCCTCTCGCTCATCCTGCAGAACGTGGCACTCCGGCTTTGGACCGCCAATGACCGGGCGATCACCACATCCTATTCCGGCATGGCGTTGACCGTCTTCGGCGTGCGCCTGCCCGTCGTGCGCCTGGCGAACTTGGTCATCGCCCTTGTCTGCCTCGTGGCCCTGCACCTATTCCTCCAGAGGACTTGTACAGGCAAGGCCATCCGGGCGACCGTGGAAGACTGGGCGGCGGCCACCCTGGCCGGCATCGATATTGACAAGGTGTACCTCGAATCCTTTGTCCTGGGCGCCATGCTGGCTGGGGTAGCTGGGGCACTGGTGGGCGTGGGCTACTCCATCGTGCCGACGATGGGCCTGGAGTGGACGTTGATCGCCCTCATCGTGATGGTCCTCGGTGGCCTGGGGAACATCATGGGCACCTTTGTCGGCGGCATCATCCTGGGCGTGACACAATCGGTCACGTCCTACTTTGCCGGCGGCGCATACCGTGAGGTAGTGGGGCTCCTCATCTTCCTGCTGGTTCTGGTCTTCCGGCCGCAGGGCTTGTTTGGCACAAAGCAGGGGTGAAAGTGAGCAAGAAAGCGGTCGCTCTGGTTGCCCTTTTGGTTACGCTCGGGTTGCTCGCGGCCTTCCCTCTGCTGGTCGCGGCCAAGAGCATCGTCAACCTCGGCTGCCTGGTGTTGCTGTACATCGCGCTGGCTTCCAGCTGGAACATCCTGGGAGGCTACACCGGGCAGACCAACCTGGGCCATGCCGCCTTCTTCGGTCTGGGCACGCTGGCCACTCGCCTGCTGTGGCTATCCGGCAGGCCCCTCTGGCTCAGCCTGCTCGGCGGCGGCAGCCTTGCCGTGGTCTTTGCACTGCTCATCGGCATCCCCGCATTCCGCCTCAGGGGTGCGTACTTTGCCATCGGGACGTTGGCGCTGGCGCAGATCCTCTACGTCACGGTCGGCAACGTCTTCCCAATGCTCTCGGCGCTGCCGTCGCAGGTCCTTGCCAACTATCAATTGCTGCCCCGCTACTACCTCTTCCTGGGCGTGGCCGCGCTCACCGTGACCGCAAGCTATCTTCTGGCGAATTCGAGGCTTGGGCTGGGCATGATGGCGGTACGCGAAGAGGAGGATGCGGCAGAATCGCTCGGAGTCAGCGCGCTCAAGCACAAGCTGGTGGCGCTTTCAGCCAGTGCCTTCCTGGCTGGGCTGGCCGGCGGTGCCTTTGCCTACTATCACGTGGGCTACTATCCCCAGCTCCCGTTCTCGCCAGTGTGGACCTTCGATGCCGTGATGATGGCCTATGTCGGCGGTACGGGCACCATCGTCGGCCCCATAGTCGGCGGTGCCTTCTATGTCATCGTGAAGGAGTACCTGGCACTCAAACTGGTAGAGTTGCACCTGATCGTCTTCGGCATTCTGTTTATCCTGGTCGTCCTGTTCCTGCCCGGCGGCTTTGTCGAGGCCTGGGCCCATCTGCGGAAAGCGCTGGCCCGCCGTGCAGCGCAGAGGCAAGCCAGCCTTGACAGCGGCGAGCGCCGAGCCGGCCCTTATCAGCCGGGGCCCTGACAGGCGAGACCGCGGAGCACCTCGCGCGCAGAACCTGTGCCAGCTATCCAGGCTGCGCCAGGCAACCACCCTCAATGGTGAGCGGCGAAAGGAGGTGGTAGGCCGGAGCATACCACGGGCTATGCTTGCGTTTCGGACGCGCGGTGTGGTTATGTGCAAGCACAAGGAGGCCTTGCCATGAGAGCCAGACCAGGACATGCGATCGCAGTCGTCCTCTTGATCACCGCACTGGCGATCAGTTGCACCCCAACGCCCGTACCTGTTCAGCCTACTCAAGCGCCGAAACCGGCGGCGACGGCCGTGCCACCTACGGCCGTGCCACCCACGGCCACTCCTGCGCAGGCCACCAAGGCGCCCGCAGCGCCTGCGCCTGCCGCCATCGAGATCGGCGCATCGGTGCCCCTCACCGGCAAATACGGCTCCCTCGGTCAGCAGGTCAAGCCGGGGTACGAAATCGCCGTCAACGACATCAACGCATCTGGTGGAGTGTACGTCAAGGACTACGGTACAAAGATCCCACTCCATCTGACCATCTACGACGACGAATCGGACCCCACCAAGGCTGTGAGCAAGATGGAGACGCTGTACTCCGATCGAAAGGTGGTGGCCTACCTGGGCGGCTGTGGCAGCGACATGCACGCCGCGACCGTGCCTATCGCCGAGAAAAACAAGGTGCCCTACCTCGGCGTCTCCTTTGCCCTGTACAAGATCCACCAGCAGGGATACAAGTACCTGTTCTCGCCCTTCGTCAAGTCGCCCGACCAGGGCAAAGACGTGTACGAGTACCTCAATGCGATGATCCCCGAGGGCCAACGGCCGACCAAGGTCGCCATCTTCCAGGAAAAGACCGACTGGGGCATTGAGCTCTGCGGGCTCTGGCGCACGAACGCGCCCAAGTACGGCTATCAGGTGGTGGTCTACGAGGAGTATGCGCCAGGGACCAAAGACTATTCGGATATCATCCTGAAAGCCAAGGCAGCGGGCGCAGAGAGCCTGCTCTGCATGCCCAGCCCGCCCGATGGGCTGGCAATGATCAAGCAGATGAGCGAGCTTGGTTGGGCTCCCAAGTTCACTCTGATGATCCGGGCGCCAGAAGGCATCACCTGGGGCCAATCGCTTGGGCCGGTGGGCGACTATGTGACCATCTTCCCCAGTTGGCACCACGGGGAAAAGTTCCCAGGTGTGGCTGAGCTCAACGCCAAGTACCAGGCGCAGTTCGGAAGGCCGGCAGACCTGTTGACCGGACCCGCGTACGCCTGCGTACAGATCCTGGCCGACGCGATCACACGCGCCGGTACGCTGGATCGCGACAAGATCAGAGATGCCCTTGCTGCGACCAACATGATGACGGTGGAGGGACCGGTGAGCTTCCGCTCCGATGGCACAGGCGTCGTGTTGGACCCGCTGATCCAGTGGCAGAAGGGCAACCTGGAGCTGGTGTGGCCGGCCGAGCACGCAACCGCCAAGTTTGCCTATCCGGCTCCTCCGTTTGACAAGCGCTAGAGTCTGTCGGAGATGCGCCTTGCCGCGGCGAGGGCGCTTTCCGACCAGGGGGGCGGGGAGAGCGGAGGTTCTGGCGGGCGGCTTTGCCGCCCGCCAGAACACAAAACCCAGGTTCCTGCCATCCCCGTGCCGGTGCGAAAGGAGACAGGGGCCCCCCCGAGTGTTGCCCGGCGGGCCACCGCGCCAACCTCGCCCCCGGCTGCAGTGGCGGCGAGAGGGCGGCCCCTCTCCCCGAGCCCGAACTTGGCCAAGCTGGCGCCTGCGGAGGCCGAGGGATGGGGAAACCACGTACTGTTCGAGTGGATGGAGAGGGTTGATGGCAGACAACCATACAGGCACCGTATACGGCGCCAAGCCATGGCTGGGCCCCTTGCCTATGCAGCGCGTGAAACGAGTCAACACGCCGACCACGATCATCACGGATGCCGTGCAGCGCATCGACATGCGCAACACGGCATACGGCCTGGCCGAGCGCGGTGAATACGGCCCAGTGGTGCAACGGGGCGTACAGGTGAGCCTCCCCGGCAAGTACCCCCTCTCAGCGGCGCAAAAGGACCTCGTCGACCACCTCTCCTTGGTCAAGCCCAGCCCGGTGGCGGCGCATGTGGCACCTATCCCCGAGGACCCACGGGTGCTCACCCAACACATCAAGGCCGCCGGCTATTTCCTCAAGGCCGATATCGTCGGCACGTGCCAAGTGCCCGGTTGGGCCTACTACAGCCACGACCGGATGGGAAACCCCATCGACACCCGGTACGCGAACGCCGTTGTGATCGTGATGCGCAAGGAATGGCACGCGGTGCGTGCTTCTGCCGGCTCGGACTGGATGGGTGACCCGATCAGTTTCCAGGCATATGCGCACCTCGCTCTCGTCGCTGAGACGATGGCCAACTATATCCGACGGCTGGGTTGGGCCGCGTCGCCCCAGTATGGACCCTCTTTTCTTGACAAGTACTCGGTGCTGATTCCTCCCTTGCTGATCTGGGCAGGCATTGGGGAAGTAAGCCGAGCGGGCATTGTCGTGAACCCCTACCTGGGGCTCGGCTTCAAGGCCGCGGCCATCCTCACCGACATGCCCCTGACCCCCGACCGGCCGATCGATTTCGGCCTGCAGCGCTTTTGCCAGAGCTGCAGGATCTGCGCCGAGAACTGCCCCAGCCATGCCATCCCGACCGGCGACAAGGTGATGTACAACGGCTACGAGACATGGAAGCTGGATACGAGGCGCTGCGCAAGCTACAACTTTACTAACAAGCGGGGTACGATGTGCAATCGGTGCGTCAAGAGTTGCCCCTGGACGCAGCCCCCCACGAGGCCTCACAACCTGGTGCGTGCCTTGGCCATGCATTCGCGCCTGGCCCAGACCATCGCCATCCGCAGCGCCCGCCTCCTCGGCCTGGGCCGGAGCCGGCCTGGCGAAAAGTGGTGGTTCGACATCGTGTACGAGGGCGAGGGACTCGTTGAGGCCGCCGAAGGCAAGCCTTCGGCGTGAAGAGGCCTGCCGCGCCCGGCGCCTGGATGTCAGCCCACGCTCCGCCCACGAAATGAACCGGCGCCGCCCCTTGCGGATCACTTGCCAAAGTGGCCGCGATTGCAGATAATCAACGGGCGTCCACCGCTTGTGATATTCGGCAACCGCGCCGGGAGGCACCCAGGCGTGACAGCCGGTGAGGTTGGGAAGCAGTGAAAGATCAGAGCGAATACAACGTGCGGGCCGTGGAGCGCGCCCTCCAGATCCTTTCCTCGTTCGACAACGAGCACCCGGAGCGGGGTGTGTCGGAGATTGCGCAGCTTCTCGGCCTGCACAAGGCTACGGCCCACCGGATGATGGTGACCCTGTCGAACTGTGGCTACCTGGAGCGTACTAGCGACGGCGAGCGCTACCGGCTGGGCTTGCACGTCGCCGATCTGGGCATGCGCGTGCTGCGCCGCCTCGACCTGCGGCGGGAAGCGCGGTCATACATGCGAGAACTTGTCGCCCGCTTCCAGGAGACGTGCGACCTCGGCGTCTTCGACCAGGGCGAGGTCTTTTGTGTCGAGGTCATCCAGAGCGGCCGCGCCTTGACCATCGCCTCCCAGGTTGGTCAGCGCCTGCCTGCTCACTGCACAGCCAGTGGCAAGGCGTTCCTGGCCTTCCTGCCGCCCGAAGAGCTCGACGTGCTGCTCATGCGCCCCCTCAAGCGCTACACCGAGCGGACGGTCTGCGACCCCGTGCTGTTGCGGGCACAACTGCAGGAAATCCGCCGGCTGGGCTACGGCTTTGACGATCAGGAGCACGAGCCCGGCGTCTGCGCCGTAGCTGCCCCAATCCGCGATCGCCACGGCAAGGTCGCCGCGGCGCTTGCCATGCTTGGCCCCGTCAGCCGCATCGAGACGGAGCGCTTCCCCGAGTTGGGCGAGGCGCTTGTGGCGGCAGCCGATGCCATCTCCCGACGCATGGGCTGGCAGGGATAGCGGCCACGCACGGGGTGGCGCAGGCAGAAGGCGCCGAAGAGAGTTCTGTCTACGGTGGCCGGGTGGCGCTCGGTGCTATCCTCTCCGTCTATTCGGCTGCCATCCCATGTGAGCCGAGATGTCGCCCGTAGCGGCGATGAGCGCAGCAGCGATCTGTGCTACCCGGTCCGCATCCATCCGATCCGCCGGGCCAGGGATGCTGATGACTGCAACGACCTTGCCCGTGTCGTCGCGGATGGGAGCGGCGACGGCGCGCACGCCAGCCTCGTATTCGCCGTTGTCAAGGCCATAGCCACGAGCACGGATCTGCGCCAGTTGCTCCCTGATGCGCTCTGGCGCTGTGATTGTGTTGCTCGTGTACGAGCGCAGTAGACCGCTGAGGGCCTGAGCCAACTCGTCGGGCGGGAGGAACGCCAGGAACACCTTGCCGCTGGCCGTGCAGTGTGCGGGCAGGCGCTGACCCGGCCGCGCGGCAATCTGCAGGGGTTGCCGGCTCTGTACCACCTCCAGGCAGAGCACCTCACCTCTGCTGAGGATGCTCAGGTCGCACGTCTCACCGAACTGCTCCTGGAGCGCCTGCATGTGCGGGATCGCTTCGCGCCGGTAATCCAGGCGTCGCATCACCGCCAAGCCCATCTCGGCCAGGCGCAACCCCAGGCGATACCTCTCGCCATCCGAGGCCCGTTCCAAGAACCCGCTATTGAGCAGCGTCATCATGATGCGGTGCACCGTCGCCTTGTGCAGGCCCACAGCCTGGGCGACCTCGGAGACTCCTCTCTCGACGTTATCATCGTCGAAACATGACAGGATTTGTATGGCTCGGTCGAGAGCGCGCACGTTGTAGGTTGGCGGATCCTTCACTTGAGACCACCTGCTGAAGAATGGGCGTCAGCTCATCAGGTGCAGGTCGAGGCAAGGCAGCGGTCCTCTGGCCCTGCCGCCTCACTGCACGCCTTGCCTGGCAGCACCGCGTATCTCACTTGGCAGTCACACTCGCAGCCGCTTCCTTGGCCTCTCTCTTCCTCTGGTACATATCGAATCCGACAGCCACCAGAAGCACAGTGCCCTTGACCACATTCTGGTAAAAGTCGGCGAGGCCTGCGAGCTGCATAGCGTTGTTGAGAACGCCGATGATCAGTACCCCCGTGATGAGCCCAAAGATCGTCCCCTCGCCGCCAGTAAAGCTGACCCCACCCAGGAGGGCGGCAGTCAAGCAGTCAAACTCTATGCCCTGGCCTGTGAACACCTGCCCAGAAAAGACCCGCGAGAGCAGTAGCACGGAGGTGATGCCCGACGCGAATCCACAGATGGCGAAGGTGACCCCCCGCATTTTGTCGATGTCCAGGCCGGCCAGGCGGGCGGCTTCGGCGTTGCCGCCCATGGCAAACACGTACCGGCCGAAGTAGGTCCGCATGAGTACAAAGTCAGCGATGATGGCGATCACGATCATGATGGCGACGGGGATCGGCACCGGACCGAGGTATCCTTGCCCGAGAACCTTGAAGGACTCGGGCAGCCCGATGATGTTCTTGCCATCGGCCGCGATGTAGCCCAGACCCTTGTAGATCGTCGACGTGCCAAGCGTGATGATCAGCGGATGGACCCCGAGCTTCACGCTCAGCACGCCGTTCAGCGTGCCCAGCAGAGTTCCCATGGCAAGGCAGCAGAGGATGGCCAGAGCGGGGTTGACGTGATACCGCACCATGAGAATGGCCATTACGATATTGGTGAGTACGATCTGAGAGCCGATGGATAGGTCAATGGCGCCGGAAACCATCACGAACATGATTCCGACTGCGCTGATTGTCGCAAAGGATATCTGACGCACCATCAACGTCAGGTTGCTGACCGTCATGAAATTCGGGGAGACGAAGGTGAACAGCACGATCAATCCGATCAGGACAGTCTGCGGCGCGTATTTCCTCAGTAGGGTGCCGGCGTTCGTGGACAGGGCCGTCAAAAACGATGGGCTTGTCGCCATCAGCCACCTCCGTTCAGTGTGTTCCCGAAGCAAGGTCCAGAATGTAGTCCTGGCTGAACTGCTCTCGGCCGACCTGGCCGGCGAGTTCCCCCTCGCAGAGCACGACGATCCTGTCCGACATTCCCAGCAGCTCCTGCATATCCGAGGAAATCATGATGATCGCGATACCGTTGTCGGCGAGTTCGCACATCAGCCGGTAGAACTCCTGCTTGGCGCCCACATCGATGCCTTTGGTGGGCTCATCGAAGATCAGAATGTCTGATTCCGCGGCGAGCGACTTGGCCAGCACCACCTTCTGCTGGTTGCCACCGCTCAGGTTCTTGACGCGCTGTTCGAGCGTGGGCGTGCGGATATTCAGGCGCTCTCTATACTTTTCGGCGATCTCGCCTTCTGTCCTGGTATCGACCAGCCCGCGCCGGGAAATCCTTCGCACAATGGGGAAAGAGATGTTCCACTTGACGCCCATTTCGAGGAAGAGGCCGTGTTCCTTTCTGTCTTCTGGCAACAGGCCGATGCCCTGCCGGATTGCGTCGGCAGGCGACTTGATCTTCACGGGTTTGCCGTGCACCCGAATCTCGCCACCCTCCGCGGCCGCTGCGCCATAGATGACCTGGGCAAGTTCCGTGCGGCCAGCGCCCACCAGCCCGGAGAGCCCGAGGATCTCGCCTTTCCTCACCGAGAAGGAGATGTCTCTGACACCATTGCCGGAGAGGTGTCTGACCTCAAGCGCAACTTCCGAGGGCGCAGTCGCCCGGCGCGGGTAGCTTTCCGTGAGGTCCCGCCCCACCATGAGCCTGATGAGCTCCTTGCGGTTGGTTTCTGCAGTGACCCGGGTGGCAATGTAGCGGCCGTCGCGCATCACGCTCACCCGGTCCGAGATCCGGAAAACCTCCTCGAGCCGGTGCGATATGTAGATGACCGTTACCCCTCTCTGCTTCAGCCGTTTGATGATCTCAAACATGTGCTCCACTTCCGCCACCGAGAGAGGAGCACTTGGCTCATCCATGATCAGAATGCGCACATTCTTCGAGACCGCCTTGGCAATCTCCACCAGACGTTGCTGGGCTGGTGACAACTCTCGCACAGGCTTGTCGGGGTCCATCACAATGTTGAACTGCCCCAGGATCTCCTTCGCCCTCTCCCTGACCGTTTGGAAATCCACCAGCCACCGGCCCCCAACTCGGCTTCCGAGGAAGATGTTCTCTGCCACCGACATGGGGGGCACCAGGTTGAATTCCTGGTAGATGACCTCGATGCCCAGGCTTCGGGAGAGGTGCGGGTCCATCTCCGCATACTGCCGTCCGTCGAGGCCAATGGTTCCGCCGTCTGGCTTGATGGCCCCGGCAATCACCTTGATCAGCGTCGACTTGCCGGCGCCGTTCTCGCCCAGGAGGGCGTGGACCTCGCCCTCCGCAAAGTCCATCGACACGTGGTCCAGCGCCAAGACGCCGGGGTACTTCTTGACGAGGTCCCTTAGCGACAGGACAACTCGGGAATCCGCCATCGGTCCCACCTCAGAGACTGTGGGTGGGGGGCTGCTTCTGCCCCCCACC
>Ga0207433_10015289_pt1 | contig 10968 bp, 6 predicted proteins | sample YelNatPaOPGAMG01_FD_187559 | JGI IMG/M metagenome (GOLD analysis project Ga0207433, IMG submission 187559) | Hot spring thermophilic microbial communities from Obsidian Pool, Yellowstone National Park, USA - OP-RAMG-01 (SPAdes) (version 3) | ecosystem: Environmental > Aquatic > Thermal springs >...
ATACGACTGAGACTAAACAAACTTCTATTCAAGTACCTTGGGCCTGATGTGCGCGCTATACTGAGGGTTTTTAAAGCGCCTATTAACCGCTAGCGAATTGCGAGGCTTGACAAATAGGCTTAAAGTTTGCTCAGACATCTATTGGCCAAAAGTGAAAAGTTGGCGAGAGTGGAATTGCAACGCATAGATTATTGACTGCTCGCCTTTTCAAGTGTGTTCAGGATTCTTTCCGTTATGGCAAGCTTTATGTTCAAGTTCGCCTCCCACCGCTTCGCGATTTCTTTCAGTGAGCTGCTCATCTTCGGGAATGAGAGGATTAGTGTAGAAAAGAATAGATCGACAGTGGTAATGTAGAGGTCGCAACATATCTTCAAGAGCTCTTCGTTGTGGAACTCAACCGAGATCTCTTCCGGTCTCTCTAACGCCAGTTTGAAGAACTCTGTTGAAAAATGCGTAGGTTATTAGCGATAGGCGTAATTATGGCCCTGTGCGTGTGGTGGTTCATAGGCTGGATAGGCGGGTCGATCATGACAATTTCGAAATAATAAAATTAGAGCCCCCTACATCCCGTCGTTTGATGAGAATTTTTTGTTGTCTGTTCTCTGGAGTTTTAGAAACTAGTACGTAGGTTTAAAGTTTTACCTTGCCTTGCGGATTCGACAGACTTCTCAAGAATTTCTGTGACATGTCGTCCCCACTCAACATTGGGCAAAGGTTCTTCGTCAGCAAGAATGCATTCCACCAGATGGTCTATTGAGGCATAATAATACCAGAAACTTGCAGCCCAGTTTCCGAAGGCTTTAATCTGTACTATTGGTTTAAACCAACCAGGATTGTCATAGGCCCAATATGTTTTATCATTGCTAGCGAGCTGGACCCCCATATCTCGTGAAACTATTATGGTTCCTTCAGAACCATGAAACCGGCAATATCCCTCGAAGAACATATCAGACGGTAGGAATCGAGTCACATAATTAGATTCTACACATCCAAGCACTCCTCTTCCAAAATCTAATAACGTGATAGTATTATCCTCTGCTGTAATCTTGACTTTACTTCCATTTATTTCTCTTTCAGGAATGGAAAAAGTTGCCATACTAGTTACCCGTCTTACAGGACCTAAGATAAAAGTCATATTTGAAACGGGGTAAACTGCCATATTGAATATTGGTCCCCCTCCGTGCTCTTTCATGTAATACCATGCAGCACCCGGATCCCAAATAGAACCAATGCCATGCACATAACAAACTTTTCCTATAGCCCCATCCTCTATGAGTTTTTTGGCCCTTTGGTTCCATGGGCTTAGATGAGGACTCGGTTCAACAACTGCCTTGACCCTTGCTTTTCTTACTGATCTGACCACCTCATCGGCATCCTTAAGGCTTGTGGCCATTGACTTCTGGATAAGCATGTGTTTGCCGGCCCTTGCAGCCTCTGCTGCGATTTTTGCATGGGAGTCTATGCTAGTAATAATTATCACGGCATCAATTTTGGCTTTCTCCAGCATCTCATTATAATCTAGGTAAAAAGCCTCTGCATTACCCTCTTTCATAAGAGCTTTAGCGCGCTCTTCTACGACATCACAGGTAGCTATAAGTTGTGTATTCGGATTCCTTTTGATGGATTCAAGGTAAATTCTTGAGACATTCCCACAACCTATTAACCCGAACCTAATTCTCTTCTCAGACATTATCTACTCGCTTGCGACACAAAAATATTTGCCAATTATTTAAACCTAATCAGCAAACTGAAGTAGAAAATGAACTAAGTGTTGTTTCATAAAACGACGTTCAAGATACGGTGAGAAAACTGTTAAACAGAATCAGAGGATCGTGGGACGTTAAAGTTAGGAAAGCGTTAAAAAGATTCACATGAAGTACAATGGACCAAATTGCGCGCGCGTATAAATAAGAAATAGGGACTTCGTAAAAACCGACTTCGTTCAATGTGGCCAATAGTGCTCGCTAAAACATTAATAATCTTAGTATGCGTTCGACCGTATAGAAAGGCATGATACCCAAGGCGACAGAGAACACGATAAGCTCGCTCCTCAGGGATGAGCTGCAGAGGCTCGGGGTCAAGGTTGAGTTGCTGCCGAGGATAACAACTCCAGTGGGTTCGAGGGAACCGGATTTGCTCTGTCTCAATGCCGGCTCCTATCCGGTTGAGGCGAAGTTCAGCGAGCGCGACCTAATAAATGCTGTCGCCAAGGTTCAGAACGACTACTTGAAGCATTACAGAATCTTGGGAATCAAGGGTGGCTTCGCCGTTCTGTACCCTGAGCAACTCACAGAGCCAATGCCCACGGAGACCGTTAAGGCTCTGGCTGCGAGATCTAAGTTGAAATTGGTGGCGATGTTCCCGCCAGAAGACGCGCGTCCCTTCAAAGTCTACGAGGGCAATTTGCGAGACATAGCGAAGACGTTAGCAGAACACATCCTTGCACCACCTGAACATGTTGAGCCGAGCATTGATTATATAATGAAGATGCTCAGGGAGTCCGTTGCTTATATCGCCAATGGACTTCGAAACCTGAAGAGCGGTGACCTGGAAGAGTTCTTCGGAGGCAAGGATGTCTTCAAGAACATACTGCAGTACGAGGAGGAAAGAGAGTACCCTGTTGAGGAATTGAAGTCCGCGGCAGCTTACCTTTTGTTGAACCAGTTGTTGTTCTACCATGTACTCTCCAGAAGGCGGGGCGGCGAGTTCGAGGAAATAGATCCCGACGGCATAAAAAAGCCCAAGGACCTTAACAACTACTTCAAGAGGGTGCTCAACGTCGACTATAGGACCGTTTTTTCCTACGACATAGCATCGCTCATTCCTCCCGAGTTCGTTGACCAAGTAAGGACAATGGTCAACGTCATCGAGGGGCTCAGCCCTGAAAAGGTCGGAGGGGACTTGCTGGGCACGATTTTTCATGACCTCATACCATTTGAGACGAGGAAGGGTATAGCGGCCTTCTACACTAACGTCCTCGCTGCGGAACTGCTCGCATCTCTGTCGATAGACTCGCCAGATGCAAAGGTGGCAGATTTCGCCGTTGGAAGCGGAGGGCTTCTCGTGGCAGCCTACAGAAGGAAGAGGAGCCTGCTCGACAGGCCGTTCACCCCAGAAGACCACCGTAGGTTCGTGGAGGAGGAGCTGTTAGGTGTCGATGTAATGCCCTTTGCGGCAAACGTTGCGGCGTGCCACTTAGCCCTACAGTCGCCCGAATACTTTACGAACAGGGTTCAGGTTGCGGTTTACGATTCCACGGTCTTGAAACCCGGAGACAAGATACCCACCGTTGCGGCTGCCGCCCCCTCGTACCTCACCTACTTCATGTTCCCAGAGAAAAGGGATAAAGGCGTGGTGCGCCTCGGCGATGAAGCACCCAAAGAGATCGACCTCGGTAGGTACGATGTCGTTATCATGAACCCGCCCTTCACCAGACAGGAGAGAATACCCGAGGAGTACAAACAGGTCCTCTACAACAGATTTGCTGACGAATACAGGGACTGCCTTCACGGCCAACTCGGCTACTATGGGTATTTCATATTGTTGGCTGATAGGTTCCTCGATGATGGAGGGAGGATGGCCCTAGTTCTGCCAGCAACCGTACTCAGGATAACATCTTGCGATGGTATAAGGGAGTTTCTTACCGAGCGTTATGACATTGAGTTCATCATCACGACTTGGCACCGTGCTGCGTTCTCAGAAGCAGCTCAATTCAGGGAAATACTGTTAGTGGCTAGAAAGCGTCCTCCTGATAAGGCTGTGAGAAAGGGTGGGAGGCTCTGCACGGTTGTAACGTTGAAAATCATTCCAAGAAGTCATGAGGAAGCTTACAAACTAGCTGACCAGATCCGACGGTTTGCGTTAGAACCGTCGACGGAAATACTAGAAAATGAGTCGATGGTTGTTTACCATGTTCCCCAAGAGAGCCTCAGAGAGAAAGCCCATAATCTGTTTCCGCTTATAGCCTTCGAGAACAGATGGCTTACAGACTATTGGGATAGGGTCGTTCAGAAGGCAGGGGACAAACTAGTTCCGTTTCAGCATTTGCTGCATCAGTCAAACGCGAAGGCTATGGAAGGAATAGAGTCAAGGAGGGGTGGAAAGGTCCAGAATTTGACCATTTCTCGAAGAGAAAGAGCAATCAAAACGAGCGACGTGTGGACCGTGAGCGAGGTCAAAGGAAGGACTATACTAGCTGAAAACAGGTTCACACAACGGAAGCTTAGCATACCACTTCGGGCACTCAAACCCGCACTAAGGCGCGTTTCTCTTGTTAACGCTATCGACATCACTAGGGAATTAGATTACGTGGCCGTGGCTGACTTTCCAGATGCACGGGAGTTTCTTGCCGCTGGCATGGAGAAAATGAAAATACACTCAGGCTTTTGGAACAGCTGGAGAACTTATGTTGAGGACAGGACGAGCCGTCTGGCACTGGTGAGACGCACGGATGTTTCTGCCTCCGGAACCTGTCTCCTCGCATTCTATTCGAGTGTTCCGTTTGCCCCTCCAGGAGTTGCCTGGTCGGTGGACGTAAAAGACGATGAGGCTAAACTGCTCTGCCTGTGGTTCAACAGCACCATCAACCTACTTCAAACTTTACTAACTAGAAAGGAGACGAGAGGTGCTTTCTTGCAACTCGATGAATATGCACTAGAGGAAGCATTGGTTCCAGACTTTGAAAACATTGAAAGGGGCACAATAGGCAAATTGTTGGATGTCTTTGATGGGATCAAGGACGTAAGGTTCCCTTCAATTCTAGAACAACTAGAACAAGAATTCAGCGTAAGGGAAAAAATCGACAAAGCAATCCTGATGGCTCTTGGCTTTGATGAACATAACATCTCGCTTACATTGCCCAAGTTGTACATTGCCTTGGCCGAAGAGATCAAACTGCTAAAACAACTCATGGCAGGGAGATTTGTAGAAGAAGATTAAAAATCGAATCCGTATCATCGAAAATGAGGTCACTTATTTCCTAGGTATATGTACCATTAAAGATAGAAATGTTCACTTCCTCAACCTCCCACTATAGCTTTAACCTCCTCGACGCTCTTAAACTCTTTAGCTACGTGGACTTCAAAAGCCACTTCGGGATGCTCTTCGTGCAGCTTCAGGACGTGCTTAAGCAATTCCTTGGCGCCCTGGCTCGTAACATCACCTCCGAAGTAGTATATCACTTTGCCGTTGTGCAAGCTCGCATGCGCAAAATAGCCTTTGGCTTGTCTCTTGTCGTCTTCGACATCAACTTCATCTCCGCGCTTACACTCCACGATCACCTCCCTCCCGATCAGGTCTTCCATGAGCAAATCCGGAGGCTTCTGGGCCTCCACGAGAGGCTTTTTAACGCACAAGAGCTGGTAGCTTATTTCCCTGAAGAATCCCATCGCCTCTAGGACGAGCGTGACATGCTCCGGATCCTCGAGCAGCTTCCGGAGTATTTCCCTTTGCAGAAGTTCCTCAACAACTTTGTCGAACGGTATGCTCAAGTGGGTCTTACCGTCAGGAATCCCCCAAGTCCTTAGGTCTATTTTAATACGCTTGCCGTCCCCAATTATCTTCTTAGCCACTTTTTCCCGTAGGTCCTTTGGCAAACCCAGGGCAAGTGCCCACCCTGTGGTCAGGAGCGAGAGGCGCTTACCGTTACCGTCCGCGTACTCGACCAGCAACAAACCCCTCAAGGTAAACTCTCTATCTTCGTAGTAGTAATTGAGTTCGGGAATGTAATTGAGGAAGCTAACGCTGCAAAATCGACCACCGCGTAAGATCTTCAGCTCAGGGCGTAGCTTTCTACCGGTCTCGTCCAACCCTATCTCGAACCTGAGCACCTCGTCGCCCGGCAGCACCATCCACAGCATTGGGCCGCTGGAGCCAAGCGTGAAGTAGGCGTCTTTTACCAAAATCGTCTTACAGCCCTCAAGACCTTCGACCTCCAAGCGGAGCTCGTCTTTCAGATTCAGCCTGAGCGTCACCCTTCCGCTGCAGTCCTTGCCGACGAAACCACCTGCCCTCACCACCCAAGTTCCGACTACTTGCCTCACGTCGTGCCCCCTGAGGTCGAAGGTCATGCTTTGGCTCCACAGGTGGCCCAGCTGGCCCTTTTCATCGGTGTAGACTAGCCCGAGGACTGCCCTGGTGCGTTTTTCAGAGCCCTCCTCGCTTCCACCGTCCATCTCACCGGACATTGCTTGTAGAGCAATAGAATGAAAGCCGAATTAATAATTTCGTCTTATTGAGACAGGAGTATGATTTACTTAATAATCGACACAGATATCAACGATCAGAACTGCCACGAAATATAGATAAGCGTTGGAAAAGCATGAAGACCGTCTCGTGGTGGCAGGAGGTGGTGGAGGATGGTGCCGTCGTCACAAATGCCTGTAGGGACTATTTGCGCGTTATGAAGATGGAAGAAGGACTGTTGTTTTAACTCTTTTTATATTTCCGGATGATGTATACCATAAGAAAAAAACCAATTACAGGAGCCAATATTTGTGCGTAAGGAGTCACCATGTTACTTATGAGGCTCATAAGAAATCCGAGTCCAACTATCCTGACCCATGGATCTTCTAAAATCCGCTCCCGTTCTCTCGCTTCAGGGCCTCGCAAGGATATGATTCATGAGGTCCCTCCTCTCGCGTTTCCCCTATGTATCTTTTCTCAGGCTAGCGCGCGCTCAAGTAAGATGCAGCTCAATCCTGGCAGAGTTACGTGAAAACTACCATTTTCGCTAACCAGCATTTTGGATTCTAAACCGTCTGAAGAAGAAATAGTTTCCAGAACTTTATCACCTAGGCGTTCATCTATAATACATAGTTCCTGAGCTTCAGTAGTCCAATTTGCAAGAACTACTCCTATCCTCCCATCAGGTGCTTGCCACGCAGCATGGAATACAGCGGGAATTTGGTGGTCATTACCTCCCTCTTGCCAGCGGATAATCTTTATGTTCTCGACCTTTGCTGGACGCAACATACGACCATATACCAGAAAATCCTTTCCTTTGCTACGTCGCAGATCTGTCGTTACTTTAATCATCTGCAAAGCATCATCATTATTCCCAACTTGTGGATACCATGGTGCCCACCAAGGATCTTTGTTTAGCAATTGGCCATCACCTTTCAACTTCGCCCCAGGGATTACGCCTATAACTAAATTGTAGGCATTCCGGATAGGTAAGTGGTAAGGTTCTGGGGCATGACCGTGTTCTTCCCACATCAAGATGAACTCATGATATAAGAAATGATATAGGGGCAGGAATTGCCATCTTCTGCCATGGATGATATGTCCTGGAACGACGAATGGCGTATCAACAATCTGAAAGTAAGGTAGAAAGCACTCGCAAGCAGTACATTCTACACTAAACGCTATATGTCGTTGAGGTTGCTCTGCTGCTAATTTGCGAAAAGTGTTTAGTAAATTAAACATTTCTTCAGTCATCCACTTACCGGGAGAAGGCGGATGCGCGTGATTGGTAGCATAACAAGGGAAAGTACAGCACCCTACATTTTGGTCCAAGAATTGAATCCAATCAAAGCCCATATCTATGAGTTTGCGTACATGATCTTCTGCGATCTTATGGGTTAGAGATGTACCTAAGCAACAATAGTAGCTGACCCTCCAACTCTCATCCCATGTCGAAATCCATGCCTCACCAGTATGAGTGCGGCAAACACTATATTCCCCATTATTTTCTTTAAAGTAGTTTTCGCCATAATATCCGCTCCAATGGTGGCCAATGACCCAGCGGGTACCATTAGATTCCTCACCGACATGCCATCCCCGTTCTCTTGCTAATTTAATAAAATCACGTAGTGATTCTTCACCTCCAGCTGGTGGGAAACTTTCTGGATAGATCCAAGGACCTGGTCGCTCCCAAGACAGAATTATTGGCGCCAGAGGAACCTCTAATTTATCAGCAACTCTTTCTAAGAGCGGGATGATCTTCTGGTAAGGAAGAAACTCCTCTTTTGGTTCAGATGGGCCGGCATCCAGTTCTCCTTGAACGCGCACTACAATATGTGGCGGGGAATCCAGCAGCCAAGCAGGTACGTCCTTTCGAGCGTATAGTGGTATTGCCCAACTCTGCTGCTGACTCCAATCTCGATACAAACCAGCAGCATCATACCAATCACCGGTAAAACTTCTCAGCACTACCTTGTATTCCAGCTCACGTTGACCATTCCTCGGCCAGTCACCCACATGAGCTATTCCCAAACGTATTCCTTGCTTGTGATGCACTGGCTTTATTATTTTCACTTTTCCTGATGGATCCTGACAACTGATATAGACACCGATTCGGTCATTGAAAAAAGCGAGAAATTGGGCAAAAGTAAGCCCTGGGTAATGATTCTCAATATTTGTTCTGGCTTCTGGCCGGAACTGCCACGCATAAGGAGAATCAGGCTCCAAGTCAGACGGTTGAGGATTTTCTAAGAGCGTCGTCCACTCACATGGCTGTAGCAATTTTTCAGAGCCTGGAGTACCTTTCATTCTGTAAGGCACAACGATGAAGGGAAACTGAATATCAGTAATCAGAAGTCCAGTTTTGTTAGTAAGGGAAAGAGACCAATAGCTGAAGTCATCATTACTTGATGTGTACACTTTTACAGTTACATCAATATCTAGACTATTAAGATTTCGGAATTTGGCCACCAATTCCTGAGTCGCCTCTCGTGGATGAGATTCGCACTCCACATCAATTTTTTCTGCTTGCTGAGATATGATTTGATGAAAATGTAGATCTGCATCTAAGTATTGGATAACGAATACTGGGTCCTCGTCTTCTACTATTACAAGCTCCTGATCTGGTACCGCTTTTGCCCGGAAGGAAATGAGCTTACCTGTCAGTTGATCAAACTTTAATCTATCCTTTGCTGTTTCCAATAAAAAGCTTTTAGAATTTTGTTGAGCAGACATATAAAATTTCTTAGCGCGCACGATATTTAAATCTTTCACTGGTTTGCATCCATGTGCTCTATCGTGAACACCCCCTGCATGGAGATGACCGATGGGACGGTTGCAGATGCTCCGATAGGAAGGAGAGCTGGATCAGGCAGTGGAGCTTCAGGGCGGCCCTTTTCGCGCGCGCTCTCGACGTTTCTGCTCAGGCTCCCTATCTTATGTAGGTCGAGGTTAAGAAGCCAGTTGCATCGCCCGACCACCTGCCATCTCCTTCGAACATCTTGTTCAGCTCTTGGTTGAGCTGCCTGAACCACGTAATGGCTATTCTCTTCATGGCCCTCCAGAGTGTATAGTATGGCTCGGGATCTCCTCGTAACCATACTTTTGGAACTCCTGCCAATGATCCCTCAGCTCTGCTACCGTGCCTCTGTATATTAAGTTATGCCAAGCCTTTATCAATAGGCAAGCGCCTTAAGCTCGGAGCTGATCTGCTTGGTGCCAACTGGCTTCACCTCGATGGCTGGCAGAACGCTTCTGATCAGAGGGACCGCCACTATCAGGAACTCAGACATTAGAGCATCTTCCATCCAATTATGTCACCGAGAAAGACTAAGAGAATGAGCAGATATAGATTTGAAACAGAGCCTTGAATATGAAAGAAGTTAAATAATCGGTACATAGTGGTTAAGTATTTTCTTTCGAAATTTTTTATTACAACAGATTTTTAGTTATCGCTTCTAGATAGTCAAACTCTTTGGATGTAAATGAGATCCATAGACTTTCCGATCAGCGAATCCTTTTCGTCGTAGAGGTAGTATTCTACGCTATACAACTCAGTCTTTGGAACATCCGGCCTTATCTTGGTTACTTCAACTACGGAGTCCTCTGGAATATGGAGGCTTTCTATATTCTCCTCCGCCACGATCTCCCCTTTCATATCCTTAGTTATAATTTTCAATTTACCTTCCCTGATGTCTTTACCATCATTCACCACGGTTATCCTCAGCGCATCCTCGGGCCCCAAGGCGAAGTCGCCGTGCATGCCCATTACGTATCTCTCCTGAAACAGTGACTTAACAACGGTGTACGGTAGCTTGGCTCTCCTGTAGAAATCCACGATACCCCAGTAGGAGGTCCACACATCGCTCCATAAAGCTACGAATAGGCCGTCCACCTTAGGCTTAATCTCCCTACAGAACTCTATGACCTCCTTGTTCAGTATGGCAGAATATGCCTGCGAGAGCCTCCACTCACTCATGTCGAGCTTTCTACCGTAGATGCTCTTCTCAAGCTTGGGCTGCTCATTACCCAGCGGGTTATCGACCCACACATGGTACCATGGTTCATCCTTGTACAGCTCCCAATCCGGCATTGAGTTAGCGCCGAACTCCGTCTCAATCAGAGGATGGCGGAGATCACCCAGATACTTAATGACCATCTCGAGCGGAATGTGCTTTCTTGTGCCCCAGATCGTAAGACCCGCATACTCTTTGGGCTCATCACCACGAACATTTATCACCTCAAGCTGGCCCGGGCCGTGCAGATCCCAGTAGACGTGTGGTGAGAGATACAAGTCCAGATCCTTCAGTGATGTGCGACGTGCTTCCTCGATTGGGAGACCTTTTTGGACACGCTCATTTATCATTTCGAATAAGTCGTTAGTCCAGTATCCACATGGACACACCAGTCGTGTAGGATCGTTTTCTGAAACCATACTCTCAGCTAACTTGTAGTACTCATATCTTCGCTTCGCAATAAGTTTTTCTCCCCATAGGACTTCATCTCCCATTTCGTAGGCGATGATGCTAGGGTGATTTCTCAGCGCTCTCACCATCATCGGGATATCTCGTCTTGCAAGGGTTTCAAGCTCGGGATGAACCCCCCATTCTGAGCAATATCCCGCCCAGATTAGTAGGAGCCCCATCTGATCAGCGTAGTCGGCGATACGTCCATAGTGGACGCGGGTGTCACTCGGCATCCGCGCAGCATTCATATTTGCATATTTATGCAGTAGAATATCCTTTACGATCCAATAGTCGTCAGGACAGACTGCAGGACTAGTCGGAT
>Ga0207433_10015301_pt1 | contig 10962 bp, 11 predicted proteins | sample YelNatPaOPGAMG01_FD_187559 | JGI IMG/M metagenome (GOLD analysis project Ga0207433, IMG submission 187559) | Hot spring thermophilic microbial communities from Obsidian Pool, Yellowstone National Park, USA - OP-RAMG-01 (SPAdes) (version 3) | ecosystem: Environmental > Aquatic > Thermal springs...
TTCTCTCCAAAGCTGCGGGACTAGGACTCGAACCTAGATACCATGCTCCAGAGGCATGTGTCCTACCATTAGACGATCCCGCAACTTTGGAGACAAATTTCTTAAAAGCGTTGCCCCCTTTCCAGCTTTTTATCTTCTTTTCAAAAAAACGAGCCCGAGCCATTGTTGGGAAAACTTCCCAACGTACCAGCGTCCATGGCCGATTTTCCTTCGTGGACGCAACGCCCCCTTTGTTGTGGCGAACAAGTCTTTCTTCCAGAGTCAGACTCGTTATGCCAACAATAATATCCACTCCTCTTATTTTTTAGAATATAGAGGTAAGCCATTTGGCGGGGCAAGTTAGACCTGCCTGCCGGCAGGCGATCCCGCAATGCGTTCTACTATCAACCAACTCGACCAGGGATGATCACGCAAAACAAAGACAGCATAGCCGAAAAATCTCTCTCTTTCAAGCCATCGTTTGAAAATCAGCAACCAAAAAATTCTCAAACGTTTCCAGCGGCTTTTGGAAGAGCAGATCGGTTTTTTCGATGCGAGCATAGGCGTGTTCCGTGGCGATGCTTTTTAAAAAACCATCCAACCGCTCCATCGTTCCCTGCGCGACGCATTCTACCGATCCATCCGGCACGTTTCGCACCCAACCCACCAGATGATAACGTTCTGCTGTTATGCGGACAAAATCCCGAAACCCAATCCCCTGCACCCGCCCTTTCCAGGAAATACGCGCCTCGACAACGCCGTCAACATCTTCCAATCCAAGCGCGTGGTCCAAGTAAAAATCGCCCACGCGTGTGCGCGTTAATGCCTCGGCATATCCGCCCACCCCCAGCAATTCCCCCAGGTCGCGTGCAAAACTGCGCACATAAAACCCGGATGACACCACCAGTGTTATGTCGACAAGAGTTGTGCCATCGCTTTTTGTCCGGATGTTATGTATAAAAAATGAATAGAGCGTAGTCTCTTTGGCTTCCAATACAACGGTATTTCCGCGGCGTGCGTGCGCATAGGCAGGAACGCCGCCAACTTTCACTGCCGAAAAACGCGGCGGCATCTGTTCTGTCCGTTCCTGTAATTGTTCGCAGGCTTGCTGGATAGCGGCGCGGGACGGAGGTGCAACACAAACGCGTTGTTCGATTTCGCCGGTCGCATCGTCCGTGGACGATGATGCCCCGAGCACTATCGATGCTTCATATTCTTTCGTTGTCTTTTTTAATATTGTCAAAAGTTGTTTGGTATATTCCCGCCCCACTCCCACCACCAATACACCGCTGGCGAACGGATCCAATGTTCCACCGTGTCCGATTTTGGAAACCTCAAAACGTTTCTTGATGCGGTTCAAAAAGCCCGCGGAGCTAACCCCGACAGACTTGTTAAAAACATAGAGGCCGTCAATTAATTGCCGGCGCATAACAAGTGTGGGACGTTATGCCTGGCTTTCGCGGAGATATTTTCCTGCCGCAAAAAAACTCGAGACAAGACCCAAAACAACGCCAAAGAGAAGCTCATACAGGAACAAGAGCGGACTATGCGAGACGAAATAGTGCCACATGTCCATTTCCGGAACCAGCGTCGTACCATAGGGAGAAATAAAATAAATAACTGGCGCCATCAAAACCATACTCACGATTGCCGATACGATGCCATACACTGCTCCCTCAACCAAGAATTGTCCGCGGACAAAGAAGTTCGAGCCGCCCACCAGGCGCATAATTGTGATGCTCTCACGGTTAGAGTAAATTGCCAAGCGAATCGTGTTAAATGTAATCAGCATGGCTATAAGCGCCATGAGGATCGTCAATCCGATGCCGCCGCGCTGCGCAATAGTCAAAATGCGATTGAGTCGATCGATAATACCGGCATTTTGTGCATATGAAATTTTTTCCACAAAGGGCTGAATGGAGCTGTTATTGTTCAAATAATCGGCAATGATCTGATACTGATTAGGATTGGTGGCGCGGATGTTGAGCGACGCAAGCAAGGGATTACTCCCCAGCTGATCAATAGCCTGTGAAATAGTTGGATCGTTTTGATGCTTTTCTTCAAACGTTGCCAGCGCCTGGTCTTTTGATATGTAGTCAACCGACGCCACCTCAGGCAATGATTTTAATTGCGACTGCACGTTTAAAATATCATCCTCGGCAGTATTGGCTTTAAAGTAGACACTGATATTAATTTTGTTTTCAATGCTCGAGATAATCGTGCCCGTCATCACGTTAAACATCACTAGCCCCAAAAAAACGCTCAACGCCAAAACCATCACCGCAATTGTGGCAGTCGAAAGCCATGCATTGCGCGTAAAGTTCTGCCAGCCGTATTTAGTAATGCGAACGATGGTCGTAATCATATGCGGATATTAAAAAAGAATATATTTCCCCTGCTCTTCGTCGCGCACGATTTGTCCATTTTCCATGGAAATCACGCGGCGGTTAATATGGTTGATAATGTCCTTATTGTGAGTGGCTAAAATAATAGTCGTCCCCAACTCGTTGATTTTAAGCAGAAGATTAATAATTTCTGCGGTGTTAATCGGGTCAAGATTTCCCGTCGGCTCATCGGCAATAATAACGTCGGGATTGTTGATCATCGCCCGTGCAATAGCCACCCGCTGTTTTTCTCCACCCGACATTTCCCGGGGAAAATTCTGCGCTTTGTTGGAAAGTCCAACCATCTCCAACGCTTTAGGGACTAATTCGGCTATTTCGGTCTGTGGCGCACCGGCCGCCTCCAAAGCAAACGCCACATTTTCAAACGCGGTTTTTTCGGTCAACAGTTTGAAGTCCTGAAAAATGGTGCCAATGTGACGACGCATTTTATACAACTCGTTGGATTTAAGCCGGGTTACATCGTACGATCCGAAAATAATCCTTCCTTTGGTGGGACGCTCCTCGCCGATAATCAGTTTGACAATGGTCGATTTTCCGGCTCCCGATTTCCCAACCAACGACACAAATTCCTTGGGATTGATCTTGAAGTTTATGTTATCAAGCGCAACCGAGGAATGTCCGTTACCTTTATATGTTTTAGAAACGTTTTGAAATATGATCATAAAAAATCGTTCATCGCGTCATCGATGAGCGTACCACTCAATCGAAGTCCTCATACCTGAAAGTATAGCACATTCCGACAAAATGCAACAGTATGTTTTAGACACCGTTTATCTGTGCCGTAATTTCCGCCTCGATAAAATCATCAAGATATCCTTCATCCAAAACGCTCTCGATCCGGTTCGTTTCGTAATTGGTGCGATGATCTTTAATAAGCTTATAGGGGTTGAGCACATACGAGCGAATTTGATTCCCCCATTCGGGCTTTGCTTTTGTTTTGAGAGCTGATAATTCGGCGACTCGCTCTTTTTCCATCATCTGGACAAGTTTTGATTCAAGAATGCCCATTGCGCGAGCGCGATTTTGCGACTGCGATCGTTCAACTTGGCACGACACTACAACGCCGGTCGGCACATGAATGATGCGCACCGCCGTTTCAACTTTGTTGACATTCTGCCCTCCCGGACCGGACGATCGGAAAAATTCGACCTTGAGATCGCTCTCTTTGATATTGAGCGCGCTCTCTTTTATTCTCGGCATCACGTCAACCAACGCAAACGACGTATGGCGCAACCCGTCGGACGAAAACGGCGACACTCGCACCAGTCGATGAACGCCGCTCTCTTTTTTTAAATAGCCAAAAGCATACGCACCTTGAATTTCAAACGTAATGTTTTTAAGTGGATGTCGGCCCGTCTTTGATTGAAACGTTTCTTCGGTTAAATCAAGAACATCAAGCTTCCACCCCTGCCGTTGGGCGTATTTTTGATACATTAAAAAGAGCATATGCACCCAGTCGGCGGCATCTTGTCCACCGGCGCCAGCGGCGATGCTCATAATGGCATCATTTTTATCCCACGGCCCGGCAAAAAGTTTTTTTATTTCCATCGCGCGCACCGTGCGCTCAAGCGCATAGAGATCGTCTTCGTTGATTGTGTCTGGCGCGGCAAGAAGACGATCGCACATATCTATTGCATTGTCGTAAGACCCAAGAATCGATTGCAGCTCACCCATTTCTTTTGAGAGTGGCTCGGCATCCTTTGGATTCTTCCATAACTCAGGATTCTGAAAAGCAAATTCAATTTCCTTGATGCGTGCGCGTTTGCCATCAACGTCAAAGCCAGCCTCCTAATTGGCGGAGGCGGACCGAAAGCTCATTGAGCCGTTCTTGATATTCTTTTTGAATCATGCGTTTCCCGTTTCAACGGAGTTCCCGTTGTTTGTTACGGGTTGTTGGTTAATTTTGAGCCACCTCCCGGATTCGGACCGGGGACCCCATCTTTACGAAAGATGTGCTCTACCAGCTGAGCTAAGGTGGCTTATCTAAAAAACATTGCGTGAGAGTACTGTACCGCTAAACATCGCATCCTCGCAAGCCTTCGGCCTGTTGCTCTTCCGGGGCGCTTAGCTAAACATCCCAAAAAGGCAGCGCCCGTTATAAGCAAAATCGTTTGCTTATAACCCCCAGCCCGAGGCTGGTCAGCCTTGGGCTGAAGCTGAGCTAGGGTGGTAAACTTTAACAAGGAGACGAGCATCGGAGACCGCTCACAGAATACGAAAATACGCAGAAAAAAGCAACCACCCAACACCTACCTAGTGTCCGTACATCAACACGCCAACCACCACCGCGCCGTTTACTAAAAACCACAACAAGTACGCGGTGATGATGGGAACTTCTTTATGGACAAATCCATACACAATCCACGGCACATCCAAAATAGTGTACACAAGCCACGAAAAGAGCGACACCTCTCCGGCGCTATGCGAAGAAAAGATAGTGATAATCTGCGGTATGGTGGCCGCCGGACCAATGATGGCAATGGCAACCAAGAGATTGTCCAAAAAACGCCCCCATGCAGTCGGGTGCGGATAGGGAGCGGCTCGTTTACGCGTATGGATATGATGTGTTGAAAATTGCATGTGCTCTTATCAAATTATACGGTGAGAAACGCAAAATGTCCAAGCAATTGTGGATAGGCGTACGCGCACATCAATGCGATGGCAGCAGCCAACAGCATGGGCCAGCCAAGGGTGGTGTATTTTTCCTTAAAGAAAATCATCCGCACCAACGAAACCAAAACGACCATCGCAAAAACCAACGGCACAAACACAACAATCAACGGCCAGCCAACAACCACGGCCGATAGCAAGCCGACTTGCAATTCCGTTTCATCAAAAAAACGGCTCCGATATTTTTTCAATAACACGAGAATTCCCCAGAATATGACCGCACTGCCGATCCCCAGCACTATATCAAACCAGAATCTCCCGTACACATAATAGACAAAATATCCGGAACGCAAATGAAAAAGCCGAACAATCCACGCCACTGCCGAGGTTTCTCCTACGTGCACGTCCAGCGGTTGAGCCAGCAAGGCTTTTGTAATCGGACTAGTCCCCCACACCATATATTGAGCGCATGTCATATACGCCGCATACAACATCTGCGCTAGCATCGCCAAAAAAGCTGCGATCCACACCGCACCGCCGGCACGACGCCATCGGACGCGCATAGCATAAGCAATCATCCCCGTAAAGAGCAAGACCCCATCAACACCAGCCGCAACGACAGGAACATAGTGAGCCAATGAATAGAACGTCATACGAATTATTTTTTCTCCTGATGGTCAAGCGTTTCAAGCGTTCCCTTAATTTTCTCTTCAATAGTTTTCATATCATCGCGCAATTCTGTCAAAAGAGCGCTTTCTTCTTCGGACAGACGGCGCTTAGAAGTTGTTTTCTCTAAAATTTCAACGTGATTGTGCACATGGGAAGCCAGACGAATTAATGCTTGATGCAACTCCTCCTCTGCTTTACGTTTTCCGATGCCAACTTCTTTTTGCAGCCGGCGCAGACGCCGCACCATAAGCAAAGCGACAAAAGTGATGCCGATAAGGAAAAATAGAATAAAGGCGCCAAGCGAGCCATACATAAGAGAGGACATTGCGATCCGCATCCATGCCTGCTGATTGATAACCAATGATACCGGCGGAGTTGGATTGCTTTGCGCGCCGCGCGCGTCCACCGCGTACGCCGAAAGCTGATACCTTCCCTGGCTCAGCGGCGTTGGCCACAAAAAGGCAAACGTCCCATCGGGAGTCGTCGAAACTGATTCGACAACCGGCGCGCCGCCGTTTTGGGTAAGCGTCAAAAATATGGATTCCCCCGAGGTCGCGTGCCCTTTGATGACAACGGAATCATCCACCGTGCTTTGGAGTGGATACTGATCAATCACTGGAGGAGGAATAGGCACGATCGTCAGCTGAACAACCGAATTAACAGTATTGCCAGCCGCATCAACGGCAGTCACGGTGACCGTTTTTTGTCCCGGCGTCTGCAGAGGCAGCGTATAGGTAACAACGCTCCCCGGCGCGCCGGCGGGAATAGTGCCGATCGTTTGCCCATCAACGGCAACCAGATAATGATCAACCCCAGAAAGATCATCGGTCGTTCCAAAAGAAATAACCGGACGCGGATTATCGGTCTGGGTTCCGTTCGGAACGGCAATGGTAAAATCATGCGGGGCGACCGTATCGATGTTGACCCGATACGTTCCAATCGCCCCCCAGCCGGCGGCGGTTTTTTCCTGCACGCGGAAATACCACGTCCCATCGGCGCTGTCAGCAATGGTTTTTGTCCAAATCGGCGGATCGTAACTAACCGCGGGCAACGTTGATTTGTTTTTGTCGTACACCAAGCGCACCGCCGTTACCGAGGCGTCTTTGGGCCAGGTAAACACGGCAGTGGCGTCGGCGTACCATTTGGTCTGATCCGGATGCGAGGGAGAAGAGATGCTAGGCGCGGCGGGCGATCCGGGAGAAGATGATGATGTAATTTCGGAAGACTCTACCGTTACCGTCGCATTGGCGACACTGGTGAGAATTTCGGTTCCATTTCCATCGTTTGCCAACACCGATCCATTGGATATGGCAAACGATCCGCTCCCAACGTTTTTTGCGCGTCCGTAAATAGTCAGCAAAAGCCCCCGATCGCCGACAAAACCGGGGTTCATCACAACGCCGCTGAAAGAAACTGCGTTATTCGTTCCCGCATACGATGGCTGCTGTACCCAAAAAGAAACAATCGATCCTTGGACGCTGACGCTTGAAAAATCAACCATCGCCGGCAACGTTATGCTTCCCTGAAACGCATTGACCGCCTGGCCGGTGCTGTCGACATACACCCGCGCCACTATGGTGTCGCCTATGGCGTACGTCGTCCGTGCGGTAGCCACCGAAAGCGTGGCGGCGTTTGCCGGCGACGCATCAATCACTCCCGCCGCGCAGGCAAGAAAAAAAACCGCAAAAACGAATCCAATGCACAAACGAACCACCCGCTGTACTTTACCGTATAGCATAACGTTTTCTGTGATACCAATACAGTATACACCATCCGATTGCGCAGGCGAATAGTATTTCCGCCGCAATTATCAGCAGCCGCCATGGGCTCACTCCAGGCGCAACAGGAGAAGGTGGAATCACGGCCACGCGATAGTTTCCCGCACCGTCGATTGCCTTCACATAGACATAGCTTCGCAATGTTTGGTCCGAGAGAACGTACGGACTGGCGGCGTTGCGCCACGTTAAAGCCGATTGGTAATCGGCGGGTGCCACCAGAGCTGGATTTTCCGCGACTTGGTAACCAACGATCCCGCTCGCGTTATCCCGCGTCGAAAAAGAAACAAAATATTTTCCTCCAAAAAGCGCGGGGCTGCTGGCCACCAGCGGCACGAACGAATCGGGAGGAACCACGTCAACCGGAGCGAATTTCGGTTGTTGTCCCTCGCTCATCGGCGCCGGCTGAGCCATAACAGTGAACAAATCCCCCACAACATCGACAGCGACTGGCGTCCCTTGTCCGTCATTTGCCAGCACGGACGGATCGGCGATACCGACCGCCGCATTTCCCGCGTCTGCCGCGCGAAAAACGAGCGTAACTATTTTTCCGGCGCGCGCGCCGCTCCAGTATGCGCTCAACGTTCCGTTATATCCTCCGGGCATAATGCCGGCCAGCGACAGCGCGCGCAACGTGTTGGCGGTCGTCGTTGCGTCCCGCTCGATCCATTCTCCGATGATCGAATCGGCATCGCTGACGGAAAGCAAAACAAGGTTAGAAGAAAAAGTAACGATCGCTTGAACGGCATTAACCGACACGCCCTGCGGATCAAGCATGAGCGATTCGCTGAAGGTATCGCCCACCCCCACGCCGCCGGACTGACGAACCATATATATCCGCGCCGCGGATGCAACGGAAGCATGCATCAAAAATCCCGCCCCGACGATAAAAACAAAAAACAAAATTTGCGCCGCGCCGCGTGGGACGATTCTGACGTTATTAAAATATTTTTGATTTTTGATTTTTGATTTTCGCATTTTCACTACCCGGTCCAATAATATGCCATGATAGAAAAATCAGTCAGATCTACTTTGCCGTCGTTATTCAAATCAACTCCCGCCGCGATCGCCTGATCGGTCAGCGGCCGGTGATACCAATACGCAAGGATGGAAAAATCCACCAGGTTTACTCTGCCATCGCAATTCAGATCGGCGCGCATGCATCCGCCCGCCGGCGCATACACGTTGGTAGTGCCTACTTTAAAAAACGCCACCGGCGAATAGGGACTAATCGCGCCGCCCGTTTCCGCATTTGCCATCGCCGAGTGTCCACCCGCCGCCAGCACAGAACTGTCAAATTGGTGTGCGTACGTTCCGTCCGCGTTAGTCGTTACCGTCGCGGTAGCAACCTGATCCGAGTGGATAACCAAATCGATGCTGCTGCTGGGAGCTCCCGTTCCCAGCACGGTAATCGGATCACCCTGTTTGACTTCGTACTTATCAACAGTGATGGTGGGAGAAACAAAAATGCCGCTGACCACCGTGGAAACTCCCGGACTAATATCAACAGAAAACGTGTTAAGCGACGACCGCAAGTTATGCGCGTCTTGGGAATAGACCATGAATGTATACGACCCCCCCGCCAAACCCGACACATCAAATTCAAACTTCGCGTCCGGACTGGCGCTTACCTTTGCCACCTGCTGTCCATCGCGCAACAACACAACCGGACTTCCCGGATAGGCAATGCCCTTGAGCGTTACCTGCGTTACCGACGAGGGAGGAACCACGCCCCCCCCGCCGCCTCCACCCCAGCCGCCACCGCCGCCTCCACCCCCGCCTCCCGGCGGTGGCGGCGTGGTGTAGCATTGTGAAAGATTAAGCGTGCAATCGCTGTTGCACAACAGCGTGCCGCCGGTATATCCAAAAGAAGCACATGTCTGATTGTTAAGATTAGCCCCATCGCACTGTTCGCCCGGATCAACAACGCCGTTACCGCAAGACAATGGAATCACCCGCGCACTCACCCTCACCGACACTGCCCGTGCGCGCAACACATCTCCGCTCCCAAAAACATAATAAGCGCCGAGCGCGGCGCTTATTATGATGGCGCATATGAAAAGTATCGTGTATGTCCTTTCTTTCATGCGTCGATAGATGTCTATGGCGTTATGATCCGTGCGATTTTGACGCTTCTTTGACAATCCAGCGATTATACCGCTTCACCCCTCCCGGAAGCACCCAGAAAATAAGAATTAAGACGATGATAACCCCCAACGTCGTCCACAGCGGCAGGACGAAAAACCACTTTGACGCCGTTATGGTTTGGGAGTTTTGGCCATACGAAACAGTCAGTACCGCGTGATACACTCCAAACGCCCACGGATTGCTCGCCCACATCGCCGAAAATTGTTTCGTGCTTTGCGGGAGAACGCTGCTCCCGTTCGGATTGATGGGCAATTGCGTCGAGAGCATCCCTAGCGTGTTATACACCGCAACCGTTCCCGTCGGCGTCTCATACACGTTCCCCTCGTTGAAAAGCGACGAGGAAAAATTAATGGGATACCCGAAGAAGAACGATCCTCCGCCGTTGGCGGAAAAATCAGTTACCGTCATCCCCTCGTGGATGTCGCCGGCAACCGTCATGTATATCAAGATACCCGCCCGCGTTACCACCGATACTTGCTGACCGTCGGCGGCCGTCGATGGCGCGGTCCCCCACCACATAACCGCAAAATGTCCTCCCGGTGCAGCGTTTTTAGGCACCGTCACCGTGAACGGAATAGTTTTTTGTTCTCCCGCCTTAAGCGTTACCGATGACGGAAGCGTAAACCACCCAGGAAGATCGCTCGGATCGTTGGTGAACGACTTGACGCCGTTGTTTTCGGTAAATTTCTGGAACGAAGGATAAAACGTTTCTGCCTGGTTTTGTTCGTTTTGCACCATTATCGTTCCACTGGCCGTATCGCCCGGGTTAACAAAAAAATCCAAGCGAACCGGACCAACGGTAACCGCGTGAACAGCCGACGCACCCCAGAGTGCGCCGGTCATTCCCAGCACCAGTATTAGTGCCGCTTTTTTCATACGATGGTAAAGAAGATGTTATTTTTTCGCTCGGTTAGTTTCCCGTGCACTGATACGTGATGGTGTCCGTATATGTTCCGGCAGCCGTCAGATTGGAAATAGCCGCCTCATGGGTAACCACGATCGTTCCACCAGTCGTCGGAGCGCTGGATGAAGCCAGCGTCAAAGCCGTCGTTGAAAGACCGCCGACCTGGTTTCCGGTCACCGCGTACACCGGGTTAACCGTCAGCGCCCCTCCGGTTGCCGCCACGCCGATGGCTCCTTGAATACCATACCCTTCCGTTCCAGCGGCAAGAGTCGCATTGGTTGATTGAATCAGATGCCCGGTTGAAGTCGAGTTGTACAAACCCGCGGTTCCTCCATGCCCGGCATCGAGCACTTGCAACGTACATCCGGCTCCCGAATTGCACGCCAGAGATACCGTAACGTTCGGAGTCGCCGTTCCGACAGCGCTGGTGGTCAGCGTACCGAAACTGGTCGATGTTGCCGATGCCGAACAC
>Ga0207433_10015302_pt1 | contig 10961 bp, 10 predicted proteins | sample YelNatPaOPGAMG01_FD_187559 | JGI IMG/M metagenome (GOLD analysis project Ga0207433, IMG submission 187559) | Hot spring thermophilic microbial communities from Obsidian Pool, Yellowstone National Park, USA - OP-RAMG-01 (SPAdes) (version 3) | ecosystem: Environmental > Aquatic > Thermal springs...
CATTCTGAAATAGCATTTTTATTTGCTACTGAAATATGAAATCCATTAGCATCAGAATACCCACCTTTTTCTGGCTGTTCTAATTCAGGTGCAGTATCTTTAGATATTCCTGAATAAAAAAACTTCTGGATATATTTAGCAGCAACACCAAATTTCATACCCTTAAATATTTAATTAATAGTCCGGCTTTTACAGCCGGACTATTTAATTATTAATGAACTATAGCCTGTCTTACATTGTTAACAATATAAATATCATTTGTTTTATCATAAATCAAAGTAATACAGTCAGTCCTAGCTGCAGTAGTAGTCAAAGTAATAGAACCCTTAATTTTACTTCCAGGAGTTAATACCTTTGAAGCTGCCAGAATACGAAATATAACAGTTATCTGCTCACCATCCTTCATATTTATAGGATTAGCAAGAGTAAAACTGTCATTTACATTAATAACAAAAATTTTACCTTTGCTAGCATCAAGCGTAATAGTACTACCTGTGTTAGCAGTTGTCCTAACAATAGCCTTGCTAGGAAAATTTGAAGCATCAAAAAGTTTCATATCTAATCAATTTTAAAGGTTAATAACAATTTACTGATCCAGAACTTAAAGTTATAGAAGTAAATTTTGTCTTAGCATATAATTTAAATCCTGCTGGCAAAGTTTTAGTAGCAATATTATGGGTAGTAAGCGGATCAGCTATACCCATTTCTGATAAATTTGATATAACACCAGAAGTTATAAATTCTATAACCCTAGCTTCTATATTGTGGGAACTAGTATCATCTATATACATCGTTCCAAAATCACTATAATATAATCTAACTTCTCTCATAATTATACAGTTTTATAATATAAGTATTTATTTAAATCATTTCTTACCTTATAATCAATTTCTCTCAAACGTTGCTTCGCTTTATTCCAAGCACCATTATAACCAAATTCATCCAACAAATTTGTAGTATCTATCCATAAACTTCTATATGCAGGGCTTTCCATTCTTAAAGCTGCTGCTGCCCTATTTACAGTAAATAATATAACAGCTTCTCTTATTTCAGGCGGAATCATCTTTGCTTCTTCAAGCTTCTTTGAAGGAATCCCAGAAAAAGTTATCCTGAAAAAATCAAAATCATCACAACCATCTGATAAATATATTTTCCCATTCTGTACAGTAAAGAAATAAGCACTTGTATGTGATAAATCTATACTGTAAAAAGGATCATTTGTTTCATACCCTTTAACTTCAGAAGCTCCTCCTGTATTCTTTCCTTTAGTTTTCCAATTTCTTTTCCAATACAAAGTAGATATAAATTCAATTTTATCAGAAGTACCTTTAATTCCAAAAATATGCTTCAAGTTAAAACATCCTTCAGGTATATCAATAATTAAATTATCAGGCTTATCTACATCCACATCAACTTCATTAAAAAATGTATCAAAATTCAACTCATCCAATGCTCTCTTAACTAAGGCTTTATAAAAACCATAACTCTTCAATCTCATATCCTCATCCCCCAATTGTGGAAGAACATCAGCCAATATTTCGTTAATACTTAAATAATTATCTATTGAAGTATTCATATTTATTCAGCATTTTCTTCTTCATTTACACTAACTATTTTCTGTGTAGGTACTTCTTTAGCTATATCAGCCTCATCAACACCTTTAAATTGTGGAACAGCTAAAGCAAATCTACCCATATCCAATACAAGCTTTTTCAAATTAACAATTAAATGAGCAGGTAAATCAAAAGGTTCATCTATATCAATATTTTGATCTGTAGGATTAAATGATAAATATAAACCTACTTCCACTTTATCAATATTAATATTTTCAACCCCAAGCAAATATACTCTATCACCTAATCTATAAAAATAAGGATTAGCAGGAGAAGGTTTTTCATCCTCTCTAAAATACAACCTTCTAGCTTTAGCTATAGTTGTTCTTGCAAATTGAACAGAACCAAATAAAGGTATTTCATTATCAACAGTAGGTTTATAAGTTATATAATGTACACCCCTATCATAATCCAAATCATAAATACCCTTTGGTAATTCAAAATAATTCCTACCATTCGTTTCATCAACATAAACATCAACCAAAAAGCTATTTACATGATGGGATGAATCTTCCTTCTTTAAATGTTGACGCTTTAAAGAATCAGCATATATCAAAACCCAATACATACACTGAGAAAAGGATATATCAGCCCCTGGATATTTTTGATTTAAATCATTTAAAATATCCTTTACTATATATCTTAATGTAGCTTCTTGACTAGCCATAATCAAACATTCTTAAATAATGATATAATCTGACTAATTTCAACATTACTAATATTAAATACAGAAGTTTCCTTCCCATGTTGAAAAGATATATAATTTAAAGCTTTAGCCGTTATAAAATTAGATAAAACTTCTGGAAGTTCTATATAATCTGCTATACTATTTATAATGTTAGGTTTTCTAAGATACCATACAGCTACTTTTGAATCTTTCGGAAATAAACTAACAGGTCTTAAATAAATAACAAAATTATTACTACTATTTATATACGGTATAGTAAAAGCAGGTTTTACTTGTATGGAATTAATAGAATTTCCAGCAGCAAAAGGATCATCAACAATTACATTCCAATTTTCAAACGAAATGTGACGTGCTACTGTATTATTTGAGCCTATATAAACATTGCTTTCATTTGTATTTACATTAGGTTCAACATATAGAACAGTCCAAAAATTACTAATACTATCAAGGGTAAAATTTATCTCAGAATGAGTTTGATATGCTTGAGAAACACTAACAACAGAATAGTTTAATAACTCCTTTAAAGCATCTCCATATAATAATTTACGGTCAAAAATGACCGTAAACAATGAAACAACGTGATTTATAGCAAGATTAATTGCCGGAAAATAATCTCTCTCATTATCATACCTGCCAACACCATTATCATCCAGCAAAAATTCCAATCTTTCTATAACATTACTCACTAGTATCATTTAACTCAGGTTTTTTGAACAAACTTATTAACATATCTTGCGTCTTCTGTTTAATAATATCGTGAGCCTGTGCCTGATATTGCTCTGCTAAATTTTTGATAACCAAATTCCTCAACTCATTCATAGTATATTTTGTCATATTCGGTATTCTAAGTTCAGTAGCTTTAGCCAATATCATAGTATCATCCATTGATGCGACAGTCTGAGCAGCTCTAGATTTATATTCAGAAACCATCAGATCAGTTTGATTCATTGTCTCATTAACATTTTCAAAAAATGTTACATTATACAAAGGATGATTTCTTAAAAATTCTTTTTCTGTCTTTAAATTTGTTACATACTGACAATAATGCAAAATCTGATCTTCTCTACCATTCTTACGAACATCACTTGCAGCATATACAAACTTTATCAGTTTATGTGGCGGATAAACCATTACACCATTCTTTTCATACCCACCAAGTATAAACATAAACCTATTAGTTGTAAAAATAGCTGCTTCTTCTTCCCAATCTTCAGGTTTAACAGGTCTATAAGGAACTTTTGAAGTAAATTTTTCAACTTCTGATAACTCTACTTTAGTACTTAAAGCAGCTATCTGAGCCTGAAGACTTGAAATAATATTATCATAACTTTTTTGATTTTCAATATTTTTCTTCAAACGCTCATTTTCAGCTTTAAGCTGTTCGATTAAAACCTTATAATCAACTTCGTTTTCCTTATTTTTTACAGAATCATCCATTGATTCATTAATGTCATTAAGTAATCTAGGTCTTGCCATACTAATAAAATTTTAAATTTAACAATATAAAGAAGAAGGTAGGGAGAAAATCTCCCTACCTCATTCAGTCAATTAGGGATTCTGAACTCCACCCTTACCTTCAGTAATAATACCAGTAGTATCAATGTAAAAGGAAGACAACGGGTTATTCATCTGAACTCCTATCATTCCTTGTACCCACCACTCAATATAATCAAAGGTAGTACCCTGCTGCTTACTCAAAGTCTGTCCAGTTTCAATAGGTTGATAACCAGTCATACAAACAGGCTGAATCGTATCAAGGTCAAGAACAAAAATTCTATCCTGCCAAGTAGTCGGGAAGCAGGAAACATCCTTGAACAATTCACAAGCTACAGGAACAAACCGCATATCTCCAATACGATATTCCATCAAATTAAGATTAGCAATGGAATCATTCGGAGCATAACGCAATCCAGTTTCCTTGAAAGCTTTGGATAATTCATACAACAGAGCATTCTGAGCAAAAATGAACCTTACACCGCCTTCAGCTTTGTAATCAGTAGCAAATGCCAGAGCTTCAAAAGTTTCTTGAAGTGTTGCTTTTGTTACACCAGAAGCAGAAGCACTACCAGCATTAACCATCTGGAAGAAAATACCTCCAGTTGTTAACGCTTTATAAGCATTGCTGAAATCAGTTGTATAACTTACTCCAGGAATAACAAGCGTTACTTCTGACCTATCACCATTCCACAGGTTTACAAACATATCAGTAAGCACAAGCTCAAGCTGCTCCTTCTTGTCAAGATCAAAATAATCAGTAGTTCCAAGATTCTGGAATTTCTGAATTTCTTTCCTGCTCCATCTTTTATTACGCTGCAACGTCATAATGTAATTATAACGTTCAACCTTATTCATTCTATCATAATGAGCAAAGAAGTTCTGACCATCAGCAGTAACAGGAGCAAGAATAGAAATATAAGAATTTGCAGAATAAGCACTACTCTGAAGATCATAAAATGATCCAGTCGTATCAGGACGCTTCACAACAATTGTATCAGTAGTAGTATTCACACTGATAACAACCGCCTTCTTATTATCAGGAAGCACTACAATGTCATTAATCTGAACATTCTTAGCACCTCCAGTTGACAAAGTTATCTGATGATAACTCGTATAAGGCTGTGAAGAATACTGAGTATCAGAAGAGATTTTCAAAGCTACCCTACCAAACTGCCTTTCCATATAAGTGAAAACATCACTCGGGTAGTACTTCACAGGACGATCGAAAAGAAGACGCAACATTGCATATTTCTTAGGCACTGCGTCAAAAATCTTCTCAGCTATCGCCCTGCGAATCAGGCTGGTTTGGTTTGAGCTGATACCAGTTTCAGAACCTATAGGTTGCAAATCCCAAGGAGCAAGCCCAGAAGGCCAGGTAACATTCGGTTGCACAATGGACGGCTGTGCAATAAATGTCTGTCTAGTATTAAAATTATCTGCCATTTTTTAAAAATTTAAGAATTAAACAATCTACTTTACCTTGCCTTCAAGAATGCTGTCTCACGTTCCACAATCTGCCTGATTAAATCCTGAGTTGAAGTATCTCCACCAGACTTTAAAGTTTGGTTTTGAGCATTCAACAGGATAGACTCAGTAGCTTGTGTATAACCCTGAGCAACATACTTTTTTACCAAATCACCAATTGTTTCTTCTTGCTTCTGGATTGTTTCCTTACCAAATTCCAACATCGCAATCTTCTCAGCAGCATCTTCACGATACGTCTGATCTGGATTAAATAAAGCTGCATGAAGGTCATACATCATAATATCTTTTACACGATTAACCTGAGCTTCACCCATATTTGGGTTGTTAGCTTTCAATCGTGCAATAGATCGTTCGATGCTTTCCTCAAAAGCTCGTTGACGTGCCTTAGCAACTTCATTTTGACGTTGTATATTTGATAAGAAATTTTGTCTTTCAGCTTCATACCTTAGTTTAGCAGCTTCCTTGAGAGAATTATATACAGCAACATCCATATTATCAAAATCATCTTTTGTATAAATCTTTGAGCTGTATTTGTTTATTAAATCTCTTTCATTAAGCTGCTCAAAAGGTTTTGAATAATCTATTTCTGCAGCCTTAGCTGTTTGCTGAATTATAGATTTATAATCCTGCCCAAAAATTGCAGCATTCAATATAGCTTTAACTTCATCAGGAAGACCTTCCAAAATACGATTATAATTTTCTAACTGAATAGCCTTCTTCTCATATTCAGGAAGCTTTGTTTTTACATTATTATATTCTTTAAACAAATTAACAAGTTCCTTGCTATCCCTAAAATTAATACCGTATTGAGAAGCAACCTTCTTCAAGTCTTCTACATCTTTTATTTCAATATTTTGATCATCTACTTGACCAAATACTTTTCTTCCTAACGGGGTATCAATGATAATAGGTTCTGTTTTATTTGGTTGTGCTGGTTGCTGTACATCATTATTTGTATTTGTCTGTACAGAAGGCTGCTGTACATTATTGTTTGCATCTGTTTGTACAGAAGGCTGCTTAGTAACAGGGTTTGTATTTGTAGGAACATTCGTAGGAGCTGTTCCAGCATTTTGATTAGATTGCCCTGACTGATTTAAAATATCATTTATTACATCAGGACTAATAAGTCCAGATGCTGCACTTAACAAGTTTCCTTCAGAAACTTTAGGTTCTATAGCTGCCATACTCTTTTTATTTTAACATTACTTAATAAATTATGATACAAAATTATAAAAAAATATTTTACAAATACAAATTTTAAACTGGAGTATTCATCTTAGCTCTATTTTGCATATTCTTCAAATAAATTTTAGTTGCTCTCTCTTTCTCAGCATTCAAATCTTCTCTGTTCTCTTGCCTCAATTGCTCCTGATACAAAGCTTCATTCTGTGCAGCTTGCAATTGATTCTGAGCTTGTGCTTCAAACTGAGCCTGTTGAGCAGCCATTCTCTGCATTTCAATAGACTTTTTAACATAATCTCTCATTGCAAATATAGCCTCTTCATAAGAAGCTTTACCATATATCTGAGAATATATATCCTTATCAATTATACCAGCTTGCAACCACTGAGCTGCTAATGCATCCACAACCTGACGTTCAGCACCTGTATCAGCAGAAGCTGAAATTTCTATCCTAAAATTCTCCAAACGCATATCTTTTGAAACTTCAATTATTTCTGCGAAATCATCCCCAACAGCATCAATAAGCTGAACTTCATTATCTATATAATATCTTTTCCCACAAGAAGCCACATTCTGATATATATTCTTAAATAACAATGCTAAAGCATCATAAAAAGGCTGCTGAATTATACTCCCTCTTTGAATCATTAATTGCAAAACACCAACTAATTGATCAGGATTACTAACCTGTCCTGTAAGTGCACTATTAACACCAGTAATCTGTTCTATTGATTGTTTATAATTCTCAATTAAGTTAGCAAAAATAACAGTATTATCTCTTATTCCTGCATTATAAGCACCTATAGAATTCTGAATACCTCTACCTCTACCATGTACACCTATAGGCTGTCCACGTTTTATTTTAATATTAATATCCTCTTCACTATCAGTAGTACCATCCAAAAACAAATCTTTATCCCATACAATACCTGAACCTCCTGAAGCATTAATTTGAAATTCCATAACAGACAAAAATCTGTTAATCATACGTTGTGGATTTATAGCAACACTTACAGGAGCTAATACCTCGCCATCAAAATAACTCCACGTACCAACTTTGTACGGTGGCATCATATTAATAGGACTATACAGATTATTTTCCTGATATGGCAAAACACCATAATCCAAAATAACATCTAAAACCTCATCATACTTATTTTCCCCCACATTCCTAATCATTGATTCATATGGAATAAATTTGCAATATCTCCACTGATCTACAATCAATGATCTTTTATTCTTACCTCCTAAAACTTTCTTCTGATATTCAGTTAGACTTTTTAATGGTAATAAATCCTTATCAGTATATCTCGGCTTATCTTCATTCGGTTCAATATAATTTACTCTTACTAATATAGTTTGACCAAATTCATCTCTTATATAACCAAATTCAGATTTAACACAATCTCTCCAAACAGCAGTATATACAGGTATTCTATAACCCATATTAATATGACTAACAAAAGGAGTATTTAAAAATGATATTTTAACTCTATCTTCTATTTTCTGTCTTTCTTCTTCATCAAGATCAGGATACATTTCATATAAACTAGTAACAATAGCAGGTTCAAATTCATAAAAAAACTCAGAATCGGAAAGATCAGGATTTATAGCTGCCCTATCCCATCCAAACCTATCAGGAGATACTCTCCGCATCATCCATTGCCCATTATATGGATAAGTAGTTGCAATAGCTATACCTGCTAAAGCTAAATCAGCTGCAAACTGCGGTATATACATATTAATATTATTAATTGTATTAAAATACCTTATTAGCCTATTAATAGCTATTACAAACTTATCTACATACAAATTTTCAAACTTACCTATTGTACCCTCTTCAGTACTTTCTATCGGAACACCTTGTGATTTTAAAAAATCTCCAAAAGACGGTAAAATTTGTGCTACATCCCTGTAAGAAAGAAGTCTGTATAACTTCTCATCTCTTCTTGTCTTTGCTAAAGGAGAAACAGAATATGCCTTATGATTGAAACGCATACGTGAAGCACTTCCTCTATATTGCTCAACCATAGGCTGTATATAGTTCCTAGTGACTTTTATTCTATTTCTATCATTACCGGAATCATCAAGGAAGAATGCTTCAATATCTTCAGGGTCAATCCACTGATTATTTTTATAAAAATTATAATTGGTTGCATAATCAGCTAAAAACTCATAATGTTTCTGAGTTAAAGCATTACCAATTACCCATCTAGCATATTTAGAATGATATGCCTTATCCTTTTCATTCTCCTTTATAAGTCTATCCGGCTTTATTGGAATTGCTGATATAGGAAAAACATTAATCATCTTCTATATTATTTTCTAAATCTTTACTTACAGTACTTGTATAATACCAACTTCTTGAAAAAACTTCTTTGGCTTCCTGTTCTTCTTCAGATGATGTGTAAGTTATGCCATACCCTTCTTCCATCTTCTGAATAAGCATAGGAAGTGTTTCTACAATCTTAGAAGTTGTATTTACAAATGAATTATAATTAGTTTCACCATTAGCTCCAACAAATCCACTAACACCAGCAGATACAATTTTTTCATATTCAGATATTATTGATTCAACCATCATCTTTGCCCTGATTCTAACATCAGGGACAAACCTTCTCATTCTATCAATAGCTATGGATAGATAATCAGGAAACTTCAATTTCAAAATATCTTCCTTCTTACCAGCACCATTAAATCCTGACTTCTTCATAGCTTCTGCTACCCTTTGTTTATCATCCTTTATAGATGTAACAAGCGGACTTGTAGGATTTGAATACCACCATACAAAAATAAGAGCCCTCTCATCCAAACCATTAAACTCAACAACAGTATCCAGTTCTGGATACTTTACTCTGTACTCATTTACTTTACAAACAGTAGGATCAAACAGTCTCATAGTTTGCAATTATTTCTTTTTGTTTACTAGGAACTCGTATTAATCTATTATTTTCATCTCTCGTCAGTATAAATTTTACTTTAGTATGAACAGTTGCAGGATTATCCTGTGTAGGTTGTAAATGATTAAATGATAACCTACAAATATAAGCATAAGTAGCTGAAAATAATGCATCATCAAAATGAGCTATTTTACTAGCCGGTTGCCATGTCTCTTTACCCGATTTTGTTATAACATTTGTAAAAGTTTGTAACTGTTCAAAATAAGTAGAAATAAAAATATTCTTGTAATAAGTTCTAAAAAACTCTGCCATATAATCTATAATAGCAGCAGCCCTGTTATTAGCTCCATATGTACCATGATTATCAATACCAGTTTCACATCCACCAACTAATTTATCTGGTAACTGAGAATTAAATACAAGACTAGAACCAAATCCTTTATCCCTTTTATAATCTATATAGTTTGTACCTATATTACCTTCTACTAATTCCTTTATACCGCCTTGACCAACTGTATCATAAAATAATCCAGCCAATACACTTTGCAAAAAACACCATTTATGATTGTGCTGTCTTCTTATATTAACCAGACAAACAGGAGCTTTAATTACATCATCCCAAATTGTAGATGCAAGTTTACTATGTCCAGTTTCTGTGGCAATAGGATCAGTACCCTGCCAATATCTATATTTCCATCCTTTCTCAGGATAGCTGACAATAACTGCAGAAGCTTTTTCTATTTCAGACTCATCAACCGGAATAAACTTTGCACCTATAATTTTATATGGTACATCACTATTCTCGTGCATCCTGACCGAATAATCATACAACGGTTCAAAATAACCATAAACAGGTAATTTATCCGCTAATTTTCTACAATTATCAATACCATAATCAATAATCTCACGGGAAATAAGAGTTCTGGAAGTTTTCAAAAACATATCTCTCGGACTACTTGGATAATGTTGATGAAACTGTATTTTTGAAGCATCACGATCTATGTTCTCAGCTGAAGCTCTAGCACCATAATACCATAATTTTTCTTTTTCATATTCTTCTTTTGACATCCTGCAATGCCAACTGAGAAATATTGGTACAAATCCTAATGAATAATTCTTTTCTGCCCACAATTCAATAAGTTTATTCCATTCCTTTTCAAAAGAAGTACTTCCAGAACTTCTGTAAATTCCTGAACTCCATGCTATAATCTGACGTTTAAATTCAAGTTTATGGGTTTTTGGATTTCTCCAGAATAAGGTAGGTCTTGCTTCATTCAACATCTCACTAAAAATATCAATGGAGTCAACCTCGTCCAGCAATACACATTGGGGAGAACCACCATTTATAGCAGTAACTTTTGGAATGATTATATCAAGCCTACTATTTGGGTAACCTCTTTCACCTTTTTTCTTTTTATCTGATAACCAAAAACGTCTATTGGAATCTGAACGTACTAAAGGTCTTAACCATAAAGGTAATTCACCAAATGGATATTTAATCTTATCCGTAAAAATTTCTTCAGTTGTATCTTCATCAGTAGCAATAAATTTTATATAAAAATTGGGTTGAAAAATCATCTTTTTTATTCCATACAT
>Ga0207433_10015309_pt1 | contig 10956 bp, 11 predicted proteins | sample YelNatPaOPGAMG01_FD_187559 | JGI IMG/M metagenome (GOLD analysis project Ga0207433, IMG submission 187559) | Hot spring thermophilic microbial communities from Obsidian Pool, Yellowstone National Park, USA - OP-RAMG-01 (SPAdes) (version 3) | ecosystem: Environmental > Aquatic > Thermal springs...
ATAATATTACTAATAAACCTGGATTTGTCACTACTAGTAGTGATTTAATTTTTGATAATGGTAATAAAACTATTTCAATTGCAGCTCCTTCCAGTCCTGGTAATGGTAGTGATTTAACTGTTGCCGGAGGTACTCAAAGTGGTACAAATACAGGAGGTAAATTAATTTTAGTAGGTGGTAATGGATATACAGGAGGTTCTGTTTATATTTATGGTTATGCTGGAAATACAGCGGGTAATGTTTACATACAACATACAGGAGGAACTGCTATTAATGGGAATGTATATATTGGTACAAATACTGGGAGTCAAAAATTAAATGTAGCAGGTAATATAGGATGTTATTCTATTATACCTTTTTCAAATAATATTTATGATTTAGGTTCGAACTCTTATAAATGGAGAGATGTATATATAGCAGGAACTTTAAGTAGTGGACATATTATACCTTATTCAACTGTTAGCTATGATTTAGGTTCGAGCTCCTATAAATGGAGAGATGTGTATATAGCAGGAACTTTAAGTAGTGGACATATTATACCTTATTCAAATAATATTTATGATTTAGGTTCTTCTTCATATTATTTTAGAACTTTGTACACTAATAATATAAATGATATTTATGTTACTACAAATAGTACTCCGTTTTTATCTAGAGTTCTTAATAGAACTAATTCTTCTATAAATGTATCAAATACAAATGCTGAAAATGATGTATATTCATATACTGTTACAGCAGGCTTATTAGGCAATACAGGTACTATACGAATGATTATAGGAGGTTTAATTGTTAATAGTTCAGGATCTTCGGCTACTATAACTGTAAAAACATATTTTGGGGGTACTGTAGTTCATGCAGATACTTCATTATCTTTATCTTCTAGTAGTACTAACAGAGCTTTTTTTATACAAGTTTATTTTCATAATGATACTACTACTAGTCAAGTAATTACAGGGTCAATACAATTGGCTAATACTAATGCAGCTACAACTGGTTATGGTAATCTTGGTGCTAGTACATCATTATCTAACCCGATACTTGGTGTAGCTAGTATTGATACGTCTAATTCAGTTATCGTTAAAGTTACATTTACTATGAGTACAGCAAATAGTAGTTTTTATTGGCAAAGAATGTTTGGAATGGTAGAATTGTTATAAAAATATATGGTTATAATTTTTACAATTGAAATATAAAAACACAATAATTATGAAAATATTTATTCTGTTATATGTTTTGTTATTACTTCTATTAGAAGCAATGACAGATAGTTTTGTGTATAAGAAAAAAAATTTTTTATCACATCTATTAAAAGCAATTTTAATATTGACATTTTTGTTAATGCCATTACTTGTTAAACCTGATATGGTTTTTCTGTTTATCGTATCATATATATCAATCCGATTTGCTTTGTTCAATTATATGTTTAATTTTTTATCTGGTTTGGATTGGTTTTATCTGAGCAAGGAAGTTATACCGGATAAATACTTGACAAGAGTTCCAGTTTTTCATATGCTTTTTATGCAGTTTATTTTCTTACTCTTGGGGGTAACTATAATAATTAACGAATTTTAACTCACAAATTTACAATGTATTACATTTTATGTTGAAAAAAAAGTGTAAATTTGTTTAACGAAATAAAATTTTTGTATTACTTTTGTCTTAAAATCTACAAGCCATGAAACAATTTTTAAAAGATTTATTCTCTGAAAATTCAGGGGTGAGTATGGTAAGAATAATGTCACTTCTTACTATTTTAGTAGGTATAGTTTACTTGTTTCTTTATGGTTCTTCTAATCCTTCTGGTAATTTTATAAGTCTTATAGCAATGTTATTTGCTATAGGATTTACAGGGAAGGTAGCTCAGAAATATTTTGAAGTAAAGGATAAATAAATTTAAATATACATGCCAACAGATATATTATTAAATCTGTTGCAATATCTTGTCTCTGTACCGGAAGGTCAATATTATGTGGAACTTATTGATAATGATATATTTACAAGTCCTGTTCAAAAAGTAGCCTTTACTTTGTTAAAGGAATATTATAGGAAATATCATTATTTACCTTCAAAAGATATTGCAACATTATATTTTTCAGATGCTATTAAAGCATCGAAGAATATACCTAAAGGATTTGATTATGATTTGATGAATTATTTGACATATATTTATTCCCCAATAAATGAGAAAGATAAAGCTTATATTAAAGACCAAATAATAAACATAGTAAGAGAGAAGAAAACTTCAAAGGCTGTTTTAGAATATACAAGAGGGAATATTTCTATAAATGATTTACAGAACAGACTTTCTGAAGTTTCCAGTCTGAACTTAGAAAGTAAAATTGATACCAATAAGTTATTGATAGAAGATTTTGGCATATACCAATTAGAAAAAATAGAAGCTTATCCGACCTTTTTAGAAGATCTTAATGAACTTACTGCTGCAAAGGGTTTTTACCCGCCACAGTTAATAGTGTTTATGAGTAGTCCAAAACATTTTAAAACAGGTATGATGATTAAGCTAGCTGTTGAATATGCCAGAAGTGGTATCAATGTATATTACGCAGATAATGAAAATGGAGAAGTCCCTATAAGAAATAGATGTTTAATGGCTATATGTGAAGCAGATTTAGATTGGATTACTGATCCTGGAAATAAGGAAGAAATAAAGGAATATCTTACAAGATTTAAAAAATACGGTGGTGGAGATATATTTATAGATAGTTTTGGTGCTAATTCTGTAAATCTTTATCAAATTGAAACAAGGCTTCAATATTTAAAAGTAGAAAGAAATTTCGTTCCAAAAATAATAATATATGATACTCTGGATAAATTTTTACCGGTTAATTGGGAAAAAGAGAAAAGGTTGAGATTACAAAATGTGTATAATGATGCTATTAATTTAAATAAAAAACTTAATGTATTCTCATTTACAGTATCCCAAGTAAAACAGCAAGCATTGGAGAAAAGAGTTCTTAAACCTAATGATATATCAGAGGATTATGGTAAAGTAGCTAATGCTCATGCAATCTTTGCTATTTGCGGAACTAAAGAAGAAATGGATTTGGGTATCAGAAGGATAGTTCCAGTAGCGCAAAGAGAGGGTAAAAGATATACTCCACGAGATATTTGTGTTATTCAAATAAATGAAGCTACAATGACTGTAAATGAAGTATTTGATAAAGAACCTTTTATATATTTAGATTGATATGTCATTAATAACTTACTTTGAAACCAATTTTGGAGAAGTTAAAAAGAGTACAAATGGATGGTATGATACATATTGTCCATTCTGTGGAAGACGTAAATTAGCCTTTCATCCTGTATATAAAATTGTTAAGTGCTGGAGAGGTTGTTATTATGGTCATATAAGCGATTTTTTAAGAAAAACAAAAGGATTAACTTTTAAAGAAGTTAATAGATTATATCTCGATGTTGATGTTTTTGAACAGGTTGAAATTAAAAATGAAGTTACTTATAAAAGCAGCAATGTTGAATTACCTTTAGGTTATAAGAATATTATAGAAGATGATTTTTTAGGAGATAGGGCAAGAAAATATCTATTAAATCGAAATATGGATATTGAATATTTATCAGATTTAGGTGTAGGTTACTGTAATGATGATAAAGGAGAATTTTTTGGATATATAATAATCCCATTTAAAAGAGATGGCAAATTGGTTTATTACATTGGTAGGGATTTTTTAGGTAATCCTTTACGATATAAGAACCCTTCCAAGAAAGATATAATGGTAGGTAAATCAGAATGTTTGTTTAATGAAGAATCTCTTTATTTGTATGATAAGATTTACATAGTTGAAGGATGGGCAGATGCTGTTATGTTTAGAGGCAATGGTATTGCCACATTAGGTATAGGTTTAAGTCAATGGCAAATTTTCAAGATTCTTACAAGTAATATCAAAGAAATAATATTTGTTCCAGATGCAGATGCTTATTATAAATGGTTGCTATATGTAGAATATTTTTTAGAAAATTTTAAGGTTAAGTATATTGATTTAAGGGAATATTTAAAAAATGTGAATATTTCTGATAAAAAGTTAAAAGATGTTAATGATATTGGAGTAGATGTTGTATATAAGTTAGAAGAAGATACTGATTATTTAGATATTAATAAATATATAGAATTATATGCAGAGAAATCCGGCTATTCATATTAGACTTTCTGATCTAATAAGAATTTTAAATTTTTTAAAAGTTGATAATGCAGATCAGCTTGCTTATTCCTTATTAAAGGAATCTGCTAAATATAATATTAAAGGTAGAGTTTTTGTTATGTCTAATAAAAGAGTAGCTAATAAAGTAAAAAGAATAATTGATAATGATATTCAGCTGGTTGATTTATTCAATAAAGCTTTATCAATGGTTTTATTGGAAAATAAAATTTTATATGCTAAACCTATTTCTCAAACAAGTCGTCAATATATTGTATTAAAAGAGGTAACTAAATCAGCTATCCAATTTTGTGATTTATACAATATTGATTATTCTATTGGTTTTATTGAGTTTTGTAGGTTAGCAATAGAATTGTTAAAAAAATCATATAGTATATATAAGTTTAAAATGGTTATACCACAAATAAGTAAAAGATATGAAAATAAAAGAATACTTGAAAATGATGAAAACAAAGAAGGTACAAAAGAAGTGTACTCTATTTATAAGAATAAAGCACTTATTCAATTCGGTATTGATTATACTTGTACGGATATTGATGAGTATATTCATTTTTATAATATTCGTAAGTTATGCGATAGTAGGAATATTCCTTACAATGATTGGATTAATACTCAATTTGACAAATTATCTTTTACAGGCACTTTACCATTACCAAAAATGTTATACGGAGAAAAAGCAATAAATAGATTTAATTTAAAAAATACTTCTAATTATGTTAAGGAAACTATATCAGAAAAAATCATCCTTAAAAAGGATGTCTTCAAAAAAAGAAAAGTCAGCAATGATATACAATAAAATTTGTAAAGAAATTGATAATGAATTAATGGATAAATTTGGATGTATTAGATGTTCAAGTTGTGGTAAATTATTGGTAAATGGTTTTGGTCAAAGTGTAACCAGTTGGGGTCATAGCCATAATTTACCTAGAGGAAGATTTCCTGAATATGAATTGGATAAAGATAATATAAGTCCACGCTGTCAAAATTTTAATGGTGAAAAAGGATGTCATGAGAAATTAGATTCATGTGATTTTAGTGCTATAAGTAAATTTATGGATTTAAAGAAGATTATGGAATACAGAAAAAATAAAAATTTAACTGAATATAACAAATTTGTTTCAGGTTTATTAAATGTAGGATGTAAATTGTTTAAATATGAAAATAATAGTAGATAACAACTGGTCTAATGTTACCTTTGATAGTAAAGATTATTCAATAAACAGGAGTATTCCTAAAGAAATAAAGGAATATTTTTCTGTTGAAGTTCCTAATTCTTATTTTATAAGAAGGTATAGACCTAATTGGGATGGAATGAAGCATTACTTTACGCCAAAAGGAAATATTAGAACAGGGCTACTACCTTTTTTGTTAGAATTTATTGAAAGTAATTATCCAGATATTGATATTAAATTTAAAGATATAAGGGGGAATATACCTTCATTTAAAGAAAATCCTATAAATAAATTTGGAAAATATGTAATGGATGGTCAATATGAATATCAGTTTGAATTAATTAAAAAATATAATAATTATCTTACTTATAAAAATGAAAAACTTTATTTTCCACGTGGTATAATAAATGCAGCTACTAATGCTGGTAAAATGATTATTACTGCAGGCATATATTTTAATTTTGAAGGTAATAATCATATGCTTATATTAATTGATAATAAATTATTACATCAACAATTATATGAGTTTTATTCAGAATTATTAGGTAGTGTTGGTATTATATCAGCTGAAACCATTGATATAAAAAATATAACTATTGCAATGGTTAAATCTTTTTATAACAGGATAAATGAAGGTATTTTAACAAAAGAGCAGTTAAATTTATTTAATATACTTGTTGTTGATGAATGTCATTTAGCTGGAGCTAAAACATATGAAGCTATAATAAATAAACTTAATTCACCTGTTAGAGTGTTTTTGTCAGGTACAGCACTTGATAGTGAAAGTGTTATTACAAGGCTTAATATAATTAGCTTATCAGGTAAAGTTATGGCTTCGATAAATAAAGTTGATTTAATGAAAAGCAATGTAAGTAAGAAAATAAAAGTATTTATAAATTATTTTAAACCAACATTAGATAAGCCTTTATTAAGTTATGATGATTATTACAATGATTGTATAGTATTTTCAAGAGAAAGAGCAGCATTAATTTCTAGCATTATAAGTAATTATAAAGATAAAATGATATTAATTGCTGTAGAACAAATATACCACGGAGAGTATCTAGAAGGTTATTTAAATAATGTATTAAAATTTATTGGATATGATTTTAAAGTAAAATTTACTCATGCAAATGATCCAAACAAAAAACAAATAATTGAAGATTTTAAAAACAAGAAAATAAATGTTCTTATATCAACTAGAATAATGAAATTGGGTATAAATATAGCTGACATTGCAGTAATTATCTATGCATTAGGAGGTAAAAGTATTATCAATGTGAAGCAATGGATGGGTAGAGGAGAAAGGAAAAGTAGTTCGGAAGAAGAATTACATTTTTATGATTTTTATGATGATGTAAAGTATTTAAAAACCCATTCAAAGAAAAGAATAAAAATGTATAAAAAAGAAAAACTGGAAGTTATATTTAATTTTAATATTGATGAACTATGAGAACCAAAAAAGAAGAAAAAACTAAAATTGATTTATCTATTCCGGTAAATATAGATTCATATAATTTATCGGAAGAAGACTGTTTTGGTAATTTGTGGTTACCTTCTGATAATGATTGTTCTCTTTGTGCTGACAATGAATTATGTGGGGTTATATACAGTAATAAAATAAAGAAAAAGAAAGCCGAATTTGAATTTGATAACAAAACAATAGATAATACAAGGTTTAATGAAGTTAACTGGGATCTTATAAAGAAACAAGCTATTAATTATAAGAAAGAAAATAATCCTATGACTTTCACGGAGTTATTTATGTATGTTAAAGATGTATCAAAATGTGATAATGATGTTGTTATAGAGACTTATATTGAAGCTAATTTACTTAATCATAATTTATGTAAAAAAGATGGTTTAATTCTTCCATTATGAAAATCAAAATAATAAGTAGAGACAATATTTATTCCTTACTTCAATATTGTAAGGAAAGTGGATATGTTTCTATTGATTATGAGACTGATGATTTAATTAAAATAGGTATAGATGGTAAAGAAAAAATTATTTCTTTTTCTTTGTCATTTCAAATAGGCAGCTCTTATGTTTATGTTTTTAATGGTGATGATAATTATATAATTGATTTTTTAAAGGAAATATATGGTAATTATAATATAGTAAAGATAGGACATAATATTAAATATGATAATCATTGTGCACACATATTAGGTATAAGAAAATTTAGAGGTCAGTTCCATGATACCTTAACAATGCATCATTTAATTAATTGTAAAGGTAATCATGATCTTGGAAGTCTTGTAAATATTTATATTCCACGATTTAAAGATTATAAAAAATTAGTTGATAGAACAAATATTTTAGAGCTAGATAAAGATGAACTTATAGCTTACAATGCAATTGATTCTGAAGTTACTCTGGAATTATATTTCATATTTACTGAACTATTAATGGAAGATAAAAGATTATATACTCTTTTTAGGAATCTTGTTAGTCCTTTAAATATAGTACTATTTAAAATGGAATTGTATGGAATGTTAATAGATAAAGAGTTTCTTGATTATTATATAACTAAGACAGAAGAGTTAATTAAATCTTATGAGAATAAACTAAGAGAAAATAAAACTGTAAAAGCATTTCAGTTACATGTAAATAAAGCATTATTACAAGAAGAGATAAGTAAATTAAGTATAAAATTACTATCAGCAAAAAATGAAAAAACTAAAAATGAATTATCTCAGAGAATAACCGATTTAAAATCTAATAAGATTACAATTGAGAAGCCTATAAATTTTAATAGTCCTAAGCAAATGAGCTTACTTCTTTATACTTCAGCTGGATTTAATTTTCCTGTTGAAGACGAGTATAAAACAGATTCCGGAGAAGTAAGTACAGGTAAACAGGTATTGGAATTATTACCAGACAAGAGTGGATTCATAAAAAATTTACTTATTTACAGACAGTTAAATAAAATATATAGTACTTATTTAATTGGTATAAGAGATAAACTTGATAAACGTAATTACATACATGGTAAATTTAATCAGCATGGAACTATTACAGGAAGATTAAGTTCCAATGATCCGAACATGCAGAATATTATTACCAGAACAAAATACTCAGAAATAGAAGACTTAATTAAAATAGTAAAAAGGTCGTTCATAGCACCTGAAAATTATTTTTTAGTCCAGGCAGATTATTCTCAGGCTGAACTTAGACTAATGGCTGAATTTTCACAAGACAAAAATATGTTATCAGTTTTCCAGAATGATGGCGATTTACATGAAATGACAGCTGCTAAGATGCGTAATATGACCATTGAAGAGTTCCGAAAATTACCAGAAGATGAATACAAAAGATATAGATATGAAGCCAAATCAGCTAATTTCGGTTTATTATATAAAATGTCAATAAATGGTTATAAAGAATATGCTAAGGCTAATTATGGTATTGATCTTACATTAGATCAGGCTACTAAAATGGTAACAAATTTCTTTAAAACTTATAGTGCTATACCTAAATATCATGAGTTATACATTGCAAAGGCAAGGAAATTTGGTTATGTTAGAACCTTATCAGGCAGAAAGGTGTTCATTGAAAATATAATGGATAATGACAATATTAAAAGAGGTTATGCAGAAAGAACCGCTGTTAATGCCCCCATTCAAGGAACTGCAGGCGAATTAACAATGTTTGCGCTTGTATTACTTAACATAATTTTACCCAAAGAAATTCTTATGGTAAATACTGTACATGATAGTATCATTTTTTATATACCTGAAGATTATATGGATTATATTAAGTATATAAAAAATGTAATGGAGAATTTACCGCTTGAACATTATTTTGGTAAAGGGTTGAAATACATTAAGATGAAAGTAGATTTTGAATTTAGTAAAAAATCATGGGGTGAACTGGAAAAATTAGAAAATTTGTAATACCTTTGTAGTAAATTTTATGTTTAACACTTAACACTTTTAATTATGCCGAACGTAAATTTGACAGTAATGAAGCGTCTCGAAGAAGAGTACGCAAAAAAAGCATCCTTTAAAAAAGATTATGTCTATCAGCAAGGATTAAAGGATGGGGAATCCTATGAATTCAGGATTCTTGATCCGTTACCTAATATGAATGGTAGATATTTTCTTGATGTAGTTGTATGGTGGATTAATGGCAAGCGCATTGTTTCTCCTGAAACATTTGGTGAACCATGTCCTTTGCAGAGAATTTATGATGATGCAAAGAACAGTAATGACAAAGATCTAATCAGATTGCTGGAAGCCGGAGACAAATCAGGTAAAAAGATTGTCCGGAAAATAGAAAATCATATTCCTATTCTTCTTTTTCAGTTTAATGTGGATAGAAACGGGGATATTATAGGTATTACTGATAAGAATGGGAATTATGATGTTAATCTGATTGATAAATATATTGTTGATGGTAAGCCAAAAATTCTTGTTGTAAGTACATCTGTTCTAATGCAGATTAATGCTATTGCTACTAAACGTGGTGGCTTGGATATGTTTACTCCTGACAAAGGGTTTAACCTTAATCTTAGTCGTCAGGGTAAAGATAGGAGTACGAAGTATATGGTAACAAGGATGGATAATATGCCTGTTCCGGAGAAATATTATCAGTTAGATGTAGTTCCTGATATTATGAATCTGGTTAAAAAAGGGATGAGAACCGATGAGTATATAGCTTCCATTATGTACAATTATTTGTTCGGAGATCCTATTATGAACGATGATGAGAGTACATTTAGGTATCCGGAGTTAAGAAAAGAAAGTGAGCAAATAGAACAGGAAGAAATTAAGACAAATCTAAGAACTCAAATTACAAAAGAAAATAAACGTATTGTCGAAAATACTAATGATGAAGAGGATGATCTCCCTTTTGAAGAACCTAAGGTTGAAACACCTAGGAGAGGTCGTAAACCTTTAAATCAAGTAGTAAATACTAATCCTGAACCTTCAGTTCCAACTACATCAAATGATACAGTAAAAAGAGTACGTAGAATTACTGATATTATTGATGAATAATGAGAGATGAGGAATTTACAGTAACTGGTTATCTATCAGAAGATTATAATTATCTTCTGATAGATAACCCTTCTATAATAAAAAGAGCTTGTAAGTTCTTAAAGGGAGAGAAATTAGAAATTACGTTTAAAAAATTTTACAAGAAAAGAACTGCAGCTCAGAATAGATGGTTATGGGGTATATGTATAGAAGATATTCGCAGGTGGTTATATGAAACTACTGGCGAAAGGCATTCAAAACAAGCTATCTATACATTTCTTATGACTAAAGTTTTAGGGTATGATATTCAGTCAGAAATTATTGATGGGAAAGAAATACTGTTTTTAGAGGGTAAAAGATTTTCTGAAATGACTACCCTTGAGTTTTCTGATGCAGTAGAAAAAATATATAATTATTATGCTGAAAGAGGTTTACAAATAAGAATGCCAAGACCTAATACAAACAATTTAATTACAGATTATGAGTAACATTATTATTACGTCGGACTGGCATGTCCATAATTATAAAATGTTTAATAAAGGAGATAAGCGTCTTCTTGATATAATCAATTTCATTAAATGGTTGTTTAAATTATGTAATAAGAATGATATT
>Ga0207433_10015310_pt1 | contig 10955 bp, 9 predicted proteins | sample YelNatPaOPGAMG01_FD_187559 | JGI IMG/M metagenome (GOLD analysis project Ga0207433, IMG submission 187559) | Hot spring thermophilic microbial communities from Obsidian Pool, Yellowstone National Park, USA - OP-RAMG-01 (SPAdes) (version 3) | ecosystem: Environmental > Aquatic > Thermal springs >...
GTCACCGGTCGGGGTTGGATAATAGGCTGGGTCTAAAAGGATAATCTGAAAGGTCTCACGAACTTGACTCTGTCCATTATGGGCAACATCTTTAAACTCAACAATCCAACGGTGGTTTAATGTATCGTAATACTGATAGATGTCACCATAACCGTTCTGTGCCTCATTGGTATTTAAATCATCCCAAAACGGGGCTACCATTGCCATTGGTCCAGCCGTGTCCGGAATTGATGAATTATTGCCATAACGATAATCGGTTCTGCCCATACTTAAAAAGCCATTAGAACAGACCGTCATCCAACCCCAAAGTTCACCATAATACCTGAAATTAAACGGTGCGATTATATATTCAACTGCATCGTTGGCATTGGAAATCGCAGCCATTCGTGTGCCTGGTCCAGGTGGTGCAATTTCAAACCAATCAAAGGTTGGTGCCTGACCAGAACTTGTGTCAGTATCGTCATAGCAGTAGTAACCATAGGAGTCAGGACCGGTTGGGTCAGAACTTATCCCTGGGTCAGAGTATAAGGTGAAGTTAAAGGCTTTGGTATAGGAATAAGTGCCACCGCTGCCAAAGACCAGAAATGAAAAATGAACCGGTTGACTGGGGGGCAGAAAAGGGCTAACAGTTATGGTAAATGGGTCAAAATTATTACTCCTAATTGAGCCAGCTGGAATACTGCCAAAATCGGCAAAAGAGTCGGTAACGACAAGATTAGAATCATTTGTCCTAAGTATTCCAAAGACATCGGTTAGGCCACCTAACCCGGAATTGGCAATGGTTATGCATAATTTAGCATTTTCTTGTGGACCAAATTCGCCATTACCATTACCTAAGGGCGCCGAATCAATCACCCGACAGCGCCGGTATTCCAATTTACCCGCCGAGACAGTAATTAAAAAACAACTGAACCAGTTATAAATTGAAGTGTCAGTGATAAGAAGGTTAAAATTAATCACCTGCCGGTTGGTGCAGGTGGGAGCGATTGAGAAAGAGAATGGATTTTGCGAACAAACGATACTTTCCGGTGGAATATTACCAAACCAAGCAATACTTTCCGTAATCGTCACAAATTGACTGGTGGTGCGAAGTAAAGCCTTTGTGCTACAAGCGGTCGTATACCCAGAATTGACCAATTTGACAAAAAGGTTTATTGTCTCACCGGGATTGGCGACACCATCACCATTGCCCGCCGGCGGTGAGTCGCAAATCGTATGCGAGGAATACATAAGATATGGTGCATTACCGACACGAACATCAGCAAAACCCTCATAAGGGAAAAAATTATGAGCGGTCACGGTAATATCAATCCTGCCCAAATTGCGGGGAATAAAGGAAAGAGTTGCCAAGCCGTTATTGTCCGTATAATCATAAGCATAGACTGTGCTATCCATCATTGCACAGACCAAGGCATTTCGGACCGGTAAACCAGCAAAGCTGACCCATACTGGGAAATTGGTTGGTTGATTAAGAAAAACAATCGTGTCATAGATAACGGTTAATCTCTTGGGCGCTTTAGTCCAGATGTTAAGTTCGGGGTCACCCAAGAGGTTCCATTCGCGATACCGGGTCTGATTCGGGAGTAAAGAGTCCATAATGAATTTCGCCCTTTTGGTTGCCTCGCCTAAGATAAAAATACTATCCACAAAAATTGCCCGAAAGAAACCTTTAGTTACGGCGCTACGATAACCTGAAACATGGGAGGCAGCATCGGATGTTCCGAAAAAGCCGACCGCACCCTTTGGATTTTGAAATGTGCCCGCGCGTAAGAAATCGTCGCCTAACATATTCTCGCCTGGGGATAGAGTCAATGTGGCACAGGTCCCTGAGACAACAATCGGGAGTTTATAACCGTTATTTAAATTGTCCGGGTCAAAATAAAAAGGTTGTGACCAATAGCCAACGGATTGATCACGGTAGACAACAAACGCCCTGCCATTATTAATCGCATTAATCACATCATCTTGATTGTGACCAGCAAGGTCAATAAAACTATCCACCTGGATATAACCAGCATCAAGCCAGAGGTTCCGAATATAGCGACAATCCGGTTGGTAATAGGGGTCAGGCGGATAATCCTCGTCAATAATGGTTGTTCCTTTACAAAACCAAGTAGTGTCTTGGCTGGCAAGAGCCTTCTCATAACCAATGGTCTTTGCTACCATTACACTGCACTGAGCTGGCGTCTGGCAGTGAAAACGACCGATACAAAGTTCAATGCGGTAATTGCCCGAAATATCCGCATAATAATCATCAGTAATATAGTTATAGGCAGGGAGTAAATCCGGACTACCAACTAAAAGGATAAATTCCGGTCTTGGGTTCCAATTGTTATAGGCATTCAGAATATAAGATTTAATCTGAGTCGGAGTATTGCCGGTTACGGATAATGGTACACATACCGCTAAAACCCCTTTCTTCGTTTTCCATTCCACTAAAGGACGGATGGCTTGAACAAAGTTGTTGTGCGCTATGACTAAATATTTTGCCCCGGTTTGAGCAAGGGCGAACGAACAAAAAATGTGGAGGGTGATGATAAGATTAAGGAGAAGACGCTTAAGTTTCATTTTTATCTCCTTAAGTATTTCTGATTTATATTAACACTTTTTGGAAAAGAGTCAAGAACCTGCGTGAAATCCGTCTTAGGCGGACAAGATGTGATTCAAGCGCTTGACAGTTTGAAGATTCTGGGCTATAACTTCTTACCGTGAAGTATCGCTATCTTGATCACACCTCGGATTTGGGAATGGAAATTTACGGTAAGGATTTGCCCGAACTCTTCACCAATGCCTGCTTTGCCCTTTTTGATAATATCTTAGATTTATCTTCGGTTCAAGAGAAAGCGGCCAAGACCTTAACCGTTAGAAGCCAAAACCTTGCTGATTTGTTTATGGATTGGTTACGGGAGTTAATCTTTCTCTTTAGCACTGAGTATTTTGTGGTTAAACGAGTGGAAATAGTTGAATTAAAGGATAATATAGTAACCGCTCACCTTTTTGGCGAAAAGTTTGACCGGTCAAGACACCGGGTAAAGATTGAAATCAAAACTCCAACCTACCATATGTATCAAATTGAGCGGTTGGCAACCGGCTATAAGGCAACCGTAATCTTTGATGTATAGAACCGTCTTAGTGCGTCCTTAGGCGGAAACGAAAACTTTATGCGGATTCGGATTTCGGCTTAGACCGGAAAATCTCAACCGCTAAGAGCATAATGATTCCAACCACAATATAGGCATCAGCCAAATTGAAGGTATACCAGCGGAGATTTTTTATCCCAATATCAATAAAGTCAATCACCTTACCCATACGGATACGGTCAAAAAGATTTCCTAATGCCCCGCCTAAGATTAAGGCATAGGCGACAAGATAAAAGAAACTTTTGCCGCGGATAGCAAAAAATATCACTATCGCAATACCAATTAAAGGCATTAAATAATAAGAGGCGTCCGAGAAGATACGAATACCAAAAATCCCGCCTGGATTATAGATTAAAGATATTCTTAAAAAATCACCAATTAATGGTTGAATTTGATAAGGATTGAGCACACTTTGAACCAAATATTTTGTCAGTTGGTCAAAAAATAAGGCTAAGGCACTAACCAAAATGAACAAACGGATCCGCATCAGGCTTTTAGATTAACAAATAAAATTGAATTGTCAATGCCAGGAACACCTGCACAAAAGGGCTTTGCCCCGTTGAATCCCCAAAAATCCGCCTTAGGCGGATTAAAACCCGGGGAGATGAAGGGTTTCCCCGCATCGGTTATGGCTTTGGTTTTGATTGTAACTGGGTTTCAAGTTTGTCTAAATCATTAGCCTCAAATACCTGAATGCGATAGTGCCGGGCAAAATGGAGCGCATCTGGGCTCAAGCGGGGCAGGGCGACCAAAATAATATCCTGGGCGTTTACATCATAACCTTTGGCATATAATTTTATCACCTCTTCCGAATCAACTTCGGTTTCAGCAGTAGCAAAACCAACTACAATCCGATGCTCAAACGGTCCGGAATGTTTTGTTGCCAAAAGGTCAATCTCGTGCTCGGCACCGGAGCGTCCGGTGATTTTTACCCCGGTCTCTACTTCATAGCCATCCTGGGTTAACAATTCGGCAATTCGGTTCTTAGGAATTCGCTCCACTGGTAATTTGGATTTTTTCTCTTCATTAATTGTATAAGAAAATAGGCAAACTTCTTTAATCTCATCCTTATTGAATACTGCTGAGCATTGACGACAATGCCACTTTTCCACGGGCGCAGCGGATAATTCATTACAATTATAGCATTTGTAATAATAACCCGGACTATTGTAATCGCTACCGATTAGATTCAATTCGCGACGGCATTTTGGACAGATATGGCCGGTTTCATTCAAAAACTCGCGCTCAATACCAATATAACCACATGCTGGATGTTCAAAAACCAAACTGCGTAAGATATAACCGGAACCACACTTTGGACAATAAGTGGCATAGCGTAAATCCGTAGAATTACAGACTGGACAGAATAATATCTTTTCATAAAACTTTTTATTGAGATAACCCAAGCGGGTTAAATCGCTAAGTAATTGTAAGGTGAAACTATTGGACTCCCCTAAAATCTTATTGGCTACAGGATAAAATGCGCACTTTGGTGATTTAGGGTCAAAGACCGGAATTAGTTCCGTGACCTCACCGTGCGTTAACTCTTCTAATAATTTTAAAACCTTTGTATCGCTAATCACACAAGTTCCTCCGATAGGCGACTTATAATTAATTATACCCGATTTTTAATATTAAGTCAACAGCCAAACATTCTTTCTTATCCGAACCGAGTTTGGTAATTTGATGACTTATTGGAAATCGTTAATTATCGCTTGTAACACATCTGCCATCTTATCCCCAACGCCTTTAATCTTTTTAAGGCCGACTTTTCCTTCTTTTTGGTAAATAGTTAAGATATCATTTTCCGCCTCATCTATGCTGTGGGCAACCTTTAAAAAAACTTGAATACGATATTGATTTTCGTTTTGAATTGGTAAATCCCGAACTTTTAGATATAACCGCTCGGCAATCAATTTATTAATCCGGGTCTTTTTTGGGAAAAAATGAACCGGGCGCGGAATAGTATCCCAAATTCTATAGGCTTGGCAATATTTTTTTACTAAACCTTGGATATTTTGGTGATAGGTTTTTAATTCATTGGGGTCGCGATAAAGTCTTTCGTATTTAGCAATTAATTTTGAGTCATAGGTCTTGAGTGCCTCATAGTATTTTTCTTTACAGTAACCAAAAAGGGTAAGCCCACCCGCCAATACATATTTACCACCACACTCTTTAGTCATTTTCACTACCGCTTGAATATTCTTTGGTGTGTCGTAGATGAAGGGCAAAATCGGAACAAAGACGGTGCCGGTCAAAATACCGGCAGAAGCGACTTTTGCCATTGCCGCAAATCGGGACTCTACCTTGGGCGCTTTTGGTTCAAAGAGTTGTCGGGTATGGTCGTCTTGGGTTGTGATAATGGAAAATCCAACATTGGCATAACTTCTTTGACTAATCGCGGAAATTAAATCCAAGTCTTGCAAAAGCAAAGGAGACTTTTCATTGATAAAGACCGGAAAATTTAGTTCTTGGACTACTTTTAACATTGCCCGGGATAGCCGATACTTTTTTTCAATTGGCTGCCAATCGCCTAACATAATAATATCGGTTGGCTGAGAAGCCAATTCGGAAGCAAGCAGGTCAACGGCATTTTCCTTTACCCAAATTTTTTGGTCAAAGTCCGAAGGGTTTTTGAAAGGTGTGTATTTTCGGTCCCATTCGTAACAGTAAAGACAACCATAATAACAGCCCAAATAGGGATAAGCCGAATATTTATTCCAGAACCAACCACCGTCACAGTATTTTCTAACATTTAAAATCTTTTGCGCCGAATAGGTCGTAATGGATGGTTTCATTTATTTGATGAGTAAACCTAACCTTTGGCTCTTAAATTATTCTGCCTTAGGCGGATTATTCGCTTGGTTACTAACTGCCTTGAGATAATGCATCCTTAACTCATAAAGTAAACCATCTAATAATTTTTCTTCTTCGGCATCAAGATTCCCTTTGGTTTTTTTCTTTAAAATTTCTAAGGTATCAATGGTCTGTTTTGCCATTGGCAGATTCTTTTCAATTTTTTGGGTTTGGGGGTCAGGCGTAATACCTAAATAGTGCAAGGCGGCAGCAGAAAACATCAAGACAATACTATGAAAAGAGACTGGTGGTAATTCTTCGCTCATAAATTAAGAAGGTTACGAACTTTTTGCACCCTTCCCTCTTTTATAAAGAGTCGAGGCACGCGTGGACTGATTCGGGTTATTATCTCATAAGGAATGGTCTTTGCCCATTTTGCCACTTCATTAACCGTAATCGTCTCATCACCGGCACTGCCAATCAAAGTGACAATGTCGCCAATCTTTACCCCTTCAATATCAGTCACATCAATCATTGTTAAATCCATACAGACATTACCGACAATCTTTGCCCGCTTGCCCGCAACAATAACTTCACCGGTATTGGAAAGTGACCAAGGATAACCATCACCGTAACCAGCAGTAATGACCGCAATTAAAGAGGCGCGCTTGGTGATATAAGTCCGTTCATAACTGATACTGGTGCCTTTGGCAACCCAACGCAGATTAACTACCCTGGTCCTTAAACTCATCACTGGTTTTAAAGGAATCGTCTTTGCCGTATTTTGATTGGGGTGTATGCCATAGATGATTAGACCAGGCCGAATCATATCAAAATAGGATTCGGTAAAATTTAGAAAGCCAGCGGAATTAGCAATATGACGGATTATTGGTTTAATTCCTGCCTGGGCTAAGGATTCGGTTAGTTGGCTAAATCGCGCAATCTGTTCACGGGTGAAAGAGAAGTCCGAATCCGCTGCAGGAAAGTGAGTGAAGATGCCTTCAATTTTAAGATAAGGTTCAGAACCGATTTTGGTAATGGTTGATAAAGCCTCCGCAAATGGTAAACCAGTTCGCCCCATCCCGGTATCAACTTCAATATGGACTCGGATTGGTTGATTCTTTTTCTTTGCAGTTGCGGCTAAAACCCGGGCAAACTCTTTCTCACTAATCGTCGGGGTAAGGTTATAGTCAAAAAGAGCCGGAATCACTGAATAGGGGATAGGACTGAGAATTAAGATTGGTGAGGTGATGCGGGTATTGGTGCGAAGGTTTATTCCTTCCTCAACGCTGGCGACACCGAACATATCCACTTTGCCGTTAAGATGAGCCGCTATCTCTTTTGCCCCGTGACCGTAGGCATCGGCTTTTATTGCCAAAAGGATTTTTTTACCGTTAAGCATCTGCTTAACCGTTTTTAGATTCTCCTCCAAGGCATCCAGATTTATGCCGGCCCAAATGCGTTGTGCGTCTCGTTGCGTTGCAATATCAATAATTGCTTGACTTTCTTTCAGTTTGTGAGGCATTAAGGTTGAGCCGATTCTTAAATCACCAGTGCCTGAAGGATTCCATTCTTTTTTGCCCAAATCCATTATGTCAATATTAATTAAGATTTTCTCTTTGTCAAGTTGAAGGATTTTCCAAAGGGGTTTTGCTCCGTTAAATCCCGAATCGTGAAAATTTTAAAAGTTGGATTAAATTGAACCGATTTGCCTTGTTTCTCTCAGCACTTTTACCTGCCAAAGGCGGACACACGCTTCGCGTTGCGACTCAATTATTCTGCTTGACTTTTGGCTTAAATCGAATAATAATCCAAAAATGGCTAAATTTAGCGATTTATTATTAGAAATTGGGACCGAAGAACTTCCCGCATCATTTCCTGAACCAGCGGTTTCGGTCTTAAAGGAAAAGGTGAGCACCTTTTTACAAGAGAATCAGATTGCTTTTGGGAAAGTAAAGGTGTTTTATACACCACGACGAATTGCTATAATCTTTAAGCAAGTTGCGGAAAGGCAGCGAAGCGAGATTATTGAAGTTTGTGGTCCGGCTTGGAAAATAGCCTTTGATGATAAAGGAAATCCAACCAAAAGCGCCATCGGTTTTGCTCGAAGTCATGGCAAGAGTGTAAAAGACCTTTATCCGAAAAAAACCGAACGCGGCGAGTATGCCTTTTTGAAGAAAACAACTGCCCAAGAGAAGACCGAAAAAATCTTAACCTCAGGACTTGCCGAAATTATTCGGTCAATACCCTTCCCGAAGACGATGCGCTGGACTTTTAGCAAAACCTATTTTGGTCGACCAATTCGTTGGCTTTGTGCCATCTTTGGCACAACACCAATAGTCTTTAAACTTAATGGTTTGGTTGCCGCCAATAAGACTTTTGGTCATCGTAATTTTGTTCAAAAGCCAATAAAATTAAAAAATGTAGCCGAGTATGAAAAAACCTTAAGACGCTATGGTGTCTTGGTTGACCCGCAAAAGCGCAAGCGCGCGATTGAAAAAACGGCAAATCGGCTTTGTAAAAAAGTTAAAGGTTTTTTAGTCAAAGATGAAGAACTATTAACCGAAATTGTGAATATTGTTGAATTTCCTTTTCCCATCTTGGGTGCGTTCAAATCAGAATTTCTTAAATTGCCAGCGGTTGTTTTGAGAACTGCTTTAAAGGCACATCAACGGTGTTTCTCAATACAGGACAAGGAAGGTAACCTCTTGCCATTTTTTATTACGGTCACCAATAACCCAAGATGTAACGAAACCGAAGTAAAGACCTGGTATGAGAAGGCGATTGAATCAAGGCTCAAAGATGCCTTGTTCTTCTTGGATGAGGATTTAAAAGTTGGTCTTGTCCCGTTAGTGGAAGCAGAAAAGAAAGTTATTTGGATTGAAGGCTTGGGCTCACTTTATGAAAAGACCCAAAGGTTGATTGGTCTAACCAAATTTATTAGCCAATATGTTTCTAATATTGATACCAATTTGCTTTTACGAGCCGCGGAACTGGCAAAGGCTGATTTATTGACCAATATGGTCAGAGAAAAAGAGTTCACTTCCTTACAGGGCACAATTGGTGGAATTTATGCTGAGATGTTAGGCGAACCTTTGTTAGTTGCTACCGCAATTAAAGAACAATATCTACCCAAAAGCATCGGTGATGATTTACCCCAAAGCACTGAAGGGGCGATTTTAAGCATTGCGGATAAGATTGATAACATCGTTGCTTCTTTTATTGTGGGCGAGATACCTTCTGGCTCAGAAGACCCCTTCGGATTACGCCGACAGGCAACTGCAGTCCTCTCCATAATCGTTGATAAAGATTTCTGGCTTAATTTAGCCGAACTAATTTCCTTTAATCTTACGCTCTTTCCCTTAACCTTTGACCGTTCCATGCTTTTGCCTAAACTTCATCAATTCTTTCAAGAACGATTGGCTAGTTTATTCCTTGACCGTAATATTCGTTATGACATCTGCGATGCAGTATTAGCGGTTGCTTGGGCAAATCCGGTTGATGCGCTACAAAGAGCCAATGCCCTTATCCAGTTCCGCACGGGTAAAGAATTTGAAGACTTAGTGATTGGTCAGAAAAGGGTTAATAATATCCTAAGGGAGCAATCGCCAACCAATTCAATTCAGGAACAATTACTAATCGAAAAGGATGAGAAGGAATTATACGAAAAAGCCAAAGAAGTTGAACCGTTACTAAATTCAACAATTGAACAAAAAGACTACCCAAAAGCCTTATCCCTACTATTATCGTTACGCCAAAATATTGATAGTTTATTTGATAATGTCCTAATAATGACCGATGATGAGAATTTGCGCCAGAACCGGCTTGCCTTATTAACTTATCTAAAATCATTATTTTTGAAAGTCTGCGACCTATCAAAAATTGTCCTTGAAGGTGAAAAAAGCGTATAGCGTCCGATTCAACCCAAGAAAAGATGAGTGGTTTCCCCTCTTCTCCCCGGGTTTTAGAAAAGAATTCTTTTGGAGATTCAAGGCGAGTCGCCTTTGTCTGGGGATAAGTGTTGTTGCTTTACTAATCTTTGCAATATCCTCGCTTGCCTGTCGGAGTAAAAAAATAGAAAAGAAAAAACCAGTTTTTATTGAAACGAAAAGAATCACTTTGACCATTAAAGGTGCTAAACTCTGTGCCGAAATCGCGGATCACCCTGAAGAACGGTCTTTGGGTTTAATGTATCGGCAAAACTTGGCACCTGACCAGGGGATGCTTTTTATATTTGAGCAGGAAGGGATTTATCCGTTTTATATGAAGAATACTAAAATTCCTTTGAGTATCGCGTTTATTGACCGGCAAGGGGTTATTATTGATATTCAACAGATGACACCATTGGACGAACTTACCCAGCACTATCCCAATAAACCCTTTCTTTACGCCTTAGAGACCAATCAGGGCTGGTTTTTGGAGCGAGGGATTAAGCCAGGCGATACTGTCTTCGGTCTGCTCCGCTGAAGTTAAACTTCCATAATTTATTTCATAAGCACCACAGGCATGCAACGCGCATCGCGAAGCGTGTGCTGAGACAAACGAGGCAAAGCGTGTGATTCGAACGGGTCAAAAGGTAGAGAAGGATTGTTTCCAAAGAGGGATTTTCATCATGCTACTTTCCAAAAATAACATTGGGGCTTGTCCCCAACAAAAGAAAGTCCAATTCTTTTTGCTATTTCACTCTGAGAAAGACCTGATTTTTTCTCAAAAACCAGTCAGAATATTCTACTTATAAGTAGAACTGAAATCAAACAAAATTTTCGTCTAAGTATTTGATATTTAATTTCTTATATTTAATTTTATTATGGGAGAGGGGGTACCGCTTAGGGGGTAGCGAGACTGTGCAAAAATCCTTAAACCACGAAAACGCGAAAGACACGAAAAAGAATAAGAAAAGGGTTATTTTTAATCGACATATAAGTCTTTGTTTTATCAGAGGCTTAAATTCATCTGATTTTATCTCGTTTTTACTTCCTTTTCGTGTTTTCTTAATTTCGGCTTTCGTGGTATTTCTGC
>Ga0207433_10015311_pt1 | contig 10955 bp, 7 predicted proteins | sample YelNatPaOPGAMG01_FD_187559 | JGI IMG/M metagenome (GOLD analysis project Ga0207433, IMG submission 187559) | Hot spring thermophilic microbial communities from Obsidian Pool, Yellowstone National Park, USA - OP-RAMG-01 (SPAdes) (version 3) | ecosystem: Environmental > Aquatic > Thermal springs >...
TCCCCCCCGATGTGGCCGCGAAGGTCGTCGAGCTCAAGATTCCGGGCATTTTCCTGCAGCGCGAATACCGTCGCTATTATCCGTCCGGGGAAGTGCTCGCGCATGTGCTCGGCTTCACCAATGCCGACGACAACGGGCAGGAAGGGCTTGAGCTCGCCTACCAGAGCCGGCTTGCAGGCAAGCCGGGAAGCCGTCGCGTGATCAAGGATCGCCTCGGCAGGATAGTCGAGGACGTGGAAAGCATCAAAACGCCCAAGCCCGGGCAGGAAATCGTGCTCAGCATCGACAGCCAGATCCAGTATCTCGCCTACCGCGAAATCAAGAATGCGGTCGAAGCGAACAAGGCGAAAGCGGGTGCGGTGGTGGTGCTCGATGCGAGAACCGGAGAAGTGCTCGCCATGGCGAGCGTTCCGAGCTTCAACCCCAACAACAGGGAAGACCTGAAGGCCGGCCTGATACGCAACCGCGCGGTGACCGACAACTACGAGCCGGGATCGACCCTCAAGCCTTTCACCATAGCCGCAGCCCTGGAAACGGGGAAATACACGCCGGACACGATCATTCAGACCGCACCTGGCACGCTCACCATAGGCACTGCAACGATCCACGATGCCGAAAAATCCGGGGCGCTCACCGTCTCCCAGGTCATCCAGAAATCGAGCAATGTCGGCGCTTCCAAGATCGCGCTCTCCATGGAGCCCAAAACCATGTGGGACATGCTGCACGACTGTGGATTCGGGATGGCGCCGGATTCGGGCTTTCCCGGTGAAGCTTCCGGGCGGCTGAGGCCCTACGAGAGCTGGCGCCCGATAGAGCAGGCGACCATGTCTTTCGGGAACGGCATATCGGTGAGCCTCCTGCAGCTGGCAAGGGCCTATACCATTTTCACCAACGGCGGCATGCTGATGCCGGTGACCTTCCTGAAAAGGGATGCGCTGCCCCAGGGGCAGCGGGTGATTTCCGGCAAGACCGCGCAGGAGATGAGCCGGATACTCGAGACGGTGGTGCAGCCCGACGGGACCGGGCCGCTCGCGCAGGTGGCGGGATACCGGGTCGCAGGCAAGACCGGCACCGCCCACAAGGTTGAGGGCAACGGCTATTCGGCGCACCGCTACATCGCCTCTTTCGTCGGTTTCGCGCCGGCGTCCAATCCGCGCCTCATCGTCGCCGTGATGGTCGACGAGCCTTCGGGCGGCAAGTATTACGGCGGCGAAGTCTCCGCTCCCGTATTTTCCAGGGTGATGGGCGGGGCGCTGCAGGCCCTGGGCGTTCCTTCGGATGCGCCGCAGAACAATGTCGCGATGTCCCCCGCGGGGCGCTTCCCGAAGGGGGTGATGTGAGGGACAGACTCGACGCCCTGAACATCCGGCATCTGGTGACCGACAGTCGAAAGGTCGGGCATGGCGACACTTTCGTCGCCTATGTCGGCGAGAACATGGACGGCAGAAGCTTCATCGGGGAAGCCATCCGGCGGGGCGCGGCCTCCGTGATCTGGGAGGAGGAGGGTTTTTCATGGGATGCTTCGCTTGCGGTGCCGAATCTGGGAATCCGCAACCTACGCGAAAAATCCGGCGAAATCGCAAGCCATGTCTACGGCGAGCCTTCCAAGAAGCTCTGGATCGTCGGCGTGACGGGAACCAACGGCAAGACTTCCTGCACCCACTGGATCGCCCGGGCATTGAGCGAGCTCGGAAAGAAGACCGCGATCATCGGCACGCTCGGCAACGGCTTCCCGGGAATGCTCGAGCCCACGATCAATACCACGCCCGATGCGGTGGCGCTGCATGAGCTCCTGGCCAGTTATCACGATGCGGGCGCGCAGTGCGTGGCCATGGAAGTGTCGTCCCATGCGCTTTCCCAGGGGCGGGTCAACGGCATCCGATTCGATGTCGCGCTTTTCACCAATCTGACGCGCGATCATCTCGACTACCACGGCGACATGGCTTCCTATGGAGAAGCCAAGGCCGCCCTTTTCGATTTTCCGGGGCTCGGGTTTGCGGTCCTGAATCTGGACGATGCTTTCGGGGCCGATCTGATGAAAAGGCCCGCCGGCCCGAAAAAAATCGCCTACGGTTTTTCGGAAATGAGCGAAGTGCCGCAGGTCAGGGGAAAGCGCCTGAAAATGGAAGGCGGAATGCTTTCCATGGATATCGAGTCTTCCTGGGGCAACGGCACGCTCAGCACCCGTGCGATCGGAAGATTCAATGCCTCCAACCTCCTGGGCGTCCTGTCGGTTCTGCTGGCGGGCGGCTTCGAGCTGCAAGCCTCGATTCGTGCGCTTTCTGCGATAGAAGCGGTCCCCGGAAGGCTGCAGCAAATCGGCGGGAATGGAGTCCCTCTGGTGGTGGTGGATTATGCCCATACCCCGGATGCCCTGGAGAATGTCCTCGATGCGCTGCGCGAAATATGCGCGGGGAAACTGGTCTGCGTCTTCGGATGCGGAGGAAACCGCGATCCCGGAAAACGGCCGATGATGGGCGAAATCGCATCCCGCCTGTCGGACCGGGTCTATGTCACTGCCGACAATCCCAGGGACGAGGATGTCGACGCCATCATCAGCCAGATCGTCAGGGGAATCGAGGGGGATTATTGCGCGATCCGGGACAGGGCGGATGCGATCAGGGAAGCGATACGCGGCGCGAACATGGAGGATCTGGTGCTGCTCGCAGGCAAGGGGCACGAGGACTACCAGGAAATCAGGGGAAAAAGACTGCCTTTCAGCGACATCGAGGTGGCCAGAAGCGCCTTGCAATCATGGGGCGCGACATGCTGACCCTGGATGAAATAGCCGCAGAACTGGGAGCCCGCCGCGTCGGCGCGAATGTCGAATTTTTCGGCGTCGCGACGGACAGCAGGAAAATTGCGCAGGGCGATCTTTTCGTCGCGCTGAAAGGCGCAAATTTCGACGGGGCAGAATTCGTGTCCGGCGCCGGGCAGGCCGGAGCGGCGGCGGCGATCGTGGAAAGGCAGGTCGAATCGGCCATTCCGCTTCTGGTGGTGAAGGATGCGCGGATCGCCCTCGGCAAGCTCGCCGGATTCTGGCGCAGCCGCTTCGGCATTCCCGTGATCGCGGTCACTGGAAGCAACGGGAAAACCACCGTGAAGGAAATGCTGGCTTCCATCCTGCGCGAAAAGGGGGAGGTTCTGGCGACAAGGGGTAATCTCAACAACGACATCGGCCTGCCGCTCACGCTGCTGGGCCTGCGCCGGGAGCACCGCTTTGCGGTGATCGAGATGGGCATGAATCACCCCGGAGAGATCGGCTACCTTTGCAGCATCGCGAAACCCGACTTCGCGCTCGTCACCAATGCAGCCAGCGCCCATCTGGAGGGACTCGGCAGCGTTGCCGCCGTGGCAAGGGCGAAGGGCGAAATTTTCGAGGGACTGAAGCAGGACGGGACTGCGATCATCAATGCGGACGATGCCTATGCTCCCCTTTGGCGCAATCTTGCCGGGGAGCGCGGCATCGTCTATTTCGGGCTGAGCGGCGAAGCCGGCGTGACTGCCCGGTATGTTCTCGACGAATACGGCAGCGATATCGTCCTGCATATCCCTGAAGGGGAGGTCCGCACAAGGCTGCAGGTTCCCGGTTTGCACAACGTGAGAAACGCGCTGGCGGCGGCTGCCGCTGCGAGCGCCGCAGGCGTCGATGCGAATGCGATCGGGCAGGGCCTTGCGAAATTCGCGGGTGTCGCCGGAAGAATGCAGCGCAAGGCCGGAAGGAAGGGGGCCGTTCTCGTCGACGACACTTACAACGCCAACCCGGATTCGGTGCGCGCCGCGATAGCCTGGCTTTCCAATGCAAAGGGAAAGACCATGCTGGTTCTGGGCGACATGGGAGAGCTCGGCCCGGATTCGCCCAAGCTGCACGGGGAAATCGGCGCCGCCGCCAGGGATGCGGGAATCGGCGCGCTGCTGGCCCTGGGGAAAGCCAGCGGAGCTGCAGCGGAGAGCTTTGGCAAGGGAGCGGATCATTTCGAAGATATCGAAGCCCTGTCCGCCAGGGCGCAAAGCCTGCTGGAGCCGGGCATGACCGTGCTCGTCAAGGGCTCGCGTTTCATGAAGATGGAGCGGGTCGTCGAACAACTCGAGGAAAAGGAAAAGGCATGCTGCTGATACTGGCGCAATACCTGTCGCGCGACATTCATGCCTTCAATGCATTCAGCTACATCACGCTGCGCACCGTGCTCGCCTCGATGACTTCCCTGCTGATTTCATTCATGGTCGGCCCTGCCATGATCCGCAAGCTCACCGCCTACAAGATCGGGCAGTCGGTGCGCAGCGACGGACCCCAGACCCATCTCGTCAAGGCGGGGACGCCGACCATGGGCGGGGCGCTGATCCTGATTTCGATTGCGATTTCCACCCTGCTCTGGGGCGACCTTTCCAACCGCTATATCTGGCTGATGCTGATCACGACCCTGGGCTATGGCGTCATCGGCTGGATCGACGATTACAGGAAAGTCGTCGAGCGCAATCCGAAAGGGCTTTCGGCCAAAGCCAAGATGTTCTGGCAATCCGCGATCGCCATCGGGGTCGGGGTCTATCTCGCCCAAACCGCGACCCAGCCTGCAGAAACCGATCTCATCGTGCCGTTCTTCAAGCACCTGGTCTTCCCCCTGGGGAGCGTGGGATTCGTCCTGCTCGCCTACTTCGTGATCGTGGGCACCAGCAATGCGGTCAATCTGACCGACGGGCTGGACGGGCTTGCGATCATGCCCACCGTGCTCGTCGCGGGCGCATTTTCGATTTTCTCCTATGTGGCAGGCCATGCGGTGTTCTCGAAATATCTGGGCGTTCCGCATATTCCAGGGGCGGGAGAGCTTTCCGTGTTCTGCGGGGCGCTGACCGGGGCGGGACTCGCCTTCCTCTGGTTCAATGCTTACCCCGCCGAAGTGTTCATGGGAGATGTGGGGGCGCTTGCCCTGGGCGGCGCGCTGGGACTGATTGCCGTCATCGTCAGGCAGGAAATCGTGCTGTTCATGATGGGCGGCGTGTTCGTCGTCGAGACCCTTTCAGTGATGCTTCAGGTCGCCTCCTTCAAGCTCACCGGGAAAAGGGTTTTCAGAATGGCGCCCCTGCACCATCACTTCGAACTGAAGGGATGGAAGGAAACCCAGGTGGTGGTGCGTTTCTGGATCATCACCATGATGCTGGTCCTGCTGGGCCTCTCTACCCTGAAGCTGAGGTGACGGTGGAACTGAACCGGAAAAAGGCGCTTGTTCTGGGTGTAGGGGACACCGGAATTTCGGCCATCCGCTATCTGCAATCGAAAGGTGCCGAAGTCGTCGCGGCGGACACACGGGAAAGCCCGCCCCGCGCGGCCGAGCTTTCTATCCCCGTGGCCACCGGACCTTTGGCCGCATCGCTGCTCGAAGGTGTTGATCTCGTGGTGGTGAGCCCGGGACTTTCCCTTGACGAGCCTGTCGTGCGCGAGGCATCGAGGCGGAACATTCCCGTCATGGGGGACGTCGAGCTTTTCGCGATCGAAATTTCGAAGAAAAGCCCGGTTCCCCGCGTGATTGCGATCACCGGGTCGAACGGAAAGAGCACCGTCACTTCCATGGTCGGGGAAATGTGCAAAAAGGCCGGCCTGGAGACAGTGGTTGCCGGCAACATAGGATTGCCGGTACTGGATACGCTGGAGGCGAATCCGGGCATCTACGTACTGGAACTGTCCAGCTTCCAGCTCGAAACGGTCAAGAGCCTCGCATCGAGTTCCGCGACGGTGCTCAATCTGAGCGAGGATCATCTCGATCGCTATGCATCGATGGGGGAGTATGCCCAGGCGAAATCCGCGATCTTCGCAGGCGGCGGCATCCAGGTGCTCAACCGCGAAGATCCGAAAGTCATGGCGATGCGGCTACCCGGCAGAAAAGTGCTCACCTTCGGGCTTTCCGTTCCGAAAGACGAAAGCGAATACGGCCTGATTCGGGAGGGGCGGGATGCCTGGCTGGCAAGAGGGAGCAGGCGACTGCTGAAGACTTCCGACCTCAAGGTCGCGGGGCTGCACAATGCCGAGAATGCGCTTGCCGCGCTCGCCCTCTGCTCCGATCTTCCGGAAGAGAAGCTCGTCCAGGCGCTTGCCGAATTCAGGGGGCTGCCGCACCGGGTCGAGAAAATCGGGGAGATCAACGGCGTCGCCTTCTTCGATGATTCCAAGGGGACGAACGTGGGCGCGACCGTCGCAGCCCTTACCGGCATGGGTCGGAAATCCGTATTGATACTGGGCGGGGAAGGAAAGGGGCAGGATTTCTCGCCGCTCAGGCTTCCGATCGAAAACCATGCCAGGGCAGTCGTGCTGATCGGGCGCGATGCGCCGCTCATCGAGCGCGCCATAAAGGGCGCGTCCGTTCCCGTGCTGCATGAGTCCGGCATGGATGAGGCGGTCGATGCGGCGCTCAAGGCAGCCAAAGAGGGGGATGCGGTGCTGCTCTCCCCCGCCTGCGCAAGCTTCGACATGTTCAGAAATTATGTCCACAGGGCAGAATCCTTCGTCGCCGCATTCAGGAAACTGGAAGGAGGGGCATGTACGCGCCCATGAACATGGAGGCGGATTTCGACAGGACCCTGTTCTGGATCGTGCTGTTCCTTTTCGGCATCGGACTCGTCATGGTCTATTCCGCGTCGATCGCGATTGCAGATGCGGGGCGCCATGCATCCGGCGGGCATCCTGCCTACTTCCTCGTCAGGCAGGCGGTATTCCTGGTGCTGGGCTTCATCATTGGCGCGATCGCATTCCAGGTGCCGATGAGGACATGGCAGAAGATGGCGCTCTATCTTTTCGCGGCGGCAGCGGTCCTGCTCGTCCTCGTGCTGATTCCGGGAATCGGGCGCGAAGTGAACGGCAGCCGCCGCTGGCTTTCCCTGTTCGTGATCAACCTGCAGCCTTCCGAATTCATGAAGCTTTGCGTCGTGATTTACGCAGCCGATTACACGGTGCGCAAGGCGGCCTACATGCAGGATCTGAAAAAGGGGTTCCTGCCCATGTTCCTCGTCATGTTCGTGTCCGGCTTCCTGCTGCTGCAGGAGCCGGATTTCGGGGCGTTCGCGGTCATCACCGCGATCGCGATGTCTGCGCTTTTCTTGGGCGGGATGAACTGGAAGCTGTTCGTCGGACTGATCGGGATGCTGCTGATCGGCTTCGTCCTGTTGATCTGGACATCCCCTTACCGGATGAAGCGCGTGGTCGGGTTCATGGATCCCTGGTCGGATCCCTTCGGCAAGGGCTACCAGTTGAGCCATGCATTGATCGCGATAGGGCGGGGGGAATGGTTCGGCGTGGGTCTCGGCGGCAGCGTCGAGAAGCTGTTTTATCTTCCCGAAGCGCATACCGACTTTCTGCTCGCGGTGATCGGAGAGGAACTCGGATTTGCCGGAATTGCAGCAGTGATCGGCCTGTTCGCCTGGCTCGTGATCCGCGCATTCTCGATAGGGCGGACTGCCGCTTCCCTGGAACGCTATTTTCCCGCCCTCGTCGCACAGGGCATCGGCATCTGGCTGGGCGTCCAGACCATCATCAATCTCGGGGTGAACATGGGGGTGCTGCCGACCAAGGGGCTGACCCTTCCGCTCCTGAGCTTCGGCGGAAGCGGCATCGTCTCGAACTGCATCGCGCTTGCCATGCTCTTCAGGATCGATTTCGAAAACAGGCTGCTGATGAAAGGGAAAGTGTTTTGAAGCGCACTGTTCTGATCATGGCAGGCGGCACGGGCGGGCACATCTTCCCGGCCCTCGCGGTTGCGGACGCATTGAAACTGGCCGGATGCGAAATCGTCTGGCTCGGCACGAGAAGCGGCATGGAAGCGAAGCTCGTTCCGGAAAGGGGCTATGAAATCGAATATATCTCCATTTCTGGGGTGAGGAAAACCGGCATCCTGCGCTGGCTGGCGCTGCCCCTGAATCTCTTCGTCGCCTGTCTGCAAAGCGCAGCCGTGCTGCTCAGGCGCAGGCCCGATGTCGTGCTCGGAATGGGCGGATTCGCCTCATTTCCCGGAGGCTTGACTGCCGCAGGTCTGGGCAAGCCGCTCGTCATTCACGAGCAGAATGCGGTGGCCGGGCTTTCCAACAGGATGCTCTCGAAAATCGCAGCGAGAACCCTGGTCGCCTTTCCCGGGGTTTTGGGCAGGAAGGCGATCCATGTCGGCAATCCGGTCAGGGAAGACATATCGGGACTGCCTGTGCCTGAAGTCCGCTTCGCCTCGAAAACCGGGCCGATCAGGCTGTTCGTCGTGGGCGGAAGCCGCGGGGCGAGGGCTCTCAACGAGGCGATCCCGAAAGCGCTGGGCATGCTGGAAGAAAAACCCCTCGTGCTGCATCAGACCGGCCAGGGCGACGTGGAAAGCGTGAAGGCTGCCTACTCGGCAGCGAAAATGGAAGCGGAAGTGGTGCCCTTCCTGGGCGACATGGCAAAAGCCTACGCCGAATGCGATCTGGTGGTGTCGAGATCCGGGGCGCTCACGGTCGCCGAAATCGCAGCGGCAGGGGTTGCCAGCATTCTGGTTCCCTATCCGCATGCCGTCGACGATCACCAGAGCGTCAATGCGCGCTATCTGAGCGATGCCGGCGCCGCGATCCTGATTCAGCAGCAGGATCTCGATCCCGCAAAGCTTGCCGAATTGCTGAAGAAAATGGACCGGACAACGCTGCTGGAAATGGCGAAAGAGGCGAGGCGGCTCGCAATTGCCGATGCGACGGAAAAAGTGGCCGAAATCTGCTTGGAGTTGGCGGCATGAAAGGGGGATATCGTGCGGCATAAGATCAACCACATCCATTTCGTGGGGATAGGCGGCTCCGGCATGAGCGGCATAGCCGAGGTGCTGCTCAATCTGGGCTTTGCGGTGAGCGGCTCCGACATCCAGGAAAATTCCGCAACGGCAAGGCTCAAGGCGCTCGGCGCTGCAATCAGCATCGGACACGCAGGCGCCCATGTCTCCGGCGCGGATGCCGTGGTGGTTTCGACTGCGGTGAAGCAGGACAATCCCGAGGTCGTCGCGGCAAGGGAAAACAGGATTCCGGTGGTGCCGCGCGCAATGATGCTCGCCGAACTGATGCGCCTCAAGAAGGGCATCGCGGTTGCCGGAACGCACGGCAAAACCACCACGACCAGCCTGGTTTCCAGCGTCCTCGCGGAAGGCGGGATGGATCCGACCTTCGTCATCGGCGGCAAGCTCAACAGCGCAGGATCGAACGCCAAGCTCGGCAGCGGCGAATTCATCGTCGTGGAGGCCGACGAATCCGACGCATCCTTCCTCTACCTGCAGCCGGTGATCGCCGTCGTCACCAATATCGATGCGGATCACATGGAAACCTACGGCCACGATTTTTCCAGGCTTAAGCAGGCATTCGTCGACTTCCTCGAACACCTTCCCTTCTACGGCGTTGCGGTGCTTTGCGCGGACGATCCCAACGTGATGGAAATCAGCCGCAGCATCACCAAGACGGTCACGACCTACGGCATTTCCCCGGATGCGCAAATTCGCGCCTTCGACATCGAGCATTGCTCCGGACAAATGAAATTCAGAGTGAAAAGGAACGGGCATTCCTTCCCGGTCACACTCAATCTTCCGGGACTGCACAATGTCAGGAACGCACTCGCTGCGGTCGCGGTCGGGGTGGAGCTCGGCATTGCCGACGAAACGATAGCGCACGCCCTTTCGGAATTCAGGGGGGTGGGCCGGCGCTTCCAGAACTACGGCGAAATCCAGATAGCCGCGGGGGGGAGCTATACCCTGATCGACGACTACGGACACCATCCCGCCGAGATGGCCGCGACCATCGCGGCCGCGCGCGGCGCTTATCCAGGGCGGCGCCTGGTGCTGGCCTTCCAGCCGCACCGCTACACCAGAACGCGCGACCTGTTCGAGGATTTCGTGAAAGTGCTGGCTCAAGTCGACGTGCTTTTCCTCACCGAAGTCTATCCGGCAGGGGAATCCCCGATCGTCGCCGCCGACGGCAGGTCGCTCGCGAGGAGCGTGAGGCTGCTCGGGCGAGCCGAGCCGATATTCCTGGAGTCCCCGGACGAGATCGTCGGGGCAATGGGGGCCGTGGTCCGGGACGGGGATGTGGTTCTCGTCATGGGGGCGGGCTCGATCGGGGGCATTCCCAGGCAGCTCGCCGGAGAGGAAGCATGATGGGAGAGCTGATGCATGCCGAGCCGATGAGCCGCCATACCAGCTGGCGGGTGGGGGGGAATGCGGACAGGTGCTACAGACCTTCCGGCCTCGAAGACCTCTCCGAGTTCCTGAGATCCCTGCCGAAGGAAGAGCCGGTGGAAGTGGTCGGGCTGGGCAGCAATCTTCTGGTGAGAGACGGCGGAATCAGGGGTACGGTGATCCTGATGCACAAGGTGCTGGACGGGCTTCGTGAAGAGGACGGGCTGATCCATGCGCAGGCAGGGGTCGCCTGCGCCAAGGTGGCGCGCTTTTCGGCGCAGAGGCAATGGCGCGGCGCGGAATTTCTGGCCGGGATTCCCGGAACGGTGGGCGGGGCGCTTGCCATGAATGCGGGCTGCTACGGGGGGGAGACCTGGAATATCGTGGAAAAGGTCGAAGCCATGGGACGCGACGGAGTGGTGAAGGTGCGCTACCCGGAAGAATATCGGGTCGGCTACCGGTCGGTCGTCAAGCCCGCCCAGGAATGGTTCGTGTCGGCCTGGTTCAGGCTGGTGCCGGGCAAGGGCGGGATGGATGAAATCAAATCGATGCTGAAGAAGAGGATCGCTTCCCAGCCGCTTTCCTTTCCCAATGCGGGATCCGTATTCAGGAACCCGGAAGGGAATTATGCGGCGAGGCTGATCGAGTCCTGCGGACTCAAGGGGAAAAGAATGAGCGGGGCGATGGTTTCCGAAAAGCACGCCAACTTCATCGTGAATACCGGAACCGCGCAGGCATCCGACATCGAAAGCCTGATCGAATTCGTGCAGGAAAAAGTGTTGAAGGAAACGGGAATCAGGC
>Ga0207433_10015315_pt1 | contig 10954 bp, 8 predicted proteins | sample YelNatPaOPGAMG01_FD_187559 | JGI IMG/M metagenome (GOLD analysis project Ga0207433, IMG submission 187559) | Hot spring thermophilic microbial communities from Obsidian Pool, Yellowstone National Park, USA - OP-RAMG-01 (SPAdes) (version 3) | ecosystem: Environmental > Aquatic > Thermal springs >...
TATATAGATTCAGGTTTCTCACAGGGTATCCGACTTGATTACTGATGGATGTATATAGATTCAGGTTTCTCACAGGGTATCCGACTTGATTACTGATGGATGTATATAGATTCAGGTTTCTCACAGGGTATCCGACTTGATTACTGATGGATGTATATAGATTCAGGTTTCTCACAGGTTACTCGACTTTAATACCGATGGATGTTGCGCTTCTCTATGGAGACGAGGAGGTACCAGTGCAGGGCTTGCTCGGTGGCCACCAGGATCCGGTGACGCGGGCATGTCGAAAGCAACACGTGATCCTTTGAGTTGTCTACCCCGCTGACTGAGCAGCATGCCCGCAGTCCACGGTTTCTTTTTGGGTAGATTTTCTGATCCCATAACAGGGCAAAAACCTGTGTGGGGCTTCGTCCTAGTCCCTGTTCCCGCTGGATTGGTGTTGAACCTGTTGGCGTGCTCCTGGTCATGAAACGCTGCACAGGGGAACACAACCGCTTCACCAAGAATCGGGGTTTGCACGGAGACGCCAGGTGGTCTGGTGTATCCGCCCAGCTCCGGATTGTGGCAGGACCTGACCAAACACGAGCGTACACGGCCACGGTTCTTTGCCCGTTTAGAAGAGATAGCGTGCATAGGGCACGAAACACATGTCCGTAATCTGGTTCGCCAGCGGGAACACCGGTCCCTTGCTGCAACAGAGTCGAATGACGGTGGCTTGCGCAATGGGCCCGAAACACTGTTGCATCGGTCTCAGCGGCAGTGCGTCAGGGACGAGCAGGCCCTTCATAGAAGCCTGTGGAGCGTTTTTGCACGAGCCGCCTCGAGCGAAGAACGCATTAGCGGCACCTTGCATAGACAGCTAGGCTGCGTGGTGCTGATGCAACGCATCCGCACGGCGTGCTCCTGACCTACGTGGACCAGAGGGCGCGCTTCCAGCGCCGCAACGCGCACCCGAGGTACACGTTCTACTCGAGCGCCTGTAGCTCTATCAAGCTTCAGTTCCTGACACCAGAGCTGCAACGCGAAAAACAGTGCGGGGATGCAACCGTCCAGAAAATGATGTCTGTTCCTTGAATACCGGTTGCAGTAATGCATCCGCGAGACGCTGACGCATATCGTCGAAGCTATGCCATCGGACTGTGAGCGAGTTCGATGGCGATTACTCGATATGATGATGTGCATCCATTTGGCCAGTTTGCTGGAGTCGCCGACTCTGGCGCCACCGTTCATAGAGCCAAGGCGGCAGGCCTGGCGGCGGTAGAACTCCGCATGCGCGCAGAAACGCCCGCAACCCGATGACGCTCCAGTCCCAGGTATCGCGAGAGAACTCGACTGTGGAGAATCCCTCAGCGGGTATCGATCCATCGGGAGACCGCGGTAGTGCAAGTTCCACCAGGGGTATCGTTCGCGGGCTGCGGGACTCGCAGAACCTCTCTGCGGCTTCACTGCGACCACAGTCGACCCATACGACGTGCAACGCGTCGCCGATGAGCCAGACACGACTACTCTCGGCATGCTGACTCTCTATCGGTAACACTGGCATGTTGACGGCACGCTCAAAAAGTCGGCGCGTAAACTCACAATACCGACAACCTCGGACGGACAACACGTACAAGACAGGGACACCTGAAGCAAGCGGTTTGCGAATAGCTTCCGTCTCGGAGCTAAAGTCGTGTAAACGCCAACGGAAGCACGGTATGCCCCAGAGGCTTCGAACTGCGTATGCTAGTGTATTTCTCCAGGCTCTCTGAAACAAGTTTGAGTCGCTAGCTTCACTTGGCGGAGAGTCACTCGCATTCATACCACGATCACAGGAGAGACTGGCCTGAAAACGCCAGCAACGCTCGTGTGCCTGCACCCTGCTGAAGAGACTCGACACCACGGCCCAGTTGGTGCAAATGCGGTGTCTCTTTCGCAGTCTTTCGTGAACGCTTTCGTTCCGTCTCTGGCACACCCTAAAGCACGTATACCCACAAGCGAACGCTCACTTTAAACGCTGCTGCGTCGGGGCCGGTCTGGTGCAGCGCCTCCGTATGCGAACCCAGCAGCGATGATATCGTCAAGTACAGCAGCGGCCTTTCGAAAGACGCAGTGACGCATCACTGCAACAAGACGGGAATTTCCCCCTGCTACAGTCAATCGGAGGATGCGCCTTTTGCCCTCTATTCGGTTCTCTTCTGTTGTGGGGGAATGTGCTTTCGCAGAGTCATCGACCTTGCCATGACTTGCGGTATTGTCGAATCTAGCGCTGCTAGTGAGCGGTGACATCGGACGGCTGCCAGCTGTATTGACCGTTGGAGGCGATCGCTACCATGCCCAATGGGCAGTATGAGAGCGTGCAGCGTCTTACGATCACGAATCATATTGCGCGACATGTTCGGACGTGGTGCAGCGTTCACGTCGATCCAGAGCGGCGAATCCTGAGCTGCAGGCTTACGATTGAGCCTTAGCCTGCAGCATTGCCGCTCTGTCACCGGACGGCATCCGCGACGGTCTAAGCATCCGTAAGGCCGCTGGATAACAAAGTCTTGCGTATTGAGGTAACGTCCGACGAGGCGTCGTACCGCCCTCTCCAATCCGTCCAGCATCCAAAGCATCGCATTCAATGCAGTAGCAAGCAAGCAAGCAAGCAAGCAAGCACGGGCTAGAATCGGCACCTCCTGTGATCGCTTGAACTAATCCTGATACCCCAAGTACTGCCTTGTTGCAGGGTTCTCGGAACTGGTCTAATCTGGACTGGACGGGTGCCTGCTTCACAAAGTTGCCGAGCGCCATTGCCACACCACAGGAGGATCCCCGAGTCCGAGGTATCGATTCCAGTGTGTGCCAAGTGCGCTGGTCCTATCTACAACAATCTGCACATTTATGGACTAACCTACATATGCCCACGCGTCTGTGCGCCTCGCCGTGCCGCTGCGGCCTCAGAGCAACACGGGTCAAGCGTCGTTTTTGCAAAACCTTCAACGCCCGAGTTGAGGTAACCAGCTCTTCTGTGTGCATGATCGCTCCTCCGAACATATACCGATAACGAAAAGCTGCCGGGGCTGCTTTTCCACATGTCAGACGGAGCGACTTTGGGGAAACGCCGTTCCTACCCGCGAAACGGTGTGCCGTTGCAGGCACCAGCGTTTGCCCCGCAGAGCGTCTGCGAACGCCTCATCGCGACCACCAAAGCTCAGCACGGTCTTTCCGTTTCCGCGCGACTTCGGAGGGGTGGACGCGGGGGCTTTCGGCGTGCACTGGTAGCGTGCAGTAGAATTGACCGCGAGTCCGTGCAACAGGCGAAAAAGCGAGTCAGCCTCTTCGACTTGGTGCAGCCGCACGTGCGGTCTTCACGACCAAGCGGACCCAACCGCTATATGTGTCTTTGCCCGTTTCACGACGAGCGGACTGCGAGCATGTTAGTGGACGACGAGCGCGGGTACTTTCACTGTTTCGGTTGCGGTGCCAGTGGGGATGCGATCCGCTTCCTCATGAACATACACAAAACTGACTTTCACGCCGCTGCGAAAACGCTCTTGAGCTATGTCAAGGATAACAAGGAGATCGTATCAACAAGTCCGCTCCAAGCGTCAGAAACACGTCACGCAAAAGATGCTGTGCAGCACGTACCGTTCGTGAACGCTGGCGTTGACGCGATCGCACCCAAGGAGCTTTCCATGCAGTCGGCAGTTCAGCAGAAAGTACTGCATATGAACAGTCTCGCACTGAAGTTTTTCCGACGTCAGCTGAAGGATCTGCAAAGTAGGCCAGAGCATCTTTCTCCGGAGGCCCGACGGCTCTTCCGGTACCTCTGTGAGAGACGAGGGTTTTCACCTCGCACCATTGACACCTTCCGTATCGGTTACGCACCAGCTGGATGGCGTGAGCTTGTAGATTATATGTTGTATGAGCAGACGGAGCTTGCAGTTACCGGAGAGGATCTTGTTCTGGCAGGTCTGGCCAAGGTGCGACCACTGCCACAAGACAAGGAGAAGCTCGGGATCAGGACGCCTTCGCAGGGCCTCTACGACGTCTTCCGCGATCGTATTATGATCCCCATCCTGGATGCAGAGGGTAGAGTCGTTGGATTCGGGGGCCGTCGCCTTGAGTCCAGGGAACCTGACCCAGCGGAAGCGGTTCTGGTGCTACCGCCAGCGGAGAACGGGTCCTCCGGAAGCCATGGTCATGGCGCTGCTTCTTTGCCCGGACCTTCGATATCCATGGTAGGAACGGCTTCGTCGATGTTCAGCACTGCGTCGGGGTCCACGGCGATGCGAGACGCGGATAGCTACCTCACTAAGGTTCAGCTCAGGGCAGTCACAGCACCTACCCAGGAGGAGGCGTTCACTGGGCCCAAGTATGTGAATACGCCGGAAACACCGGTCTTTCAAAAGGCTCGGATTCTCTTCGGCATGTCGGAGACGCTGAGAAGAGTTCGCTTTCCTGAGGAGTTTGCGGACGACTGGCGTCTTGCCGATGCTTTTGGACCCTGCGTAGTGCTCGTCGAGGGCTACCTCGACGTGCTCCGTCTGCACCAGGAGGGTATCTGGTTCGCCGTCGCATCGCTTGGAACAAGTGTTACATCCGCGCAATGCGAGATGCTCGTAGAACTCGTGCGCTTGATAGAAAACGAACACGCCTTGCGCTCATCCAAGAGACTGCGTCCACGGCTCATTCTGCAGCTCGACCAGGACGAGGCGGGCAGCCGGGCCACCAAACGAACGATTGGGATGTTTCTTGACAAATATCAACGATATGGGGAACGTTTTGGTTTGCATCTCTGTGTCGCGCAGCTACCGTCTCACGTCAAAGACGCCGATGAATACATTCAAGCATACGGCAGCGAAGCGTATCTGCGCCAAGTCGTAACGCAAGCTCAAGTCTGGTGGAGGCACGAGATCACCAGCAGACTCGACACCTATGTGCGCGCGGTCGAAGCGTCGCGACAGTGCATCAAAGCCGAGGAGGACGTGACACGCCTGTTTTGGTGTCGGAGCCCGGCACTCAACGCTTGCCTTGAAGATATCGCAAACTGCATTCGAATGGCGCAGCTCAAGTCCAAGGAATACCATGCAGTCACTGTGCAAGTTGCACAACGGATTGCGGGGCTATTCGTGCCGTTCCACCATCTTGAAGATCCCTATCGGGAGCTGGTTGCGGAAATCAAGAGGCGTGTTCAACAGCGACCTGTTCACGTGCCTCATCACAATGCAGATACGCATGTGAATGGCGCGTTGGTGCAGTCAACAGTGACTCCAGCGATGGGTACCGGAGCGCCCTATTACAAGCTGCAAGCTCGTGACGGGACCAATATCTCGCCCGCTTGGCGGGGTACGGCGCCAGCGGTACCCGCCAGCTACATCCCCCCACCGTATGGTGATTACCCGCCTTGGATTTGGGCAGAAATCAAACTCCTTCGGATCGTTGTCTGTGCCACAGCGGCACAGCGCGAGTCTTGGCGTCAACGGCTGCAGGAAGAGTCGATCCCGCTGCTGATGCTCATCACAGTGCCAACGATACGACGAGCGATTGCGTTTTTATTGGGTCTCTCGACCGACCGCACCGGCAGAAGCGAGTCGAACGGTTCCGTATTTCCCATGGACGATATCGTTGCGGTGACGGATGCGCTCATCGATCGGGGCATTATCGAGGAATGCGATCTCGATGCTACCGACGCACCGGTTGAGGATCACCGTCATCGCCATCCGCTGGACAGGCAGCAAGGCCACCAGTACCCGTTAGATGCATATCGCATTCCGAAAGAGGTATTCGGACCGATCGATGGCGACAGCTCTGCAACGTTGACCCCGCGACGCGCTCCGTCAGCAACGCCCGCAGCCGCCCCAGAGCGAACGGCATCAGCGGGATCGAATCCGGCTTGGCGCTTGAACGGCAGCGCAAGTTCTGCTGCGAGTCCGCTAGGCAACGGGTTATCCACGGGAGACATCACTGCATCTGGTCGTGGTGTTCACAAAGACGAAGCTGACCCGAACGCCGCCGCGAACAGCACCGAGACGCCCGCCTCGTCGTCCAGCGCAAACCCGATGCTGAACGGTACATCCAAGTCGCTTGGACCCGGTGCGCAGGTGTCGCTCGCGAAGCCCCCATGTATGCGTACAAAACCTGCATTTGCAGATAGCGATTCATTTGCGAGCCGTACAGCTCGGATCATTACCAGAACGATTCGTTCGATCGGTGTCCTCCGGGTGTGTCGTCCAGAGCAGGCGTTGCCCTTGGACATGGGAGCGGGAACCGTCCATGAAGCCAATGCACGGCTTCAGGAGAATGCAGCGTTGACAGAGCGGCAGCGGCCTTGGTTGCAGAATCACGACCTTGCGCTTTCGCTGGTGCTTCATCTGGAGCGGCACCGAATGGACGCGACATTCTTCGCGCAGATAGCCTGGTTGCGGTATCTGCGATGCAAGGTTCGCCTCGCACTCACCTGGCAGGCGTGGAATGATGCCATAGAATCGCTCGAAGCCCAAGTCGCGTTATCTGATTCCACGAGTCCCGAAACGCTGGACGCATCGTCGGCATCTGTTCCAGCGCCGAGCGGGGGCGCGCCTCAAAACATCGGGCAACCCACAAGATGCTCTACGTCTCTGGAGCTGCCAGGATTGACCGACACGGCCATTTGGCGCCGCTGTGAAGCGTACCTCGCTGAGATACACACCATCGAGGCGGAAATGGAACGATTGAAGCAATCCTGGTAGTGCAAAGGCGCGAGGCACAAACCAAGGCTCCGCACCCGTTCGGATAGATAGCACGACCAGTAACTGCCGCGAATACAACATTGCGACGACGAGAAACGAGATCCCTAAATGAAGCTTTACGCAGGCAGCAGTGCGCGTCATCGATGCCCTTTGAAGTGTTCCTGTGCACGTGCAGCGTTGCGAGCGCCACTGCGAACATGCAGCTGTACCGATACCTGACATGACTGGGAGCGCGTGCTCGGTGCACGGGTATCGGCGTATACCTGGGAACTGGGGTGCAAGCACCGCCACCAAAAGCTGCGCACGGGAAGCACTCGGATGCTGCAGCTACCTAACGACTACTACTCTGATCCAAGGAGATGGCGTTAACCAGCGACATCCACTACCAGCAGTTGATACCGGTGCGTACTGCATCATCATCATCATCATCATCATCCGTCACAACGATGCTGCGTTGCAAACACGAACATCCACAATTGCATTGGTGATCAAGTTCGAGTCATCTCAACTGGAAAGCGTTCGGTGTGTATGTGTGTGTGTGTGGTTGCGTCCTGCTGCTCCGTACGCCAATGATAGCCCGACGAACCTGTTCACATGAAATCCTCTTCATCGTCTGGTAAGCGTTCCGCGATGGCGCTTGCTCCGTGCCGGGAACCTCTGACGGCAAATGCCTCAAAATCATCCCCGCGCTCCACCCTGATGGAGGCTTTTCTGGCACCTCTACTATGCGCGGTATGGCTCGCTGTGCTTGCGCCAGCTGCAGCGCTACCAGCTCCGCCACCAGCACCTGAAGCGACACCGCTTCGTTCACGTAGTTCGCGCTCGCTCTTCAGGGTCTCGTGCACGTAGTCAGCCAGCTCACAAACCTCGGCCAGACTTAGAACATCACTGGTGACGAAAAGTCCATGGAGAACGTCCTTGAGAAACAAAATGTACGACCTGGGAGTCTTTGCACCGCGCCGCAGCGTACAGAGCCGGTCTACCAGAGCCTGTGCGAAGCGCTCGAAGTCTGCCTTTGTGCGCGGCTGGGTGCTGTCCAGCGAGAAACTATCCACCGGCGTGGCGGACGCAGTCGCCGAAGCGCTGGAGGTGCATCCTCCAAGCCACTCGCTGGCGTACTGGAGGTCCGCTTCTTCAGTTAACTTTTGCAGTCGGAGCTTGCGAGCGGTTTCGGGCAACGCGTCAAGCTCGGCCTGCAGAATGCGCTGCCTCTCTAACTGCTCTTGTTCCTTGTGTTTGCGCTCAGCGAGTTTTGCGACGAGCGTGGGATCAAAGTCCGGGTCGGATCGCTTCGCCGCTGCAGCTTTTCGTGCCTGTTCCAGTTGCTCCTGCTGTTGTTGTTGTCGGGTGCGACTGTCGATCGCGGCACCAGCTTGGAGATCGAACTCCACCTCGTCGTCTTCCCAGGAGTCTGCAACTGGAACGCTAGAGGATTGCTGCATGATGCACACACACGCACGCACACACACACACACAAGTATAAACAACTGTCTGCCCGAAACAGCCTTCTCCAGCACCCTACGAAACGCCACCTTTCGCTCTACAGAGGGTACAAGCAATGCCAGCGCCGAGCACCGGAGTCGTCGCCCTGCTCGCTGCTGCCGTCCGTCCGACACACAACGACTATTTCGACAACGTTCGTTGTCAGCCGCATGTAAGCAAGTCGTGTTGCGCTGTGTAGACGCTGCTCACAGGCTGTCGAAAACAAACGTCCAGGTACAGCATATGGACGAGGCTACGCACGATGAATGGTCTCCTTTGGTTGCAGCGTCCTCAGGGGGTAGCGGGTTTGGGCGTCACGCGTCCGGGCACCTGGAGCTTCTGCCCGAGCACTGGACGATTCGGCGGGAGCCTCACCAGCGTCTCGCACCCAAGACCACGAGCTTGCCGCAGCGTTTCTTTCCGTACTCCTGGATGCGATATCGCGTAAACGTGCTGCTGTTGCTGGTACCGCCGGGGCTCGCGGGTTCGCGGCTGAACCTCAGTCCAAGCTTCATATTCTGGAGCAACTTTTTCGGAATTTTCCCGCTGGGTATCCTTCTTGGTCGTTTTACCGAACATATTTCCTGGTATTCTACAGCAGCTTTGGGTGCGCTTCTGAACGCTACCTTTGGGAACGCCGTCGAGTTCATCTTTGCCGTATCGGCGCTGCGGCATCGGCTGACGGATGTGCTGAAGGCCACGATGCTGGGCTCGATTATCGGCAACGAACTCTTCGTCACCGGGTTTTGTTTTCTTGTCGGAGGACTTCACTTTCGAGAGCAGACCTTTGCACCAACCTTCAGCGATACCAATATGAGCATTTTGCATATTACAACCATTGGCATTCTCTTCCCGAGCGTTTTCCGGCAAGCGGTTGACGCGCACCGGCGACAGGCCGTTGCCAACGAAACGGCCTCGAATGCGACCAGCATCGTCAACAACGCAAGCTCCAGGGATGTTTATGTTTCACGCTGCACATCTGTTTTACTTTTAGCGTTGTATGTGGCGTATCTCGTGTTTGAGCTCGTAACGCACGCCGAGGCCGTGGAAGCACCCGGCTCGCGATCATCGCCGCTGAGCGCCTCTGCATCAGCGCTAGGCTTTTTGGGTGCGGAGCAGGCGCTGGAGCGGCGTGATGCTGGCGCTGGCGATGGTGTCGATGCTCAACGCCTCGAGTGCAGTGCAGGTACGCAATGCGATGAATCTGATATGATCTCGGTATCGGCAGGTGTGCTGCATGAAATGGAACGGGGTCAATCCATGGACACGAGCTCGTTCCCCGATGACGCGTATGCGAACACCAGGTACGGAGATGCCGATGTGAGACGGATGCGTTCGCTGCAGAACAACAACGCTGCGGATGCGCAAGTCGGTGCCGGGAACCCAGCCGGGCAAGCTGCTCGTTCGACCCGTCCGCAGCCGTGTACGGCGGAGCAAGCTACGCTGACCGAGGTTCCCGACCTGAGCCTGTGGGCGAATATCGTACTCTTGCTGCTCTGTACGCTTTTGATTTCATTCTGTACGGATGCTCTGGTGGGTTCACTCGAGCAGGCTGCTGCAGCTTTGTCGCTCCCGCCGCCGTTCGTATCTTTCATCCTTTTACCGCTGGTGGGGAACATTGCGGAGCACCTGGGCGCAGTCTCCATGGCGATGCAGAACAAGATGGATCTTGCTGTTCGGATAGCGGTCGGGTCAGCTGTACAGGTTGGTCTGCTGGTGTTTCCCGCGCTGGTTCTGGTTGCCTGGCTACTTGGTATTCCGCTGACGCTCGAGATCCCGTTGTTTGGGGGCTTTGCCCTGATCGCTTCGACGGTGGTGCTGGCGAACGCGATGCGGGACAGCACGAGCAACTGGCTCGAGGGTATTGAGCTTCTTGCGGTTTATTTCATCATTTGCGTGTGCTATTACTTTACGAGCTGATCAACTGGCAACAGAACTCGTGTGTGTGTGTGTACGAGTCTTTCTTCGTGTTATCGAGGGTGCAGTGCTTTCCGTGGCGCACATGCTCAAGTCGAATCGGTTGCAGTTGTTGGGATCGCAGCGATGCTCTTTCATCTCCGTGTGTTTTCATTAGCTCTGCTTTTACAGGATTCAAACACGATGGACGCAGCAGGTATGTGCAGTAGCTTCTCCACTGCACGAGCGCTCGTCAACCCGGATGGTGATGATCCTGGCGACGCTGCTCTGCACCATTCATGCAAACCAGTGATCGCCACTGCGAAACGATTGAACTGCAGGAGAAGCGTTCTTTGCGTTCAGTTTCTGTTCGCGGGCCTTGACCAAGAACTGCACACCTGCGTCAGCCGTCCATCCGAGCAACGTCTCTGTGCGACAGCTCATCTGTGGATGTCAAGGAACCGAGAGCACACCTGCATCGATCGGTATCACTGGGCGCTTCACTAGGCTGTGCACGGTCTCAGGTGAGTGCACACGCCTCGAGTGCGCGCGAGACATGGGCGATTCCATCCAAGTCGGGCGAGGTTTAGGGTCTAGTTCGCGTCCTTGAAGTGGTGACGCTTCGCTTCGGTTCCATTCGGATCGCTGTGCGACGAGTCACTGCGCTGCGGAATCCGAACATGGACCTTGGCTGTACGCAGGGTATCGTTGTTTTGCTGGGCAGCGAGGCGCGTGTTGGCCTTCGGGTGTTCGGCGTGGATGCTTTTTCTTATGCTGCTGCTGCTGCTGCTGCCGCTGCTGCTGCACGATACATACGCTTTCTTCGTGGCTTCTGTATGTGCATTGGCGTCGAGATGGCGATCTGTGAGACCCCTGGTATC
>Ga0207433_10015318_pt1 | contig 10950 bp, 9 predicted proteins | sample YelNatPaOPGAMG01_FD_187559 | JGI IMG/M metagenome (GOLD analysis project Ga0207433, IMG submission 187559) | Hot spring thermophilic microbial communities from Obsidian Pool, Yellowstone National Park, USA - OP-RAMG-01 (SPAdes) (version 3) | ecosystem: Environmental > Aquatic > Thermal springs >...
CAAATGGTGGTTTAATACCTACAATTCCCTTTAAATTCTTAGTTAAATATTCTGCATTTTTTATTCTTGCTTCTATAAATTTATCAAGCCTTTTAAGTTGAACTATTCCCATTGCTGCTTGTAATGCTGTCATTCTATAATTGTAACCAATTCCCCAATAAACATTATGCGCAGGAACATTTGGATATGGAGAAACTTCTACACGGCAATGATTTGCAATAGATCTTGCTTTTTTTGCTAATTTTTCATCATGAGTAATAATCATTCCCCCTTCTCCTCCAGTTGTCATATGTTTATTTAAGTAAAAACTAAAGCAACCAAAATCTCCAAATGTTCCAACTTTCTTACTTTTATATTCTGCACCATTTGCTTGAGCACAATCTTCAATTACTATAAGATTATACCTTCTTGCAATCTCAATTATTGGATCCATATCAACTGGATGTCCAAGCATATGGACCGGAATAACCGCTTTAGTTTTTGGAGTAATTCTTTTTTCAAAATCTTCTGGATCAAGAGTATAAGTTTCTGGATTTATATCTGCAAAATTTGGTACAGCACCTTGATGTAATATAGCATTTGCTGTAGCTATAAATGTATAAGGCGGGAGAATCACATCGTTTTTTGGACCAACACCTGAAGCAGCTAAAGCTACATGAAGTGCTGTTGTTCCAGAACTTACAGCAATAGCATACTCTATTTTATAATATTTTGCGAATGCTTCTTCAAACTCGCTTACTTTCTCACTAACAAGTTGCGAAAGCTTTTTACTTTTTAAAACTTTTATTACTTCATTAATTTCTCTTTGAGTAACATCTGCTTCTATTGGTACAAATGGCAAAACTTTTTTCCTTATAGGTTTTCCTCCCTTAATAGCAAGTTTTTCTTTTTTCATATTAAAAACCTAATTTTCCTAAAAAATTTAGAATATTTAAGTTTTTATATAAAAAACATAGTTTTATATTTTTTAATTAATTTTTGTTTCATTCATAAAGATACTTCTATAATACTTTTAGCATTCCATTCTCCTTTAGCAACTTTTGGAATATATTCTTCTAATCCTTCTGGTGGAAACTTAATTTTTTTACCTTTTTCTGCAGCCATATAGCTAGCCATAAGAATTTCTATAACAAACAATCCATCTTCCCAATTTTCCATGGGTAGCTCTTCATTTAGAAAACTTTCAGTCATATGTCTATTTTCATTTACAAAACCATATGTATAGCAATCATCTGGCAAAACTGGCATTAATCCATGATCTGCAGTTTGTTTTTCTATTAAATCTTTTCCAGCTTCACCTTTTATTTCTCTACTAAAGAATATGAAAAGCTCTGGATTTAATGTATTAACTTGCATGAAATACTCTGGACCTAGAACTTCCACACTCATTCTTAATCCTGGTCCTACAAAACACCATGAACTTGTTGCTTCAATCATACATAATGAACCATCTGGTGCTTCATAAAGAAACATTGAAACTGCATAATCTTCTGCAGGAGATTTAGAATAATCTATTTCTCCTTTTGTCATATTTTTTAAAATTTCAATATATTTTGGTCTTGTCCATTTAAGACAAGCTATTTCAGCTGAAACAGTTAATGGCTTTAAATCCTTTTTTTCATCTTCTGGACCTATTATTAAAGATCTTGCAGATTCATGGCTATGGCATATCATATCTATTAATACTCCTCCACCTTGTCTTTTACCATCCCAAAACCAAGCTTTATGTGGACCACTATGTTCTTCAGCACATCTTATAAGATATGGCCTCCCTGCAATTGGAATACCCTTTTTCCATAAAACTTCTTTTCCTTTTATTATTGGTGGTGCAAATACATAATTTTCTAAATAACCATGTAATAGTCCACATTTTTTCACGAGATTTAGCATTTCTTTTGCTTCTTTTACATTTCTTGCTAATGGTTTCTCACATGCAACCCCTATTAAATTGCTTTTACCTTGTAATACTTCTTCAGCAATTATTTCCATTATAGGTATTCTAAAGTAGTGTGGAGTTGTTATCCATACAGCATCTACATTAGGATCATTTACCATTTCTCTAATATCTGTGTAAACTTTCGGTTTTCCAACTCCAATTTCTTTACAAATATTTGCAGAATATTTTGCAGTTTCTTCATGAGCTGCACATATTGCTTTTATTTCAGCATTCCTTATATTTTTCCAAGATGGTATATGATAAGTATTTGTAACGAATCCTGCTCCAATGTAACCTATTCCAATTTTCTCTCTCAATATAATCACCTCTTATAGTAAAATCTCCATTTTTAAAGAAGAAAATACAATATTTAAAATTTTTGTTTAAAAATATTTGAATATTCTCTAAATCATGATACTGGTTCAAAAACAATATTTAATTCTTTAGCAATTTTATATGCTTTTAATATTTCTTCTCTTGTTAATCTTCTAGCAATATCTGGAAATTTTTCAGGATATTGAGCAACATAATGTTCAGGACGCCATTGCTGCATTACATTCACAAGAGCGTTTGGTAAATTTTCAGATATCCATTCTAAAATTGGACGAGTACAACATTCTATATGATTTGGAAGAGCTAAATGTCTAATGATTATATCTCCATTATCATGAGCTATTAAATGGTTTCTCTTAACTATTTCAGTATAATTTTTTACTTGAGAAATTCTCCATGCACATTCATCATTTCCATATTTAAAATCTGGAAGCCATATATCTATTAATTCTGCTAATATTTTCATTGTTTCCAAACTACAATACATGTTGCTATTCCATAATAATGGAACATTTATACTAAGAAAATCTAATGACTCTATAATTGTATGCAAATTTGGAGTTGGTTCTCCTCCAACATAATTAATATTTAATGCACCTTTCATTCTTAATTCTTTTGAAATTAATGCTAATTTACGAGGGTTTATTTCAATTCCATTTAATGGATCTGTTGAAATATCCCAATTTTGACAACCTACACAACGGAAATTACAACTTGTAAAAAATATTGTTCCACTTGGAACAAGTGGAGCTTCTTCACCTGTATGTAGAAAATATGTTGCTACTCTTGTTTTTTTATTTAATCTACAAAAACCCATTTCTCCTTTTTCTCTATTCTTTCCACATCTTCTTTCACAATAGCAACAATTTCTTAACATTCTTTTTACTAATTCTATTTTCAATTCTAAAAAATTCTTTTTTGGATTTCCTAATTCTTCAATTTTTAATTCATTATTTCTTATTTTATTATATGTTTGATTAAAAATTTTAGATGCTTTTTCATGCTCTTTCCATAATTCTTCCTCATCTTCTTCTAAGTTTATTTCTATTGGAATTTTTTTGCATATTAAAAATTTTGATGGTTTTTCATTCTTCATTACTTGATAATACCAATTAAGCCTTTTTTTCACTTCTTCATTTTGCCATACAATGTAACTATCAGGCCTTAATATTGATAATATCTTTCTTTCAAAAAAATTTTCTTTCATAATTTCATAAAAATATTAATTTTAAGCTCTTTTAAAGTTTTTATTAATTAATATTTTTAATCTTCAAATTCAAAAGGCGAAACATAATCACCAAATTTTACTTTAGTATTGATTAAGCGTTCACGTTGTTGATTTAATATTTGAAAAAGTTCATATGGAGCATCAGGAACATTATATCGATAAAATTCTTCTACACGCTTAATTTTTGCTAAATTTTCATTAATGCGAATAGTGAATTGCTTTATGTAATCTTCTTTTGTATAATTAATACATCGTATTTGATTAAATAATTTTTGTAAATCTTCATATTTAGGAATTAGCCCAGTAGGAGACTTTATAGCATCAACCTCATTATGTACTCTAAGTTCCATCCATTTTATCCATACTTGCTTATCTCGCTTATCATTTACGTATTCGCCTGTTTTTCTATCTCGTAAGAAATAATTAACTCCAAAAATAAGAGGTTGCTTCTTAAGCTTTCTTCCAAATTCTAAGATATTATGGATATATTTGCCTAAAGGAATAGAAATAAAATCTTGAATACTCATTAAGTTTATTTCATATTTACCCTCTTCTTCTACAATAGCAAAAGTTGTTTCTGTTTCTAATGAAGCTCCATAAGCAATAATTCCATGTTCCCAATTAAAACTTTGCTGAACTGGAACATAAGCTTTAGCATCACGACAACCATAGATTATTCCTCCCAACTCAACTCCTGAAGGATTATCTAATTCTGAATCACAATTTTTTAATGCTTTAAGAGATATTGTATAACGAGCATTTTTATGAGCTGGTAGAATTTCTTCACCTTTCGAATTAATTTTGCCTTTTTGCCAATATCCAGTGAAATTTATTCCTTCATTAGGAATTTCGCAGCCCATACCCAGCCAATAAGGTTTACCATCTTTTACTAAAACATTAGAGAAAATAACTTCACCAGGACTTGTAAGGGCTTCCCAAATTAAGGGATCATCTATAGGATTAACATCTTGAAGAATACCAAAAATTCCATATTCAGCATTTACTATACGACAAATACCATCAATATTTCGAAGAAAAGCAATATCATCACCCATAATAGTATTACCTGGAATCATTGCAGTAGAAGTTTTACCACAAGCGCTTGGAAAAGCACCAGCAAAATAAGTTTTACGACCATTTGGTCCATATACTCCTGTAATCATCATATGTTCTGCTAGCCATCCTTCTTTATCAGCTTTACGTATGGCAAGACGAAGAGATAATTTCTTCAATCCAACAGTATTACCAGCATATTGAGTATTAACACTATATATAGTATTTTCAATATAGTCGATATAGATACGTTTCTTTTCTTGTTCAATACTAATCATATTTTTATCCATTCTTCCTGCTGAGTGTAATACACGAAATATTTCAAACTTTTTTACTTCTTTTTGTTTAAACATTTCATAAGCTGAATGATAAAGTAAATGAATAGAATGAGCCACATACCAAGAATCCGTACATTCTATGCAAGGGATACTAAATATAGAATTAGGAGGCCCTAATGAAGCAAAACAAACAATCATCGTACGTCCTTGCATCACATTTTTAAGTAAACTTTTTATTTCTGCTAATCCTTCATCACGATCGATTTGATTTATTGTCTTACTTAAATAATCCCATTTTGGCACAAGGTACTTTGTAACTTCACGATCTCTTCCTTGATCATATGGTCCATCAAAATGAACAGTATGACCAGGAATTGCTAAAGTTTTCTCTTCACCAATAGCAATTGCTTGATTTCGAACATAAACTTTATCTCTTTCAGAATCGTCACAAATAAAAATATTAACTGGATTACAAAGTTCAGCAGCTTCAGCAATAAATCTATGGACTCTAGGGTCAACTATTGCGCAGAGCTTCTCATAGTTATTTTTATCCATTTTCGATTGCAATATTTCAATATAGGTATTTATTTTCTGCATTTTATTTTCCTCATGAACTATTTTTCATAATTGTTTTTGTAATAATTGATGGTTTTTCCATTTTTTACTTTCCTTTTTGATTTAGAATATTAATATTTTATAAATTTTTTAATTGAAAAATATATTTTATTCAATATTTCTTTTAATAGATATATAAATATTGAATTTTTTTCAAAATAAATAGTCTATTTCAAATTTTATAATTTTTTAAATTAAAAATTTATTAATTAAATAATTTGATAATAAATAGTAGTAAATTTATGTTTGAAAATTATGATTTTAAAATAGAGAAAAATTATGATTTAGGAAAATTAGTTACTTTTATTCCTAATGAAAAATTGCCTATATATAATTGGTTTTATTTTAAAGAAGGTTTTTCAAGAGATTTTGTAATGAAATTTATTGATTATTTTAAATTAAAAGAAGGAGATTGGATTTTAGATCCATTTTTAGGAGTTGGTACAACTCTTTTAGCAGCTAAAGAAAAAGGTATAAATGGAGTAGGTATAGATGCAGCTCCTCTTGCAATCTTTGTTTCTCAAGTTAAAACTTCTGATTATGAAATAAATGAATTAAAAACATTTGCTAAAAAAATTTTTAGTGAAAAATTTAAAAAACCTAATTTGACTTCTATAAATCCATTTATAAGAAAAGCATTTTCAAAATATTCTCTTGAAGATATAATTTTCTTTCGTGAAAAAATTAGAGAAATTGAAGATATTAAAATTAGAAATTTTTTTACTCTTGCATTAATGAAATCTGCAATGGATGTTTCCTATGCTTTTAAAAATGGAGCAGTAATAAAAATTTTTAAAAAACCTGTTCCACCTTTTAGAAAATATTTTAAAAGAATAATTAAAAGAATGATTAAAGATATTGAAAGAATAAAATTTAAAAAATGTGAATTAAACATTAGAATTGGGGATGCTAGAAAATTAGATTTTTTAGAAGATAATTTTTTCAATGCAATAATTACTTCTCCACCTTATTTAAATAAAATTGAATATACAAAGATGTATAGAATAGAATATGAATTATTTTTTGGGCATATAAAAGTTGATCCTATAAGATCTTACATAAGTTTAAATCTTAAAAATGTTAAGGATATTTTTCCTGAACTTGATTTACCAGATATTGCTAAAGCATATTTTTATGATATGAAAATGGCTTTAAATGAAATGTATAGAGTTTTAAAATACAATGGTAAAGCAGCCATAGTAGTTGCAGAGGGAGTTTTCCCAGATAGAATTGTTGAATCAGATATGCTTTTAGCTAAAATTGCTAAAGATATAGGTTTTAAAATTGAAAGAATAATTATTGTAAATGAAAGAATTGCTACACGTGAAAGAATAATAAAAATTGGCAAAGCAAGAGAAAGTATTATAATATTAGAAAAATGAAAAGTGGTGCTTATAAATTTTATTTTCTTAAAAATATAGAAATGTGAATGGAAAAATTTGAAGAATTAATATTTTATGCATTTATCAAATTTAAAGCAATTATAATCATTACTAATTTTATATTAAAAAATTTTCCAATTTTTATTAAAAGATTACTGCATGATAAATATGAATAAAGTAAGATTTTTTAATAAAGCAATATCAAGAATATTTTCAGAAATATTATTAGTGATTATTTCATTTTCAATAATATCATTAACAGGATTATTTTTAACAACATATTCTAAAAATGTTTCATACAATCCTAAAATTGAAATAATTGAAGCAAGAGCAATTTCTTGGAATGAAAAAACATTAATAAAAATAAATATTGCAAATATTGGAAATACAAAAATTACATTATGTGCAATAAGTATTAAAGAAATTGGAAATATTTGGGTTGGGTCAAAAAATCTAGAACCTTCACAAAATTATGAAATTGAAGCATTTATCCCTCTTCAAGAAATTGGAAAAAAGCTTACAATAATCGTTGGTTCACTAGATCAAAATGGAAAAACAATAGAAACGATTGCAAGAATGGTGGTAATGCCATGAATAAAAGAGGGATAAGTAACTTATTATCATATGTTGCCTTAACAATAGTTATTTTATCTATTGGAAGCTTTATGGCTTATTTTTTCATTTATCAAACAAGAGTAACAAGTAAAGTTATAACAAGTGAGTTAGAAAAAGAAGAGGGAAGAATATTAGAGAAAATATCACTAATTTATTGGGGACCAAATTATTGTATTCTATCAAATGATGGAGAAATAAAAGTAACTATAAAGAAAATATATGTAGATGATAATATTATTTCACTAGATCCACCAATTGTTATTTATCCTCATGAGAAAAAGGAGTTCTCAGTACCATATGGAAAAAATTTAATGATTGAAACTTTGTCTGGAAGTTTATTTAAATTTGTTAAGAAAGAATTCACAATTATGGAGAAAACTTGGATTGAGAATTTACCGAGTGAAATAATAATTACTTCTTATATTCCTACTATTTTTACTTCTATATGTACAATAACTAAAACAATTACTTCTTATGCTATAAATATAACAAACCATACTTTCATTCAAACAATAGAAAAAGGAGTGAATATTAATCCTATTCCTTTAAAATTCATAGGATCTATAAAACATACTTTCTTAATAGTATTATGCTTTATAAATTTTTCATTAAAATCTAAAATGAAGAATAAAAGAGGTTTTATATATGAATAAAAAGAAATATGGAATAAGTATAATTCTTTTTCCAATAATTATTATAGTAATTACAATGTTTTCTTTATCATTTTTATTCATTGGAATTGGATTATCTAAAATTCAAGAAAAAGCAAAAATGGTACAACATACAATGAAGAATGAAGAAATAAAAGAAAATTTAGAAATTTATATTTACAATGGAAGCATGACAAAGGATGGTTGGAAAAATTCAAGCGATGTAAACATCTTAATAGTAAATCTTTCAGGATGTGATATTATAATAGATTATTTCTATGTTATTTCAAAAGATGGAAAATTATTAGTTAGAGGAACAATGAATTTAAAAATAGAAAAAGGGGATAAAAGGAATATTGATATTAAAAAAATCGGTTTACCTGAATATATGAATGATTGGAATATTTTTAAAAAATATATTGGATTAATAGTATTACATACAACAAATGGAAATTTGTTTATTTCAAAATATGAAATCCCTTATTTGGAATTTCATTAATCCCTTTCTTTAAGTTGAATACTTAAAGAAAGAAAGGGGAATGAATAAAATAAATAAAAAGAGAATTAGAGCATCTTTTTTCAATCCAATAATAACAGCATCTATGATATTAATGATCATTTTTAGTTTTATAATAGGAATAGTGGTAGTTAGTAGAATGGCTATCACATCAAAAGAAGCTATTAAAAGTGAAGCTGAAGCTGGAAATGAATTAATAAGAATATACATAAGCATAGATGAAGAATATGAAAATTCTAGTATTATAACTACGTATACTAAAATTTTAAATACAACTACTTCTATAATAACTACAAATACATCGATTATAAATAAAAAATATGAAACAAGAGTAACTATTACAAATCAATGGGGAAAAACAAGTGTAATAGATTATTTTTTAATAGAAGATTGGAATCATAGGATTATTTCTAAAGGAGATTTAAATATAGTATTAGAAGCAGGAGAAGAAATGATATTAAAAGGAGATGATTTAATAAATACATTTAAGTTGAATGATAGTGCTTATATCGATTTTTGGCATTTTAAAAGGAATGTAAGATGCATAACACTTCATACAATACTTGGAAATACTTTTGGTTCTGCTTATTATCCTATTAAGGGAATAACTCAAACTGCACAATATTATGAATTAACTTTCTATAGAACTACTGAAAAATTAATACAAAATCAAACATTTACAACTACTTACTTTGGAGAATACACTTTAATAATCGAAAGTCAAATATCTTATTATGATTGTGTTGATCCTATAAATAATGTATGGAGATGGCGTGGACCATATAATGATGTTGATACTCATTATGTTCGTTCTTCTACATATGGATGGACTAAATATGTAATGAATGATATAATAAATCCAAATAGCGATCCATATGGAAGGAAATATTTAGATGGATCTTATAATTATCCTGCTGGAATTTTATTAACAATATCTCATTCATTACCATGGAGTTGCTCTGGAAATGGCAAAGTAGATCATGGATATTCCAATATTCTGCATTTTGAAGGGGGATTAGGAATAAACATGGTAAGAATGGAACTTTGGGAATTGGATCAATTTGGGAATGAAATAAGGAAAATATTGGAAACAACTTCAAATTCGATAACATTTGCAATTTTTGGAAATTATAAATTAAAAAGATTTTTTGAAGGGAGAGATAAAGGACAAGTGATGACTAAAACTACTACAACTCAAATATACACATCTACAAACACAATAACTTCTTATACTCGTGAAGAAAAAATTGGATATGTATATTGGAAAGCTGTAAGAAAAGATGAAGAAAATCAACAAAATATATTAATTAAACTTGCAGATTCTGGATGGTGGATTGAAATGGTAAGCTACAAATACGATACGCATGGTAATGGTAATGCATGGTGGGGAGAAAAAGATCCTGGTCCAAATCAATATGCAGTATGGATTTATGCTTATTGTCATTTTACTAATGATGATCCAAATGCTTATATAGAGTTTTGGATGTATTATAAAGAATATAGATACATTCCAGCATGATGGTATTATAAAAGTATTTTTTTTATGCTCGATCTTGTTTTAAAAATGATTACAGAATTTTTTATTAATTAAAAGATATAAATTAAATAATTTTTTTAATTTTTTCTACATATTCTTTTAATATTTTCTCAATTTTTTCTTCTTCTTTTCCCTCAATGTATATTCTAAAAACTGGTTCAGTACCTGAAGGCCTTAGAAGAATCCATGTATTTTCATCTAAATAAATTTTAAATCCATCCAATTTATCTATTTTTAAATATTTTATTTTTCTAACTATCCTTTCTTCAATTTCATTTAAAATTCTTCTTTTATTCTTTTCTTTAATAGGTAAAGCAATTTTTTTACGATAATATTTTGGATATGATTGAACTATTTTGCTTAAATATCCTCTAGAATTTATTATTTCAATAATTTTCAAAAGAGAGTAACATGGATCACCATACAGTATATTTTCTTTCCATATATACTTACCTGTTTCTTCAAATGCGAAAACAACTCTATCAATATTATTTACAACTTGTTCAATTATTGCTGGAGGACCAACTTTTGTAAAAATAATTTTTCCATTAAATTTATAAGCTATATCTTCTATAATTTTTGAAGTATTTATTGGACAAACAATTGTTCCTCCATTATGCTTTTTCATTTCTTCTTCAGAAAAAATTGCTCCTGTAATATCTCCCCATAAAACATTTCCATTTTCATCAATAAATATTGCTCTATCTCCATCTCCATCACAAGCAAGCCCTAGAATAGCTTTTTCTTTTTTCACAATATTGCATAATTCTCCTAAATTTTCAGGTCTTGGATAAGGATCTCTACCT
>Ga0207433_10015321_pt1 | contig 10949 bp, 12 predicted proteins | sample YelNatPaOPGAMG01_FD_187559 | JGI IMG/M metagenome (GOLD analysis project Ga0207433, IMG submission 187559) | Hot spring thermophilic microbial communities from Obsidian Pool, Yellowstone National Park, USA - OP-RAMG-01 (SPAdes) (version 3) | ecosystem: Environmental > Aquatic > Thermal springs...
AAGATTTGTATGGTTTTATTTCAATTTTTGCATAACTCTCGCTAATAAGTATTTGTTTTTCCATTTTTGCCTCCGAAAGATTTATTTAGTTTAGAAAGCTCACGCTATTGTTGAGCTTTCAGCAGCCTAACATTCAGGTTGCATCATATTCAAGTAAATTAGAAAGAAAAAGTTTTGCCACTAGTCAAAGGTTAGTGGAAATCTAAAACCTTAATATGCAAGAAATTTATGTTTTGAGTATTAAGAAAGAATATGGGCTTAATCTATTAAATCAGAAAGCTCTATGGGAATATAGAAGAAAAAAGAGCAAGATAAAATTAGGAGATAAAATTATTTTGTATGCAACAGCACCGGATAAAGAAATTATCGGAGAGTTTATAGTTGGGGGGATTGTTACAGGAAATCCTAAAGAAGTATGGGAAAAAACTAAAGAAGAAGTCTGCTATCAAAGGGATGAAGTTATTTCTTATTTAGAATCTGGAGATTTCCCAATAGCATTTAAAGTTACTAAGCCAAAAAAATATTTTCGCGCAATTTCTCTTAGCGAAATTTCTTTTTTCAGACCGCCTATGAGCTATTGCAAAGCTCCAAACCAATTAATTTCTAAGATAAGCAATGTAACTTAAAAATTACAACAAACAAAAATATATAAACTCCCTCAGATAATAAATTCTGTGGAAATGCAAAGATTTGATGAAAATAGACATTCGTCAAGAGAATTTATAGAGATGTGCAATGCATCTATTGGTATTAACTATAACCAAATAGATAATTCTTTTGGAATGGGGATGATTGAAGCAAATAAATTCGGAGAGCCATATGGACTTTACAGCAAGAATTTTGAGCTGTGGGTCGCAGAAAAAGATAGCCAAATGCAAGGTTTTGTATCATTAGTTAAAAAAAGAGGAGGCTCAAGTAAAATTAAAGCATTAATTGTTAATCCTTCTGCTAGAGGCTTGGGGATAGGGTCTCGACTTTATAAATTTGCTATTGATCGACTTGAAAAGAGTGGTGCTAGAAAAGTTTATGGAACTGATGCTTTTATTGATTATCAAACTATAAAGTATGATTTGCTTAAAGGAGGTTTTGAAGTCGAAGGTTCATTAAGAGAGCCCTATAAAGAAGGAGTCCCTGAGATTATACTCGGAAGAATGTTCCAAAGAGGAATACCATCTCAAACTATCGTTCCTACTAGAAAACCAAAAAGTGAAAGGTTGGATATCAAAATTTCTGAGTTTCAAGAACAAGATCTACCATTTATTAGAGAAATAGTCCTGAATATGATGCCAGATTTTTATGGCGATATAGATGAGGACTTTGTGGATAGAATGGCTTTAGCTCATCAGAGATATGTTAAACAAGGGCTTGAATATTCAGTAAAGCCTAGGATAATGCATGTTGCGAAAGTTGATGGTCAAGTTGCAGGAGTCGGATTGTTTGCTCCAAAAAGAGGAGGTTCAGCTAAACTAAGCCCTTTCTTAGTCGCGCCGCAATTCCAATCAAGAGGCGTTGGAAGTGCTTTAATAGAAAACATCGAAGCTCATGCTAGGAAGCTAAACATTAGGAGATTATATCATCATTTTCCTTCTTGCTTGATAATATCTCAATTGTTTTTCGCTAAGCACGGATATCTACCGGAAGCAAGAATAAGGGAGCCATACTCTCCAGGAGTAGATGAGATAGTCGCTTCAAAATTTTTAAAATGAATAAAATAATCTCTCTTGATGAATTTTCAAGGCAAGTAAAAGAAGGCGTAAAAGTAGGGATTGGGGGTTTTGATTTGCACAGAAAGCCATTAGCTTTGGTGTTAGAGCTATCTGAAAACGCGCAATTAAGAAATTTAGAATTATTTGGAATTTCATTAGCCTTAGAAGCAGACATTTTAATTGGCTCTGGGCAAGCTAAAAGAATTATTAGTTCTTATACCGGACTAGAAAATTTTGGGCAGTGTTATTTTTTTAGAGAAGGTGTAGAAGAAAGAAGAGTAGAGCCAATCGAGATGAGTACATATGCGACAATTCTCTCATTACAAGCAGGAGCCTTAGGGATAGAATATTTGCCCTCCAAAACGATGCTTCATTCGGATATGGCTAAGAATAATCCTCTTGTTAAGATAATCGAATCTGAATTTACTGGCGAGAAACTTTCAGCAATTAGAGCATATAATCCAGATATAGCTTTGATTCATGCTCAAGAAGCTGATGAAGAAGGAAATGTCAGAATCACAAGCCCACCAGCAACGAAAGTTGATGAATATCTTGCAAGGGCTTCTAAAAAAACATTTGTTAGTGTGGAAAGAATTATAGATAAAATTGAAAATCCGACTATTTCAGGATTATATACTACAGGCATAATACTTTTACCTGGAGGCTCTGCGCCAACATCATTATATCCTCAACACGATATCGATGCAATCGCTATGAAATTATATGGGCAAGGTTCAAAAGGAAGAGATTTAAAATATTGCAAGGAGGTAATAAGAAATGCAATTGAAAGAAGGAGAAAAGATTAGTATAATAGGTGCAAGACAACTAGCAGGAGAAGATTATTTTTTTGCAGGGCATGGATTCCCTGTTTTGTCTGCCATTCTTGCAAAAAGATTATATAACCCTAATCTAAAAATTTGTTTTGAATCAGGAGCGATTTATTCAAATCCAGAGAGATTACCGCATTCAGTTTCAGATATTATTAATTACTCAAGTTCGCAATTTCCATTAGACTTGCCAGAAGCGTTTGCAATGCTCGAAAGAGGAGAGGTCGATGTAGTTGGATTAAGTGGAGCGCAGGTTGATACAATGGGGAATATAAATTCTACCTTAATAAATATCGAAGGAAAAATAAAAAGATTGCCTGGAAGTGGAGGCGCTTGTGATTTTGCTTCTCTAAGCAGAAAAGAATATATTTTTATGTTTCATGAACCAAGAAGATTGGTAGAAAAAGTAGATTATATTACATCTCCGGGTCTGCAAACTCGCCCAGATAAAAAAATTAAGCTCATTACCAATTATGGTGTTTTTAAAATCGGAGAAAGGGGTGTAGAAGCATTGATTTTAGCAAGTGATGCAGAACCCGAAAAGGTTAAAAATAGTGCAAGTTTTAATTTAGATATAAGAGGCGATGCGAAAAGATTAGAAGATTTCACAACTGAAGAAATAAATCTCCTAAGAAAACTGGATGTTTGGGGGATAGTGCATAGATAAAATGGATATAAAAGAACTTCAAGAAAAAATAAGAAAAACAGATGAAGATAGAGGTTGGGATGTTTCTTTTCTATCTCAAACATTTACACATCTGATTGAAGAAATGGGGGAAATTGCGAGGCATATATTATTTAGAGATGGATATAAAACAGGAGATTTATCAAGAGAAGTTAATGATGAAGAATTTGGAAAAGAACTTGCCGATGCTATAATCTTTCTCGTAAAAATCGCAAATGCTCAAAAAATTAATTTAGATGAAGCTATTCAAAAAAAAGCAAATAAAAATTGGGATGAAAGATTTCCAGTCGAAGAGTGTTTGAAAGATTCAAAAGATTATGTAGAAAGACAGCAAAAGATATTGGATAGTTTTAGGGAGAAATTAAAATAATGATCTTTACTTAAGCCGACTATTTGTCTTCCGTTAGGAAAACGCGCCCCCTCCATTTTTTAGGGCGGATGGCTGGGACTGCCAAATTTCTCCACTTGTTTTAAGATAACCATATTTTTCATTTTGTTTTATTTTTTATATTTAAATTCAAAATCTTTTTTCCTAAAAATTTGTTATTGTTAAATTTATTTTGAAAAGCAGCCGAGTAGTCTAAATCTTCATATCCTTTCCTCATCGTTTTAGTGGCTGAAGACACTACTAATTTCATTATAGGTGGATTTTTTAAAGCATTAAAATTTCTAAAAAACAAAAAGATATTCCCGTGAAATACAAGAATTATTGCAGGCAATCTTTATAAATAAAATAAGACTAATAAAAAAATGGAAAACCAAATAGAGGTAGAATATATTGGGAAATTAGATAAAGAAACCATTAAGAATTTTAAAAAAGAATTGACAAGAAAAAACTTAAAGTTTATCTAAAGAGATACCCAAAAATTTTCCAGAAGAAAGTTTTAAGAGTTTTGGGATTTTAAGAATTGAGTAGGACATCAGCAAAATAAATTTATAGAATCAAGCACTTTCAATTCTTCTAATTTTCTCACTTATCAATAAAACAACAAAAGCAAAAACTATTAAAAGGCAAAAATATATTATAAAGTAAAATTGAATTAACTAGAAAATCTGTATAAAACAAGAGAAAAGCAGCAAAAAGATAGAATAAAAGAAAGAAAAGGAAAAGAGAGGAAAAAGAGGTAGAAAGAAGAAAAGGAGAAAAAAGAAAAAATCACTTTTAGATTTTAGGACAAAATGAATGCTAAAATAATAGGGATAGTGTCTATAAAAGGAGGTGTTGGCAAAACAACAACAGCCATTGCTCTAGGTGCAGCACTTGCTAGGCTTGGCAAAAAAACTCTTTTGATTGATGCAAATTTTTCATCACCTCATTTAAACTGGCATATTGGACTTTATAACCCAGAACTAACAATTCATCATGTTCTCGAGGATAAAACAAACATAAAAGAAGCTATTTACGAGACAGATTATGGATTTGACCTTGTTCCAGGCGCATTAATCTACAACAAGATTAATCCATTTAAATTATGTGACAAGTTAAGAGAGGTTAGAAGAAAATATGATGTAATACTTATAGATTCTTCTCCAAATTTGAATGATGAAGTTTTGGCCACAATGATTGCTAGTGATGAGCTTGTTGTTGTGACAACTCCTGATTATGTCACGCTTGGAACAACTCTTAGAGCAATAAAGCTTGCAAAAGAAAGAAGGACACCAATTGCAGGACTAATCCTTAATAAGGTTTACGGCAAAGACTTTGAGTTGAGCATCGAAGAAATAGAGAAGCAAGCAGGAGTTGATGTGCTTGCTGTTTTGCCTCATGAAGTTGATGTCCTTAAAGCACTTTCAAAAACAGTCCCTCTGACGCTCTACAAAAATACAAAATCAAGCCTTGAATATAAAAAACTTGCTGCCGCGTTAGTTGGAGAGAAATTTGAAGAAAAAGGGCTTAGTTCTTTTTTAAGAAGAATATTCGGTGTTTCTAAACAAGATATTAATAGAACAATTTTTAGAGAGAATCAATTAAAAGCTTACTAATCTATTAATACCAAGATAAAACAAAAGAATAATAAAAGATAATAGCATTCTAAATAATGATAAAAAAGCCTAAGGGAAAAAAGAGCTGTAAAAGAAGATTTCTAGAGCCAAGAATATCCAAACACTCGCAAATGAGAATAATGGAAATGAGCTTTATGATTATTGGAATTACTGTTTTTTTCGTGCTTGTTGGATTGTTTTGGCTTTCGATTTCTATTAGTGGCATGAGGGAGAGGGTTGAAACAAGCACAAGAGAGAGTGCAATACTACTTGTTTCAAGACTGGCAGGAAGTCCTGAGTTTGAATGTTCTGACACTAAACCTTTATGCGTTGATGCTGATAAATTGCTTGTACTTAAAGATCACAAAAATTATGCAAGGTTCTGGCAAGTTGATGGAATTCAAGTTAAGAAAGTTTATCCTTATGAAAACAAGACTATAGAGTGCAGCGAGGGAAATTATCCGGGATGTAATGTTTTTACAATAAAACCAGTGCCTTCTGAAGCAGGGCTTGTTGAAGACTCAAGCTTTATTAGTCTTTGTAGAGAAGAGTATAAAAATGGTTACAACTATAAGCATTGTGAGCTCGGCAAGATAAGTGTATTTACAAAAAAACAGAGCTAAAAAATTATTAAAGCTATTAAAAAAGCAGATGTTAAGAAAGAAGAGTTAATGAAAGAGATTAAAAACAAAGATCAGGATTAAAACAAAAAGTAAAAATAAAAACTGTAAGAAGAGAGCGAAGGTGAAAAAGTAAAGAGAGAAGAAGATAAGAGAAAATTTAGGGAATGAAAATTAGAGAGAAAAGTAAAACTGAAAGTAAAGGCAAAGAGAAAAATAAAAGTGAAAAGGAAAAGCTAAGGAGATGAAGAATACGAAAACAAAAGAGGAGAGAAAAAGTAAAATGGCTGAAAATGTCAGAAAATTAGGGCAAAATTATTCAAAAAATGCACAAAGCGAAGCTGTTGGTTTTGTAATAATAATTCTTCTTGTTGTTATAGTGAGTGTTATATTTCTTGGAATTTATTTAAGAAAATCTAAAGGAGTTGTTATAGAAGATGCTGAGATTGCAAATTTTTTGAGTGCAAGTCAAGATTATACTACTGAATGCTATAAAGACAGCGAGCCATTTTACAGGGATTTAGGAGATTTGATAAAAGATTGTTATCAACAAAACACAGCGATAACCTGCCCTCAAGATAAAAATCCGTGTGAAGTTCTAAACACTACTTATAGCGAGATGCTTTCAAAATTTATGCCAGCAGGCACTCTTGCTTATTATAGAATGGTTTTTTACTATCAGGCGAAAGCTGAAAAAGAGGAAGAGGAAATAGAAAAGGAAAAAATAAAGTTTGGGCCTGAAATTATTTTTGGTGATGTAAAAACATGTGTAACTAGAAAAGCAGGGAGGAGCTCTATAAGCATAACTGGAGGAAACATTATTATAGAGCTTGAGATTTGCAGGGCATAAAAAGAGTTAAAATTGGGGAAAGAAAAGGGGAAAAGAAAGAGAGAGAGGGGAGAAAAGATAGGCAGAGGAAAAGAGAGGCGAGGAAGGAGAGAAAGAAAGTAGGGAAGAGGAAAAGGTAAGAAAGAGGAGGGAGGGGGAAGAAAGGAAGGGATGGAGAAAAAAGAAGAAAGAATGGGGAAAAAGAGAGGGAGGAAAGGTGAGAGGACGGAAGGGAAGAGAAAAAAGGAAGAGAGCTTTAAAGAGTTTTATATATTAGTTTAGATTATTACTTTCTATAAAAATATGTAAAGAAAAGCGACAATTTTGTAGAATATATAGAATATATAAAACTGTGAATAATCTTATAATCTTCCTTTTACTGTCTTGCAAATTGAGACAAAACTTCTTAAAGAGGTTTTACTAATCTTTCAAATCTCAATATTCAGCTTTAGCTCATCAAGAACAAGCAAAGGCTTGAGTTTTTCCCTTTTGCCTTTATGAATAGGGATCATTTCTACAAAGCCAAGTTCCTCAAGAAGCTTTACATCTTGTCGTACAGACTTAAAATCTCTTCCTAGGAGCTTAGCCAGTTCATATAAAGAGTTTGGCTGTTTTGTCTTTAGAACATGAAGTATGCGCGCTTTTTCATTGCTCAGCAGGCTTCTAATCTTGGCAATATCAGAAAATTCATGCTTTTTTTCATGCCTGAACCTGCCAAAAATAGCACTAAAAGCCCCTCCCCTTTGCTCTAAGCTTATTGTCCTGCTACTTGTTCTTTTTGTCATCTTCTTTTCTATCTCTCTTGTGTTTTTATTAAAAAATATACATATAATAGTGTCGGGCATAGTATATAAATCTTTCTAGATATCTATAATATATATTATATAATTATATAGGGTTTTATACAATATATTCTAAAGATACCCTATATTAAAAATGTTATAATTTTTGCTGAATTGAATTGAAAAGCTGTTTTTAATGTAATCCCAAGAAAGTAACACCGAAAGCTTTATAAATAAAACCTGCAAAAAATCGCCCTTTTGCCATAAAAAACAAAAGCTTTTTAAAGTGTTTTTGTTTAAAGTATTTGTAAAAATTAATGACAGAAACAGCAGAGATCTATTAAAAGAGATTACAGAATGAGGTGTCTGGTGATTAGTGGCGCGATATTGCCACAATATCATGAAGACATTTTCAAAGTGATTGAAAGGAGGTTTATGAAAATTAGAAATGAAATTTAATTTTAAAAAAATCGCTTCGGTTTTAGCAGCTACAGCTATGCTCGGAAGTACAATAGCCTTTGCAGGAGCTGCATGGAGTGGCTCTGCTGCTGATTGGGCTGTTGTCTATGGAGGAGCAAAAAGCGCAGATCTTGCTGCTGCGACAGATCTAGCATCTAGCCTGACTGCTGTTACGACAACTGGAACAGGTGTCAGTGCATCTCTTACAACAAGTTCAGACAAGATCTACTTGACTGAAAATATAAATGCAAATATTGACACTTTAACTGATAAAGATCTCTCAACTGTCCTAAAGGATGGGACCTTTGAAGATGATGCAGGAGAATCTACTGACTACGAACAAACGCTCGTAGTTGGACAGACACCATTTACACTCAGTGATTCTAATGGTGATCTAGATAATTCTGCTTTATTGCTAGATGTTGGGGATGATACTACAGATCCTCTCTATACTGCAACAGTAACCTTCAATGAAGCAGTTGATTTCACTGATGATGATAGCATGGGTCAGGATATAGTGCTGTTTGGGAAAACCTACACAATAGGCCCTGATACTAATGCAGATACGCTTCACCTTTTAGGTGTAGGAGAAGAGATTATATTTAGTAACTCAATGCCTGAAAAATCTGTAGTTCTTGAAGGCAAATCTTACAACATTAAAATAAATGGTGTAAGTGATGCTGGTGATGAAGTCTCTGTATCAGTCAATGGAGAAAGCAAGACTATAGATGAGGGGAGCTCTAAGAGAGTAGGTGGTGTCAATGTATTTGCAAAGGATCTTATGCATGTTGTAGGAGACACATGGACAGCAACAATACAGGTCGGTGCTGATGAGTACTATCTTGAGGACGGTGATAATGTCAAAACCGGTTCTACAAAAGAAGATATTGATGGCACTGAAGTAACCCTTAATGATGGAGGGGCTAATCCTGTATCAGCTCTGACTAAAATAGAAATTAGTGTTGCTGCTGAGGATAACGATGTTGATGATCTTCAGGTAGGCAAAGAATTTGTAGATCCTGTCTTCAGAACATTCAAAGTTGTGTTTGATGATGCTCCGAATGCACCTAAGATAAGCGGTGATAGCGGAACAGATGTTTCTGAAGATAGATATAAGGTCGAATTCAAAAGAGCAAGTGATGACACTATCTCAGTTACCACAGAAGTAAAAGGAGACAGTGGTACTGTTGAATTCGCTAATGGAGCAGATCTCAAAGATGATGACGGCAATGCTATTGAAGTTGTTGAAGGAGCAACCTTGACTGAAGATGAGTATTATATCTTGCAGTCAGGAAATTCTAGGCACATGGTACAGGTTACAAAACTAGACTGCACAACAAGTAATGATAACGATGATAGTATTACTTTGAAAGAGGTATTTAGCGGAGAAGAATACAAGCTCTCTGATACAGAATTCGGTAATGCTGATAAATCATGGGTTATCGATGGCCAGACTTATACACTGAGATGTACTGGTGCGGACCAGGCTACAATTGTAAGCAGTGACTATGAACTTGATGGTGGTGGTGATGATAATCTGTATGTCTTTCCATTGATTAAAACAATCTCTGGAAAAGACATGGGTATTGCATTTACAGACAAGGTAACTATTACTGGTGGTGTAACTGAAGGCTCAACAATTGAATTGCCTACAGGAACATACACTGTACCTGCAGACGATGATACCCCAGAAACAGTTCAAGTAGGTACTGTCTATTATGTAATAGATGATAGTGACTCTGACTTGAGTATAGCTATAGAAAAAGAACAAACAGGCTCTGGTAACACTGCAGCAACAAACCCAGGTGTCCTTTTTGTAGAAGAAGAGGACAATTCTAACAGCGATAATATGAATGCAGTCATCATGCCTACAAGAGTTGATAGTGGCTATACTGAAGTAGATCTTTCAAACATAAAATTCACAAGTCCAAATGTTGTCCTAGACGCTAAATTTGATAATTCAGATTATAGTGCTGATTTGGACCCGTATGGAACTTATGTTGTAAAGGACACTTCAGATGATAACCAAGACGTAGCTGTTCTTACATATCCTGAAGAACAGATGTACGCAGATGTTTCAATCGCTGAAGTTAGTGGAACTGGAGTCGCCGCAGTAGCACCTGTCACAGATGACCAGGTAAGCACTGTAAGCAACAAGAACTTGCTTGTTGTTGGTGGTAGCTGTATCAACACAGTTGCTGCAAAGATGCTGACTGGACTTGAGACACCTGTCTGTGGAGAGGCATTCACTGCTTTGACAAACGTCGATGCAGGCAAATACTTGATAAAAGTAGCTGCAAGCCCTGTCAATTCTGCAAAGATGGCAGTATTGCTTGCTGGTTATGAAGCTGCTGAAACACAGAAGGCTGTTGATGAGTTCCAAGAAGGCAACATTGCAACAAATGTTACTTCATCAAAAGTCGGCCCTACAGTAGGTTAAACCAAAGTTTTATTTTTTCTTTTTTTCTTTTTCTTTGTTTTTTACTGCTTCTGAGAAGTATGCTAAGTTAGTTATGGAAAAGCTCGTATTAGAAAGAAAATGTTTAGTTTGAAAAGTGGCTCTCAAGAATAATTTAATAGCAAGATAACAAATAAAACAAACACCACACATAAAAACGAATAATATTTAAAACCTGAATTTTTTATCAAAGCATGATAAGAAAGATTGAAATGAAAGAGGAAAGAGAAAAGCGAGAAACTAAAAACAAAAGAACAATAAGTATTATTCTTGCGCTTGTACTCTTATTAAGCACTGCTGGTTATTTTGTCTCTGAGATGTTTCAAGAAAAAAGGAATACTCTTGTTTTTAGTGGCTTAGAATTTAGACAGACAGAGCATGGAACATGGCAATTTTCTTATGGTGGAATTAGCTACGAGACAATGTATAATCCAGGAGAAGTAAAAAATATTTCTGATTTAGTTTCAGAAAGTTTGGGAAAAAAAGTTTCTGATTATTATAATCAGCCACTTTATATTTCTGCAGAACCAATTGAAGAGCTGCCCCAGATGGCTGTTCAAGAGCTACTAACAAATCTTGGCAAGGTTGTTTCTAGAAGCA
>Ga0207433_10015331_pt1 | contig 10942 bp, 7 predicted proteins | sample YelNatPaOPGAMG01_FD_187559 | JGI IMG/M metagenome (GOLD analysis project Ga0207433, IMG submission 187559) | Hot spring thermophilic microbial communities from Obsidian Pool, Yellowstone National Park, USA - OP-RAMG-01 (SPAdes) (version 3) | ecosystem: Environmental > Aquatic > Thermal springs >...
TTTACCGAGAGTCTATCCGAATGGCCAAAGAACGGAGAATTTCGTTGAACCGTATGAAAAAAGAAACCCGTGTCGTCTGCGTCAATTACTAACACCTTTTTTTACTTGACCTGTCTGAAACAGTACATAATAGATTTTCAGAGTTTCCCAAAAAATTGGTTTCATCCCATCTGCAAGTTGTTTCTTAAGAGGTCTTTCCAAATACGCCATGATTCCTAACAATGTTATATTGCAAGACCTGACCCCATTCACTTGACCCCATTCACCCCAATCACGATTGCAGGTCCCCGACAGTGACATTGATTTGGGCCAAGGCAATGCGTAAGATCACGGCCGTTCCTTTCCCGAAAGCAGTCGAGCGTTTTGGCCCTTATACTACCCTTTCCCGAAAAATTCGTCAAAAACAAAATCTAAGGCCCGGTTGCGTTTTCTCGTTGAAGTCCCTGCGGGAAAAAGAGGGAAAAACGGTGAGAGGAACGGCGGCGAAAGGCGGATTATGGATTCATCGGCTGTAGGGCCGAATGACCTAAAACGAATCGTGGACCGAAAAGCCGGAAAACTCAAACCCAAAGAAAGAAAAGGCTGGGTTCAGGAGCGAAACCCCTTGGCCGAGAGACGGTGCTTCTTGAGCAGAACGCAAAAGTTGGACCGCTGCATGCCGACCCTTTTGGCCGCTTCGGAGACGTTTCCCCCCGTCTCCTGGAGGGCCTGGAGTAGAAAGGCCTTTTCCACCGGAGTAAACACCTGCTCCAGGAGGTGTTTTTTGACCTGCTTTAATTCTTGAAGGGTCCCTGGAACCGGGAAACCTCTTCCCGGTCCTTTCCATTGCAAATGATCCAGAAGATACCCTATATCCAAGGTGGCGTCTTCGGCCAGGATGACCAGCCGTTCCACGACATTTTTCAGTTGCCGCACATTTCCCGGCCAGTCGTATCGGATCAGGGCTTCCAAGGCCTCGTCGGAAAACCCTTCGATCCGTTTCCCGGTCTTTCGACAAAAATGTCTTAAAAAATGGTAAGCCAATTTGGGGATATCCGATTTTCGTTCCCTTAAAGGGGGGATGTAGATCGGAAAGACATTCAAACGGTAAAAGAGATCTTCCCGGAATTTCCCCTCTTCCACCATCGCCTTCAAGTCCTGATTGGTGGCGGCGATGACCCGGGCATCGGTCTTTTTAAAATAGCCGGCTCCCACGGGCTTGAATTCCCCGGTTTCCAAGACCCGTAACAATTTAGCTTGTATTTCATGATCCAAATTGGTCACGTCGTCCAGGAAAAGGGTCCCTTGATGGGCCACTTCAAAGATCCCTTCCTGATCGCTAACGGCCCCGGTAAAGGCCCCCTTGACATGTCCGAAAAGTTCGCTTTCCAAAAGTCCGGGGGACAGGGTGCTGCAATCCACGGCGACAAAGCGCCGACCGGCCCTTCGGCTGCGGGCATGGATGGCTCCGGCAAAAAGCTCCTTGCCGGTACCGCTTTCACCATAGAGCAAAACCGTACTGTCGGTGGGGGCCACCTTTTCGATTTGTTCGAAGATGGGAAGTATCTTCGGGTCTTCTCCGATGATATTTTCAAAACTGAAACGATGGAGCAGTTCTTTACGGAGGGAAAGGTTCTCCTCCACCAGGGCTTTCTTCTCCAGGGCCTTGCTCACCACCCAAAGCAGTTCGTCCTCGGTGAAGGGTTTGGTCAGATAGTCGAAAGCTCCGGATTTCATCGCCTCCACAGCGCCGGGCACCGTGGCATAACCGGTCATGACGATAAAATAAATCTCCCCATGGGTAGGGTGGATCGTTTTCAAGATGTCCATGCCGTCCATATCGGGCAGTTTCAGATCCAGCAAGACCACATCAAAGGCCTCTTTCCCCAAGGCCTCCAGGGCCGCCTGTCCGCTGGAACAGGTCATGACCTGATAATCCCTTTCTCTAAGGGTTTGAAGACAGGCCTTACAAATCACTGGTTCGTCGTCGATCACTAAAATCCGGATCGGTTTCATGGCCTACCCTCTCTTGCGGAAACGGAAATTCTATTTTGAAGGTCGTCCCTTTGCCGGGGGCGCTGGCGACATCAATATGGCCCCGGTGCTTTTGTATGATCCCGTAACTGACCGCCAATCCCAAGCCGGTCCCTTTGGGTTTGGTGGAAAAAAAAGGCTCAAAAATTTTAGACAGGTCCTGAGCAGGGATGCCTATGCCGTTGTCCTGAATTTCACAGACGACACAAGTCCGCGCCGCATCCGCATAGGTTCGGATGGTGATTTCGCCTCGCTCCTCAATGGCTTGGACGGCGTTCAAGATGATATTCAGCAAAACCTGTTCAATCTGGTTCTCATCCAGTAGGAGGGCGGGTAAATCCTCCTCCAGATGCGTTTCCAGACGGATATGGCGCAGACGCAGTTCATTTTCCAGGATATGGATCACCTTTAAAATAAGTTCATTGAGGCGGATCGATTTCATTTGCGGTTTGCTTTCACGAGAGAATTCGAGAAGTTCCTGAATGATCGTCTTGCAACGGATGGTTTCTTGGACAATGATTTCCAACCCCTCTTTCAACGGACTGTCCGGCGGGAGTTTTTTAAGCATATTGGTACTGAAAAGGAGGATCCCGGCCAAGGGGTTGTTGATCTCATGGGCAATGCCGGCGGCCATCCGACCCAAGGCCGACAACTTTTCGGTCTGCAGGGCCAATTGATCGTATCGGGATTGCTGTCTTTCGATCAATTGGGCCTTTTGAATCACCGAGGCCCCGCGTTCGGCGATGAGGATGATAAAATTGAGCTCTTCTTCGGAAAATTCCCGAACCTCGCTGAAAAAGAACCGCAGGATCCCCAAGACATCGTTGTCGAAAATCAGCGGGGCGTCCAGGATCATTCGGATCCCTTCGGTCCAGGCCTCCTGGGGATACTGAATACGGTCATCATGAAAAAGGTCCCGGATCAGAATCAGCTTGTTCTGCCGGCACAGGTCGGTGATAACTTTTTCGGTCAAAACCGGCCCTTTGGCAAGATATTGCTCGCTCAACCCCCAGGCGGCGCCCAGCTCCAACTGATGGGTCTTTAAATTGACGATGCGAATCAGGGAGCCTTTGGCTTTCAATACTTCGGAAGACCGTTTGACCACCGTCTCCAGTACCGCCGAGACCGGGACGCCGGCATGAATGGAGGTCCCGATTTCCCGAAGGACCCGATAGCAGCTTTCAAAATCAATTCCTTCGTTCACGAAACCCCCTCCTTCTCCAAGATCCTGTTCAAAACATGAGGTCTCCAGCCGTTAACCGGTAAAGCAAGGATGGGGCAAGGACATCTCCGGCGAAAACCAGCGGTCTTCCGGAGATTAGAGTATAAATAATTATACGCCTATAACCCTCAATATCAACTGAAGAAATGCAAGAAGAGCGCCTCCCCCCTCTATATTTTTTTATACCCATTCCTTCCTTGCACCCTTTCTTTCCTTGCCGGTAATTTTTTCATCTGCTTGAATTTACTTATTTTTTATTTTTTAACCTTTCATGGGGCCGAATGGAATCCCCTTTGCATATCCCAAACTGTGCCAACATTTGGCCGCCGAAGAAAACCCAAAAGCAAGGAGGTCGTCTTATGAATACCATTCAAGAAATGAACAGGGGGGAGCCGACCTACCGGCCCAATATCCTCTTGATGGAAGACGAATTCAGTGTGGCTAAAGGGCTGGAAATGGTCATGCGCGAAGACGGTTACGAGGTCGAACTGGCGGACACCGGACAAAAGGCCTTAACGAAATTCGGCATAAAAAATTATGATTTGTTGGTGGCCGACCTTCGTCTTCCGGATATGGACGGCATGGAGGTCATTCGACAAGTTCGGGAAACCCGGCCCAAAACCAACGTAATCATCATCACCGGGTATCCCTCGGTGGCCACCGCAACCCAGGCGGTGAAGATGGGGGTGATGGATTACCTGAGAAAACCCTTCTCCGATGAAGAAATCAGGGCGGCCGTGGAGAAGGCCCTCCGTCAAAGAGAAAAAGAATCCCTGGAAAAGCTGATTGTTGAGACCCAGCAGGAACGGTTGATCCAGAAAGAGGAGGTGCTCCGGGTCTTGGAAAGGGCCAACCAGGATATGGACTTCATGAGGGCCTTGATGGAAAAGGGCTCCGAGGTCTTGCAGGAATATCGTTTGTCCCGTAAGGCCAAAGCGGCCATCGTCTCCGGGGACTTGGAATGGATCCGAAAAAATGTAGGGGAATTGAACGAAGAGCAACTGCGCTTCATTTATAAACGTCTGGAAAGAGAGGCCTGGTAGACGCCCCCTCGAAAGGGATGACGCCGAAGAAATCTCCACCAGGAAATCGCGCCTGGTCGGCGGGTAAACAGCGGTCAAACGATCATTCAGTGAGGCGGAATCATGTCCGAAGAAAAAGCCTTGGCCCAAAAGAGAGAGAGGGAAGAACATCAGGAGAAAGAGGTCCTTTATCAACAGTTGGCCGAGCGGTTCCAAGGGAAACCCGAAGAAGTCATTCCTATGCTGCAATTTGTCCAAAAGGCGCTGGGCTATTTAACCGAAGAAGCCCTGCTGCACATCGCCCGATTGACGAGACTGCCGGCGGCCAAGATCTTCGGAACCGCCACCTTTTATGCCCAGTTCCGCCTGCAACCCATCGGAAAAAACATGATCAAAGTCTGTCGGGGGACCGCCTGTCATGTCAAGGGTTCCGACCGTATATTGAAGGATCTGGAAGAACATTTACAATTGGTCGCGGGTCAAACCAGTTCAGACGGTCTTTTCACCTTGGAAACCGTGGCCTGTTTCGGTTCTTGCGCCCTGGCCCCGGTGATGGTCGTCAATGATTCGGTCCACGGCAATACCGACCGTTCCAAGGCCTTGAAGATGATTGAAGCCCTGCGAACGAAACCCGACGCCTCCGACTCGGCGTAGGTTTACTAAGAAAAAAGGAAAGGGCGGATTCGCCGAACCCTGAGGCCCCCACAACCCATGAGGGGCCCCCATAAACCTCAGCTCGAGAGGATCCTATGGATTTTCAAACCTTGAAGGACCAGGCCGAAAAAGAATGGGCTTCTTTGCAACATCTTTCTATACCGGTCATTCAAATCGGAATGGGGACCTGCGGCTTGGCGGCCGGGGCGGAGGCGGTTTACCAAGCGGCCCGACGCACCTTAAGCCAACGGAACCTGCTGGCCCGTATCATCCCCGTGGGATGCATCGGGTTGTGCTATCTGGAACCCCTGATGACCCTCCGCAAACCCGGGAAACCGACGGTTCTTTACGGCTCTCTGACCGCCAAACGGACGGAAGAGATCATCTCGGCCTTTCTCGGCGAAGACGACCCGAAACCCGAGTGGGCGGTTTGCAGCCTGGGAGAGGAGAGATGGGAAGGCCTTCCCCTGTTTGAAGAGCTGCCCATGATCAAGCCCCAGGTCCGGATCGCCCTGCGCAATTGCGGGATCATTGACCCTGAGGACATCATGCATTATCTGGCCCGAGGCGGTTACAGCGGCCTCCAGAAGGCCTTACAGATGACACCGGCAGAGGTGATCGCCGAGATTAAACGATCCGGGTTACGCGGTCGAGGGGGGGCCGGTTTTCCCACCGGGCAGAAATGGGAATTCGCCGCCAAAAGCCCGGGAACCGTGAAATATTTCATCTGCAATGCCGATGAAGGGGATCCAGGGGCCTTTATGGATCGCTCTCTTTTGGAAGGAGATCCTCACGCGGTTTTGGAAGGGATGTTGATCGGGGCCTACGCCATCGGCAGCAGCCAAGGATATATTTACATTCGAGCGGAGTATCCTTTGGCTATAAAAAGATTGGAAACGGCCATAGCCCAAATGCGCCGGTTCAATCTCTTGGGGGAACATATCCTGGGTACCGATTTTGGTTTCGAGGTCCATATCAAAGAAGGCGCCGGCGCCTTTGTCTGCGGGGAGGAAACGGCCTTGATGGCCTCCATAGCCGGCGGGCGGGGCATGCCGCGTCCCCGTCCCCCTTTTCCGGCGGTCAAGGGATTGTGGGACCAGCCGACCAACATCAATAATGTCGAGACCCTGGCCAATGTCTCGGCCATATTGAGTCGAGGGGCCGGCTGGTTTGCCGGCTATGGTACGGAAAAAAGCAAAGGCACCAAGACCTTCTCCTTGGCCGGGAAAATACGGAGGACCGGACTGATTGAAGTACCCATGGGTATCCCCTTAGGAAAGATCATCAACGAGATCGGCGGCGGAGTGGCCAAAGGGAAGAAGATCAAGGCCGTCCAGACCGGCGGCCCTTCCGGGGGCTGTATCCCGGCCGAGCTTTTCGATCTGCCGGTGGACTACGAATCCTTGACCCAGGCCGGTTCGATCATGGGATCGGGGGGGATGGTCGTCATGGATGAAGACACCTGTATGGTGGATATCCCCCGCTACTTTTTGACCTTTACCGCTTCTGAATCCTGCGGAAAGTGTCTGCCCTGCCGCCTGGGGACGCATCAGATGCTCGGTATCCTGAATGACATCTGCTCCGGCCAAGGGGTTCCCGAAGACCTGGAGACCTTAAAACTCCTCAACGAAACCGTCCAAAAAGGGTCTCTCTGCGGTTTGGGACAAACCGCCCCCAATCCGGTTCAGACCACCTTGCGCTATTTCTATACCGAATATGAAGCGCATATTCTCAAGAAAAAATGCCCCTCCGGGGTCTGTAAAGCCTTGTTTCACTACGCCATCGACCCGGAACTCTGCAACGGTTGCGGGGTCTGCGCCAGGAAATGTCCGGTCCAGGCCGTGGTCGGACACAAAAAAGAGCCCCATCGTATCGAATTAGAAAAATGCACCAAATGCGGCACCTGCTATGAATCCTGTAAGTTCAAAGCCGTCCAGATCTGCTGAAAGAGGCCTTGGGGAGAAAGGACGTCTGACGGATCGGCTTATCACCCCCAGCCGAGGTTAGCGGAACGACTTCGGCCAGTAAAAGGAGGTCCAGCTGTGAAAACCATCCATTTGACCATAGACGGACGCAAGGTCACGGTTCCGGAGGGCGTTACCGTTTTGGAGGCCATTCAACGGGCGGGAAGATACGTTCCCACCCTTTGTTACGATCCGGTCCTGAAACCTTTTGGGGCCTGCCGGTTGTGTATCGTAAAGATCGAAGGTCTACGCGGACTGCCGACCTCTTGCACCACCCCCGCTCAAGCAGGCATGGTCGTTCAAACCGAAACAGACGAAATCCGTCGGGTACGAAGGACCATCGTGGAACTTTTGATTGCCAACCACCCCTACGGCTGTCTGACCTGTAAAAGCAGCCAGGACTGCGAGCTCCTGAAAGTAGCCCGTTATGTGGGAGTGCAGTCGGAGACGATCGACCGCCTCCGACGCGGGGAGTTGAACAAACCGTTGGATACTTCCAACCCGGCCTACGACTTCGATCCCAACAAATGCATCCTCTGCGGTCGCTGCGTCCGTATCTGTGATGAAATCGTCGGGGTCGGGGCCATTGATTTCACCTACCGGGGCTACCAAACCCTGATTCGCCCTTTCGGCGGAAAACCGTTGGCCCTTTCGGTCTGTCAGAGCTGCGGCGAGTGTGTGGAACATTGTCCCACCGGCGCCCTCTCCCCCAAGCTGGAATTTCTACCCGAACGGGAGGTTAAAACCATCTGCCCTTATTGCGGGGTTGGCTGTGCCCTCTCCCTGGGCATTAGGCAAAACCAAATCGTTCGGGTGCGGGGAGACGCCGACGGCCCGGTCAATCACGGGGAACTATGTGTCAAAGGGCGCTTCGGCCTGGACTTCGTCCATCATCCGGACCGCCTGACCCGACCTCTCATTCGTAAAGCCCATGTCCCCAAGGCCGCCTTTTCCGGGGACCTCACGAAAGTCTTCCGGGAAGCGGATTGGGAAGAGGCCTTACAATGGATAGTCCGGGAATTAAGCCGTATTCGAGAGCTGCACGGTCCGGATTCCATCGGGTTTCTCAGTTCGGCCAAGGGAACCAACGAGGACAACTTTGTCCTGCAGAAATTCGCCCGGGCCGTTATCGGGACGAACAACGTCGATCATTGCGCCCGCCTCTGTCACGCCTCGACCGTGGCCGCGGCCCTGGCCGCCTTCGGAGAGGGGGCCATGAGCAACTCCTTCGCCGACATCGACCAGGCCGATGTCTTTTTGGTCATCGGCTCCAATACCACCGATTGCCATCCCATCGTCGGTCGAAAAATAAAACGGGCGGTCAAAAACCGCGGGGCCAAACTGATCGTCGTGGATCCCCGAGCCATTGATCTGAGCGATTCAGCGGAATTGGTTCTGAACCATTTTCCGGGAACCGATGTAGCGCTGCTCAACGGTATCATGCGGCAGATCTTGGAAGAGGGGTGCTATGATCCGACCTTCATCGCCGAACGGTGTGAAGGGTTCGAGGACTTCCGGGACTCGTTACAGCCCTATGATCTAAAAACCGTCGAGCAGATCACCGGGGTGCCGGCGGAAAAGATTCGACAATGCGCCCGACTGTTTGGACAGGCCCAAAGGGCCATCGTCTTTTATGGGATGGGAATCACCCAACATACCACCGGCACAGATAACGTCAAGGCCATTGCCAATTTGTTGATGCTGACGGGGAATTTGGGACGCCCGGGCACCGGTTTCGCCCCTTTACGGGGGCAAAACAATGTCCAGGGTTCCTGTGATATGGGGGCCCTGCCGGTGGTCTTTCCCGGCTATCAACGGGTGGACAACCCGACGGTCCGCAGAAAATTCGAACGGGCTTGGGGAAAGACCTTGAGCGACAAACCGGGTCTGACGGTGACGGAAATGATCCAAGGGGCCTTCGACCGGCAAATTAAGGCCCTTTACATCATGGGCGAAAATCCGATGCTGAGCGAACCCGATCTGAACCATGCCCAGGAGGCCTTGGCGAGTTTGGAGTTCTTGGTCGTCCAAGACCTTTTTCCCACGGAAACGTCTCAATTGGCTGATGTAATTCTGCCGGCGACCTGTTTCGCCGAAAAAGAGGGGACCTTCACCAATACCGAGCGGCGGGTTCAGTTGGTTCGTAAGGCCGTGGACCCGCCGGGAGAGGCCCGGGGGGACTGGGAGATCATCACTGAAATAGCCGCTCGAATGGGCTATCCCATGGCCTATGCGACGGCGTCCGACATCATGGAAGAAATCGCCCGACTGGTCCCGAGTTACGGAGGGATCTCTCACGACCGATTACAAAAGCAAAGTCTCCAGTGGCCGTGCTGGGATGCCGACCACCCGGGAACCCCGATCCTGCATCAAAAAGAATTCAGCCGCGGACGAGGGCTGTTCCATGTCGTTCACGACCGGCCTCCGGCCGAACTGCCCACCGCCACCTATCCGATCCTGTTGACTACCGGTCGGATCCTGGAACATTGGCATACAGGAAGCATGAGCCACCGTTCCCGCGTCTTGGAGAGTTTGGCGCCGGAGTGCCGGGTGGAAATCAATCCCCAGGACGCCTGGGCGTTGGGCCTGGAAGAGGGGGATCTGGTCTCCCTCTCTTCCAAACGAGGTGCAGTGCAGACCAAAATCCGTAAAAGCCATCGGGTCGGTCCCGGCTTGGCCTTCATGCCCTTCCATTGGAGTGAAGCCCCGGCCAACCGTCTGACCAATCCGGCCTTCGATCCTCAGGCCAAGATACCGGAGTTTAAGGTGTCTTCGGTCAGGGCCATGTTGACGGTATTGGAAATGGCCGCCGAGGACAACAAATTCTTATCCGCTCTGGCGGAAAATCCGGCCGGGGTCCTTTCCACTTTTGACCTGGCCCCCGAACATCGAACGGCCTTGATCCAACAAGACATGGAAGCCATTGAACAATGGGTCGGTCCTTTGGATGATCGGTTACGGACTTGGCTGAAAACCCGTTTGCGTCAGGAAGGCATCGAATAAAGAAGCTTTAAGAAAAAGAACGGATCGGCCGCATCCCCTGTTTTTCCGGTTCATCTCCCCTGGAAGACCGGTTTTCTCCCTTCCTTCAAGGCGCGGATGCCTTCCTGAAGATCCTCACTGTCCAGTTGGGGCTGTATAAAAGCCTCGAATTCCTCCTGGGCTTGCCGCATGGCCTTCCGGGCGGCCGATTCCAAATTTTTGTAGTGGCCGTACTTGATGGCCCGCAGGGTCAACGGCGCGTTGTCCCGTAAAATACAGGCCATTTTATAGGCCTCGGCCATCAGCTCTTCTTTGTCCTTGGTGACCCGGTTGATCAACCCGATCTCATATGCCCGGCGCCCGCCCAGGGGCTGGCCGGTTAAATAAAATTCCAAGGCGGGCTTGAAAAGCATGTACGGGGCGTATTCGATGACCGAGCCGACAATGCCGACCCAGGCCTCTCCGAAAATGAACTGGGTGTCTTCGGTGGCCAAGGTAATATCCGTTCCGTAAATAGACAGTCCATAGCCGCTGCCGGCCACGGTCCCATGGACGGCACCGACGATGGGTTTCAAGATCTTGGTCCCATTCTGGGGAAAGGCCTTGCGCAAGTCTTTTAACAGACCTTTGTGCCTCAAGTCCGCTCCAAAACTGAAGTCCGGCCCGTTGGCGCTGAGCAGGGCCACCCGGCTCTCCGAATCCTGGGCAAAACGGTCCCAGGCCTCCCCCAAGGCGTTGCAGAGATCGGGATCGAGCAGATTTCGGGGTGGGTTGTTCAAGGTAATAAAAGTGATCCGGTCCTTAACCTCATAAAGCAAGACTTCTTTTTTCATCGCTCCTCCTTTGATCTGGTCAAGTAAAAATGGACACTGAGTTAAGCAATTTTTTTTGAAGTAAAGATCCTATCAAAATCGTTAGGGGCGACATATCCCAGGGACGAATGGAGGCGGTGGCTATTTGTACTGTTTCAGACAGGTCAAGTAAAAAAAGGTGTTAGTAATTGACGCAGACGACACGGGTTTCTTTTTTCATACGGTTCAACGAAATTCTCCGTTCTTTGGCCATTCGGATAGACTCTCGGTAAA
>Ga0207433_10015332_pt1 | contig 10942 bp, 13 predicted proteins | sample YelNatPaOPGAMG01_FD_187559 | JGI IMG/M metagenome (GOLD analysis project Ga0207433, IMG submission 187559) | Hot spring thermophilic microbial communities from Obsidian Pool, Yellowstone National Park, USA - OP-RAMG-01 (SPAdes) (version 3) | ecosystem: Environmental > Aquatic > Thermal springs...
CCCTAGAGTAAGATGTTTTGCCTCTATATGCTTTACAAGCATTTATAAGAAAGTGCCATTAGGCACCCCGCCCACCCACCCTTATTTTTCTGTTGTGATGCATCGCATCGAAGATGCATCGCATCGCAACTACCCTATTTTTTCGTTAAAAATGTTCCTTAAGCACTAAGTGATTTAAATACTCAATTAAGAAAGTGCTGTTTAGCACCCACTAACCCATGATTGCTTAGAGATTTCACCTTTCTACACTCTCTAAATGTTTAATAAGAAGTGTTTTGAACACTTAATTTTGGAAATTGTTATTAATAACATTGCTAGATATAGAGAGGCTTCGCCTCTCTCTACTTTCTAATAGCGAAATAAAAAAGTGCTATAAGCACACAATCATTCACTAGGTGGCTGTAATTCAGGAGAGGCATAGTCTCCCCAATAGTTTTTCAATTTTTCAGAGCTAAAATATCCTCAACGGTGAAATTTGGCTTATACGAAAGGTCTTCAATACTTAGTTTTTCTAGAAGTTTAATAGATGTTTTACTTTCATCAACTTGTGGCACTCCCCTTTCGTTTTGTTTCAAAGGTAAAACTGACACTTTAACAAAGTTTCCATCCTTTAGAGAAACCCAAATTTTCATTATAGCTGATATATTGTTCGGGTAACTAGTACTGAAAAACTCGTATGTGTAGAAATTACCAAGGCTATAGGCTATGAATTTACCCTTGTAAACTTCAACTCCTCTAAGGACATGGGGACCATGTCCTAAAACAAGATCAGCCCCAGCATCAACAACAGAATGAGCAAACTTTATAACATTACCCCTATTCTCACCGAAAAATTTCTCTTCTCTATACACAAGTCTCTGAGCCTTTGGACCTTCAGCACCCCCATGAAAAGAAACAATCACAATATCATACTTTTCTTTGTAAGACTTAACTATCCTTTTAGCTCCCTCTACATCAAGAAGTGAATACGCATATTCAGATGGATAAGGATAAAAACCCAGTATACAAACCTTCTTGCCCTTTATATTAAACTCTGCTACATACTTACCACCAACCGGCTGAATACCTCTTTTGGTAATTTCTCTTATCGTTGACTGTATTCCCACCTCTCCAAAATCCCTTGAATGATTATTAGCTATAGACATAGCATTAAAACCTGCTTTTTGTAAATCATCTGCAAGGTATGTAGGCATCCTAAACGCATAAGCCTTACCTGAAGAAGTTCTCTTCCTACATACACCACTATCACTTATGGGACCTTCAAGATTACCAAAAACTATGTCTGCATTGGAAAGAAACCTAACAATCGGTAAATTATATAACCTTTCACTTTCTTTCGGCACAGCGACAGTAGGATAAGCAGAACCAAGCATAGTATCACCTACAGCCGATATAACAAGATAATCATCGTCAAAAGCCCCTACTTCACCCTTACCTTGATTTGACAAAATAACTAAAGCAACAGCCAAAGAAATAAAAACAAAAACAAAAGAAAACTTTAAAATTCTCATCCCAAAACCTCCACGATAAGAAGGAAAATTATAATAATCCTATAAACTACTTGTAAATTACAAAAGAGGCTGTTCCAAAATTTGATTTTGATTATTCCCAAACGAATACACCTTCTTGTCATTCTGAACGAAGTGAAGAATCTCCTGAGCGATTTTGTTTAAAAATTCACAGGCCAATCTTGTTTCAGGTTAAACCTGCTTCTTTATTTAAGAATTAGCATCATTACCTTAAGTAGCCCCACCCAACCCACCCAATTAAGTAAGGGATGCTCCGCATCCCTTAGAATTTTTGAACAGTCTTATTACAAAAGAGCTCAAAGAATGTATATATCTTTGATCTTTTATTACATGAAGGAAGTAATAGCCTTTTGCACTCTCTTGGAAGTAGAATAGAAATGAAAAGGATATTTAGAATTTAGGTATATGGAAGATTATAAAAGAAACGCCATTTTAGTGCTTAAAGATGGTACTTATTTCTTTGGTAGGTTTGTTGGGCACAAAGGTGAAACATGGGGAGAAGTGGTATTCAATACTGGTATGACAGGTTATCAAGAGATACTTACCGATCCCTCTTATCATAGACAGATTGTCGTGATGACTTATCCTCATATTGGTAATTATGGTGTAAATAGTTTTGATGTAGAATCAAATTCACCAAAGGTCAGTGGCTTCGTGATGCGGGAAGTATCAAACTACCCAAGCAATTCCGATGCTGAAAAATCAATCAGAGAGTACTTTATAGAAAATAAAATAGTTGCTATAGACAGAGTAGACACAAGAAAACTAACGAGACACATAAGGGACAATGGTGCCATGATGGGAATAATTTCACACAAAGTTGACAGAGTAGACAGACTTAAGGAAGAGGTAAAGGAACTACCGGATATGGTAGGATTGGATCTTTCAGTTGAAGTTTCAACCAAAGAGAGTTACACTCTTATAGATGTTGAAGACCCAATTTATAACATTGTTGCTCTTGACTATGGAGTGAAGTGGAGTATCTTAAGGCTCTTTGCTGAAAGGAAGGCAAAGGTTACAATAATGCCATATACATCATCAGTTGATGATGTAATAAAAATGAAACCAGACGGTATATTCATATCAAATGGGCCTGGTGACCCTGGTGCGACATTACACGCAGTGAGGTTAATAAAAGATTTAATAGGCAAATTCCCAATATTTGGGATATGTTTAGGTCACCAGCTCATAAGTATAGCATTGGGAGGTAAAACATATAAATTGAAATTCGGTCACCACGCCTTGAATCACCCCGTAAAAAATTTAAAGACAAGTAAAATAGAAATAACATCCCAAAATCACGGCTTTGCAGTAGATCCTAATACACTACCCAAAGATGTAGAAATTAGCCATATAAATTTGAATGACAAATCTGTAGAAGGAATCATTTGCGAACCAAAAAACATAATGGCAGTGCAATACCATCCCGAGGCAGGACCGGGACCACATGACTCAAGGTATTTATTTGATGACTTTATCAGTATGATAAAATAATTTTGTTATTTTAGTGGCCCTACTCTATTTAGTGGCCAAAACTTAAAGACACCTTTACCAAGTATCAAATCCTCAGGTACCAATCCCCAGTATCTACTATCGCTACTTTCATCTCTATTGTCACCCATAGCAAGATAATATCCATCAGGTATCTTATTACTTAAGATAGATGCTCTAATCCTCACTAAATCATTTTTAAAGTACTCCAAATTCGGTAAAGATCTCTCAGGTATACCGTAGGACATCATCAATGATCTGTAGTTCTGATCATAAAGTACCACAAGGTTTGAGATTGAAAAATCTCTTATTATCCCATCATCCAAAACATGAGTACTCTTAAACCTGACTACCCAATCAAATTCTTTGTAGTACTTCCAATAACCATCATCTCTAATAAAGGTCCTTTCAACCTTTTTACCATTTATATAGAGTTCATTATCCTTAAGTTCTACAGTATCCCCCGGTACTCCCATAATTCTTTTAACAAAGTACTTAGGTTCGTTATCAACATTGATAACTGAGAATGTCAACAATGTTATTAATTCCCTAACCAAACCCGGTGATCTATAGGTTGGATTTTTAAAAACAACAATATCCCCCCTTTGAGGATGGTAAAAACCTGGTAATTTAACATTCACTATCGGAAAATTTATACCGTATGTCGGTTTTATAACAATGATTCTATCACCTTCCATTATAGTTGGAATCATGGATCCTGTTGGTATAGCAAAAGCTTCCAAGAAGAGAAGTCTTATAAAAAAAGCTATTAAGTACGCTTCTCCCAAAACCTTAAGGTTTTCAATAATAACCTCTTTAGCAGTTTTCTTCTTTGTTTGCTTCTGATCTTTTTTAGGCATATTTTGTATTATTATAACAACATGATTGAACAAAATTCAAATCACCATGCAATTCTGTTGAAAAAATCTTTGTGCTTCATAGCACCTTGTGTTAAATAGCACCTTGTGTTTAAAACACATTTTTATTTGAATATTCTGAAAAGTGTAGAGAGGTTTCACCTCTCTACAACAAATGGGTGGGAGGGTGGGGAATTGCTTAAAGTAATAGTGCTAGTTCTTAAAAAGAAAGAAGCAGATTAACTTAACACAGGCTAGGCCTGTGAAATTTTGAGCAAAATTCAAATCACTGTGCTACCATCAGGCAATACTCGGCAAATAACAAGCTTTAGAATTTTTGTGTTTAAAGGAACTGGATTACTAATCCTTTGTTACAAAGGAATATGAATCTTTTGCATTTCACCTATTTTGTTCTTTACACTTAAATCATGCTTGAATCAAAACATTTCAAAATTTGTGGTTGGGGACTTCTAATTTTACTCCTATCAATCACTATACCTCCGTTCACTACATTCATTTTCCCTATAGTTTCCATAATTTTGATTTTGTTCGGCTATAAAGGCGTTTCTGATGAACTAGGTGAAAGTAGAATATGGAAAAATACTATTTTGTCGGCTGTTTTTTATGTGGTTTCATTCGTGATTATCATACTTTTCGTATGGTACTTTAGAACATTCTTAGAGAATGTTTTTAATCACTTCTTTTACTACTTTGAGGAATTTTCTTCAGAAGTAGGATTTAAGGAGTTTTTAGGCTACCTTTCGGCTAGAGCTTTGATATTTGTTATACCTTTTTACGCTTCTTTAATTGTCTCTTCTTTCTTCTTTTATAGAGCAAACGAACTAATTGGCAAGATTGTTGGTAATGATAATTTTCGGGTTGGTGGACTTTTGGTGCTGATCTCTACAATTCTTTCTCCGCTAATTGTTGGGCTTCTTATTTACCCTGTTGGCTTAATAATCCTCATCGTAGCGTTTTTTGGCAAATATGAAAACATTCAGCGTAAGAGAGAAGATAATGATGTTGTAATTAAATTATGATGGGGTGTGTTATGGTTAGATATAATGAGTATGACTTTGAGAGGATGATAAAAGAAGAGACTAAGAAGGGGGATGTTAGGAGTGATTTTGAGATTGACAGGGATAGGATAATTCATAGTAGTGCTTTTAGAAGGTTGCAGGCTAAAACTCAAGTTTATGGTGCTGGGCTCATGGATTTTTACAGAACTAGGCTTACACACTCAATAGAAGTTGCTCAGATATCAAAGGCAATAGGGCTGAAACTCAGCATAAATACAGATTTACTTGAGGCAATAGCACTGGCACATGATATTGGGCATCCTCTTTTTGGACATACAGGGGAAACAGTTTTGAATAAACTTCTGGATGATTACGGAGGTTTTGAGGCTAACGCTCATAATATTATTGTCCTCATGTTCCTTGAAACAAAAATAGGTGATAAGGGACTAAACTTAACGAGAGCTACGCTCGATGGGCTTTTGAAGTACAAAAACAAGAGAAGCGAAAACAGAAATAAATTTCTCTACGATGATGAGTTTTTCTTAAATTTTGTTAATTGGATTGATCCGAATTGGGAAAATAAAAAGAGGTCAGTGGAATGTCAGATTGTCAAGTGGGCTGATGATGTCGCTTATTCTGTCCATGACTTCGAGGACGGGATAAAGGGAGGATTATTAAAATCTTCTTATCTTTCCGATAATCTGCTTTCAATTGTTTATGAAAAAATTTCTCAAAAATCACCAACATTCTCACAGAATGAAATTGAAGAAGTGTTTCATGATATAAAAAAATCCGTTGAGGATATTGAAAACACAAGCTCAGGAATTGAAAGGAAAAGGAAGATTAGAAAACTAACATCTGACTTGATACACACATTCGTTGTTAACATCAGTCTAAGTAAATTAGACGAAAGAGAAAGTAGGTATTCTTATTCGTTAGTAGTACCTGAAGAGGTATTATTAAAAAACATAGTTTTAAGAGCAATTGAAAACGAACTTATTTATGAGAATAAAAATATTCTCATAACAAGAAAAAAGTGCGAAATGATAGTGAGAAAACTTTTTGAAGTTTTTTCAGATAAATCCTCTAAGAAACTTTATCCTCTTGAGTACCAAGAATATTGGGAAATTTTTGATTGTGATAATGTTGACAGCAATAGGTATAGGCTTGCTAGCTGGTATATCGCCGGTATGACTGATAACTTCGCAATAAAGACATACAACGAATTCTTTGACCCGAACACTTTAGTGGATATATTCACCGTTATATAAAAATTTGTAACCTTTTAGGTTAGCTGCATATCTTACTATGTAAAGGAGGATGTTATGAAAAAGTTACTTTTAGCGTTACCTTTGATGATAGCCTTGGCGCTATCCCCAATAGCCTTTGGTGCAGAGAGTGCAACTAATGCAAGCCCAAATGCTAGTGTAACCACACAAACTAATGCAGTTAAAGCAAAGAAGACCGTTACAAAGAAGGCTACTACAAAGAAAGCTACTACTAAGAAGGCTACTACAAAGAAGGCAGAATCTAAATCAGAATCCAAATAATGAACTGAGTAGTTTACGCGAAAATCCAGTAAAGGGGGGAGAAGAAAATTTCCCCCCTTCTTCTTGTTCTGAATTTGCAATTTTTTTTAATTTTGTTAAAGAATTATCCTTATATCTTATATAAGGAGGAAGACTTTATGAAAAAATTACTTTTAGCGTTACCTTTGATGATAGCCTTGGCGCTATCCCCAATAGCCTTTGGTGGTGAAACCACAACTAATGCAAGCCCAAAAGCTAGCACAACCACACAAACTAATGCAGTTAAGCAAGAAAAAGTATCCAACATTGTTGTGACTACAAATACCAATATAACTATTCAAACAAATATGATTAGCAAAGGAAAAGCAACCAACATTATCGTAACTACAAATACCAATGTAACTATTCAGACCAATGTAGTTGAGCAAGCAAAAACAACTAATGTAACTACAAATACCAATGTAACTGCACAAACTAATGCGGTAAAGCAAGAAAAAACATCAACCACTAATACAAAGAAGTAATCATTAAAAAAGTGCTATTCAGCACAAGGTGCTATTTAGCACAAAGTGCTGTTTAGCACCTTACTTTAAGTAGTAGCCCCACCCACCCAAATTATTGTTGGAAAACTTCGTTTTCCAACACCTTTTATTTATCAAACCTTTTATTTATCAAAGAGATAACATGAAGTTTTTAAGCACTTAACTAAGAAGGTACTATTTAGCACGGATGCTATAAGCACCTTTAAGTATTTATAAGTAGGTCTAAGCACACCGCCCACCCTAATTGGCTAAAGAGAGGCAAAGCCTCTTGGAGGCAGAGCCTCTTGGAGGCGGAGCCTCTCTTCACTCTTCAAATTACTTGCTAAATAGAAAAGTGCTACTTATATACTTAGTTTATGTTTTGGGCTTTTTAAGCGTAAGTGTAAAATCTACTAATGTTTGGCACCTCTCCTTCTAATTAGAAAAGATTTCTTTTGAATTATGAATTTTGATGTAGTTGAAAAATTCATATCTTTTTAGTATCATTTCCTTAAAGGAGGGATTATGGCGAATTTGTTTGATGTTTATTTCTCCAAGAGTAAAGGGATAACAGTTGAGGTTTTGAATGGTGGTGAAGGTTCTTTACAGGTGGATGGTGAACCTATGGTTAAGTTGGATGAATCTTCGAGAAGTGGGGCAGCAGAGAAGCATGTTCCAGTCATTGAGAAAACAGGGACAGCTTTTAAGGTAAAGATTGGCAGTGTCCAGCACCCGATGGATGCTAATCACTACATCATGTGGATAGAACTTATCGTTGATGACAACAGAGTTTATAGGCAAATTTTAAAGCCAGGGGATTTACCAGAGGCAACATTTGAAGTTAGCAGTGCTAAAGAGGCAATCGCCTCAAAAGTTGTAGCAAGAGCGTTTTGTAATTTACACGGTCTTTGGGAAGCTGAGTATAAAGGATAAACTTTTTACGGAAGGGCTTACGCCCTTCTTAATTTAAATTATTTATCTAATTGCGTATAATGGAAATCTTTTGCACAACCCTATTACTTTTTCTCTAATCCCATTTAATATTTTGTCATCATCTTTGTTCTTTATTGCTTCGTCAATGTATTCAGCAATCAATTTCATCTCTTCTTCTTTCATTCCTCTTGTTGTAACGGTTGGGGTACCTATCCTTATTCCGCTTGGGTTCATTGGTGGGTTTGGGTCAAATGGTATGGCATTTTTATTAACTGTTATCCCTACTTTATCAAGAACTGTTTCGACTTCTCCTCCTGTTATACCTTTGTTTCTTAAGTCAATGCTAAACATGTGAGAATCAGTTCCACCTGATACTATTCTGTATCCTCTGTTCATTAGTTCGTTTGATAAAGTTTTTGCATTTTTGACAATCTGCTTTTGATATACTCTGAATTCTTCTGTCATTGCTTCCTTAAATGCTACGGCTTTGGCTGCTATAACATGCATTAGTGGTCCGCCTTGTATACCTGGGAAAACTGCTTTGTCTATGTCTTTTGCGTACTTTTCTTGTGTTAAAATTAATCCACCTCTAGGACCGCGTAGCGTTTTGTGCGTCGTTGTTGTAACAAAATCAGCTATTCCAACAGGGCTGTCGTAAATACCAGCAGCAACGAGTCCGGCATAGTGCGCTATGTCTGCCATAAGGTAAGCACCAACTTTATTAGCAATTTCTGAAAATTTCTTGAAGTCAATTTGTCGAGAATATGAGCTAGCACCGCAAACGATTATTTTGGGCTTATGTTCTATGGCTAATTTCTCAACTTCGTCATAATCTATTAATTCCGTATCTTTGTTTACTCCGTAGTAAACTACATTGTAAAGTTTACCCGATGAATTAACTTTGCTCCCGTGTGTTAGGTGTCCACCATGTGCTAGGTTCATACCTAGTATAGTGTCACCAGGTTTCAAAACAGCAAGGTAAACAGACATATTAGCCTGTGCTCCTGAGTGAGGTTGCACATTTGCGTGTTCAGCACCGAAGAGTTTCTTTGCTCTTTCTATTGCTAGAGTTTCAGCAATATCAACAAAAGCACATCCACCGTAGTATCTCTTGCCAGGGTATCCCTCAGCATACTTATTCGTTAATACTGAGCCCATAGCCTCTAGCACTGCTCTTGATGTTGCATTTTCTGAAGCTATCAGCTCAAGGTGATACTCTTGCCTCTCAATTTCTTTTAGTATTGCATCGTATATTTCTTTATCTACCTCTTTTAGAGGCTTACCATAAATAAGATCAAGGATAGAATTTTCCACTTTTACCCCCTAACAAGATTGAAATTTTAAAGTTTTTATAGTTTCTTTTCCAAGTTAAGGAGAAATTTGAACTTCGTAAAGTACAATTGAAAAATTTTATTTTAAAAAGTTTAATTTTAAAAAAATTCAATTTTAGACTTTAAATTAGTTTATAATTCCAAAAGATGGAAAAAGCCGTAGAGGTAATCAAGGAAGAAATAGAAAGCAAAGGATTAAAGGTCATTAAAATCATCCTCTTCGGCTCAAGAGCTAGAGGCGATGCAAAAGAAGATAGCGATTGGGATTTCCTCGTAGTAGTCGACAAAAAGTTATCTTTCAACCAAAAATGGGATATCATTATCAACATAAAAAGGGAATTAGCCAAACTAAAAATACCTAACGATATAATAATTAACTCAATTGAAGAATTTGAGGAGAGAAAAAATAATGTGGGATACATAACCTACTACGCAGTTAGAGAGGGAAAAACTCTATGAATGAAGAAAGAGTAAAAAAATGGATATTTTTAGCGGATGGAGACTTAAAAATAGCCAAAGACGAACTCAAAACACAAGAACCATTCACAAATTCTATTTGCTTCCATTCGCAACAATGTGTAGAAAAGTACCTAAAAGCCTTTCTTACATTTTACGGGATCCCCTTCAGAAAAACTCATGATTTAACAGAATTAATAAATCAATGTACCGAAGTTGACACTAAATTCAACAAGCTATTTGAAATAAATGCTGATAAGTTAACAGCTTACTCAATAGATATTAGATATCCAGACGATTTTTACACTCCTTCATTAGAAGAAGCGAAAGAAACAATTGAAATAGCCGAAAAAGTCAAATCATTCGTTATCCAAAAACTAAAAAAGGAGGAATTCAATGAATATAGAGATATCTAAAACCGAAAAAGCCGTAGAGATAATCAAGGAAGAAATAGAAAGCAAAGGATTAAAGGTCATTAAAATCATCCTCTTCGGCTCAAGAGCTAGAGGCGATGCAAAAGAAGACAGCGATTGGGATTTGCTAGTTTTAGTAAACAAGGATATTCCTCTTAAAATAAAAAAAGAAATTTTATCAAACATTTATAGGAAAGTTGCTGAATGTGAAAAAGAAAGTTTTGAAATAGTAATAACCTCCGAGAAAAAGTTTCTTGAAAACAAAAATTACATAGGTACGCTTTCATACGAAGTAGACAAAGAGGGAATATTAATATGGAAATAAAAGAAATTGTATCAAACTGGATAAAGAAGGCAGAAAGTGACTTAAAAACAGCTAAGGACGAAATACAAACACAAGAACCTTGTACTGATACAATATGTTTCCACGCCCAGCAATGTGCAGAAAAATACCTTAAGGCATTCTTAACATATCATCAAAAAAGATTTAGAAAAACCCATAACATTGCAGAATTAATTGAATTATGCAAAGAAATAGATAATAAATTTGATGAACTTTATGAAACAAAAGCAGAGAGTTTAACAGTATATGCCACAGAACTTAGATATCCAGACGATTTTTACACTCCTTCATTAGAAGAAGCGAAAGAAACAATTGAAATAGCCGAAAAAGTCAAATCATTCGTTATCCAAAAACTAAAAAAGGAGGGAGATTGTTGAAAAATTCACAGGTTAAACCTGCATCAGGTTTAACCTGCGTCAGGTAAAACCTGCTTGTTCTTTATTTAAGAATTAGCACAAATACTTTAAGCGATTTCCCCCCCCACCCAATTTTATGGAGAGGGAGCTACACCCCCTCTCCA
>Ga0207433_10015338_pt1 | contig 10939 bp, 11 predicted proteins | sample YelNatPaOPGAMG01_FD_187559 | JGI IMG/M metagenome (GOLD analysis project Ga0207433, IMG submission 187559) | Hot spring thermophilic microbial communities from Obsidian Pool, Yellowstone National Park, USA - OP-RAMG-01 (SPAdes) (version 3) | ecosystem: Environmental > Aquatic > Thermal springs...
TACAGGCCCGAACCCACGCCGCCGAAAATCACCTCGCCCAGCTGCATCAACCACATCGGCACCAGGCCGCCAAGCGGCGTGAACGAGTCGTGCATCGCGTTGACCGAGCCGTTCGATGCCGCTGTCGTGGCTGTCGCCCACAGGGTGGAATCGACGATGCCGAAGCGCGTTTCCTTGCCCTCCATGTTGCCGCCTGCCTGTAGCGCCGAGGCATGCTGATCGACCGGCAGGTGCATCAACGCCGGGTTACCGGCTTGCTCGGCGGCCGTGCAGGCGAGCAGCAGCGGCACAAAGATCACCAGCATCGTCGCCAGCAGCGCCCAACCCTGGCGTCGGTCCCTCACCATCGCGCCGAAGGTGTGGCAGAGCGCGGCCGGGATCAGCAGGATCGCCAGCAGTTCGAGGAAGTCGCTGAATGGTGTCGGGTTCTCGTACGGATGCGCCGAATTGACGTTGAAGAAGCCGCCGCCGTTGGTGCCCAGTTGCTTGATCGCGATCTGCGAGGCGGCCGGGCCCATCGGCAGGGTCTGCGTGGCGACGGTGATCTCCCTGGTCGACACGTGGCCCGCGGCATCGGTGGTGGCAACCGCCTGCCGGGTGGCCTGTACCACCGGCACGTCGACGTAAGGCTTGAAGTTCTGCACCACGCCCTGCGAGACCAGCACCAGCGACAACACCAGTGACAGTGGCAACAGCACATACAGCGTGCAGCGGGTCAGATCTACCCAGAAGTTGCCCAATGCCTTCGCGCCGTGCCGCGCAAAGCCGCGCACTACCGCCACCAGCACGGCAACCCCGGTGGCCGCGGAGAGGAAGTTCTGCACCGCCAGGCCCAGCATCTGGGTCAGGTAGCTCATCGTCGACTCGCCGCCGTAACCCTGCCAGTTGGTGTTGGTGGCGAAGCTGATCGCCGTGTTCATCGCCGAATCGGGCGACACCGCGCCGAAGTGCTGCGGATTGAGCGGAAGCCATTGTTGCAGGCGCTGCAGCAGATAGACGACCAACAGCCCGGCCACATTGAACACCAGCATGGCCAGCGCGTAGCGCTTCCAGCCCATGTCCTCGTCGGCGCGGATGCCGCACAACCGGTAGATGGCACGCTCGATGCCCGCGCCGAAGCGCGTGACGCGGTTCGGCTCGTCGGCGAAGACCTTGGCCATGTAGCTGCCGAGCGGTTTCGCCAGCAGCAGCAACACGGCCAGGAATACAGCGATCTGGAGATAGTCGTTGGCGGTCATTCGAACCACTCCGGCTTGAGCAGGGCCACGCACAGGTAGCCGGCGAGCGCCACCGCGATCACGATGGCCACGACATAGATCAGGGTCATGGGAATATCCGTCCGGGAATCGAACACGGCGCGGCAGGCATCAACGCCGGCCGAGCCGATCACAGATCAACAGGAAGCCGAGCGTGGCCGCGACGAGCACGCAGGCAAGCAGGAGATAGACGAGGTCCACGGCAGGCGCTCCGACAGTACGAGGGGACGCACTGTAGGAACCGCGGCATAAGAACGGGATAGCGGAAGGACCCGGAGCCGTATAGAAAGCGTAAATTCTGCGCACGGCACGACCTTGCCGGGGCAACGGGATCGCCCGAGCTCCCTCCGCCGTCTTCAGCGCCCCTCCTCGGCCATGCGCATGGCGCGGGCCGCCGGTGCCAGGTCGTTCAGGCCCTTCCCTGACCGCTTTTCGCTGTATTGGCCAAGCTGGGCTCCGATGACAATCGAGAGCTGTCGCAGGCAGGTGAACCGACGTTCGTTGCGATGCTCATCGCGTGGTGAGCCGCAGGATGCCGCGCGCACCGCACTTGGTGGCCCTCGGCCGCGACGCGCCCGCCAAGGAGGGAACGTCGCGGCACTCTGTGCGAACAGCGGCGATCGATGCCGCAGGCCGGTACCGACGAGCGCTCAGTGGCCCGTGATGGGATACGTCTTGAAGCCGCCTGCGGTCGAGGATGCACCGGCCGGATGGCTCGCCGGAGCCTGGCCTGCGGCCGGCGCTAGCGGACGCGATCCGCACTGGTAGGCGCCCCAGGTCTGCGAACCGTCGACCGGATCGCTCAGCGGCTTGATAGTGTCCGCCTGCATGCCGACGGCCTCGTTGCGCGCCATGACCTGCAGCTCGTCCCGGACCTTGATGTCGTTGCGGTCGATCGGCCCGACGTGATCGAGCACGGACACGGTGATCTTGCCGAGGTCGTGGCAGCCGGACACGTCTCCGCTCCACGCCGTGCGCACATCGTGCGATGCCGGCGTCGGCGTGATGCCCCAGGTGCAGGCGCCGAGCAGCAGGGTGGGAACGAGCAGCAACACGGTCTTGCGCATGGAAGGCTCCACGGATGGCGGACGGACGGGGACACCGGCTCGGCGCCGGACCCGCGCCATCCTAGCGCGTGAACGCGAAAGCGTCCTGTACGCCGGCTTACTTCGGATGCCGGCGAAAAGCGGATACCCGCAAAGCCGGCCCCCGGCCCGCATGCGGACATCCGTCCGTCGCACTGTCCGGCTTCGGGCGGCCACTGTCCGCGGACAGACAACACGCCCAGCCAGTCCGCAATTAAATTCAATAAAATCAATACTATAAAGATGCATCAAGGGTTGGCACGCCCCTTGCCATATCTCCAGTGCAGGCCATCGAGGCCCCTTACTCGGAGATACGGACATGAAATTCGAAAACCTGATGCTGCGCGGACTGTTCATCGCCACCCTGCTGGCGTGCTGCATGGCCTTCGTCGCCATGACCCACCCGACCATGCAGGCCCGGCAACTGGCCATGGCCCCCGCCGCCGTCGCGGTGATCTCGGCTGTCCCGGCCAGCTGCCCGCTGCCCGCCGACGGCGTGCTGTGCCCGCTGCGGCCGGCCGGCTGAACCTTCGACGGCGATATCCGGCGATAATGGACGGATGCTGCATGTCATCCTGTTCCGCCCGGAAATCCCGCCGAACACAGGCAACGCGATCCGCCTGTGCGCCAACACCGGCGCCGCGTTGCACCTGATTCGCCCGCTCGGCTTCGCGCTCGACGATGCGCGCCTGCGCCGGGCGGGCCTGGACTACCACGAATACGCCCGCGTGACCGCGCACGACAACCTCGACGACTGCCTTGCCGCGATCGGTCATCCACGGGTGTTCGCCTACTCCACCCGCGGTACGGTGGCCCACACCGACGTACGTTATACGCAAGGCGATGCGCTGTTGTTCGGCTGCGAGACCGCGGGCCTGCCGGCGGACGTGCTGGACGGCATTCCCCCGCCGCAGCGGCTGCGTCTGCCGATGCGCCCGGACAGCCGCAGCCTCAACCTTTCCAATGCCGTCGCCGTGGCCGTGTACGAAGCGTGGCGGCAACTCGACTTCATCGGCGCCACCGGCTGAGTCGCGGCTCGACACCGGAAACACGAGCCGGCCGGCTACAATCGCGGGATGAATGCCTCCGCACCCAATGCCTGGCTCCCGCGACCGCTGCGCAAGCTTGCCGGTCGCGCCCTGGAGACCGCGCTCAACCACGTCCTGTCGCTCGACCCCGACACCCAGCAGGCGCTGACCGCACTCGACGGGCGCCGCGTGCTGCTGCACCTGCGCGGCCCGGAGCTGGCGCTGGCGGTGACCGTCGACGGCCGCCAGCTGCGTGTCGGCCCGCCCGATGACGAGGCGTCGTCCGGCGGCACACTGCGCGTGGCGTCCACCCCCGGCAGCCTGCTGGCGATGGCGCTGCGCCGCGACGACGACGGCGTGGCCCCCGGCCAGGTGGAGATCGCCGGCGATGCCGACCTGGCGCGCCGCCTGCAGAAGCTAGCCGACCGCTTCGCCCCGGATTTCGAGGAGGCCTTCGCGCGCACCTTCGGCGACGTGCTGGGCGTGCCGCTGGCGAAGGCGGTTCGTGCTGCACTGATCCATGCCAGAACGTCGGCCAGCCACTTCGTCGAGGACGGCGCCGCCTGGCTGCGCGACGAAACCCGCGTGGCGACGGCGCCCGGCGAAGTCGAGAACTTCCTGGACGGCGTCGACGCGCTGCGCGAACGCAGCGAGCGGCTCGCGTCGCGGATCGCCCGCCTCGGCCAGCGCCTGAAAGGCCGGACCGCATGACCCGGCTGTCCGCTGTGCCGCGCCTGCTGCGCGTCGCCACCGTCCTGCTGCGCTACCGGCTCGACGAGCTGGTCGAAGCCACCCACCTGTTCCGTCCGCTGAAGCTGGTGCGCCCGCTGCTGGGCCACGCCGCCGTCGACGTCCGCAGCCTGTCGCGCGGCGAGCGGCTGCGCATGGCGCTGACCGAGCTTGGGCCGATTTTCGTCAAGGCCGGCCAGGTACTGTCCACGCGACGCGACCTGGTGCCCGCCGACGTGGCCGACGAACTGGCCCTGCTGCAAGACCAGGTGCCGCCGTTTCCCGGTGCGACGGCTAAAACCATCATCGAGGGCGAGCTGAAGCAACCGCTCGCCAGCCTGTACGCGCGGTTCGACGAAACCCCGCTCGCCTCCGCCTCGATCGCCCAGGTGCATGCCGCCACGCTGCACGATGGCCGCGAGGTAGTGGTGAAGGTGTTGCGCCCCGGCATCGACGCGCAGATCGCGCGCGACGTGAAGCTGCTGCGCTCGCTGGGCGAACTGGCCCAGCGCTGGCATCCGAACGCCGACAAGATCCGCCCGCTCGACGTGGTCGCCGAAGTCGAGAAGATGCTGGAGAACGAGCTCGACCTGCAGCGCGAAGGCGCCAGCGCCAGCCTGCTCCGCCGCAACTTCGCCAGCGGCGTCGACCTCTACGTGCCCGAGGTGCACTGGGATTTCACCCGCGCGCGCGTGCTCACACTGGAACGCGTCTACGGCGTCAGCTGCGACGACATCGCCGCCATCGATGCCGCCGGCATCGACCGCAAGGCACTGGCGGCCAAGGGCGTGCGACTGTTCTACGAACAGGTGTTCCGCGACAACTTCTTCCACGCCGACGCCCATCCCGGCAACATCTGGGTCGACCCCACGCAGACGGCCGAACCGCGCTTCATCGCACTGGACTTCGGCATCATGGGCTCGCTGCCGGAGGCCGACCAGTACTGGCTGGCGCAGAATTTCATCGCCCTGTTCGAGCGCGACTACGGGCGCATCGCCAAGCTGCACGTCGACGCCGGCTGGATGCCGTCCAGCGTGCGGCTGGACGAACTGGAGGCGGCGGTGCGCACGGTGTGCGAACCGTACTTCACCCGGCCACTGTCGCAGATCTCGCTGGCCGAACTGGTGGTGAAACTGTTCCAGACCGCCCGCCGCTTCGAGCTGACCATCCAGCCGCAGCTGATCCTGCTGCAGAAGACCCTGCTCAACATCGAGGGCGTAGGTCGCATGCTCGATCCGGACATCGACATCTGGGCGGTGGCGCACCCGGTGCTCAAGCGCATCCTGCGCGAGCGCTACAGCCCGTTGCGCACGCTGGCTGAAGTGCGCCGGCGACTGCCCGAGTGGTTCCACCTCGCGCCACAGTTCCCCGAACTGGTACACCAGGCCCTGCAGGCCGCCGCCAGCGGCGAACGCCGCCTGCTGGCCGACGCCGACGCGCTGGACCACCAGGCCAGGCTGATGCGCCGGCTGATGCAGATCATGGCCAGCGGACTGCTCGGCGCCTCGCTGCTGGTCAGCGCGGCGCTGCTGTGGGCGTTGGCGCCGCAGCACGGCCCCTGGCCGCCGCTCTGCCTGGGCGTGGCCGGTGTGCTGGCGTTCGCATGGGGCTGGCGACGGGGACGCGCATGAGAGAACCGGGAGAAAGCCCGGCGGATGATCGGCCCTCTCTCACTACTCACGCCTCTTCACTCGCTTCCCGCGCCATTCCCATGTCCATCGAAATCCTCTACCAGGACGACGCCCTGCTCGCGGTGAACAAGCCTGCGGGTCTGCCCGTGCATCGCTCGAAGATGGTCAACGACGCCGAGCGCTACCTGGTCGACGTGCTGCGCGAGCAGGTCGGCGGCAATGTGTACCTGGCGCATCGACTCGACCGCGCGACCAGCGGGGTGCTGCTGGTGGCCCGCTCCGCCGAAGTCGCCGCTGCGCTGGGCGAACAGTTCATGGGCCGCGATGTGCACAAGCAGTACCTTGCCGTGGTGCGCGGCTGGCCGGAGCCGGTCGAGGCGGTGGTCGACTACCCACTGCCCGGCTCGCGCGAGACCGGCCCGCGACGCGAGGCGCAGACCCGCTACACACGCCTTGCGACGATCGAAGTGCCGATCGAACTGGGTCGATATCCGCAGCAGCGCTACGCGCTGGTCCGCGCCGAACCCGAGACTGGCCGCTTCCGCCAGATCCGCAAGCACATGGCGCACATCCATCACCCGGTGATCGGCGACTGCCAGCACGGCCGCGGTGACCACAACCGACTCTACAAGCAGCACTTTGGCTGCCACCGCATGCTGCTGCACGCGTGGCGGCTGGATTTCGCGCATCCTGTGAGCGGCGTGCCGATGCGGCTGGAGGCGCCGCTGGACGAAGCCTATGCCGGACTACTGGCTCGTTTCGGCTGGGCCTTGCCCGAAGACGCCTGAGTGTCCGCCCAACGCCCCCGTTGACCGCCTCTTCATTCGCCGCGCCATTCCGCGGGCACGGCGTCGAAGGACATGCACAAGCGGCCCCGCCATCGCCACGACGCGGCGACATCCAGCCCGTACCCAGATCCGCACACCTCGCTCCGTCCAGCACTTCCCCCTAAACTTCGCCCATGCTGACGATCAGCCGCACCTTGTCCCTGCCCGAGTCCGAGCTGACCGAACGCTTCCTGCGCGCGGACGGCCCTGGCGGCCAGCACGTGAACCGCACCGAGAGCGCGGTGGAACTGCGCTTCGACGTGGCACACTCGCCGTCGCTGCCCGAGGCATTGCGCGAACGCCTGCTGGGGCGCCGCGACCGGCGCCTTACCGACGAAGGCGTGCTGGTGATCCAGGCACGCCGATTCCGCGACCAGGGTCGCAACCGCGACGACGCACGCGAACGACTGGTGGAGATCATCCGCGCTGTGCTGGTGCCGCCGAAAAAGCGCGTGGCGACCAAGCCCACCCGCGCCTCGAAGGAACGTCGCCTGGCCGGCAAGCAGCAACGCGGCCGGATCAAGCAGGGCCGCTCGCGCGACTGGAGCCGCGAATGAGCGACGCCTTCCTGCCCGTACTGCCGCCACAGGCGCCACGTCGCCACGCCCGTTTCTGGCCCTGGCTGATGCGTCGTCTGCTCCGGCTGTCCGGCTGGAAGCTCGTCGGCGAACTGCCGGACATACCGAAACTGGTGATCATCGGCGCACCGCACTCGTCGAATTGGGACGGCGTATGGGGCCTGATGATGAAGATCGCGTTGAACATCGATGTGAACATCATGATCAAGCGCGAAGTGATGGACAGCCCGCTGGGCATCATCCTGCGTCCGCTCGGGCTGATCCCGATCGACCGCAAGGCCGCGATCAACGTGGTCGGGCAGATGAAGAAGCGCTTCGCCGAACACGAGAAGATGTGGCTGGGCATCACCCCCGAAGGCACGCGCAAGGCGGTGACGCAGTGGAAGAGCGGCTTCCTGCGCATCGCCCACGCTGCCGACGTGCCGATCCTGCCGGTGTTCTTCGACTATCCCAGCAAGACCTTCAGGCTGGGAACGCCGGTTCGCAGCAGCGGCGACTTCGACGCGGACATGACGCGCATCCGCGCGCTGTTCCGCGACTCGCGCGGCAAGCACCGCAACGCGTGATCGATCCATCGTGGTCCACGACCACGCCGACACCGGTTCCGACACTGGCACTCGATGTGCTTGCACGGCTGACTTGTGTCCATTTCCAGTCATTACGCGTGTCAAGGACTGTCACTGCATGCACTTCGTGAAGTTGTGCAAGCCATTGAAATGAATAATTATTATAAATTTCTAATTTAGGCATGACCTTTGCCGCATGACCCAGTGACGCGACACAGAACCGTGAGTCGCCAACAGCGGGTTCCGAGGTGAAAGCATGCACGTACTGATTACTGGCGGGGCGGGATTCATCGGCTCGCACCTGGCCGCGCTGCACTTGTCGCGCGGCGACAAGGTGCACGTGGTCGACGACCTGTCGACCGGCAGCACCGCCAACCTGGCGCCATTCCGGCAGCATCCGGATTTCCGCTTCGACGAGGCGGACATGCTGGTCTGGCCACTGCTGCAGCAGGCCGCCACCTGGGCCGACCGCATCTATCACCTGGCCGCCGTGGTCGGGGTCTATCGGGTCATCGCCGAACCGACTCGCGTACTGGCCACCAACATCGCGGCATGCGAGCGGCTCTATCGCACCGTGGCCGCCAGTGGCTGGCGACCGCAGGTCGTGGTGGCATCGAGTTCGGAGGTCTATGGCCACCGGCATGAAAGCCTGCTGAGCGAGGAGATGGACCTGAGCGTGTCCACCCGCGCCGGGACCCGCTGGAACTACTCGGTGAGCAAGATCGCCGACGAGGCGCTGGCGTTGTCCTACGCACAGAAGTTCGGCATCCCGTCGGTAGTCGCGCGCTTCTTCAACACGATCGGCCCGCGCCAGACCGGGCGCTACGGCATGGTGGTCCCGCGGTTCGTCGAGCAGGCCGTCCAGGAGCAGCCGATCACCGTCTACGGCGACGGCTCGCAGACCCGCTCGTTCTGCGACGTGCGCGACACCGTGGTCGCGCTGGACATGCTGGCGTCGCGCAGGGGCGGCGAGACGGTGGTGGCCAACGTGGGCAACGACCGCGAGATCAGCATGAACGAGTTGGCCGAACTCGTGCGCAGCCGCGCAGGCAGCGACTCGCCGATCCAGCACGTGCCCTACCTCAAGGCCTACGGCGAGGACTTCGAAGACATCATGCGCCGCCGACCCGCGCTGGATCGCCTGCGCTCGCTGACCGGCTTCCGGCACCACTACACCCTCGAAGACACGCTTGACGAATTGATCCGCGAGCGCCGCGCCCCACTGGGAGAGATCGAACATGGCTGCCGCCCCCTGGTTCGTCATCAGTCCTAATGCCCTGCTGAGTCTGGTCGGCCTGCTGCGCGGGCCGGACAGGACCGTTCCCACACCGGTCGAAGACTGGCATGCCGCCGTGGTCGACGTGGTGGTGCCGGCCTACCGCGAAACAGAGAACATCACCCATTGCCTGGCGTCGCTGGCGCGGCAGACCATGAAGCCGCGCAACGTGATCGTCGTCGACGACGGCAGCGGCGACAGCACCGCCCAGCGGGCCGAGCAGGCTGCCCGCGACCTGCAGCTGAACGTCACGGTGATCCGGCGGGCGCGCTCGATCGGCAAGACACCGACGATCAAGCGCCAGGCGCGCGAATACGACGCTGACGTGGAGTTCGTCCTCGACGGCGACACCTTTCTCGACTCGCCCGACTACATCGCGCGCTGCGTGGAGGAGCTGTACAAGGGCGTGGGCATCGCCTCGGCCTGTGGCCGGGTCCGGCCGATGCGTCTTTCCGACCGCCGGCGGATGGCCGAAACACCCGAGTTCCAGTCGACCCTGCACGGCGAACGCTACGTCGACCCGAAGCTCGCGCTGTCCCGGCTCGCCCTGATCTGGTGGGGCACGACCAACATCTACCGCGACTGTCTTTACGGGTTCCTGCAGGGTTTCGTCTTCCGCGGACAAACCGTGTTCTTCGGCGGCATCACCAACCCGGTGGGCTGCGCCGTGGCCTATCGGCGCAAGTACATCCGGGACCTGTTCGATCGCTACGAGCCGCAGTTCGGCGACAACCTGACCAACTCCGAGGACATCTTCATCGGCTTCGCGCTGATCGACCGCGGTTATCGCAACGTGCAGCTGCTGGACGTGACCGCGTGCTCCGAGGAACCGCTCGCGCCGAAGCTGCCGCGTCAGATTTCGCTGTGGTCGTCCTCGTTCCTGCAGAGCTGCTACTACTTCGATGCATTGGTGCGCAGCCCGTTCAAGGCCTTCGCGCGCCTGGCCAAGCGCTGGCATGAGAAGTACGGCGAGCACGGCCATCACATCCGCGAACTGCGCAAGGTGCAGGAGCCCTACCGCCAGGCTTTCGGCGAGGATGTCACCCGCCGCTACGGACGGCCGCTTGGCTGGATCATCTTCATGTCCGCCTTCGAGAAGATCAGCTTTCCGACCGTGCTCATCGTGTTGCCGTTGCTGGGCTGGTGGGAGGCGCTGGGTATCACGGTGCTCGCGGAAGCGACGCTGTCGACACTGGTGCTGGTGTCGCTCGCCCGCGGCGAACGCCTCAAGGCACTCGGCAAGGCGCTGCTGGCCACGCCCATACGCTACGCGTTGATCCTGGCCGATATCGTCACCATCGGCCGCTTCGCCACCGATCTGTGGATTACGGGGAACCGGACATGGCGCAAATGAAGCCTCTCTCCCTGCTGCTCGCCACACTGCTGGCAGCACCGGCCGGCCTGCAGGCACAGTCGGTCACCACCGTCCAACCGCGGGATGTGCAGGCACGACTGTTGATGTGGTCGGGTCACGCCAACCGCGCCACGCAGATGATGCGCGACTACGTCGACGCGCATCCTGATGATCGGGCCGCCGTGCTCGACCTGGCCCGCTACCTGACCTGGTCGGGCGACTTCGCCGGCGCCAAGCACGTGCTGGACACGCATCCCGATGCCGCACGCAGCGACGAGGGACAGACCGTGCTCGCAGCGGTCATGGCGTGGGGCGGATGGATCCACGCCGCGCTGCGCATCAATGCCGGGCCGCTGGCACGAGATCCGGCCGGCCTCATGCCCAATTACACGCAGGCCATCGCGCTGCGACAGTCGGCACGACCACGGGATGCATGGCCCTACGTCCAGGCGGTGAAGCGCGCCAAGCCCGGCAGCAAGGATGCCCGCGACCTGGAGAAGTCGGTGCGTATCCACACCGACTCCTTCGTCACGCTGGGCTACAACCACGGCTCCGACTCCGACCACCTGGAGCGGCTGCAGCCGACGCTGCGCGCCGAAATCGCCCAGG
>Ga0207433_10015349_pt1 | contig 10934 bp, 7 predicted proteins | sample YelNatPaOPGAMG01_FD_187559 | JGI IMG/M metagenome (GOLD analysis project Ga0207433, IMG submission 187559) | Hot spring thermophilic microbial communities from Obsidian Pool, Yellowstone National Park, USA - OP-RAMG-01 (SPAdes) (version 3) | ecosystem: Environmental > Aquatic > Thermal springs >...
TATTGATTTTCTTACTTGTTTTGGTAGGCTCAGTTTTTTATGTAGCAGAAGAAAGGGCTGATATTCCAAAGGAAAATAAAATATCGTATGAACAATACATTCACTCAAAGGACATCTGGGAGCCTTCAATTTCTACAAGGAAAATCAAAAAAGAGATCCCAAATACTGAAAACAATTATGTTCCTATCCTTATGTTCCATAATGTTGCACCGATCCTCCAAGATGCAAACGAATTGATAAAGTCGCTTACAGTTGACCCAAAGTTGTTCGAAAGTATGATGGATTATCTATATAAAAACGGTTTTACCCCCATCACCCTTAAAGAACTTAAGGATATGTGGCAAGGGACAACGCCCATGCCTAAAAAACCAATTGTCCTTACATTTGATGATGGGGACAAAGGTGTTTATCAATATGCCTTTCCAATCCTTAAGAAGTACAATTTCAAATTCGTCATATTTCTCATTACAAAATATACCCCAATGCATACGCACTTTTATATGAATGAGAAAGAAGTTAAAGAAATGCTTGATAGCGGCTTGTGCGAAGTTGGGACACATACAAGAGACCATGTGAACTTAAGAAAGGCTCCAATACTTACAAAAATTTACGAAATAAAGTCCTGCACAAACGACATTAAGAAGATGTTTGGATTTAGCCCCACATCATTCTGTTATCCCTTTGGTGGCTTTGATAGGGAATCTGTTAGTTTATTAAAAAATCACGGATATACGATGGCAGTGACAGAAATCCCGGGTGTTGCAACACCTAAAGATAACCCGCTTCTTCTTCCGCGCATAAGAATTGATGGAAGAGAAGGGCTTAAAGCCTTCATTTCAAAAGTTAATAGTCACTAATTCAATTCATTTTGTTCGCACTTATGCACATTTTTTTATACCATCTTGACAGAATGCTCAATTTGCTGTATAGTGTAATATGAAAGCGAATAAATTTTTGGGTCTAATTGATAAAAAAGAGGATACCAATGAGAAAGAAGAAGGATAAGGATAAAAAACCTAATCTTAGGTCTATTCTCTTCACATCTAAGTACTTCAATCCAGGAAAAGGTAACAAGATCAAGAAGTTGTTAAAGAGTATGAGTAACTACAAGAATATGCTCTCTAAGTATGTGTATGAGAATATGAAACTTTTGCTCACTTCAGATGGCATAAAAACATTAAAGGCAAACTATAACATCGTTAAGGATGATGTAATTCTTGCCTGGAACATACAGAAAGAGCATCATATGATAGTAGATAAGTATGCAGATACATTGAGAAAACACATGAAGAATCTCAAGGTAAGAATACAGGATAAGATAGTAATCATAAGATACTCAAAGAATGGAAAGAAACATAAAAAAGGTGAAACAAAATACTTTGAGATAAAGTTCAAATCTACAAAACTAACAAGATTGGTTAAGTACCTTGTATATCTTGATTTCAGTAAAGACATAGAAGCTCAGATTATTGATAATGATGCTATAAGAGATTTATTCAACTACTACAAAACAAAGCCATACTTTGATAGGATTTTAAGTCTTGCTAAAGATATACAGAATAGACTTTTATCTAAGATTAAGTTTATTGACTTTAGCAATGATTACTCCATAAGATTAACCTCAACAAAAGGTATTAATAATGCACGAATAGAGATAGATGAGACAAACTCTCTATACAAATACTGGTTCATCTTCAAGATGAAAAATGGAAAGGAATACAGGTTGCCTCTGGAGATAAATGGAGAATATCACAATAAAGAGATAATTGGAAAGGAATTCATTCTTTATTTAAGTTTAAAGAAGAACAAGATAAATATCTCCACTACATACGAAGGAGAAAAATTATCATTCAAACCATTCAATAAAGCAGTTGGTATGGATGTGAACATCAAGCACAACTTTGCAAAATTATCTGATGACAAAGAGATAGACTATGATAGAGAGTTCTTTAAGAGTATTGTAAAAGACTTAAACAAACTTGATAAGATAGGATATCAGAATTTGAATGAAAAGGAACTTAAGAAATTACAGAAACTCTATAGAAGACTTGATTGGTATGTTGAACTTCTCATCCATAACAACCTTGATTACTGCGAGCAAAATGGAATAACTGACCTTGTAGTAGAAGACCTGAGATTAAAAGATAAGAGCAACATCATAAATGAAGAGTTTAATATGAAGTATTCAAGGCTTGTGAAACTGCTACACCTATCAAATGTAAAAAATATGCTTCTAAGACAAGCTGAAAAGAGAGGTATAAGAGTCCATATAGTGCATAGTGAATGGACATCACAAGGTTGCCCAGCATGTGGGAACATCAATCCTAATAATAGAACTACACAAGAAGTGTTTAAGTGTACTGCATGTGGATATGAAGATAATGCAGATTATGTTGGAAGTGTAAATGTTTTAGATAGATTTAACCTGTTTCATTGGCTTGGTGTCCAAGTCAATAAGCTTTATAGTGTTGATGAGTACGGTAGAATCTCACCAAAGCATGTAAGCAGACGTACACTTCTACGCATACTCAATCAATACTATGAAGCAAGAGGGTTTTTGCATCACCCTGTTTTACCCTCTGAAGTTAATAGTGTGAGAAGTGTACTTAAAGTCTAATTATGAATGATACACTGTTAACAAAAATCGTGGGTGTTAAGCCTTAAAGAATTAACTCTTCATCAAGATGGACTTTTATTGAATCCCCAAAATACTCTTTGTATGTTTCGATACTCTCACTATGTATTGGAAGAAGAACCTTTGGTTTTACCTTTTCAATTGCTTGAACAAGGTCTTTAAAAGAGGCGTGCCCCGAGGCGTGGAACTCACGGGTGAAAACAGGCTCACCGTCTTTAAGAGCAACACCAAAGGGTTTCAAGTTAAAATAATTGAGCCAGTTAAAAAGCCGAAGGGTGTCGATCATCTGCTCCTCTGAGAATGCTTCACTTGTAGAATATATGTAAGCACCATCTTCGATAGTTATATCAAGAAGATTTGGCATATCCCAGTAACTGTAGCAAAGAATGTAATCGTAAGGGTTTTTACCTATATCTTTCATAGTGATAAATCTGTCTTTATAAAAATCGCTCATCTCTTTAACCCATTTTTTCTTTTGCTCTCTTTTGCTTTCGACAATTACAAGTGCCTCATTTTCGATAAGATTAAGTCCCTCGCTTTTAAGAAGGTGAAGAAGATAGGCATCCTTCAAAGTTACAGCAAGTTTTCTTCCTGAATCTATTGCAACATCAAGGAAGGTCTCAAGACGCTCTATATTTCTTGCACCAAAGTCTGCAATAACAAGTTTTCCTTTAAACTTGTGAACCACATCCGAAGAAGCGTTTTTCACATCGTCTTCTGTAAGTTGACCTTCTTTGAGGGCTTTTTCTATATTATCCTTTGGTGGAACTCTCGTCCCCTCGGTTATAAGGACATCAACTCCAACACTTTTGAGAAAATCAAAAAATGCATCTGTTTTATCCCTATTTTTCCCATGGAAACGAAGGTCGCCAGTGTATGCAATTTTTACACCATCAACAATCATAAATAAAGCGCTTGCACCTAATATGGAGTGGTCAACAGGGAACACCTCATACTTAAAGTCGGAAATGCTTCCTCTTTTATCAAATATGAAATTCCGTGGTTTCTCTGAGCCTCTCTTCTTTGAAATCTTTTCTTCGTTTACCCCTTGCTTTAATTCTGCTTCCGATGCCTTGCAATACTCGTAAAGCATACCCTGAGTCCCTGTATCCTCAAGCGAACGGAGTATCTTGTAAGAAATGCTTGATGTAATTATCGGGATATCTTCCTTTATAAATGGTATGAAGCCTGCATGGTCGAGGTGCGCATGAGATAGGAAAAGTGCGGATACTGATACCCCGGGAGATTGTTCAACTTCGTCATTAAGGTAAAGCACTAAGTCTTTTCTATAAAGACCGTTAAGGTGCGGTATGAGATTCAATTTCCAGAAATCGTAAATGCCCGAGCCTGCTCTCGGTGTAAGGAACTCTTCAAAGTACTTGCCATAAGTTGCAAAGTTTTTACCGAAATCGAGGATAAGAGTATTCCCTGAATTGTTTTCTACAAATATCTTATTTCCACCGATTACATTGTGCCCATCGTAAATTTTTATTTTCATACCACTAAAATTATACAGCAAATAACCCGTTTTCGGTTATAATACAAATATGGAAGAAATTTTAAAAGCGATACTTGATGCTCTTGACATAGAGATCGTTTTTGTGGATACAACTCACACAATCCGTTTTATGAATAAATACGCCGTAAATAATTATAAAGATAGATTCGGAAACGACCTTATAGGCAAATCCATATTTAATTGCCACAACGATAACTCAAAAAGGCTAATTCTTCAGGGATTTCTTGAACTCTTGAAAGGGAAAGACAAAGTGCTTGTTTTCGAAAATGAAAAGGTAAAAGAATATATGGTTGGGGTTCGAAATGAAAATGGAACTCTCCTTGGATATTTTGAAATAATTGAAAGGGTGTAAGATTACATACCGTCAACCTAATTGGCTAAAAATCCAAATGCGTCTGCAATTTAATTGCACACAATGTTGTTTAAGGATTAATTTCAGTAGAATATATATAGATGCTACGACCAGAAAGACCTAAAAGGAGCGCATCCTCATGGACTTCTTTCAGTTTGGGTACATTTCAAAAACGGGTGTGCCTACTATAATAGAAAGGAGATGAAAAGATGAAAAAGTTGGTTGTTTTTAGTCTTGTTGTTTTGTTTGTATTTTCTATAACTATTGGGGTTTTGCCCGTAAAGGGTGATACAAAAGTTGAGGGAGAAATTTCCATAGGAAAAACATCTGCAGTAATCAATTCAAAAGTTGTGAAAATTGATGTTACACCAGTTATTTCAAATGGAAGAACGCTTATTTCGGGTAGTTTCCTTGCAAATACTCTTGGTGGCTTTTATGATTACAATCCGAACTCAAAGACCATAACCCTTTTATTTGACCTTAAGGTATTTACATTCGAGGTAGGTTCAAAAAAAGCAATTATCGATAATGAAAATTATGAGACTCTCGATGTTGCACCTGCTGTTATAAAAGGCGTTCCTCTTGTCCCTCTTAGATTTGTTATAGAATCACTTGGTGGCTTAGTTATGTGGAATGAAAACACAAGAAGCGTAAAATTTTCGTATGCTCCAAAGCCTCTTTCAAAAACATTGAATGTAACCCTTAAAGTAATCCACGCGGGAAGCCTTACCCAACCAATAAGAAGCGTTGAAGAAAACTTCAAAAATTATTACAAAAACCTCAATGTCCAGATAAATTTTGAAGATATGTCCGCAGGAAGTGTTGATGTTGTAAAGCAGGTTTCGGAACTAAAAAAAGAAATGGATGTTGTAATTACTGCAGATTCTTTCCTTATCCCACAATATCTTATACCGGCATATGCTTCCTGGTACACGGAGTTTGCAACAAATAAACTTGTTCTATGCTATACGGATAAAAGTGCATATGCAAAAGAAATCACAAGCAATAATTGGTTTGATATACTTTTGAGAAAAGATGTTGACTTCGGATACGCAGAGCCAAACTCGGATCCCTGCGGATACCGAACCCTTTTAATGTTTCAACTTTCAGAACTTTTTTACAAAAAACCCGGGCTTTACAATAGTTTGCTAAATGCAACAAAGCCACAAAATATCCGCCCGAAATCAGTCGAACTTGTTGCTCTTCTTCAAACACACGAACTTGATTACGCCTTTGAGTATGAATCTGTTGCAATACAAAACAATTTAAAATACATTTCGCTTAAAGACGAACTTAACTTTGGAAATCCTGAGTTAAAGGACTGGTATGCAAAAGCATCCTTTACCTTAAAAGATGGAACAGTTGTAAAAGGTGCACCTATTATCTATGGGCTTACAATCCCTGAAAACGCACCAAGCAAAATATGGGCCGAGCGATTTGTGATGTATCTTTTAAAATATGGAAAAGATGATTTCAAAAAGGCAGGACAACCCTTTGTGGATTTCAAAGCATACCCAGACATCTATAAGATTCCTGCTATTGTAAGAATTGGAATAAGATAAAAATTTTATCAAAATTTATTTGATTTTTTAAAAAATTTCTCTAAAATTTAACATAGGGGGAATAAATCTTATTGAAGCATTTCTCTCTATAGAACACAATTAAAAGGAGGATTTTAATGAAGAAATTGCTTGCTTTAGTTTTAGTAATCTTGATTTGTGTTTCTTCTGTTTGGGAACCATTTAATGTAAATTCAGCAGAAACAATTTCCAACCATATTTGGCAGATGTTCCATTATAATAGGCAACGCACAGGGCAAAGCCCTTATGATACATCAACAAATAGCGGAACTCTCAAGTGGAAATACAAAACGGGAGATGTTGTCCTCTCTTCTCCAGCAATTGCATCCGACGGAACGATATATGTTGGTTCGTATGATAAATTCCTATACGCTATTAACCCGAATGGAACGCTTAAGTGGAGGTATACAACTGGTGATAAGATCTATTCTTCACCTGCTATTGCATCAGATGGAACAATATATGTTGGATCACTTGATAACTATCTCTATGCAATAAATCCTAACGGGACATTTAAGTGGAGATTTAAGACAGGTGATTCAATTTCGTCATCGCCAGCAGTCGGAAGCAATGGAATAATATACGTAGGATCACATGATAACTACCTGTATGCAATTAATACTAACGGCACAATGAAGTGGAAGTATAAAACAGGCCATGCAGTTGAATCATCACCAGCTATCGCTTCAGATGGGGCAATTTATGTAGGATCAGATGATAAATATCTACATGCAATTAGTCCAGATGGAACTAGCAGATGGAAATTCCAAACTTACGACTATGTCTTTTCTTCTCCTTCTATTGCACCTGACGGCACAATTTATATAGCAACATTTTTTCACTATATCTACGCCCTTAACCCGGACGGCTCACTTAAATGGAAGTATGATACAAATAGCTATATTAATTCTTCACCTGCTGTAGCTTCAGACGGAACGATTTACATAGGATGTAATGATTACTACTTAAGAGCAATTAAATCTGATGGAACGCTAAAGTGGAAATACAAGACAGGTTCGCCAATCAGTTCTTCGCCAGCAATTTCTTCTAACGGGACAATATATATAGGTTCAAAAGATAATTATTTGTATGCAATTAATCCCGATGGGACTCTTAAGTGGAAATATAAAACAGATAGCGATATTTTGTCTTCTCCTGCAATTAATACCGATGGGACAGTTTATATTGGGTCAAGCGATTCTTATCTTCATGCAATAGGACACTTCACAATTACAGCATCCGCAGGAACTGGCGGTTCAATAACTCCTTCTGGAAAGGTTGCTGTTATAAGGGGCGCAAATAAGTCTTTTACGATATCTGCAAACATTGGATATAAGTTAAAGGATGTAAAAGTTGATGGGGCTTCTGTGGGTATATCCTCAACATTTTTGTTCACGAATGTTACAGAAGACCACACAATCGAAGCCGTATTTGAACCATTAAAGTTTACAATAAAGGCAACAGCATTGAGTGGAGGCGCAATAGGCTTCAATAGAGATACTACTGTGTATACTTTGAATTATGGAGACTCGATTAGGCTCTCGATAAACCCCGACCCAGGATATAGGATAAAGGACGTAAAAGTTGATGGGGCTTCAGTTGGTGCAGTGTCAACTTACACTTTCACAAATATAACAGCAAACCATACAATCGAGGCATCGTTTGAACTTAACAATTGTAATGTCCGTTTCGATACACAGGGAGGAAGTCCTCAACCTGCTGATCAAACAGTCCGGTACGGAGGAAAAGTAACAAAACCACAAGATCCCGCAAAAAGCGGATATAATTTTGCAGGCTGGTACACAGACAACACCACCTATTCACAGAAATGGGATTTTGCAACAGATGTAGTTAAATCAAACACTACGCTTTACGCGAAATGGACAGCACTTAATATTTACACAATTGATGCCTCGGCATCTTCCGGCGGAACAATTAATCCTTCAGGTTCTGTAACAGTAACTCATGGAGATAATAAAACTTTCACTATATCACCAAATACGGGGTATAAGATATCAGACGTAAAAGTTGACGGGGCTTCTGTGGGTGCAGTTTCAAGTTATACGTTCACAAATATAAAAGCAAACCATACAATCGAGGCATCGTTTGAGTCAATAAAATTCAGTATAACAGTCTCTTATGGCTCAAATGGCACGATTACGCCTTCAGGCACAATTATTGTTAACTATGGGGATTCTAAAACATTTACTATAACACCAAATGCGGGGTATAAAATTTCTAATGTTAAAGTTGATGGTGTTTCTCAGGGAGCTATCCCTTCATATACATTCAGCAGCGTTACTTCAAACCACACGATAGAAGCGTTATTTGAGAAGGCACAAGACCAAACCATAATTGTCCTCCAAATAGATAACCCATATATGACTGTTAATGGAGTCAGGAAGGAAATAGACCCAGGTAGGGGAACAAAACCTATTATAAAGAATTCAAGAACACTTTTACCTATAAGGTCAATCGTGGAAGAGTTGGGTGGGTCAATAGCATGGGATGGAACGGAAAGAAAGGTAACCATCTCATTTAAAGGCACAACAATAGAGCTTTGGATTGATAAACCTACCGCTTTGGTAAACGGTTCGAGTGTTAAAATTGACCAAAACAATATAGAGGTTGTTCCTGAAATCATTAACTCAAGGACAATGCTACCACTTAGATTTGTTGCAGAATCTCTTGGTTGTGATGTTCAATGGGAAGGTTCAACAAAGACAATAACAGTTACATATCCAAAGCCATAGAGGTTTTTTCTCAAGTTTCTTTTTGGGCAGGCCAAAGGGCCTGCCCAAAAATTCTAAGCCTTATCAAAAAATGCTATAATTAAACTATGAGGAAAATATTTTTTAGATTGGCATTAGGAGTTATTGCAGGTATTGGCATCCTTTTTATAATTGTGCCGCTAATGCGCCTTATAACTTACCCGAGACCTTCGCTTCTTATTTCTTCTCTTAAAGACCCCCTGAACCAGAATGCGATTCTCAATAGTATCACCTTTGCATTTGTTGCATCGGTTTTGAGTGTTATTATAGGCATACCACTTTCGTATCTCATCGCAAAAGGGTATTTTGGGAAACTTGAAAGCATAATTGAGGCAATTTGTGACACTCCCCTTGCAACCCCTCATATCATTGCAGGTATTGCACTTCTTCTTGTTTTTGGAAAAGACGGCTTAATCGGTAAATTGCTTTATAACACATTCAATATAAAACTCATAGGAACTGCTTTTGCAGTTGTTGTTGCGATGATGTATATGTCGTTTCCATTTTTTGTAGACACGGTAAAAGAAGGGTTTAAAGGGATTGACCCATCGATAGAAAGGGCATCCCGCATATTAGGTGCAAGTGAAGTACATACTTTCTTTCTCATCGACATTCCCCTTGTTAAAGGACATATAATTTCTGGTTTCCTCTCCTCTTTTGCAAGAGCAATTTCAGAGTTTGGCGCCGTAATTATTGTTGCATACTATCCAATGACAGCACCTATCCGTATTTACGATGCATACACGCAATATAACCTCGAAACATCAATCTCTGTTGCAGCAACCCTTCTTATCATATCACTTATTATTTTTGCTATCCTCAGGATTATAGGGAGGAGAGTAAAATGAGTGTCGTACTTTCGATATCGGGGCTTTATGCACATAACGGCAATTTCTCACTTAAAAATATAAATCTTGATGTAGTAAATGGCGAAATTGTTGCAATCGTTGGAGAAAATGGCTCTGGAAAGACAACACTTTTAAACGCAATTGCAGGGTTTGTGAAAGTCGATAAAGGCAAGATTTTGTTAAATGGAGTTGATATAACAAATAGAGAGCCTGAGGAAAGAAACATCGGCTACATTTTCCAGACACTTGCACTTTTCCCACATCTAACAATTCAAGATAATATCAAATTCGGGCTTCGCTTTAAGAAAATAGATAATGCAGAAGAGCGTTTTAACGCGCTTGTGAAATTTTTTAAACTGGAGCACCTTCTTTCAAGATACCCAAACGAACTTAGCGGTGGCGAAAAACAAAAGGTTGCAATTGCAAGAGCCATTATTCTTGACCCGAAAGTTTTACTTTTAGACGAAGTAACATCTCAACTTTCACCTATTGAAAGAGAGCGTGTATCGTTAGAGTTAAAGGAAATTATCAAAAACTTTGGCAAAAGTGCAATTTTTGTAACGCACAATATAGATGAAGCAACAATAGTTGGCGATAGGATTGCAGTTTTGGATAACGGGCAAATTATCCAGATTGGCGTGCCTTACGAGATTTTTTATAGCCCTAATCGTGAAGAGGTTGCACGCCTTGCAGGGGTAAATGTCATAAAGGGCGTTGTCGTTGAAGAAGAAGATGACATAAAAAAGGTCGATGTCGGAAGCCAATTTATATATATACTTGGAGACTATGAAATTGGCGATTCAGTTATTATCTTTATCCACCCAGAAGAAATTACCCTTTCAAAGACTCCTTTTAAGACTTCCGCTCAGAATAGTTTCACGGGTTTTATTGATAAAATCGTTAGTAAATCTGGTGTTGCAACTGTTTCAGTAAAAGTGTCTGAGAACAATACATTTAAAGCACTCATAACTCGAAAGTCCCTTGAAGAACTTGATTTAAAAACAGGCGAAAACGTGTATCTTTCTTTCAAGATTACCGCAATACATTCGGTGAAAGCTTCGTGAATTTCCTACCCGTTCTATAATTCTCCATAAACCACTCATATGCATCCTTTAAGGAAACATTCAATGGTCTTGAAGAAAATCCCAATTCCTTAACTGCCTTGTCCTTTAAAACATTTGAATTTGAATTCAATACCGAAAGAGAATAAGACGTAAAAAGTGGCTTTT
>Ga0207433_10015351_pt1 | contig 10933 bp, 9 predicted proteins | sample YelNatPaOPGAMG01_FD_187559 | JGI IMG/M metagenome (GOLD analysis project Ga0207433, IMG submission 187559) | Hot spring thermophilic microbial communities from Obsidian Pool, Yellowstone National Park, USA - OP-RAMG-01 (SPAdes) (version 3) | ecosystem: Environmental > Aquatic > Thermal springs >...
TGTTATGGATTGCGAGCCTGTAGTTGCCGGGCTCAGCATTCTTAATTGTGATCTGAAGTTCGCTGTTGAATGGATTAGGGTAGGCAAAGAGTTCCAGTTCGGCTTGTACCCTCTGGGATTCAGAAAGGTATGTTGCAATATGTGTTTTCATCAATATCCAGGAATTGGGGTCAAGAACTACATCGGTAACATAAAAGCCCGGCACAAAAGCCAAACTTTCAACGCTTTCGGCAATCCAGACGCGAAAGATAGCGGACTCTTCGGAGCCGACAAGTTTTACCTCAAGTGGGAGTCTGAAGATCGGGGCATCCCTTTGAATCTGCCTTATATAAATTTTCGTTGTGTCTTCAACATTTCTGAAATAGTATTCAAGCTCGGGGTACCCTGCAGAATAAACCCACTCTTCAAAGAACCAGCGAAGCGAAATGCCCGAGGTATTCTCGCAGACAACCATAAACGAATCGGTAGTGACATTTCTGTACCTGTAAGTGTAGTAGTAGTTTTTTAGGGCGGTGAAGAAAAGGGAATCGCCAAGGACGAAGCGCAAGGTGTGAAGGACAAGCGCTCCCTTATAATAAACAGTATATCCGAGATAAACCTCCGGGTCGTACAATGGGAATCGTCCCTCGGTTGGTTCGTGTTCAAAGAAATCGTTGCGCAACTCGTCAATGGTTGGCGCGAACAAGGCGGGGTAGAAGTGTTCTATGAAGAGGAGTTCGGCATATTGGGCAAAGCCCTCGTTGAGCCAGAAGTCGCGCCAGTCGGCAATTGTAATTGCATCCCCAAACCACTGGTGCGAAAGCTCGTGGGCAACGACAGATTCATATGTTCGCCTGCCATCAATGAGCCTGTCGCCAAACGAGATCATCGTCTGATTTTCCATCGCTCCCCACCCACTGAATACCGGGCACTCAGCATAGCCAATCTTTTCAAATGGATACTCGCCAAACAGGGTCTCAAAATAATCAACTATAAGCGGAACTCTTGCAAAGTCAGTAAAGACACGAGCAGAATCGCGCGGGTAATAGTAAACCTCAATTGGAGTGCCATCTTCCCGCTCGCGGTGCCATACAGAATAAGGAAATATATGAATCGCAAAAAGATATGTTGCCATAGGGTGCTCACCCTCATAGGCGCATCTGTAAATGCTATCCGATATTTCTTCCCCTATAAGCCGACCGTTTGTAGCAAGCCTGTACTCCTGGGGGAGGGAAGCCTCGCAAGAATATATAGCTTTGTCGCCCGGGTCGTCAACGCACGGGAAAACATAACGAGCAGTTGAGGCAAAACCTAGTGTAAAATAAATCCTTGCCCCATAGCGGTTGTTTGTTGAATAGAATCCAGCACTGCTTGAACCACGAAAGTTTATCTCCAGTGTCACACTTTCCCCCGGGGTATAAAATCGTGGCAGGTTGATATATAGAGCTTCACTATCGGTGCGAAATGTTAAGGGCTCTCCCGAGGACGCCTCCTGGCAGCTATTTATCTCAAGTCCAGCACAGTCAAAAATTACCTGTGTGATGGGGTGCAAGATCTCAAGCGTTACCCTTTCCTGAACCCTGTAAGAGAATGAGGGGGAGAACTCAAACGACCAGTTCATATCATAAGCGAGGACATCGTAATCTTCAAGCGGCTCAACTACAGACCTCACTGGATAGTCGTGCTGTGCAAGAACCACGAGTGGCAAAATTGTTATAAAGAAAAAGGATAAGTATTTCAAAGCTTTATCCCTGAATTGCTTTACAGGCGGCGTCTATAAGGGCAATTGCCTTATCTATATGGTCTTTGGAAACATCAAGGTACGGACGAAATCTAATTGAATGGTCGCCGCAGGGCAAAAGCAAAAGTCCCTGATTCTGGATCTCCTTGAGCAATTTGTTCCGCATTTCGTGCGAGGGGGCATCAAAGGCACACATAAGCCCACGACCGCGAGCATTTGAGATCAATGCGGGATATTTTGCCTGAAGTTCCTGAAGTCCCTCAAGAAGGTAGGTGCCCATTATTCGGGCGTTCTCTACAAGATTATCCTCCTCTATTATTTCAAGATACCGCTGTGCCCTGACCATATCTGTCAGGTTCCCGCCCCAGGTAGAGTTCAATCTGCTCGGGGTGTGAAAGACATTGTCCGAAACCTTATCAACACGCTCGGTAACCATAATCCCGCAAACCTGTGTTTTTTTGCCAAAGGCGACAATATCCGGTACAACGCCGAAATGCTCGTATGCCCATCGCTTACCTGTAAGCCCGCATCCCGTTTGAACCTCGTCAAATATAAGCATAACCTCATACTTATCCGCCAGCTCCCGTAGTCCTTTCAAAAACTCCCCCCTGAAATGGTTGTCGCCACCCTCAGCCTGGATAGGCTCAATTATTATTGCGGCAGTCCTGTCCTTCTCATATTTGAGCACCGATTCCATTTCCTCAAGTATGGCACATTCTTTTGCTTTTACCTCGTTCAGCACAGACTCGCTTATGGGGAAACGAAGCGGGGGGATATCAAACCTGTGCCAGTGGAATTTTGTGAAGTATACATATTTTCGCGGGTCTGCGGTATTTGTAAGCGAAAGCGTATAGCCGGTTCGCCCGTGGAATGCCTGTTTGAAATGCAAAACCCCAAGGTCAAGTTCCTCCTGCTTGCCAAGGAGGCGGGTCTTCCAGTCAAATGCTGTTTTCAGCGCGTTTTCCACCGCAAGCGCTCCACCGTCAATAAAGAAAAGATACCTGAATTCCTCGGGCATCAGCACGCGCACGAAAGTTGCCACAAACTGTGCAAACTCAACCGTGTAAACATCGGAATTGCTTGGCTTTGTTTGTGCAACCCGCAAAAGCTTATTCAAAAAAGCCTCATCCTTCATCTTCGGGTGATTGTGAGATAGTGGGGCTGAGGCAAAATAGGAAAAGAAATCAAGATACCATCTTTTATGCTTGCAATCAAAAATATTGACAGAATAGCTTTGTTCAAGGTCAACGACAAGATCAAATCCATCCGCAAGCATTACCGAACTCAACAATTCGTGAACTTGTTGTGGATTAAGCATTTCTACTTCCTTTTTCGTCAGAACTCTTCGCACAGGTCCTCCTTCCGGTTGTTATTTGGGATAAAGCTTTTGCATAAGTTCCATAAGTTAATAATATAAAGATATAATACAAAAAATTCAAGCGAATTATCCGGGTGGTAGCAGGCTCAAACTTTTACCTTGATTTTTAATTGTGAGATATGTATTTTATTGTGTTTGAAAAAAGATAAAAATAAAGGCAAAGGGAGGCTCTTATGGCACATAAAAAGGGAGTAGGGAGTTCAAGAAACGGGCGAGATAGCGTTGGGAAAAGGCTTGGAGTAAAGGTTTGTGATGGGCAGATAGTGAGGGCCGGGATGGTGATTATACGCCAGCGCGGCTCAACATATCATCCCGGGAGATTTGTGGGGATGGGAAGGGATTACACCCTTTTTGCCCTCGTTGATGGCAGGGTTGAGTTTGTTTCGGACAGGGCAAGAAAAAGGGTTAATATTATCCCGCTGGGGAGTGAGAATTGAAACGGATTGGGATTCTCCTCACAGGGAATGGGTTTTACGACGGTTCATCGCCGTGGGATGTTGCTTTTATATTGAGAGCGATAGAATCAAAAGGTACATTCCCGGTTCCGTTTGCGCCGGATTTGCCTCAGGGGAGGGTGATAAATCATCAAACGGAGGAGGTCACAAAGGAAAAAAGGAACGCCCTTTTGGAAGCGTCACGGCTTGTTCGTGGTCAACTTTTTAAACTTGAGGAAATAGCACCGACACAAATAGATGCGCTCATTATACCTGGTGGGCGTGGGCTTCTTCTGACACTTACCAATTTTGAGTACAATAGCGCGGACTGCGAACTCTATCCTCCGTTGAAAAAACTCATACGCGGGCTATATATTCGTGGTAAGCCCATAGCGGGAATAGGATACGGGGCTTTCGTTATAGCGCTTGCGCTTCGGAAAATAGCAAACCCAATTCTCACACCAGGCGATGACCTCTCTTTAAACGAACATTTGGAGCGGATGGGCGCAATTATCGTTAATGTCCCACCCGATGAGGTGGTGGTTGACAACGAGAATAACATATTCACGACCCCAGGTATTACACCGGAAGGAAGCGTGCTTAAGGGGTCTATTGGCATAACAAGTATGGTTGAAAGCGTGATCGAGGCAAAAAGGATAAGGAGAAGAATAGATGAGGGAAATAGACCTGAACGAGATAACGAAGAGGATTAAAGAACTTTTCCTTGAGGCAAATATTGTGCTGCCCGAGGATGTCAAACAGGCGCTCGTTGAGGGAGCCCAAAAGGAAGAGTCGCCTGTGGGCAAGGAGATTTTTGATGACATTTTGAAGAACGCGGAACTTGCTAAACAGGAGCAGATGCCGATCTGCCAGGATACCGGATTTGCGGTTGTATTAATTGAAATTGGTCAGGAGGTTCACTTTGTGGGCAATGGTACCCTTTATGAGGCTATAAATAAAGGGGTTCGTGAGGCTTACACTGAGGGGTATTTTCGCGCTTCCATACTTGCTGATCCTGTGAGAAGAACGCCAAACACGAAAGACAATACCCCGGCGGTAATATGGGTGGATATTGTGCCCGGGGATAAGGTAAAGATTATGGCTGCACCAAAGGGCGGTGGAAGCGAAAACATGAGCAAAATCGCTATGCTTAAACCCGCCGATGGCGTTGAGGGTCTAAAAAGATTTGTCGTGAAGGCAGTTGAGGAAGCCGGCTCAAACCCCTGTCCGCCTATTGTCGTTGGTGTTGGTGTCGGTGGGACATTTGAAAAATGCGCATTCCTTGCCAAAAAAGCCCTGTTCAGAAAGATTGGTGAGCACAACCCAGACCCCTTCTACGCACAACTTGAGACCGAACTTCTTGAGGAAATAAATAACACTGGCGTTGGACCTATGGGGCTTGGCGGAAGGATTACTGCTCTTGCTGTCAATATCGAGCCTTATCCCTGCCATATAGCCTCGTTTCCAGTGGCTGTCAATATAAATTGCCACGCAGCAAGACATAAAGAGGCAATTATTTGAACCCGTTTTTTATGCTTATTTTGAAACCCTGACAAACTCGCCTAAAAAAATATTCTCCACAAAGAAATTGTCATTTTCCCCTAACACAATGAAATCTGCAGGATAATATCCAGCCTTCTTTTGATTTGCCTCAAAATAATAACGAACAGTAACCCAGAATGTGTTTGAGGATTTCTGTTTGATATCAACAATCTCGATGTCGCTCGGTTTGACTGCAGTTCCGGGTTGTGGTAAAAAGTTTTCTCGCTTGAGAAGGAGATTTTTGACCTTTATGCTTGCGAGGTCAGAAAAGGTGTTTTTGATATAGCGGGAGAATTCCGGCTCGGGTGCTTCCCAGGGGGCAAGTTTAATCTTCTCAGCAAAATCAAAAATAAAAATTTTTACCCTTTCAAACTGGTTCTGGTGAACAGCTCCCGGCGAAAAACTTTTCATCATAAGGAAAACCCCAATAGCCCCACCAACTATAACGATAAAAGCAGTTGATATTATTCCCCAAATATCGGCGCCCTTTGACTTTTTCTTTGAAGTCATAATTTTAGGTAGAGCGTAAAGATTCTAAATTACAGGGTGCGACGCAATTAATGGAATTTTTTCACTTTAGATTCACAGTCCAGCAAAGAGGGATATTACCGTTTCAGTTTTTCAAGGCTCTGCTTTTCTATGGGCGAGGCTTTGAACACGAGTTCGTCGCTCTTTTTGTCAAGGTCAACACTCACAACGGAATCCCAGGAAATTTCGCCAGCCAGAAGCTTTTCTGAAATTTTATCCTCAACATAGCGCTGGAGCGTTCGCTTTAATGGTCGCGCACCAAGCTGCGGGTCAAAACCTTTCTTGGCAAGCCATTCGCGAGCCTGTGGTGTTAATGTAATGACAAGGTTTCTGTGAATCATCCGGTTATTTATGTCAGCAATCTGAATATCAACGATCTTCTCCATCTCGCTCATCCCGAGCGGTGAGAAGATAATAATCTCATCAACCCTGTTCAGGAGCTCCGGTCGCATAATCCGCTTGAGTTCGCGCAGGATCGTGTTTTTCATTTCCTTGATATCAACCCCTTTTTCGGACACAAATCCTGGTTTGTTTATGCCTAACTCGCTTGTCCCGATATTCGAGGTCATTATAATAACCGTGTTCTTGAAATTGACCTTCCGTCCGAAACTATCTGTGAGCGTGCCATCATCAAGGATTTGTAGAAGCAGATTGTATACCTCCGGATGTGCTTTTTCTATCTCGTCAAAAAGGACAACCGAATAGGGATGGCGTCGCACAGCCTCTGTCAATTGCCCGCCCTCCTCGTAGCCGACATACCCCGGAGGCGCACCAATAAGCCTGGAGACCGAGAATTTCTCCATATATTCCGACATATCAATTCGGATAAACGAATCCTCCGTCTGGAAAAGGTAGCGAGCAAGTACCCTTGCGAGTTCGGTTTTTCCAACTCCTGTAGGTCCGAGGAAAAGGAACGATCCTATAGGCTTTCGCGGATTTGAGAGTCCCGCACGACTTCGCCTTATTGCCCTGCACACAGATTTGACCGCCTCGTCCTGCCCGACAAGGTACTTGGAAATCTCTTCCTCCATATTTAAGAGCCTCGATGCCTCATCTACCTCAAGCTGGTGCACAGGAATCCCGGTCATCCTTGACGCCACAAGAGCTATCTCCTTTGCAGAAACAACAGGGCGGTTTTTCTCGCGGGCTTCCATCCACTCGCGCTCTTTGATCCTCAACATATTCCGCAACTGATGGATCCTGTCCCTCAACTGTGCTGCTCGTTCAAAATCCTGCGCGCTTATCGCTTCCTCTTTTTGTTTCTCGCGGAGGGCTATTTCAATCTCAATCTCTGTGAATTCCTGCGGTTTAACATATCCCGCAAGATTGACCATAGCACTTGCCTCGTCCATTATATCTATAGCCTTATCCGGTTGTTGCTTATCCTGAATGTATCTGTCGGATAACCTGACGGCAAGTTCGATTGCCTCGTCGCTTATGAGAACCTTGTGATGCGCCTCGTAGTTAGGACGAAGCCCTTTCAGGATAGCGATTGTTTCCTCATATGTTGGTGGGTCAACAAAAACTGTCTGGAAGCGTCTTTCAAGCGCGCCGTCTTTCTCTATGTATTTACGGTAGTCGTTCAATGTGGTAGCGCCGATACAGTGGAGTTCACCGTTTGAAAGAGCAGGCTTAAATATATTTGATGCGTCAAGTGCCCCCTCAGCAGCACCAGCACCAACAATTGTGTGGATCTCGTCTATGAAGACTATAATATCCTCGTTCTCCGTTATCTCTTTGAGCAAGCCTTTAATTCGCTCCTCAAATTGCCCACGGTATTTGGTGCCGGCAACCATAGCGGCAAGGTCGAGTTCTATTATCCTTTTGTTGTGGAGCAAAAATGGTACCTTCTTTTCCACTATCCTTTGGGCTAATCCCTCCACAATGGCTGTTTTGCCGACTCCAGGCTCACCGATCAAAACGGGATTATTTTTCTTGCGGCGGCACAAAATCTGGACAAGTCGGGCGATTTCTCGTTCCCGTCCTATAACAGGGTCAAGCTTTTTCTCTCGAGCAAGTTCGGTAAGGTCTCGCCCGTAGTGGCTCAAAAGCGGGGTTTTCTTGAAATTCCCCTGGGCACGAACCCGACGCTTGCCAGAATTTATTTCCTTAAGGTAATGCAACGCCTCGTTATAATCCAGGTTATACATCATCAACACCTGCACAGCAAGGGATTTTTCTTCCTTGAGCATTGAAAGGAGTAAATGTTCGGTCCCGACGCGTGGGGAGTTAAGATTTTGTGCCTCAATGTGTGCCTGCTCAACCGATTTGTTTGCACGGGCTGTCATAATGATGTTACCGAAAAATGTATGGGGCTCGCCGACATCAAGCATCTCCTCGAGTGTCCGTTTGACCTCCTCAAGGTCAATTCCTGCCGAAAGCATTATCTCAACCGCTTTACCCTTGTTTTCCTTAATTATCCCCAGTAGCAAATGCTCTGTGCCCACATAGTTGTGTCCAAGCCTTGCCGCCTCCTCCCGTGCATAGTGCAAAACCCGTTTGAACCTCTCAGAGTATATCCCGTTCATATGCTCAACCCCTGAACTTTATGTAAGGTGTCTTTCATATCTTTATTATAAAGAAAAAAAGATTTTTTTCAAGCCCATATTTCTTCATTTTCGTGTAACATATTGATTTGTAAGGAGTTAACAAATGGCGGGTTATTATGAATATATCTCTTTTTCGTTACACTGGCAAACCTTGACCACGCGTTCTTCGAACTTGTAGCTATTTGATCCCGGCCCTTTGAACGCTCTAACAATCTTTACCGGAACCATATCCCCGCCACATTTAATACATTTCTCGAACTTAGAGCGTTTTGCTCTTGCGGCTTTTTCCTCAAATGTCATTGACCGCTTACCCATATTGCCTCCGCTTTTTGTTATAATATAACAAACTTTTTTTCAATGTCAACAGCGAAATAGGGTTTGATTGGAAAGTGTGTTTGCATAGTAGCACACAATTAGGATAGGAGCAGGGGAATAGGGGGTGAGCCAAGCGGGTTCGGAGGGCATTGATGCATTTTCAAATGAAGGTAAAACAAGTTGGGGATATCACGCCTGGACACAATCACGCCGATTTGAAAAGCTTCAATGAACTTGTGGAAAACTCGTTTTATCAGTTGTATTTTACTTTTGCCCGGAAGAACTCACTTAATGGCTACAGGACACCTTTTCAGATTCCCGGGCAGTGTGGGGCTTATTTGGGGGATTTTTCTTTTGGATACTGTTCGCTTTTCCCTTTGAGATTGAAAACTATTATTGCCACATTCCTGATACCTTTTTACATTATATTGAATATCTTGCTAAATCGATTCAAAAGGCAATTATACAAATAATCGTCAAAAAGGCACCAAACTTTTTTGCCGTTCCATTTAATTATTGGGTTCTATGGGTGGGTAGTGGGGCTTGAACCCACAACCACTGGAGCCACAGTCCAGCGCTCTACCAATTGAGCTATACCCACCAAGTCAAGGTGTTAAAGAGCAAAAAGGGCTTGCCACTAAAAATCGCGCCTGGTGCGACTCGAACGCACGACCGACGGATTAGAAGTCCGTTGCTCTATCCAACTGAGCTACAGGCGCAAAACTCGGGGCGACTGGATTTGAACCAGCGACCCCATGGTCCCAAACCATGTGCGCTACCCCCTGCGCTACGCCCCGATTCATAATATGCAATTATTGTAATAAAATTTACCCAGGATCCGAAAAAATGTCAATACCATCCTATGCGTTCGTCCTCTCAAGTAAAGCCATACCCTCAATATGATATGTCTGCGGAAACATATCAAAAGCGGTTAAACGGGCAAGCCTGTAGTTGGGCATAAACAAAAATAGGTCACGAGCCATAGTAGCCGGATTACAAGAAATATAAAGGATTCTCTCAGGCGCAAGGAGTTTCACCCGCTCTATAACGCGCCTGGAAACACCAGCACGCGGCGGATCCAACACAACACAATCATAACGCTTGTCTGACTCAATAATCCTCCTGAGCTCCACACGAACATCCCCAGCCACAAAACGAACATTTTGAGCGCCGTTCACGACCGCATTCGCCCGCCCCTCCTCAACCGCAGCCTCAACAAGCTCAACACAAACAACCTCCCGGCAAAAAGGCGCTAAATAAAAACCAATAACCCCCACACCAGAATATAAATCAAGAACACGCTCACAACCAGTCAAACCCAAAAATTCGCGCGCACAATCATACAATTTTTCAGCACACATAGTGTTAACCTGAATGAACGACAATGGATTCACCCTGACAAGCACACCCCCAAACCGCTCAACAATATGCGACGAACCGAAAACATGTCTCACCCCACCAGAACCCGCAAACGAAAACGACGAGGACAAACTGACCCACCCACTAACAAAATCAGCGGCATCAGACTTTAAGCGCTCAAATAAAGAATAGAAAAAATCGTGAACGTGAACGGAATCTGTTTCGTGAACCTCAACGCCAATCCCAAGCAATAACTCGCGGGAATGAAAACTGCCACGAAATGTCGCGCAACGAAGACGCTCGACGAAATTTACGGTATCGTGAACGAAAGAAACGGCTTCGTTCACGTGCACGACCAGTTTTTCCCCCAGTTTTACGATTTCCGGCATGGCTATTTTGCAGTCGTTCACGTGCACGAGCGAATCATATCGTTCGCGTTCGTGGAGGCAGAGCGCAACTCTATTGGTTTTGTCTTTCCCGAAGCTGAATTCCATTTTGTTCCTGTAGCCCCACTGGAGTGGTGAGGGATGGAGGGCGTCGTATATTGAATCTATCTTGAGGTGCCCGATTTTTTCGATTGTTTCAGTGAATATTGACGATTTCTCTTTTAGTTGGGTTTGGTAGTCAATGTGTTGGAGTGAGCACCCCCCGCAATGCTCGTAATGTTTGCAGGTTGGTTCTATTCTTTTTTCGGATCTTTCCACTATTTCTAATATTTTGCCATGGAATATTCCGGCGCGTTTTTTGGAGATTTTTACTCTTGCGACTTCCCCGGGGAGCAATCTTGGGACGAGGATCACATTATTATCGTGCCTGCAGAGCGCAAAGCCGCCGTGGACAAGTTTCTCCGCTTTGAGTAGCAGTTCTGAGTTAATCAATTTTGATTCTCCCTTTCAGTTCCTTTTTGAAATTTCCGCGCGATGAATATGTTGGTTCGGCCTCAAGGAGTATTTCGTAGTTGCCTGGTTTTATAAATCTTTTTGGGATATTCATTATGACTTTCCCCGGTTTTATTTTTTCGCGGTCTCTGATTGTCAAAGAATTTCCTTTGCTTTTAAGTTTTAGGGTGACGAAGGCTGTTTCGGTAAGGTTGAAATCTATTCTTAAT